>JACCDR011752437.1_pt1 | contig 25664 bp, 10 predicted proteins | sample 7446431 | NCBI WGS metagenome assembly JACCDR01 (sample SAMN15323443, study PRJNA562643) | freshwater metagenome | isolation source: river surface water | place: USA:Blue River Watershed | collected 2017-08-17 | reverse complement strand
CCATCACCCAAACCTGCACAACTAGCATTTTTTGTGTTAGTTATACTAGCGTCGAATGCTTTTCCTGTTGGGATAACAAAACTTACGGTTTTAGTGGCTGCACATAATTTAGGGATTTGATAAGCCGTAATATCATCAATGGCAACATCATTACCCCCTTCTTTTTGTTGAATAGAACGAACTGTAAAACGCAAAGAGGTATTGTTTCCTGGATTTAATGAAACAGAATATTTTATCCAATCTTCTGTTTGAGGTATATTTCCTGTATCATACGTTGAAATTTCTATTCCTGTAGCGTCTTCTAAAGCAATTCTTAGATTTGGAGCCCAACCTCCTATAGTTTTTTTCAATAAATTAGTCGCATAAAATTCAACGTTTATAGGTTGATTTGGGACAATATCGTTTATAATTTTAGAATAAATAACAGGTTTTGTAACATCTCCTTTAATATTTACAACTAAATAGCGCCCTTTTTTAACAGAGGAATTGGTAGTATGGTCTACGGGTCGAAACCATGCTCCATGAGGATATACTATGTAAGAGGTAACAGAATACTCTCCATCATTAATATGAAGCCACCAATTTTTGTCTAAATTACAGATAACTGGTGGGGTTTGTTTTTCAAAACAATAAGCCGCACTCATTCCCGGCGAAGTAGTATCGGCTCCATAACCAAAGTCTTCTTTTAATAAATTACCTGGAGTGGGAACAATCAAAGGTTGATAATTCACCGCAAGAGTATGACTCCCTGAAGGTAGGTTGGTAAACGTCCTAGAGGGTTGGAAAGCACCTCCGTCTAACGAATACGCATAACTAAAAGTAGTAGTAGTCGCTGTGACACTATTGACGGTGCTATTTGCTGTTCCATCACAATTAAAAGAATCATTTAGAACCGAAATTATTGGAATACCTATATTTTCTACCGAGACCTTCGCTAATGCCGAAATGCATCCGTTAGCATCTTTAATATAAAAAACATAATCGCCTGCAGGTTTTAAGATGGACGTGTTTGTCGTCCAAGTAGCTTGATTATCAAAACTGTATTGGTATGGTGGTGTTCCTCCTTGCGGATTGGTAATTCTAATTTTAGCTTTATCTTCATCAGGGGTTGGCAGACAGCCAATTAATTCAGAAACACCAGCCGTCGCTGACAAACCATATTGTGGTTGAAAAATGGTAACATCCTCAGCTTTTGTACATTTTACTCCGCCATACGCATATTCAATAATTGTTTTAAAGGTAGTCCCTGCTGGAGTTGCAGATAAACCCTGAAAAACAGGATTTGTCGAAAAAGTTTGACCGTTGTTAATACTATATCGCAAACTATTCCCATTGGCATTCGCAACATTGAACTTAATTTGCCACGAGTTGGGGTAATAGCAATTTTCATTAGTTTTTTCAATAGTATAAACTGGAGTAGGTTGATTTGGTACCTCAACTGGTATTGTGGTAGTTTAATGGTTACTATCAACCACTTTAATAGTATAAGTCCCTGCAACTGGAACACTAATTAGGTTCCCTGCTTCTGGAGTAATATTACCATTAAAATAATACTGATAGGGGGCTGTTCCACCCAAAACCTGTAGTGTAATACCTCCAGGTTGACAAGTAATGGGTTGTACGATTGGGGTAATTTGAAATTGAGCTATTGAATTTATAGTAACATTCCCTGATTTCCAATTGCAATCATCTGTTTTAACTGACCAAGTATAGGTTCCCGAATTTAAATTAGGAAACGTATAGTCACTATCAGAAATCGGTCCAACTTCATTGATAATTGTATCACCTTGGTTTATTTTATAAAAATACTGTTCTCTAACATTTGTCGGTGTTAGTTTAATGGTTCCTTTATCACCAGAAGTAATAGGTTGGGTAACTGTTGTGACAACTACCAATTCTTTATTTGCAATAGTTACAGGGATTTCAAAAATACAATCTGTCGATGTTGCATCTACTCGTCTTACTTTGGCAATGTATGCTCCAGCGGTTGAGATAGAAAATATATTGGAATTTTGATACGTTACTCCGTCTAAACTGTACTCATAACCTGTTAATTGGGCTATCCTAATTTCTCCTGGTTTTCCACAATAGATATCCGTTGTAGTAATCGGAATATCCAAACCATTTTGGTACGTATTAAAATAAAATATATTTTGACTATTATCCGTATAAACTGCTCTAATTCTATATTGACCCGCTGAATTAACCGTAAAATTCGACCCCATTCCTACTGAAACCCAAGCGCAGGTGTTGGAATTATTCGGACAATCTGTACTGACAACCGTAACACAAGAGTTTTCAGTTAACTTTTCCCAAAAAATCGAAGACACATTTGTAAAACTAGTAGCGATTTGACGATTTGCTCCAGCACCACATAAAAATATTTTAGGCAATATCGTCCCGTCATCTGGGCAAGTTGCAACGAAATCAGCAACTCCTATCACAGGATTGGAGATTGTTGTTTTTTCCGCTAACGTTACTTTTTTTGTTTGGGAAAAACTCTCATTACAAGAAAAGATTATAGCTGCCAAAAAGACTATTTGCAAAAGCAAAAAAAAGTTTTTAAATCGGTGAATCGAATTCATTTGGGACTTAGGTGTTTTAAATCAACTTATTTTATTCCTTTTCGGTTTTTCTGTAGGGCTTAAAAAACAATTTGAAAAGAGTACCTCTATTTTTATTCATTTTCAATTTTAACGATGGACATCTTACCATTGTAGGGCAAACTTCCTCTGGCATTTAAAGCCTGTTTTGCAGCTTCAATGGTGTCGAACGAATCGTAATAAATAAAATATTTACTCGAATTAGCGTCATAAAAGAAATTCACTTTGGTTTGACCTGAAGCCACTGTTTTCGTTAAAAAATCATCTCTTTTTGTTACTTCGTTATGCACGGCAATCACTACATAATAACCGCCAGGTACATTTTTAATGCCTTTTACAATTTGAACTTCTGGCTGTTCTTCGCCCGAATCAAAATCTTTTGATTGTAGTGGGGTTGTACTCAGCGGTGTTGTCTCTTTGATGCGTTTCAAGGTTTCCATATCTTGTGCATAACGACCGTCCTCGTTTATAAATGAAGCCCTTTTAATACGACGTTTTTTCTCTACTTCGGTAGCTTCTTGAATTTGATCTAATGATTGATTTAAGGCTGTATTAGTCTGAACAGATGCTAAATATTCTTCTTTTAAATTTTGGATTGTTTGTCTATACGATTTCAAAAGTGATTCGTCTTTTTCAGCATCCTTTTTTGATTTCTCAGCTAAAGCATTCTCTAATTCTCTAATTTTATTCTTTTGATTTTTAGTAATTTCGGTGATTTGTAATTTTAAAGATTCCAATTCACCATTTTCTGCTGCACTGCTTTTAAATGGTTTTGGGTCTGTGTAAATCCCTTTTTCCCTCAAATCATTTTCTTGCTTCATCGCTAAAAAGTCTTGTTCTTTCTTAGCAATAGCAACCGTCAAACGACTCAATAAGTCTTGCTGCTTTGTTTTGGTTACCGCTACCGCAGCTGCCAAATTATCAATTGCAATAAATTCTCTGTCTTTTGATTTTGGCACCACCACCTCAACTGTGTCTTTTTTAGATTGGGCTTCCGCCAAAGTGGTTGAAGGTTCAATTGTTGATTTTGGTTCAATTTTTACCTCTTTTACCAATGAAGTTTCTGGTTTTTTAACTTCTTTTGATTTTACATAGACTACATCTCTTTCTTCCGAAGGCGCAATAATAGATCCTTGCTCGTCTTCGTCATAATTATACTTTTTGCTAGAAAACTTATAGGCAAATCCTATCTCGTGCGAAGCACCAAAATTGGAAAAATTACTCAACCCCCTTTCATAATTATATTCTAAAGCAATCGACTGACTAATGTTAACTCCCAAACCTCCTGATATTCCGTACAAGGTGTTGTAGCCCAATTGTGCCCATACTCCGTTGGGAATAGTCAACATTGCCAAGCCTGAAAGAATCGTTTTGTCTTTTCTAAAATCAGATTTTATCAGCGCCGAAAATTTACTTTTATCAAAAAAACCGCTCACCTCTAAATAGCCCGTATGCATCAAATGACCTGAAATACTTTTTTCTGAATCATTATTTACCAATTGAGCCGTGTTTAAATTGTACACCAAAAAATTAGTTAGCGAAACCCCAAAATCAAGAAAGGTAGTCCCGTAATTAATACCTGGATTCAGTACAAAAGAAGAAGTAGAGGGAATGGTTTCAAGAATAGGATCGGGGTAATTAGTCACGACTTTAGACAGATTTAATCCGCTTTTATAAAAACCTAAATTGACTCCAAAAGTAAGATTGCTATCCGTTTGTAAAACGATATTATGTGCAAAATTAGCTACTGCGCCAAAGGTGGTCAACACACCCTGATTTTTTTGAAATACGCCCAAAGCCACTCCTTCATTTTCTCTAAATCGGCCTGAATAACTCACTAAATACGTCTGAGGCGCATTCTCAAACGACACCCATTGGCGTTTGTTATATAATGTTATAAAAGAGTTCTGTTCTCTAACAAAAGAAAAAGTAGGATTGGTAACAAATCGATTAAATTTTAAGGAATTACGAATGGGCAATGCAAACGAAGTCATCACTTCCGACTGTGAAAACAGGAGCTGAAAACAACAAAGGACGACAACTAGAAAAACATTTTTCATACTATTTGACTACGGTGATGGAACCTCTTTGTACTGCTTCGTTTGGGGATGTGATGCTATAATAATAAACGGAATTATTACTCTTTAAAACCGAATCACTCTCTGGCCAAGTGTTTTTATATTCTTTAGTTCTTAGAACTTCTTCTCCGTTCGAACTCATAATAAGCACTTCTACCTCATTACCGCTGGTGTATTGTTGTGGCAGTTGCCAAGTGTCATTAATGCCGTCATTATTAGGGCTGATCAAATTAGGAATAGCTGTAATAGTAGGGTCAATTGAAAAACGGATTGTAAACGGAATTTCATCTGAAATAGGACAACTCGGATGCGTCAATTTTACTTTATAGTTTCCTTCTTCGGTAACATTCAAACTGTTGGTAACCGCATTAGTTAGCAACACATCATTTTTGTACCAAGAATAAATAGCAGTTCCTGAATCAACACTTGCGGTTATCGTTTTGCTTTCTCCTTGTGCAATTGTAATAGGACTAGTGCTATTTAAAGTTCCTTTAATTGTAGTCGTTTTTAAATCAAGTGTTGCCTTGGATTCGCAACCACCAAAATTTACTGTTACACCGTAATTCCCTAGTTGATTGGTTTCAAAAGTCTGATTTGTAGCTCCAGCCAAAGCCACATTGTCTTTGTACCATTGGTAGGTATTCCCTTTTTCAGTACTTAAAACCGTTGAGGAATTCAACGAACAAAATGGATTGCCTAAACTGGAAGAAATAGATGCCGTTACTACTGAAGCAGGACTTATTGTAACCCGATTTGAACTAAAATTAGAATCCGAGCAAGACCCATAATCCAATTCTGTATAATACACGCCAACATTCGTAACCGTCAGGGAGGAGCTTGTTGCTCCTGCAATTAGCATATTGTCTTTATACCATTTGTATTTTAATTCGGGTGAAGTTGTATTGTCAACTGAAATTGTCATTGTACCGCTAGTACACAAGGTTGCTGTATTTTCTTTTTTATTAATCGAAAACGAATTTTCAAACGATTTAAAATAAACCGCAAAAGAAGCATTGGAAGCGTTGTTGAGAAAAGACGAGCTAAAAAATCCTGTGGAACTCTTTATTCGCAATTTATAGTTTTCGGAACCAATTAGTGTTGGCGGTACTGCAAACCGAAGCTTTTTTTGAGAAGACGTTACCTCCGTAGAGGTTATTTTGGTCGTTGCTATTGGATTTGAAAAACTTCCTGTATTATCTGAAAGTTGCACTTCAAAAGTGGTTCCAGAAGGAAAACCAGAATAATTAAATGTGGCATCAAATTCATTAAACGTTCCTGCACAAATTTTAGAAAAAACTAATTTTTGTGGCGTAATGCTTTGCGCACAAACGGTCATTGTTATTGGCATAGCCAAAAACAATAGACCATAAAAATACTTATTTACAATTGATCTCATATATTGGGGGCTTTTAGAAATCAATTTATAAAGAAGCGTTTTTGAAAGAAGTAGTGGTATTTATTTTACTTTCAATTAGCATAATTATCTAATCATTTTTTGAGGCGGTAATTTTACCTATATTCAATCTAAAATCAGGTCTTTTGTCATTAAATGGATCAATAAATGTTTCTTTGTTTTCTCCTTGAGAATACACATTAAAGAAAGGGGCGTTGCCGTACCAGCTCTCTAAATCTTCATTATTAGTATTGTTTTCTACAAAAATATTTCCCTTACATAAGTTGAAATACATTTCTTGAAATTTCAATTTTTTAAGACTTTCATCGTTTACCGAGATTTTTTCGTCAAGAACAACCGCTGGATTAAAGCCCGAAATCACAGATCGTTTAAAATCAATAGTTGTATTTTCGGCAATATAAACCGCTTCACGAACTAATCCTTGATCCATATCCGATTTAATATTTTGGCTGTTATTGACAAACGTCAAATTAGTTGCTGTGACCAAAGTCAGTTTTTTGGTAAAATCCACTTCTTCTTTTTTGTCATACGAACGCGCATACAAACAACGAGAACCTGAATTACTTAATAAATAAGAAGCCCGAATCGCCAAAGAATTTTTGAAATTAACTTGCGCACCATAATTAAATTTAAAATCGTTACTACTCGATTTGTACGACACCAATCTGTTTAAATTTAAATCGCCCCCAAATGCTTCAACAGAATTTCCTCCAGAATAACTAATCATCACATTGTCAAACACAGTTTGATTACCTACTCCTCCTAAAAATAAAGCGTTAAAATTTCCTAAGCCTTTTACTTTGGCGCCAGCAAATTCAATTCGAACATATTTTAGAATTCCAGAATTGCTATTGGGAGTGTTTCCTCCAAAAGAAGCAAAAGCTACATCTAAATCCAGATTTACAGAAGAAGTATTTCCAAATTTATTTGTTGGTGCGTCTCCTAAAAGTAAAATTCCACCCCAATCTCCTGCCTTACGCATACTTTTATTTGAAGTAAAAACAATAGGATCCGTTTCGGTTCCTTCGGCTATTATAGATGATCCTTTAGTGATGATTAACGCGGCTTTCGATTCGGCATCTCCAATAATTACTGTTCCAGGTTCAATGGTCAATTTAGCCTTATTAGTAACATATACATTGCCCAAAAGCAAGTAAACATTCTTTTTATATAGTTTTGAGTCAACTGTAATCGTTCCTGTCAATATTTGATTTGGTTCGTTGTATTCCGTTTTATTGGGTTTGAACTCCGTCCAATTATTGAGCCAGCTGTTAAACCCGATAATGCCTTTTTCTTGTTGGGCATTACCATTCAAAAACGCCAATAGCAAAAGCACTATTGTTGGGGCAAAATTTTTCATAGGTAGAAGGATAAAAAATGGGACAATTCAATTTCTTGAACAACAAGAATTGGTAAAAAAGACCTAATTAGTTGTCTTCAAACTCGTGTAGCGATTTCAAAATATTTTCATAAAATAAAATGGCGGCAATCAGTCGATTCTTGTCGGCGTAAGGCAAAATTTTTCTTTGAAAATTAGTCGTTAATTCAAGATAGGTGGTGGTTCCTTCTTCTTGATCGTCTAATAGTTTTCGATAATCTGATTCGTCAGGAATTCCAAGGTCAATCATGGTAACTCCAGGTTTTGTTGCCAAAGCAACATACGGAAGGGTTTTAGTAATTACCGAAGCGCGTTCAATGCACAATTCCAAAAGTTCTTTTTTGGGCATTGACGACAATTCTTTACTGTCATGGTATTTGCTGATTAATGCACTACGTTGAATAATGCTTTTAGGAATTACTTTTTTTTGTCCAAAAGCGACTGCCGAAAGGAACAAAAAAAGCGTACAGATAAGGGATACTTGTGCTTTCATTATTTAAATTTTATGTTTCAAAAAAATCTCGAAATAGGTGGGGTAACTATTTTCAAGGCGATAAAAGTATACTTTTTTTTGAAATAGTGATTATCCTTTTCAAAAAATATTTGTGAATTTTATAGAAATAGCCCGGATAAATTTGTTAAAACAAGACCGTTTTTTGGTGTTTTTAATGCTAAGTGTTTCTTAATTAGCATAAAACAACAATTACAAAAGAGGCTAATACACTTGGTATCTCTAAAAAGTTTAGAACCTAAAATTTTTGACTCTCTCATTTTCTGTTATCTTTGCTTTATGCAATTCTCAGAAATTTTAGGGCAAGAACATATTAAAAGTCATTTGACGAAAAGTGCCGATTTAGGCCGGATTCCGCATGCACAATTATTTGTAGGACCCGAAGGAAGTGGAACGCTCCCTATGGCTATTGCTTATGCACAATATATCTTGTGTGGCAATGCCAATGGGGAAAATGGAGGCGAAAACGAATCTTGCAATATTAAATTTGATAAAATTTCGCATCCTGATTTGCATTTTGTGTATCCAACCGTATCTACGGAAGATGTAAAAACCAAACCTAAAAGTATTGATTTCATTGCCGATTGGAGAGCATTTGTTACTCATAATCCGTACGGGAGTTTGTTTGATTGGTATGCTGTTTTGGGAGTAAACAACAAACAAGGTTTGATTAGAGTAGAAGATGCAAGTGATGTTTTAAAAACATTGGCTTTAAAATCTTACGAAGGAGGCTATAAAATTATGATTGTTTGGATGGCCGATAAAATGAATGTAGAAGCATCCAACAAATTACTAAAATTACTCGAAGAACCGCCTGAAAAAACCATTTTTATTCTCATCTCTGAACAAGAAGAAGATATTATTCAAACCATACGTTCGCGTTGTCAAGTGCTTCATTTTGGCGGATTGCCAGAAAGTTGTATTGCTGAGACTTTGGTAGACAAAAAACAAATTGACTCTAAATTAGCGGCGAATATTGCTCATCAAGCGCAAGGGAATTATAATAAAGCGTTGCATTTATTGCAAAATGACGAAGACGATTATCCGTTTGACGAATGGTTTGTAACTTGGGTTCGTGCCGCTTTTAAAGCCAAAGGGAATGCGTCGGCAATTCAAGATTTAATCCAGTGGAGCGAACAAATCGCTGGACTTGGAAGAGAAACACAAAAGAAATTCTTGGAATTTTGTATTGAAATGTTTCGCCAAGCGTTGCTGCTCAATTATGAAAGTCCGAGTTTAGTATATTTAGAACCTAAGGTCGAAAAATTCCAATTGGCTAATTTTGCTCCGTTCGTTAATGGAAATAATATCCACGAGATTTTCAAAGAATTATCGGATGCGATGTACCACATTGAACGCAACGGAAATGCTAAAATTATACTCACTGATTTATCCATAAAATTAACCCGTTTAATCCATAAAAAATAAAGACTATGAATAATGTTGCATCCATCTTAATTTTAGTTTTTTTAGCCATCACCTTTTTGCAATCTGGTTATGACAAACTCTTTTATTGGAAAGATAATGTAGAATGGCTAAAAGGTCATTTTGCTAAAACTCAATTAAAAAACCATGTGCCTCTAGCACTATTACACGTTTTAATTTTAGAATTAATTTCAACCATTTTATGTGTTGTGGGAGCAATTGAATTATTGCTCAACAGCGGAAGAGTATTTGGTTATTATGGTGCTGTTTTTTCTTGTATCACATTATTGATGCTTTTAGTTGGGCAACGTTTAGCTAAAGATTATGATGGTGCAAGAACCATCGTAATTTATTTTATCCCTGCAGTAATGGCTGTATACTGGCTTAATTAATAATTATGATGACACCTAAATACCCTTCGGAATCCTTAACCGTTTTGACTGACTTGGTTTTACCAAGCGAAACCAATCATTTGAATAATCTTTTTGGGGGTGAACTATTAGCCCGAATGGATAGAGCAGCAAGTATTGCCGCGCAACGACATTCGAGAAATATTTGTGTAACAGCATCAGTGAACCATGTGGCGTTTACCAAAGCCATTCCGCTAGGAAGCGTGGTAACTGTTGAAGCCAAAGTATCTCGTTCTTTTAATAGTTCCATGGAAATTTATATTGACGTTTGGATTGAAGATCGTGCCTCGGGCGACAGAACCAAAACAATGGAAGCCATTTACACCTTTGTAGCCGTAAATGCTACAGGAAAACCCGTTGAAGTTCCGTCGATTATTCCTCAAACCGAATTAGAACAACAACGTTTTGATGCCGCATTACGCCGCAAGCAATTGAGTTTAGTTTTGGCAGGGAAAATGCAACCTAATGATGCCACTGAATTAAAAGCTCTTTTTTTAAAAGAATAGATTGATATACGTGGTACGATATACGATTTAAAAACTGCAGAGAATTACCTACTTGTGATGATATCCCGAAGCCTCGAGATTATTCAATCTATGCTTAAATTAAATTTTTAGATTGCATCACTTCGTTCGCAATGACCAAAAAGCATCAATAAATTTTGAACTAGATATTAAGAGCCACGAATTGGTGAATTTTAAAATTCGCTAATTCGTGGCTCCAAATAATACAGTTAATTGTTGACTATCGACTTAAAACTTAAATCGTAAAAGCATTTCATTAGTGTTTCTAGCAGCGGCTAATGATGCTTGTGTGCTCATCTCATAAGCAAAGCCAAATTGTAATCTATTACTAATTACTATAGTAGCCATAGCCCCATAGGCCTTATCTGTTCTATACATTCCTCCTACTTCAAATATTTTATCTATTTGTAACATCGTTGTCAAATCTAATGATGTTGGGGCCCCACTAACATAACGCAACATCGCTGAAGGTTTTAAAATTAATGTAGAAAACTCTCCATTCAATGGAATGTCATATCCTCCACTTAAGTATATATGGGGACTATCGGTAGCTACGCTAGCATATCCTGCATCGTTTTTGGCTCTTTTGGCGTTCAATAATCTTGGTATAGATAATGATACATATAATGATCCTTCTTTGTACACCGCTCCTACACCTACATTAGGATTGAATGTGCTAATCGAAGCCAATGCTGGGTCGGCTTGTACATTGTACATCTCTAAGCCCGAGGTATTCACATTATATGAGTTACCGCCTGCTTTAATACCAAAATATACATCTGCTGTTTCACTCATTTTTAGCTTATAGGAAAAATCCAAACTAACATAGGTTTGTTTTTCTATAAAGGTTTTGTCGCTAATAACAGTTACTCCAAAACCCACTTTTTTTCCTAATGTAGTCCCAAAGGACACGGCCTGAGTCTCGGGTGCATTGGCAATACCTGTCCATTGCTTTCGTAAGGTGGTGGTTGCTACCGTTATACTATCCATCCCTACATAAGCTGGATTAACTAAATTCATATGTTGACGGTAAAAACTATAAACGCTCTCTTGTTGTGCCATAACAGCACTACTTACAAAAAGTAGTGCTGTAGCTAATATATTGTGAATTTTTTTCATCGTTTATTTATTATTCTTTTAATACTTATTATTTTGTAATATATATCCATCCTTGAGCATCAATAGTACCATCTCCTCCTAAATCAATTTGATATAAATAAGAACCAACAGGCAACATCTCACTGCTTCCTTGATAATTTCCTGTCCATTCATTTCGATACGTAGTAGAGTAGAACACTTGTGTGCCGTTAGCATTAAATACACGAACGATAGAACCTGAATGGTTCTCTAAGTTATGAATTACCCAAGTGTCATTAATACCATCTCCATTAGGTGTAATGGCTTGTGTTACATTGATTTCAATGGTATCACAAACATCTCCTAACCCATCACGATCTCTATCTGCTTGGTCTCTATTAGGAACATTTGGACAGTTATCTGAGATATTATTCACACCATCACCGTCTTGATCTGGATCATTATCATCGTTAATTCCATCTCTATCCATATCAGTACCGTTATCTGGAATACCATCACCATTAACATCCACATCAGCATAGTCCAAAATACCATCGGTATCATCATCGGTATCAGCATTGTCTCCAATACCGTCATGATCTGTATCTTTCCATTCTAATGGATTTCTTGGAAAAGCATCATATATATCTAAAATACCGTCGCCATCATCGTCTGTATCTACAGCATCTAAAATACCATCTCCATCTGTATCTTGATCAATAAATAATCTAAAGGTTAGAGTTGTTGTACCTGCCGCATTACTCACCGTTACTGTAAACAAAGTAGTAGGTGTAGAAACGGTCGGACGACCAGAAATCACCCCTGTTGTGCTGTTTAAAGTGATTCCGGCTGGTAATGCTGGAGTTACAGTGTAAGTACTTGGCCCTCCAGTATTTTGGATGTTAATTGGGGTTAAAGTCTCCCCAACAGCTCCGCTAAAATTAGTTTGGGCCAAACTTACAGACGGCGGAGCTAAGGTTTGAATATTAGTATTTGTAACACTTGCCACTGGACTAGCAAAGACATCCTGATAAGCTAAAGTTAGATTATAAGTTGCAAAACTTAATGCTGTACCAGAAACAACATTAGCAATTGTCGTTGGGTTTGTTCCTACTTCATAAGCAAAATTGGCAGTAGTAGCATTATTCATTGTCCATACAATAGGAGCTCCTCCGGCGGTTGGTGTAAATAGCAATTTAACAGAGCCCGATAAAGGGAGTTCAGGTAAGGTATAGTTAATTTGTAAGGTTGTTGCTCCAGTTGTATTGGTTACCGGTGAAATCAATACTGGAGATTGAGTTGTTCCTACTCCTACGGTCAACTGAGTTGTAATTGTTTGAGCGTTATAATTAGCATCGGCAGCTTGAATTGCGGTAATAATAGCCACCCCTGAACCCGTAATTGTTACTGTATTTCCAGAAATAGTTGCCACTGCTGGGTTGCTAGAAGTATACGTTACTAATCCTGTTCCGCCTGAACTAACAGGAGGTGTTATAACAAATGGTGCATCATCTGTAGTTTTGTTTATAGGATTAAAATTACTTAAAATAGGTGTCACCTTTGCAACAGTTAAAGTGGTCGTGATAGTAGCTGCTAGATAATTAGCATCAGCGGCTTGAGTAGCTATTATAGCTGCTATTCCCGCTCCTACAATAGTAACTGTACTACCGCTAATTGTAGCTACATTGGTGTCATTTGATGACAACGACACTACTCCTGTTGAGTTGCTTGTAGGTAAAGAAATTGTAAAACTAGCATCTCCATAGACTTTAGTAATTGGAGTTAGCGCTGTCAATATTGGCTGCGCTTTATTTACAGTTAACACAAAAGAAATGCTTCCTGGGTCGTAATTAACATCCGCGGCCTGGTTTGCCGTAATAGTCGCTGTTCCTGCGCCTACAATTGTTATTGTATTACCTAAACAAGTAGCGATATTAGTATTACTTGATGAAAAAGTAATCGCCCCCGTAGAATTACTTACTGGTGTTGCTATTGTAAAATTAGCATCACCAAAGGTCTTCGTAATATCGGGTATCATACTAATTGTAGGTAACGCTTTGTTTACAACAAGCGAAATAGTGGTAGAACCCGAAAGATAATTGGCATCTGAAGCTTGTGTAGCTGTAATAGTAACAGAACCTATTCCTACAATTGAAACGATATTTCCTGTAATTGTTGCGACAGAAGTATTACTCGAAGTATAACTAAAAGCCCCTGTGGCACTTGTTGAAGGTGGTGTTATCGTGAAATCAGCATCTCCAAAATTCTTAGTTATCGTGGTAGTAGGTCCAAAAACTATTGGGGCTTTACTTACCGTTAGATGCACAGTAGTAGAAGCAGCAAGATAATTCACATCTGTAGCTTGAGTGGCGGTAATTGTAGCCGTTCCTGCTCCAACTATAGTTACTGTATTCCCGTTGATTGTAGCAACATTCAAATCACTTGATGTATAACTAAAATTTCCTGTTGAATTAGTGGTTGGAGACGTTAAACTGAAATCTGCATCACCATATACCTTATTAATTGCTGTCATTACTCCTAAGGTTGGTGAGTTTTTAGCAACCGTCAACACGCAAGTTGTTGTTGCAGCTAAATAATTAACATCTGTAGCTTGTGTTGCAGTTAGTATAGCCGTTCCAGCACCTACAATAGTAACTGTAGTACCACTAATTGTGGCTACGTTAGTGTCGCTTGAAGCAAATGTTATGGCTCCTGTTCCAACAGAAGTGGGAGCTGCTAAATTAAACGTAGAATCACCAAACATTTTAGTAATAGCTGCCATATTGGATAAAGTTGCAGTTGCTTTATTTACTGTAATCGTTGTGGTTGTACTTCCTGACAAATAATTAGTGTCTGTAGCTTGAGTTGCCGTAATCGTTGCTGTTCCGGCACCAACTATAGTTAGGGTATTGCCACTTATAGTTACAACATTCGTGTCACTAGAAACATAACTAAACACTCCTGTAGCATTACTTACTGGTGCTATAATATTAAAATTAGCGTCACCAAATGTTTTTGTAATTGTTGCAAATGATCCAATGGTTGGCACAGCTTTGTTAACAGTAATTGTGGTAGAAATACTACCTGATTGATAATTTGAATCACTGGAAAGAATAGCTGTAATCGTTGCTGTTCCAACTCCTACAATGGTTATTGTATTTCCGCTAACTGTTGCTACATTGGTATCACTTGAAGTGTAACTAAACGATCCTGTAGAGTTTGTAGTTGGCGCATTAATAGTAAAATCCGCATCGCCATACGCCTTAGTAATTGCAGCGAAAGTCCCAATAGAAGGAATTCTTTTATCCACAGTAATTGGAAGTGTTACCGAAGTGCTACCTACAGCATTTGTTGCTGTAATGCTATAATTTACAGTAGCATTGTGGGTGGTTGGAGTCCCTAAAATAACTCCCGTAGTGGTATCAAATAACAATCCTTGTGGCAAACTCGGAGAAATACTAAATGTTATTGGTGTTAAACCAGATACTGTTGGTACTAAATCAACAATCGCAACACCTGCTGTATAATTCGAAGGTGTTACATAACTAAGAACTGGCACATCTACAACTGAAATAGTAAAAGTTACCGTTGCATTCGGTGCAAAACCATTATTGGCTGTAACAGTATAGCTTTGTGCTGATTGAACCGTTGTTGGCATCCCAAAAATGTCCCCTGTTGCTGTGTTGAATACCATTCCTGCTGGAAGCGACGGACTTATACTATACGTTACTGGGGTAGTGGAGGTAATAGTCGGGGTTGCGGTATTCATTATTGCGTTTCTGGCTACTACTAAATTACCTCCATAACTCAAATTAGTTGCTGGTCCTCCAATTGTAATAACAACTGTTGTAGTTGTTGATCCCATCGTATTTCTTGCTGTAACTACATAATTTGTAGTTGCGCTAACTTGTGTAGGCGTTCCGCTAATTACTCCTGTCGTAGTATCAAAACTTAATCCCGCTGGTAATGATCGATCAATACTAAAACTTGTAACTACTCCCCCATAAACCGTTGGAGATAGATTTGCGATTGCTACATTCACCGGGAATACATTGGGAGTGGTGTAGCTTAAATCTGTTGGAGCATTATCATTTACCAAGATTGAGATGGTTTTTGTTACTGTCCCTCCAGAATTAGTCCCTGTTATCGTATAATTTGTTTGAGAAGAGTTGACAGCCGGTCTTCCTGAAATGGCTCCTGAAATAGAATTAAAGGTCAATCCAGACGGTAATGTTGGCAAAATAGAATAATTGGTAATTGTACCGCCAGAATTAGAAGGTAAAATAGGCTGTATGAGTTCCCCTTTCGACAAAACAATTGGATTAGAATATTCTAAACTCAAAGGTGCGGCATCAGTTACTGTAATAGAAATTGATGCAGCAGTACTTCCTCCTGAATTGGTTCCTGTAATTGTATAAGTTGTAGCTGCCGAAGCAACAGAAGGAGTCCCAGAAATGGTTCCTGTTATCGAATTTAGAATCAACCCTCCAGGTAATGACGGACTAATAGTAAAATTAGTAATAACCGAACCAGAATTGCTAGGAATTAAAGGGCTTATACTTGTACCAACAGAATAGGTGTTTGGTGTGGTATAACTCAATCCTGAAGGAGCTGTATCAATTACTGCTAATTGAATCGTTGCCGTTGATTGACCAGCAATATTCTTAGCCGTTACCGTATACGGTTTCCGTTCTGAAACTACGGTTGGAGTACCCGAGATAACTCCTGTGGTAGTATCAAAATTAGTTCCTTGTGGTAAATTTGGCGAAATACTATAACTGCTAATTGGTCCTCCTGTAGAAGTTCCACTAACTGCAGTTATTGTTGTGTTTTTTCTGAAATCAGATGGATCTGTATAACTTATTATTGGCAATGCGGGTAAATTAACCGTTAAAGTAGCCTCAATTGATCCTGGATTATAAATTCCTGATGCCTGTTGTGTTGCAATTATTTTTGCTGTTCCTACACCTACAATTGTCACGGTATTACCGCTAATTTTTGCAACATCTGGATTTGAAATAATGTATGTAAATGGATTTGAATTAGTACTTGTAGGTGCTGTAATACTAAAAGCACTGTCAGTTACTAATTTAGTATACGATACAAAATTACTTATTGTAGGGTTGGTTTTTGTTGATGATTCAACAATTAATTGTGTGGCTATTTGTGCCCAATTATATGCTGTGTCTCCCGCTTGTACCGCTGTAATTGTACTAGTCCCTTCACCAACTATAGATACACTATTACCTGAAATAGTTGCAACATTAGGGTTACTTGAATAGTATGTAAATGCTCCTGTGCTATTACTTGTAGGACGTGATAAAGTAAAAATAGAACTATCGGTAGTTTTATAAATTGGAGCTGTCCACGACAACGTTGGATCTTGTTTATTGGTGTTTTTCACTATTAATACAGCATTGGTAGAAGTAGCCAAATAATTTCCATTAGCTACTTGAGAAGCCGTTAACAATGACGCCCCTTCTTGAAGGATGGTCAATACATTTGATGCAACAGTAGCCGTGTTTGTAGTACCTGATTGATATGTAATTACTCCTAAACTAGGTGAACTTGCCATTAGTGTATAAGCTGGATCTCCCACTTTAGCATTTATATTACTAAACTGAATAGCAGGATAATCTCTAACGGTTATTGTGGCTGTTCTTGTGGCTGAGGCATAATCTGTTGACCCTGCTTGAGCCACCGATAATGTAGTGGTTCCTATGTTTCTAAAGAGTATTTGATTGTTGGTATAATCAGCAATTCCATTATTGGCAGGAGTAGAAACGGTGATAGCACCGTTTGTATTTGAAACTGGTGTGTTAAAAACCATTTGACGATCAGAGAGCCTTGCCTCAATATTTGAAACTGCTGCTAATCCCGGATCTTGTTTTGTTTTGCCCCAAATAGTGATTGCATCACTACCATCTCTCATACTCGTTGGAGTCGAATCTGAAGTAGAATAATTATTCCCTTTCACAAAAGAAATTCTTGAATTTGCAGCGGCATTATATACATACAAACGAAATTCTATATTTTGACCTGAATCAACAATTGGCTTATTAGCTAAACTAATTGAAGTAAAACTATATGAAGATGTCGAGTTAGAATTAAAAGCTACATTAACTGTTGGTGTCAACTCTCCTAAACTTGTATTAAAATTATCTACCGACCAACGCAATTGTAATTTTGTTGAGCCTGTCACGTTTACCCCTTGTGCTACAAATCGATCAAAATCAATTCCAAGTGAATTATCAAATTTTAAACTAATATAAGGAGCTGTTTGTACATCTAATGTACTTACAAGGCTGCTAGAACTTGGTGTTTGCCAATTCATTTGAGGAAGATAAATACTACTTGAGTAATCTTGCAATGTATTGAGCCCGTTTACACTCAATTTTGCATTAGTAATTACACCTTGTTTGTATGTAGAAGCTGATCTTGGATAGGCAACTGAAGTGGTAACATCAGGATACCAAGAGACCAAACTTACCGCAGTTGGATCAGGAAATCCCACTTGAAACCCTGTCAAACTTGTAGTTCCTCCATTGGTTGTAACACTTACTGATCCCGAGGTAGCTCCTACCGGAATAAATGCATTTATTGTTGTTGCGCTAGTTACTTGATAAGATGTAGCCACTACCCCTCCTATTCTCACTTCTGTTACTCTAGACAGTCCGCTAGTCATGAAATTAGTTCCTGTAATGGTTATCGGTTTTCCAATTTGATCTTTTGTTGGAGTAAAAGAAGTTATTGTAGGTGCTGCAATAAGAACAAAACTGTTGTTAAGTGTTGCTGTCCCATTCGGCGTAACTACAGCAACATGACCTGTAGTTCCTGTCCCAACAATAGCGGTTATTTGTGTTGCACTATCAACATTAAAAGAACTAACCGCTGTGCCTCCTAAGGTTACGGCTGTTGCTCCTGTAAAATTGGTTCCTCTTATTACTACTTGAGTACCGCTTCCAGATGCATTAGGAGAAATTGAAGCTATTGTTGGTGGAGCATTTCTAATAATAAAAAATCTTGGTGTCGTAGTTAAAACGCCATTAAACCCTTTAATCGTTATTGAATTAGTTCCTCGCTCTATACTTGTGTAATTACCTGAACTCAATAACGTCCATGTTGGGGTTGCACTAGTAGCATAATAAACCATTGGTTGTGATAAGGTTCCATTAACGTCGCTCGGATTCCACTCAAAAGTTACATCTAAATTTGAACCCCCTGAAAGTGTAGATGTTTGTTTTGCCAGTACCCACGTTTTCTTTAAATAATCGGACACTACTGGTGTAGTAACCCCATCTAAAACACGTACATAAAATTCTTCATCAGCTCCTAAATTATTAGTAATAGTTAAAGGAGAATAAGAAGTAGTTGTTCCAATAGGAAATACTTTAGATGAGTTAGAAACTAATGATTTTAAATACCCTGTTCCTAATGTAGTGCTTAAGTCTGTTCGCAAAGTTTTGATATAACTACTAGAATTATACCCATCTATTGTGCTTAATGTTGCACTATATGCTGAAGGTATTATTAAGGAATTACTATTCAGTTGAAGGGTTCCTTGGCTACTCCAATCTGCTCCAATTTGATAGGTTCCACCGCTAGAATTTTGGAGAATAAAAAACTTGCCTTCATTGAATCCGATAGGAGTAGAACCAGTACTTCCGTTGGCGTTTACTGTCCAGGAACTCAACTGATGTAATGTACTTGTCCCTGTTGTCAAAGGATAATATGGGCTTGTCTCTAAATTGACTAAAACTTGAGTGCTAACAACACATCCATTGGATTGTGTAGCCGTCAAACGATAGTAGGTAGAAATTCCGTTTGTATAATTTGAAATAATTAAATTAGATGTTGTTGCCCCGCTTGTGTTTCCACCATCTGTTAGATTGGTAAAAGTCCCATCTAAAGCACTAGTACTTGAACTCCATTGATACGATGCTATTGTTTCTCCTGAAATGGCATTAGCCACTGCGGATAAATTTAATTCTTTTCCTGATAAAACATACTTTGTTGTAGGAAGGGCTTTTCGAATATATGGAACTGTTGCATATCCCCCTCCTGTGAATCCAAGTTCAGAAATTCCAAAATATGCATTTGTCGTTTGATCCTCTTTTCTTATTCGTATATATCGTGCGTTGATTTCATTTAACGCTAAAACTTTTCCGTTTGTAGGTAAGGTTGGTATATTGGGTATTTGACGTGTCCAAGTAGTCCCATCTGTACTTGATTCAACATACCCACCAGTAAAGTTTGGTGTCACAGTAGTAGCGCCTTCTTTTAACCCTGAAAATCCTGCTAATTTAATCCCATTTAAAAGGGATGAACTTCCTAAATCAGCAGTTATTGTTGCTAGTTTTTTAGTGTCTAATGCCAAGGTCGAAGGAGCATCCGTAGACCAATTAGAAGCGCCTGAAAAAGAAAAATTCTGTAAGATCCCATTGGCATTATTACCAGACAAATCTTTTGCTGTAGTCCCTTCGCCATCCATAAATTTATAATAGCCTGCTAGACCAGCATTTTCAAGAACACTATTATTTTTATTTGTCATAATATCGGAAGCTGATTTTGTTGTGTTCCAAATTCGAACTTCATCCATTGTCCCATTAAATTTTCGTTCCAAATCAAAATTCACATATTGATATGGATTTAAACCAAGGAAAAGATTTCCTCCATTAGCGATTGCTGTAAAATCATATTGATTTGAAACTTCTTTAATTAGGGATCCATTAACATAGATTCTGAATTTTTCTGAAGAAGCATCATAAGTTGCAGCAACATGAGACCACTCCCCTAAATTAATTGGATTAGTTCCAATGTCTGTTTTAATTGTATAATTATTTCCATTGGCGCCAAATACAGTAAAAGCTATCACTCCTTTTTCTGTTTTACAAGGGTAATACGAAACATAACAACCTGACCAATCACAAATTTCCCAATCTCCAGTACTCGAATTATAGGTAGGACATCCTGGACTTGAGGTATCTGCCTCTTCTATAGATCCAATTCGTAATGCAAAAGCACCATCTTTCTCAACAATAGGTGAAGTATACCATCTATCATACAAACCCGTATATCCATTGTAACTTCCTCCCCAAGTATTTGTCCAAGTATTTGGTTTTATCCATGCCTCCACTGTAATTCCTGAACTAATTGCTTGGATTGATGCAGGTTGTCCAATATTTACTCCATCATCCACCCCATCAAAATTTAATGAGTTAGTACTATTTTGCACATCAGAGTTCAACACAACCATACCTGTTTGGATATTGGTATCTGTCAGGGCGCTTGAATTACTAGTAAATGCAGTACCTCCTAAGGTGGTTAATCCTGTTTTGGGTGTTGAACTAGTAACTGTTTGAACTGGAATTGTTCCTGTAGCACATTCTCCATAAACATCGGCAATTGTAAGAATAGAAGCGTTGGAAACAATAATGCTATAAGTGTCTGTTCCTGTTAATCTTACTCTATACTGAAATCCATGTAGCTTAGCATCCGCTTTTGAAATTATTAACGAAGCTGTCGTTCCACTCGCTCCAGAAAATCCAGCGTAAGTAATCCCGGCTTCCAAGGAACCTGTAATTGTTGTCCAAGAATTACCCCCGTTATTTGAACGTTCCCAAACATAACTAGAATATCGACTTAAACCCGATGCCTTAATAACAACATTTTCTTGGTTTGTTGCTGCAAAAGTATTTGACAATGCATTAAAAAGTGGTCCTGAATAATTTATTGTCACAACTCTTGGTATAGATTGACAACCTGTTGATAAATTCGTTGCAATTGCATAAAAAGAAGTTGTTTGAGAAACACTTGGTGTAGTGAAAGATCCATTTCCTGCAAGTAATAGCTGTGTGCCTGCACTATCCGAATACCAGTTCACAGCAGACCCTGTTGGGACAGTTACCCATAAGTTAGCGTTATATGTTCCATAAATTGTAGGGTTAGCTACGGCATTTGTAATCGACGGGGCTGAAGCCATAGTTACAGTAACTGATGTTCGTGGACTTTCGCATGTTACTCCATTTTGAGTTGCGGAAGCGAGGACATAACGAGCGGTTGTTGCGTTTAAATTATTAATGGTAGCATAGGCTAAATTTGAACTTCCTCCTGTAGCTACATCATACCAATTTATTGTTCCTGAAGAAGCTTGTGCCGTCAAATTTACAGTTGATAATTGACAAGCGGTTATACTCGGAGCAGACGTAATTGATGGAGTAGTTATCAGTGTTAATGAAACCGCTGTACGTGTAGATGCTCCGTTACAATTACTTGCTTCAACATAATAAATAGTATTTGACGACAATACAGGTGTTACAAAATTTTCACCCGTTTTTAATAGATTCCCACCTGTAGCCGCATCGTACCATTTTATCTCTGCTTCCAATGATGTGGTCGCCGAAATTTTGAAGGAACCAGTATCACATTTTGTAGTAACAAAACTTCCAAGAGTTACTGTTGGTAATGCCAAATTGATATTCGCATTTACTGCAGTCCTTGTTGTAGAAATACAACCCAATTCATCTTCAGCTTGAGCATAGTAAACGGTATTGGTATTCAAACTAGGAGTATTAAAAACAATGCCTGAAGCGGTTCTTCCTATCGAACTACCTCCGGTAGCCGCATCATACCAATTAACGAACGACGTTGTTCCTGCTGAGGTCTCTGCATTAATAGGTACAACCCCTACTCCGCAAATTGTATTTGAAACGGTGTTGGTTATTCTAGGGTTAGGAGTTACTGTAATACTAATTGGATTAGTATAATAATAAGTAGTTGCATTTGTAGCAGCTCGTCTATAATACGTTGTAGTGGTTAATGCTGATGGAATAGTATAGCCTAAAGTATTTGTGTTTGCAATATCCGTCCACGTAATTCCGTTGGTAGAGCTTTGCCATTTATAGGTTATCGTTCCTGCTGAAGAAAAAGTAGCAGGAGCTACTGAAGTTAAAGGGGCTGGTACTGAGCCCGAACAAATCGTTTGATCTGAACTTATTTTTCCGGCTTCTGCTAATCTATTTCTAAAAATTACAATCCCATTTGTTCCATTTGCTACAATAATATCGGGTTTATTATCCCCATCAATATCCGTAATTTCTACTTGCGAATAGGTCACTCCTGTTGCAGCGTAAAGTGTAACTGAATTAGCAAAAGAAATAGTTCCAGAAACAGAAGTATTCTCTAGATAAGCAATTTTAGAATTAGTTGCATTATCAGTCACTACAACATCTGGCTTATCATCTCCATTCATATCCGCTAAAGCCAAACCGTAAGTAGCGGTCAGTCCAGTTAAGGTAAAATGTTGTGGGTCCATAATCGATAAACTCGAAACTGTCGAATTGTTTTTATAAACCGAAATCTGACCTGATGCGCTGTTGGTTGCAATCACATCTTGTTTCCCGTCTAAATCCAAATCAGCTAGTTTTACAGTATAACCAATCCCTGAAGCTATGGGTTTACTAACTGGTTCCGAAAAACTAAACCCTTTTACCTCAGGATTCCCTTGAACAGTCGTGTTTTTTAACACATAAACTTTCCCTGTTCCTGATAGAACAACATCCATTTTACCATCACCATCCAAATCTCCTGATGCACCCGAATAAAAATTAGTGTCGTTTAATTTCTGATTGTAAGAGTTGGTGTTAGCAGTATTTCCTGTTGTGGAAGAAAAAGTTGTCCCGCTACTTGTGTTTTTAGTAAAATAAAATAGTGCTTGTGAAGGACCATAACCAGTCATTCCAAAAATATCGGTTCGCCCATCCAAATTAATATCAATCGGTAAAAACGCAGCGTTAACCTGATAAGATCCTGTCGAAGACAGTAAAGAATTATAGTTTTGTAATGAAGGGGAACCTGAATTAGAGGTATTTATATTAACAAAACCTCCGTTGTTAGCACTGTTTGACATAGCAAAGTCTAGCTTACCATCATTATTTAAATCGGTTGTCAACACCCCTTTAGGAGAATATCCACCCACAGGCGTTTGAGAGACATTAGTAATCGAATTATTGGCTAGAAAAGTAGTAGCGTCAATAACTCCAGATGTTCTATTGTTTATTAATATTTGAGGAAAACCTGCTGATGAATAACTAAATATATCTATTTTTCCATCAACGTCAACATCCGCCAAAACAAACTTTTGATCAGGGCTGGTTGCAAAAGTGCCCGTTGTAAATGTAATAGGTGCTTCAAATGAAGTTAGGGGATTAGAATTATAACTTAATCCTGCTAATGCTGTATTTACTGGAACAAATTTATCCCTACTGATACAACTTAGATTTGAAGTCGTGTTCACTACTGTAAAATTATTCAAACTGGCATTTACAGGAACAGTTACTGTAATGCTGTTAGCTGTTACGGCGGTAATGGAACATTTTTGACCTCCTAAATACACTATATTATCGGCTGGAGTTGCGCCAAAAAATTCCCCCGTTATGATTACTGAACTCCCAACGGCACCAGAATGTGGTGCTATAGCTGTAATTTTTGGAACTGGCAAAAAAGTCATTGCCACCTCGTCAATGGCTAAAGGACCTCCATTCTTACCGTTAAAAACATAAGTAGGGGTTGGAGCAGTATAACGTGCATAAGTCCAAATAGTTCCTGTTGTACCCAATGGAACAAACATTCTCATGTTTCTAGTGCCTTGTCCTGAAACAATTTGAGCTCCATTATCAACAGTCCACTCAATTCCATAATTACTTCCGTCTCCATTATCTACTAAAGTATGATCGATATAACCTCCTGGAGTATAGGTTGGTGAGCTGCTCTGAACGGCTCCCCCCGTTGGAAATACAGTAACTGGTGAGGTTTGGGTATAACTGGTTTGATAAACCGCTGCCCATTCAAAAACAACACGATAGGTTTCTCCTGGAATTAGATTTTCACTTGTATAAGTAAGTAATCTGTCTAAACTCATTGGTGCATCATTGGTATATGTATTCCAATTAGTGGCATTACTTAAATAAGTTGCAAATTCAGCACCCACAATGTAAGAATTTCCATTAGTTGGCAGAGCTGGAAAAGAAGAAGCTAACGCAAATAAACATCTAGGTTTCGGCACATCATTACCCGAATTTTTATACTTAAATGACAACGAAATAGAAGAAGCATTTAACGGCACAACAACATCTTTATATATATATATTCGGCTATTCGTTGTTTGTGGATTGGTTACGGTATTAGTAGTGCCATTATCAGACACAAAAGCCCCATTGGTACCGAGTGTTTTCCCTGCACTACCAATAACCCACTTGTTGACATTAGAAGTATTAACCACTGTCCATCCATGTGTTCCTTCAAAACCTCCATCTGTTGTTGGGTTAATTAAATAATTGGTTGTGTCTACTGTGAAATTAGCACCTGTAGCTGTTCCGTTTGGTGTCTCTACAGTAATATTCCCTGACGTTGTGTTAAATGGAACTACCGCACTAATACTTGTTGCGCTGTTTACAGTGAAACTTGAAGCATTTACTCCATTAAACTTAACTGCAGTGGCTCCAATAAAATTAGTTCCGGTTAAATTGACTGTTGTTCCTGTTTGACCTTGCGTGGGAGCAATGGCGCTTATTGAAGGCACATTAGACGTAATGACAACATCAGCGTAATATTGGTCAATAGCCGCTCCCTGATAATTGGCTGTTTTAAAATTTAAAGAATACGTCCCTGGTGTTGTAGCATTTCTAATAATATTACGAAACACAAGTTTAATATTTGACCCAGCAGGAACGGTAACCCCTGCATATTGTATTTGTATGCCACTCCAATTGTTCCATGCAGAAGTTTGGCTTAACAAGGATTTATTGACAGGCTGATTATTAATATAAAAATCATAGTCTGAAATAGGTAATGGGCTATTTGGTGTCATTAAAAACCCAACAGAGTCCGGCATAGCCAAATAAAAAATATTACCATTACAAGGTTGTGTAGTGGTATATTCAAAGGTATACGTTGTTATTGCTCCAGCTGTACTATTTTCTATAGTAACAGTTTGTGAACTGATCAATTGAGATGTTAATAAAAGTAGTGTTGTTACTACAAATTGAGCTGTTGAAATGATAAATTTATTCTTCATTGTTGTGGGGATTCAATTCTGATGGTAGGGAATATATTTTAAAACCCAAAAAAGCGTAAATCAACTTCTAAGTAGTTTACGATTAGGGTATATATAAATTATTTAAATAAAAACAAAGAATTACTCTTTTTTAATTGGTGATTTTAAAACCACAAAGATTTGGCTAGTAT
>JACCDR012491205.1_pt1 | contig 25669 bp, 29 predicted proteins | sample 7446431 | NCBI WGS metagenome assembly JACCDR01 (sample SAMN15323443, study PRJNA562643) | freshwater metagenome | isolation source: river surface water | place: USA:Blue River Watershed | collected 2017-08-17 | reverse complement strand
TTGTTTTTCAAATCAGTGATTTTAGCTTCTCTTTCAAAGTTTTTGCCGTCATTTAAGTTTTTGTTTTCGCTCTTAAGCCTTGCGATTTCATTTTCATACTCTCGATCAATTCTAGCTTGTTCGATATCCCTTTCATACTTCTCCCTGGCAGAGCGATTTTTCAATTCGATTATTCTGGCTTCCCTCTCAACAATTTTATTATCGTTGAGCTGCCTATTTTCCATTTTGATTCTTTGAACTTCGGCCTCATATTCTCGATCTAATCGAGCCTGCTCCGCCTGCCAATCCGATTTTTCTTTTGCTTTCTTGTTTTTTAGACTGATGATTGTATCTTCCCTTTCCTTGCTTAAACGGGAAAATTCATTTTCGTCTTGTAATATTTTGTTTTTTCTAGAAATCAGCTCATTTTGATAATCTTCGATCTTTTTAGCGTTTTGTGTTTTAATATCTTGTTTAAAAATATTAAACTTCTCTTTTTGCTCTAAATTCGCTAAATCGACCGCTTCCTGTCCTGCTTTATTTTGAGACGCTACTTCTGCTTGTCGGATCGGAATCTGCCTAGACTCAGCTCGCCTTTGTACAATTTTTTGTACCCTATTGGCTCCAATATCAATTATTTTACCAATAGCTCCACCAATTGCAGCTTCCTTTGCAACTTCTCCAGGCTCCTCAAAAATTCTTGGCCCAGCGTGAGCTGCTGCTAACGTTGGCCCGGCAGCTAATCCGCTCATACCCCTGGTTAAAACGATATCGGGGATTAAAGAGGTTGCTGTGGCAGCTCCTGAAGTCCAGGGAGATTCTTTAGAGATTCTTTGAGAGATTTCTTGTTGCGCTCTTTTTTTTCTCTGATAATCTTCTGCTTTATTAGCCCCAAAATAATTTAACCAATCAGCTCCAGCCCCAATTATTCCCTGAGATGTTAATTGATGGAGAAATTCTCCTGCTGGCCTTTTAGCGATTCCAGTTTCCTGCCTCTCCTTCTCCTGCGAAAACAACCTTGATTCTTCACTAGAGGGAAAAAAATCTTCGTCGTCTCCCACGTAAATTTTTCTGCCGTCAGAAGTTTCTAGGGTTTTATCCGACAAATTCAAGCGACCTGCCAATCCCTCTTTTAAACGGACTGGCTCTCCAGATCTTAACCTGTCAAAAACACTGCTCATTTTAAATCTCTTTATTGGGGTCTGATTTTTGTTCTAACAGGTTTCCACCAAGGCTTTTCCTGTTTTGGCTCAGGGATATTGGTTGGCTCATTTTCTGCACTGTATTTAATAGCTTCTTGCTTTATTAGGGGGACTTTTTTCTTTTGTTCAGCTATATTCATAGCATCATAAATCGCTCTTCCCCTAGATCCAAACTCGCTTCTAATAGGAGCATCTAAAAACCCTTGTGATTTCAATCTTTCTGTAAAAAATCCCATACCCCTATCTCTTAAAAGAAGGACTTGGTCGATTAAGTCTCTGGGTCTAAATCCGGCATATATAGGATTTCGAATCATACTGCTAATATGTTCCGCAACAGTATTCGTAAAAGCTTTCATTTGCTCATTGCGCCTATAACCATCTTTGATTTGTTCTATTAAGCTGTCTATATAGATGGCTGCGTTTTGCTTTCTTCCGTCAGCGTAAATTTCTGGAGAGTTTTTAGTTAATGCCAATTTGAGAGGACCACTTTCATTTTTAGCTAATCCATAACTTAATATATCTCCAAACCACGTTGGGTCATCTAGCTGATAAGCTGCTTCTATCAACTTCACCATAGCTTTATCAGCAGTATCTAATGCCGACTTTTCTTTTCCTATCTCTTGAGCTGACTTGAAGGCTTCTTTTCTTTTTTCCGGAGTATTGTATACATTTAAATTTGCATAAATACCTGGCAAAACTTCTGGACCTTGAGCTACTACTTCACCTGTATCTGGATCTTTAAACTCATATATATTCATACCCTTTAAATCAGCTCGTTCATCTTCGGGTATCATTTTTTTAATGGCTTCAGGTAGTTTTGCTCTTTCAAGTTCAATTTCTGATTTTTTTAAACCAATTTGTGATTTATCTTTTCTTAACTGAGCAAGAAGTTCTTCGTCAGCTAGAATATTTTTTTGACGATCACTAAATGCTGAAGCAAGTCCTTTAAAAGATCCCCCCAAAGCACCAATTCCAACTTCTTTTCCGAATAAACCTCCAATAATCATTGGCATCAATAATGCCAATCCTATATAAAATTTATCCGCTTCGGTCGCTTGATTATTTAATATTCTATCTTTAATCCTTAATTCTTGTTCGTCATAACCTTCATTTATTTCGTTTAAGTTATTCTCCATATCAGATAAAACTTTTTCGAATTTTTTGGTTATTTCAGCTTCTTTCTCTGAAAAATTAAGCCCTGTATATTGGTTGAATTTACTGACCAATTCAGGGTTTTTTATAAATTGATCTGTTGAACCATAAACAGCTTCTTGAACAGGATTTTCTTGACCCTTTTCTATTTCATCTTTCAATCTCTGAACTTCTATTTTGTTTCTTTCTTCTTGGGTTGCCTGATATGTGGGAGAATATGGAGTTGATTCTTCAGGAATGTATCCTTCACTGAATTTCCTGATTTTTTCTTCATATTCTTGTTCGGGAGATAAAGTCTCTTGAGGGGTGGGTAAACCTTGAGGGGATGTTAAATATCTTCCCAGTTTAGAAAAGGACTTCTCTTGGTTATTTTTTGGTGGTTGTTGTACAGATCTTGGTAAAACTGGAGTCTGACGATCTAAAACCTCTTCACTGTCTTCGGAATATGGATTTTCAGAAAAATAGCTTAATAAAGAGCTTCCTAGTCTTCTAAAAAGACCTTTTTCTTCTTCGGGTATTTCTTGAGGAGGTGGCGGAGCGTTAGGATCAACTATCTCATTAGCTCTCACGTCATAAGATTGTGGGGTCAACTCCCCTCCCAAATCAGCTTCAGGAATATTTGGTGCTATCATTGGAGGAGCTGTTCCGGAAACATCTATTTCCGGCTCTTCCGGCAAAAGAGGAGCTTCATTTCTAACTCTCCTTCTTCCGCTGACATTTTTTAGATTTGCCAAACGCAAAACGCTATCCATTCCCTGAGTATTGAGAGGTAGTGACATTTTTACACCCTGCTAAAATTCTTGTCAGATTTGTTTTGGTAATACTTCTGCTTTTTTTTCTCTTCTTCTAGCTTGAGCATATCTAAAGCTATTTGACGATCTAAAGCGTCTTGAGAAGCCTCTCCTTGAATAATCGCCATCATTGCAGCCTTGTTTTTAAGGGCTGTTTCTTTGTCCAAGCGATCTATATCACGCAAATTTTGAGCTTGTGACTCCTGGCCCATTTTCTGAAGATCTCTTTGTTGAGCATAAGCTACACCGCTTTTACCACCCACTCCATAAGCTGACTGTTGACCTAAAAGTTTCCTGCTAGCTGCTTGCTGACTTCTTTTTACTTGCTTATTGGCTTCATATTGCATTGCTGCTTTTTCTTTAGGATCTAAACCCTGCACATCACTTTTCAAAAAGCTTTCAGCATATTCTTTGCCTTCTTCCCTTGCCTGCTTCCTAGACTCTTTAGCTTCTTTTACATCTTCGGCTACTTGCTGTTTTATCTGCTCTTTAGAAGCCTCTTGAGGTAATTGTTCTTGGGCTACTTCAGCCTGCTTTTGTGCTCTTTTTCTTTCTCTTTTCGCTTTATGATAACCAAACATTTTTTCCTCTATTTAAAAAATAAAACCGAAACCGTTGCGTCATTTGCGGACGGATTTTTCAAGTAAAGCTGTTTTACATTCCATTTTGTGTCCCCGTCGATAATATTTGCATCCCCCCTCTGTCTGATAATAATTCGACCAGACGGAATCAGACCAGGGTAAGCTGTTTGAAATTGATTGCTTATACCGACCTCTGTCCCAGCAGGAATCTCAACATCATTTACTATAAAACTTTGGAAGTTCTGGTCAAAATTGATTTTTAACATTCCGGTACTTAAATCTTTTAACCAGCTCCAAAGATCAACTTCGAGATATTTAATGTATGACAATCTGTTAGTAAGTTTGGGAGGAGGTCTGATAATCATCGAACTATTGTCCTTCTGTTTTCGGGTATAGCCTCTAATTGGAATCCTGACAATCTCATATCCATGTTAATTCCCTGAATAGCAAAACCAACTTGAATACTTTTAGCTACTGTTCCTTGCCTTAAATTGATAGAAACAAAAGAATCTTGATAACCTGACCAATAATTCCAACCCCATCCCGAATATGACCAAGAACTATTGCGAATATTATCAACCTGAGTCACCTTAGCCATAGTGTTTTGTAGATTTGGTATCCTGTTGAGGTAGGATGAGAAATACATTTCAGGATTATTGTATTGCTGCAATTCCGAAATCCTATCCATGAGCAGCACGCACTTGCTAAACTTCTTGCGTGTCTCTGGCTGCCCCAAATCTTCCCATGAAGACCTCCATTCTGCTCTTTGCGGTCCGGCGTGGTCTGCGTGATCTATCAGTCTATAAAATCTATGCTGCTTGTATAAATTAGCTGTATTCCCATCTACGGCTGAAAACCTTCTCTCTTGGAAATACAGATCGTCATCTATGACAAATATGCCACCTGCTGCATTCATGTTCGTCCAAGTGAACCAGTTTTTTCCCTGATAATCATAGCATAATATGATCGAATAAGCATTGGCTGCTCGGATAGAAGACTGAGAATCTTCACAAGGTAAAAAAAGGAGGTATTGATTATCTTTTGTATAGTTAAATCCTACAGCTCTCTTAAACACATACCTGGTTTGAGGCAGGAAGTTTGTCTCTCGAAATAGGGCATCAATGGCTATCGATAGGGGAACAGGATTTCCAAAGGGATCTGTGGGATAAAGCTGGTTTTCCGTGATTGCATAAACTCCATTTGTATGGAGGAAATACATTAAAGTACCCACCGATGCAATTGTGGCATGTGCTACACAGCCGATATTTGTTCCCGGAGCAATCTGAACAATCTCAATTTGACTAGATAAAAAGTTACCTGTCGCTGCCCAAAGAGATTTGTTTTTAGTCACTACTAATGTGGTTCCGGCTACTCCGATACCAGTAATATCATCATCTAGATTAGGCACATCGAATGAGTTGACAGCTAAAGGAACGCTTTCCGGCTGATTGCCATCAGAAAAGAAAACTCTATCGGAATTTTCAGCTTTTCCTCTTTCTCCACCTGCGTAAAACATTTGATTTCCAAAAGATTTGACGTATTTGGAAATGGGGGGTGGATTGGGAACGAATTCTGGATCGTCAAACTCTCTTCCTAATTCTGCATCGGTGATATCATCGATATATGTTTGGAAAGCGACACCGGAAGAGTCATTGGGAACTGAAGCGATTAAAAACATCTCTCCATCTACCCCAAAAGTTTCCCCTTCTTTTGTTCGGTATATATTTATCCTCAGATTATTCGATATTGGAGCTGAGGAGCCAAGATAAGCTGCCCCTGATGCGATTCTTTGCAGATTGATTGCATCAGCTCGTTGATTTTCTGAAGAAATTAGCACTCCATCGCTCACACTGACAGATATTCCATCGATAGTGATTGTTGTTGCTGCTGTCGCCGTTACAGTTCTTCTCTGAAAACGATCCGAGGAATCAATGAAGCCAACTATATCTCCAATTTGGATTGTGTGGCCTGCCAGAACTGTGATCGTATTGATTTCGCTTTGATTTCCATCAATTATCGCAACATTTCCAAAAACCTTGCTGACTTTGTAAACCTGTATGTATTCATTATCCGAAACATCTACCGCATCCCCATCAATAGTGATTGATGCAGCGGTAGTTTCTGTCACTGTCCTTACAATCTGAACATTTGATGCATCTAAGAAATATACTTCGTCACCAGCAACTATGTTATGCCCAGGATCTACAACAATCGTGTTGACACCTAATTGTCCTCCATCAATTTGAGCACATCGTTCATCTAAATAATAAGCATTATCTCCTATTTTCAGGGTATATCCAGCATTTACAGCTACAAGATCGTAGTAATACCCCTCTCCGTCAGGACCGTAAACTGTCGCAGCCCCCAAAACGGCCAAAGCTCCATTTGTGTTCCATCCTGTTCCTGGCTGAATATTGGGGACCGTTACTTCGATAGCTGCGTTGGCAAGTGCAACAGTGTGATCCCTAACCAAAGACAACTCACCCTCTACAATATGCCCTCTATTATCTATTTGCTCATAGGTGATGGCATATTGAAATGAATTGTTCATGACAAAAGGAGTTACGGGAGCTGCTCCATCATCTAACGCTGTTGGCCTCCCTCCTTGTGGCATACCAGCCCTATAAACGGTTTGACCATCATATTTTTGGGGATAATCCCAGCCGTTAGCGATATAAATAACATCGTCAAAAACTGCTGTGGAAGCATTTTCAAAGAGGGGTGAGTTTTGATATATACGATTGGCCGATCCTGGAAATGGTGGATTTACAGTAAAGTCAACTTGATCCCAGTACCAATAATCGAGTGTCAAAACGCTGTCGCTATCAACGATAACAGGTTCCATGATCTGCAAGAAAGCTGCTGAGTAAGAACTATCTCCATTGATAGCTACTTCTAAACCATGAACCCCTGTTAAAACGTTAGTGATCGTTGAAATAAAGGTGGATATTAGATAGGGAGATACAACGTCAAATCCTTTTCTGAACAGTATATCGAAGAATTGATTGACTGATGCCCCATCCAGAACAGAAACAGGATAACCATCAAATGTTATCGTTGTGGCTGTCGTTCCCAGAACATTTCTCTGATTTTGCACCCCTGTGCTGGATGTGAATTGGATAACATCGCCCGTGACTAATTCGTGGCCAAATTCTACGTTTATCGTATTAACATTTGTTTGATTTCCGACTATCTGAGCAGCTCTGAAAACAGTGATATTGCAAGTTATGCTCTCTCCTGAAGGGGAACCCCATGGGGTAATACTCCAAGCCTGAACACTCCAACCAGGATTAGTAACTAAAAATCTAGGGTCAGTGAAAATGGTGAAAAGTAAATATCTTTGGTCAGCAAAGGCTATCGACCAGTCTCCTCCCGAAATGTATGCGGAATAAGCTGACGAGTCCACACCATCTAAAGTAAAAGTGTTAACTCCTGTTACGGTGATCGTATAAGTGTTATTATTTAGCTCTACCATGCCATCCACATTACGGATGATAACCTGAGCACCTGTTTGGAGTCCGTGAGAAGCTGAAGTTATTTCACAAGGATTAGCTTGAGTCGCCCCCGAAATATCTCCCATAACCCTTCCGTCATAATACAGAAATATTTGACGAGTAAGTTTATTGTAGAGAAATCCATCCATCCCAACAGTGACCGTTTGGATCGTATCTGTGGCCGGATCATCAACAGTTCCAGTTCCCATACCGCCAATTTCGGATATTTGGCACTGATAACCTCTTCTTAACTGTAATGTGGTGTCAGGAGCTTTTTGTATGTTAATCGCTCTATCGGCAACATTTGCGGGTCTTGTGAAAATAGAATCCGTGGAGATACCACGAAGATTTCCGATGTTTTTAGTTAAAACATGGTTATTCGACATTAAAAAACCCTATTGAACGTTAATAAGCACCTCTTGGACCAAAAGCGAACCAAGATCTCGCTCTTAATCGCTGTTGATAAACAATCGGTACAATGCTGGGTCGGTATCTTCGATAAGCAATTCTTAAACGCTCTAAAACCTTTTCTTCGGCATCTAACTGATCTTTTGTCGGCTCTGCTGCTGATTGCAGTCTAAGCAACCTTAAAACGACATATTCTATTAAAAGATCTTCGGACTGACGATCTAGTTGAGAATGTGTGGAAGCATAATCTCCTGTGATAACATAAAAGGTGTCCTGATTATCAATAAGAGCATTATAAGCCAGCCAAGAGTCATAAGGAATCACATAATTTGATTCTGCTGTCAAAATCTGAGTTGAGGAGTTGTATCCGGCCAATGGAATTGCATCAATTACTCTATCACCATTCCTATCTGTGAAACAGCACCAATCCACCCTGTCCAAGATAGAATTGGCGTTAGCTTGCAAGTTGGAGTCTTTTTGCGAGAGAACAGTAAATGAAAGTTGAAATTGAAGGGGATTCTTAAACCAAAGTGCTGTTCCGGAAAAAACATTGGAATTGGAAGTGTCAACATCTATTGTGAATGTTGTCGCCCCTGTCACTGTAATGATATAAGTATTATCGATCAATTCTGCTGGCTCAAACAAACCTCCAATCCCTACTTTTTGCCCTGTCAGAAGACCGTGAGCCGCTCCTGTCGTTATTTGACAAGGATTGGAGTTGCTTATATCTGTTATCGTCCCACGAGAACTAAGAAGGCTTGATATCTTGCCTCTTCTATAATCTAAACTTCTCATGCGCTTCTGATAGTTGACAATCAGAGCGTTTTCTCTAGTTATGTTTGGTGTGGGGGAAAGAAGTATCTTTCCGTTTCTGATACAGTATTGACTGGGGATATTAGTCGGGTAACTATATCTATCCTGAATCATCCCTTGTTCCAGGGTCACGAATTGCCAAGATTCTGGACCGTATAAATAGCGAACATTCATAATTTGTTGCGCCATTTTAACATCTTGGGGGATTGAATACTCTTGAACACCAGCCCTAACAGTTTGAGCGTATTCTTGGATATTAGCTACTTCGTCTACTTGCGTGATTGCATCATAAAGCTGATTTAACCCAAAATTAAACAATTGGGCTAATGTATTATCATCCCAACCTTCCGTGTAGGAATAATTTTCCTGATAAGCCAATTGTCTTGCATTTGCAGCCATCTCATCGATGCGCCTTGTCCCCTGCATGTAGACTGTAGTCATGGATACCTCTTAAGATTTTTTCATCTTCTTTTTCATGACAGCAATGATAGTTTTTTTCTTCGCTTCTTTTTGCATATCATTCGGACCCATTTCTTCCTCTCCGCTGGTATCCTTGATGCCTTCTTTGACATTTCTAACTAGATTTCCAAGCAGGGGTTTGGGGTCTTCTTGATGAGGATCATCCATACTCATTCTTGCTCTCTTAATTGTCGCTGGCAATGAATCTTCTGTTTGATCCGGAACCTCCATGTGATAGTTATCTTCCATCTCATGAGATTCTTCTTTTGATACGTTGCTTTTCATGTGGGGTTCATCTTCCGGATAACGAATTTTGTGTTTCGAGTACCCAGGGTCTTTATATTTCACATGTTCCTTTCCTTCATAACCCGATGGACCGTCTTTTTCTTTGCCATAAGAATCATCGACATTGCTATATGGCTTACCAGGAACCCTTCCGTTTTCGGCCTTCCTTCTTTTATGACTAAAGAGCTTCATTAAGCACCTCCACCTTGTAATGATTGTATGAAACCGCGGGCCATTTGCTGTAAAGCCTGCGATTGATAATCGTTCATCTCATCTGAATACTCTTGCCCGATCCTTTGTAAAGCCTGCTCTCTTTTTAGTGCCTGATTTAAAAGATTAGCCATAGTTCTTCTTTTTGCTTCTTTAGCTTCTTTTCTTGTGCCGGCATAAGAAGCTGCTCCCTGCATAGCCGATGAAGCACCTTCTCCAGCCCCCTTCATAATCTCAGACCAGTTGCTAGCGGAACCGTACCAAGGAACTGATTTATCTGCTGGACTGCTCATATATTGAAAGCTCCTCTAATTAAATCTGCTGTATCCTGAAAAGAGGCTGTTTTTCTTTTAGCCAAGCGTGAAGTACCCTGCAATCTCTGAGCTTCAAGCTCTGCATCTCTTTGCAAAGCTTCCTGAATCAATGCAGCTAAGGTTTCTCGCTTCATTTCCTTAGCTTTTAGTCTAGCAGCTTCTTTCTGCTGTTTAGAAGAAAGAGCTGCTCCGGCTCCTGCTGCTCCTGTGGCGATGGCGGTAGAACCTAATATTGCCGCTCCGATTGGAATTGCTGGTAAAACCATTTTTAACCTCCTATGCTACCCAATAAAAACCCGACATAGTTATTTCGCTAGCTGCTGCAAAATTAGCATGTGTTAATTTTTGCTGAACTCCAGGTCCTATTCCGACAATGTTCAGTACATTAGTATTCTGATCCATTTCTCCTGTTATATAAGTTACTAAAGCTGGATAGGTTCCTGCTGGGGTAAAAATCTGTGCCGAACAAGTGAATTCCATTGTCGCATTTTCTGAATTAGGCAATCCCGTTAAAGTAACAGTTGCGTCTCCAGTGCTACTTCCTAGAGCATTTACCTCTATAAAAAGGCTAAAGAAAATTACGCTCCCTATCCTCCAGTATTTTCCCACCTGAGTTGTATAGGTTAAACCAGTCGATCCACCTCCAAAAGCCAAGGCAGGAAGAAACGTTGCTTTGGTATATGAATTCAAGGTGTTTGTGCCAGAATCAAAGCTAACCCCACCGATGTATAGAGGATTGGGGAGGGAAAAAGTTGGATCTCCAGCAACCCCTGCCGGGTTAGAAACTGCTATCTGATTTGCTGTTCCCTGTAAAGTTCTAGCCTCTACCACACTGCCGTTTTTTGCTACAAAGCCCGAAGCTGTTGCTAATTGATATAAATTTTTTAGAATACCGAGTATTTCCAGTCTGTTGGCAAAACCTCCTCCCTGCTGACCTATACCTGTTGTTGTATCGGTGATGTCAGGGGCTAGTTTTGGATATGTAATAGAGCCATCATCAATTCCGGAAGTGGAAATTTTAACGCCTTTATTCGGTCCTCCAGAGTGGTCATGTAAATCAACATTCATCATCCCTGCTAAGAATGATTGATCGTAATTAGTCTCTCCGGCACTCGGAATATAAATTCCAATGTTGGGGGTAGTTGTTCCCATTAGATCTCCTATTTGATTGCAAATAAATTTGCGATAAACTACCTTTTTGCCTTTTAAAGGAGTTTATATGATTCGATTACTATCTATTCCAATCTTCTTATATTTTATTTCCCTTTCATCTCTTTCTTCTGATGAAAGAATTCAAATCGCCTTGGCTAGTATTCAAATGGCTAAGGATTATATCAACGAAGCCCAAGATCATTCTCAAGACTATCAAGTTGTTGAGGACTCATGCTTCAGCGCATATATCTTTTTACGCAATGCTGAAGCTGCTTTAAATGACCTCAGAGATAATCCCTAGTTTTTCTCGCTCAGCACGATTTTTGTAGTCGGGTCTGCTGAAAGCCATCTCCACCAGATTTTTCTTGTCTTTTGGGATAGCGTCTACTGCTGGGTCGTTCCTGAGAACCGTGATAGCTTCTTCTGTAATGCGGCTCTCGCACTGCTCGCACTTGTGCTTGATAACCCACTCTAAACGCCTTTTTATCTCATCGATAGGATCAATCAGGTCATGCGCTAAAAGCTTCAGCATGTGATCGTCAATTTCGTATAAAACTTCATCGTCTAATTTTACTTGCATAATTCTCCTAACAAGCTAAAGTTCCACTAACAAACGTTCTTATAATACCCCCAGTTGTACCAGCAACATCATCTATTTTCCCTCCCCCATCTGTGGAACTCATTTGAAAAGTTGCTGTATCGGCTGCGTCCATATCCGCAATAACTGAAATCGTTCCTCCTGCTGTTGTGGTCACTGCTGGAGCTAAAGGAAGATTAATTCGATAGGTTCTATTCGATGTGTTTATAATTCCAAAAGCTCCGTTTATTGTTGTTCCACCAACAAATAATGCTACAAAATGAAGCTGATAACGTCCTGTTATGGGTGCTGTAAACGTGCTTGTTCCCAAGTTGAAATTTGAATCTTGATCGAAAACTTCGGTATCAAAAATTACGGTGTATGTTGTGCCATCTCCTGATACGTTAGTCACACTAGTGTTCAAGTAAGCCAAGAAAGCAGGCTGCCCAGTAGCTCGATACTTGCCAAGATTGGAGTATAATGCTGTTGCAGTAGTCGGGTTTATATCTGATGAGGTGCTTGTAAAAGAGTTGTTTGTATGCTGTAGAGTCCCTGCGCCAGTTATGACGTTCGCATTTGAGCTGTCGAAAGAACAGTGTTCAGCGGTTACAATCGTTCCTGATCCGATTGAAATAGAACTAGCTGTCTGAGATTCAAATCGGCTGAATTTACAAGAAACTGTGCCTGTTCCTGATGTAGTTAAACAAGTTGCCGCTCCTGCTCTTACGGCTGAATACCAAATTGAGCTTAAAGAACTACTGCTGTGTGTAATAATATTAGAAAAGTTTGTAAAAATAATATCGCACGTTGCATCACTTGAAATGGTGCTTGCTGTTGTAGATCCTCCAGAGTTTCTAAAGTCACACCATTGCGCTCTAAAAAACCCATGAGCAATTGTTACATAGGCAATTCCTGTCGTTGCTAAATCTCCAACGCAATAATTACATCTTATTAGAGATGTTGCTCCTGTTGTTGTCGAATTGAAAGCTGTGGCATTAGTTGCATTGATGAAACAATTGTCAAAAGTAACTTGGGTGTTAGCTGTTCCTGTGATAGATAGAATATTATCGCTGTTGGTTTGAAAGCGAATTCCCGATGCTGATCTAGATCCTGCATCTGTGCAAGTTAGCTTTCCAATAATAGTAACTGTCGGAGTATTTCTATCCCCGATATGAGCACAAAGGTTAATATTGGCTGGCCACGTCAGGTTTTCTGTGTACGAACCTGGCTGGATAAAGATATCTTGCACACCACCAGCGGAAGAGGCTGCCGTGATCGCTGAGGCTATCGTTGTGTAGTTAGCTCCATTGGCTGCCCCTCCAGCGGACACAATAAAGCGTGTGTCGTGATAGTCGGTCAATGAACCCGTATTATTTATCGTTAAAGTCCCAGGTGTTCCAGGAACTCCGGCTCCAGCCCTCACAAGACTCATCCCTGTCCCAGCAACTAGTTGCATTACGTCAATTTGACTTAACGACCCAACGGCTGCGGAACGACCCAGCCAAATCTGATTGTCTGATGTGATCCCATTATTTGATGAAATAGTTGATGAACCCGAAAAATCCGCATTTTTAGCGAATATGATATCATTTTCCTGCCCTGAACCTGCCATTATGCTGCTCCAAATACAAAATCAAGTCTACCTGTCCACCGGATAGTTTTTGCCAAAACTCCAGTTACTCGAAGGATGATATTGCCCCCCGAAATAATAACATCCACCAGAGAAACATCGAATACTGCTGCGTCTCCGTTCATGATTCTAGCAGGAGAGCCAACGGTAGTGATCGTGCCAAGACCATCCGTTACTACCGTCCCCTCCAATTGATATCCCGATCCCGAATTGGCATCAGTAGAATTGTATGCTGCTATTTGATAAACGAGCCTATAAGTTCCTGCTGAAACAGGGGGTGTAAAAGTTATCAAATCCCCTGTTACGGCTCCAATTGTCTGTACAGTGCCAGTAAGGGCCGTTTTCATTGTCACATAGCCACTAGTCACTGTGAAAAAAGCCGAATCGTAAGAAGACACTCCCTTTTGAGTCGCTCCTGCGGTAGCTGCTGCCGTTGCGTTCCGCATCGTGATATTCTCTGTATAAGTGCCAGGGTTTCCGTTGACCTCAACACCCTGAGTAGTGTCTCCAATAAAGTATGTTATATAGGTTCCAGGCTCTGCCCCTACAGGTCCTCCTGTGTTACCCTGAACATACTCAACTGAAGGAGCAGGACTACCTCCCCCCCCCATAGTTTGAACTTGGCTCATACGTATTCAACCTCCACAGCAACCCATCCAGATGGCGCACCTGGTGCTGAAACCCATTTAACCTGAAACTGCGTTCCAGATTTTAGAAACATGTCATTTGTTTTGTTATCGTAAGCCCTTCCTGTCTGGGCAGGCATCTTAATGTTATTACTTGTTCCATCAATGGATATATATATATCGCCATTAGTATTGTTAGTAACCCAAATTCGGAAGGAGTCTCTTGTAAAAACTCCTCCCAAAACTTGATAAGATGTTGTTAAAGACCCGGCAGCGATTTCTCTAATCGCTTCCCATTTGATACTAGATCCTGTGTTAGCCATGAGAAACCGCTCCCTTATTTAGCTTACGAACGAAGTTGTGTTATATCCGTCAACATGAACATAAAGATCCGCATTGCTTACCGCTGAACCATCGGTTGCTTTCACTGTCTGATAGACAAGTGTGCTTTCGTCCGAAGAAACAATTTCAACAATGGTATCAGTCTGTCCAGGTGCTATCTGGAAAAACACATAAGGAACATCGCCAAAAGCAACATTCCAGTTTATTGTTACAACGTTTACCGCTTTGCTGATGGTACAGAGGAATTTACCCCTTCCATCAAGCCCAGTAGTTCCGGCTGTAGCACCGACAGCAGAGCCGTCGATGCTAAAGTTCCTGATAGTGCATCCTGGTTGATCTACAAAAACAGGAAAAGTTTGCCTAGACATATTACCTCCTTAATTATTTTTTAAATCTTCGATCATAATTAAGAAGTTGCAAGGTTGTGAATCAGACCTGTAAATACAGGATTGATATAAAACTCTGCATATGTCGCATAGAATATTCCATAGCTGTCTAAAGGCGTTCCAGATACTTGTAGAGGGAAGAAAATAGAATCTCCGTTCTCCAAGAATCCACCCGGATCATTGCCCTCAGCAGTATCTGGACGGATATACATGTGTACTTTATTGCGATTTACCGCGTATATCCTGTCTTCAGGTACATATGGACTCCAATGCAGCCTAATTGTTCTTCCGTTAATCTTAACGGCAGCTACCTGAGAACCAGCTTCTCTTTCTGGAGATACTTCAGGCTGAATGTAGATAATTGATTTAGCATCTTCACCGTCTTCAAACAGTCTTAGCTGTGTCATGGACATGATATAATCCGTAGGCAGAGAACCTCTAGCTAAGAATCTCATATCTTGGTCTAGTTGTCTCATCAACTTCACAGAAATTGTTTGCGAACTAGCATCAAGCCTGTTTGCCTGCCATCTATAACCTACAGGCACTCCATACAAATCTCCGGATGTTGTATCGGTAACATACTTCAATCCAGACATTTCATTGTTTCTGGATTTCTGCTTATAGATATCTTGCCCGATTGCAGGAACTTGAACACCTGTCTGACGTGTAACACTGATAGTTCTGGTGCTAAGATCAATGTTAGTAATCAAGAATAAGTCTGTTCCTGTTGCAATGTTGAGAAGGTCGTTCAGCATCCATGGAGCTTGCAGCCATGTAGCAGCGGTAATCACCAGATCATACTGACCGGGTCCTACGGCTGTCACTGTCTGAATAGTTCCAAGAACTCCTGTACCATCCCCGAAAAACTGTCTTGCAATCTGGTCGGCAAACGATCTTTTCATCGTCAGAATGGAAAGCTCGGTTGCATCCATAAATGCACCAAGATTGCTTCCTGCCCTTCTAGCCGCTTTCATCGATTGCGAATCGATAACCGATGTTGCATAAACAGATTTAGCAAAAATCACAGGTCTATTGATATATGCTGTGGAAGAGCTAGGTAAAGCTCCAGAAGATTGTCCTCCACCCCAGTCAACCAATTGAGACATTTCAAGACGGTTTCCAACAAACTTAGAGTCTTTCTGGATCATACCGATCAATTCGGAATGGTCCCAACCTGCTGCATCTAGTTCAAAATCGCCATATGCGATTCGATAAAGGTTTGACAAATCTGTCAAACTAAACTGTCTAATCACTGAAGACATTTAATTACCTCTTTTGGATAGGTGTTTTTTTAAATTTATCTTTGTTTTCCAAAAGTTGTTGCTTTAGAAGATCAAACGGATCTGCGTTTTGCTCTCGATATTGTGAAACATTGACCGCTTGTCTTTGCTTAGAAGAAAGGGTTTGAAAATCTCTTTCTTTTTGCGAAATTGCTGGAGCTGCTTTTTTTGCCGATCCAATCAAATCGGTGATAATGTCTCTAATATCGCTCTCTTCTAAATCGGGATTTTGTCGGATTTGATCTGAAAGGGCGAAAATAAGCTTTGTATCATTCAAATAAGAAGGATTGACCTCTTTGATAACTGTCATAATATCTCTTTGAGTCAGTGTCTCCTGAATCAACTCCTCTACTTTGTCCATGACTTGTTGCTCGCTTTCTACTCCTTCAAGCAATTCCTCACTTCCCAATACAGCATCAACCATCTGGCCGAACTCTGAATCCCCTATCTGCGGATAGTTAGACAAAAGTTCCTGTTTCCTATGGACCACAGCTTGTTGTCTTTCTTTCTGAGATAAATTCTCTTCAGCCTTTTGGAGCTTCTTTTCAAGCTCCCAATTCTTTCTTTCTTTGTCGTCCATTTGACCAAGTTTTTCAGCTTGGTCTGCAAGTTTCTGAAGGTAGGAGTTGTATTCAAACTCACTGTCAGATTCCTTAGCTTTACTCGAAATATATTCCAATGCACCTAGGGGATCTTCCTTAGACAGTCTTGCAAACTCCTTAAAAGTAGCCTGGACCCTCTTCTTTTCTTCAGCCAGCGAGTGCATCCTGTTTTTAATAGCAATGTCACCAGCTGCCCTATCTTTCAGCTCTCTCAAGGTGAGTTTTACAGGTTTTTTATCGGCCATGAATTCTATTTCAAACTCATCATCGACCTGGTAAGACTCATCACCCTTGTTTAAAGCATATTTTTTTGAAGCTTGTTCTTTTTTAGTTGGTTTAGAGGCTTCTACATTTTCAGACTGTTCTGTTGCAGGCCTCTTACTTTCTAAAATCTGATCTTTCAGATTCTCAAAACCACTATTATCCATTTCTACGGTTGTCGCTGTGTACGACTGTTCCATAACCAATTCCTTATGGGATGAAAGGTTTTAACGAAAAATACGGAGGTTTCGGATGAGGTCTTTCTACGCTACTTGCGGTGGTAGAGTCTCAATATCGGATGGTGGCGGTAATTGTTCTGGAGGAATCCCACCCTCTATCGGTTGAGGAATAGGTTCATTCACTGGTTTCGGTGTGTAAAACATAGGAAACTGCTTCAATTCCTCTAATCGAGAAATATAAAGTGGATTTTCCGCAGCTTGCTCAAACATCAATTTTTCTGTCGCTGCTACGTGTCCTATGAAAAGGTCTTGGACTTCAAGAGGGGACTGCTTGAAGTCCAAGGTTTGCATTGGGATTCTATGCGTTTCCCAATGGGCAACTAAATCTTCGAATCTGGAAGGAGGAAGAACTTCTTTGCCACTCATCATATCTTGGTTTTCAGCTTCAGCAGAAGAAATGGCAGCAGTTATGGCATTCATGAACTTCTTGGAATGAGATAATCCCAGCATATCCATGAAAATATCATTTGATATCATATCTGGAAATTCTCTTTTGATGGATATCATCATTTGAGTTCTGGCAGCTTTTGAATTAGCTAGGTTGCCCGATGTGGTGATGTGGACATCATATGATTTCTGCAAATTAATAGGATCGAAATAGCGAAGCTGGTAAGTGTTGTGTTTACCCAGAATTTTTATGAGTCTTCCGTCATCCGGTTTATACTTATCCCTGGCAATCGTTATCATCAAACGATAAAGCTGTTCCATTGATCGAATGTGGTTTTTTATGTCGGGAGAGGCTAGTTGATTTCTCAAATCCTCAAAGTATTGTAAAGCCACAAAAGAATCTAACTGGGCATTTGGTGTTTCGCCTTTTATTAATGGATTCTGAAGAGCTACCTGATCCATGCTTTTCTGGATTTGTTGCCAGAAATTAAATATGGATGATGTGTTGCTTTGAGGTGTTTCAATAGTGGGTTTATGTATACCATGCCATTCTATAGCTACCTGGCCATTTGGCATCCTTTGTGCATCTACACCGCTGGATTCATGGACAAACATTTTTGGCGATTCCATCTCCAGATTATTATAAATCTGGTTGGCCACTCTATTGTTAGCGTCTGATAAATTCTTGCAGTTCCGGAACAGGGTTGGGCTTCCACGGTTTCCGATGCCTATATCTGTTTCTCGTAAATGTATCCTTGGCAAATCTTGATTGTTTATGATAGTCGGCATCGACAACGGTTGATTGATAAGAACGTGATTATCCGTTGTAACAATGTAACGGCCTTCTGGCATAAACTCGTGACTTTTATGATAAAGATAAAAAACCCTTCTTTTGTTTGGGTTTTCTTTTTCCGTGTTTGAATAAACATCATACTGGACGTCAGGTCCACGATCTGTTTTGATATCCCAATCAATTTTTGGAAATTTCTTTTTCAGATAATCAACATCTACATAATCAACCCACCAAAACCATTTTTCGTCTTTAGGATGGATTTGAGGATCAATCATGACATCCCAAGGCATGGGATTAATGATCTGAATATCTCCAATTCTCATGTTTTTTTGGATTTTAAGAGGAACATCTCCCATTCCTGAAATAGGATTGCCTTCTTCATCCAAAAGATCGATATCTTCATCCACATATTGTTTTGCAAGAGGGTGTATATCGCCTATATTTGAATTCCACACAACTACAGCAAAGGATTCGCCAAACATCTTTTTTTGGATCTCCCAACGGAATCTCCAAGACTCAATGTTCATGTCGTAAGCCATGGATTCCAGCCAATCTTTTACGACATTGCAGGCTACCTTATCGCTATAGTCTTGAGAATTCGGAAGAACATCGGGAACTAAATCGTGAGAAACGATCATTGTCACCTGGTCCATCACTAGGCGATAAAGATCGTTGATGAATATCTGCTCTGTGCTTGAAAAAGCGTCTGATGTATTTGCGTAAACTTGTGTGTAAGGAGAAGACCAATTTGGATTGATTCCAGCTCCCAGAAAAAAAGCCAGATTTGATTTTTGCTCTCTGAAAAGAGGTCTAAAATATTCTGAAAGATTGAAAGAAGTGTCTCTAAACCAGTCTAAAATAGCCGCTTCATTTTCAATGTCGATATTGTAAAGCGGTTTTACATATGGAACCTTTTTACTCAGAAAATACTTTGAAAGTTCCAGCTCGCTCATGACCTTCCTTAAAACGATTATTTGGAGGAAATCGGATAATTCGGAAACAGCGGCCTAAAGCGTAAAATTAATCGATAATGCTGGTTGGCTTCTTTTGGTTAAATGCTTCTTTAATATTTTCCCAGTTATTTGTAGTCAATTTTTTTTCTTTAATTCCTGATATTTTCTCATCGATTTTCGATGCCCTGTCAAACATCTTTTCTACTATTTCGATCATATAGGATTGAGTTCTTCTGAGTGTCTTAATATCTTCTTCCATTGTTTTAATGTCACTGTACATTTTGTACAAAAAAACATTTTTAACGAAACTAGTTACCAAAAAAAGGATTAAAACAACTTCCATCAGTTTTTCCTGTATGTTAACTTCAATTTATGTTTTATTGGTTTTTATTGTCAATATTTTTACGGATAAAGAATGATTTGGAAAAAACAGGTTAAGATCAAAAAAGGTTCTATTGACCTAAGTTCTGAAGAAAACGCATCACATAAAAAAAAATTAACCGATAGTTTTTTTGAAGATTGGTTGGCTTGTCGAGATAGACATAAAGGACCAAGTGAAGTTCTTCAGGCTGTTTTCCAAGATCAAATGCAGTATGTTTTTTATCGGGCAGGACGTAAAGGAGCTAAAACCACAACCGGAATCGATATTGCTTGGAGAAAAGCTAATGAAGCTCCTAATCGAGTGGGTTATCTTTGCTACCCAACAATCGCTCAAGGGATAGAAGTTGTTTGGGAAGAAAGAAGACTTCAAACCTGCGATCAGAAAACAGATTCCATGTTTGAAAAATATGTTGAAAAAGTAGACGACAACAAACACTTATTACGATTTAAAAACGGAAGTTTTGTTAAATTAATCGGAACTTGGACAGAAGCAAGAGGCCGAGGAACCCAACCTGATTTTATTATTTTTGATGAGTTCCAGGATTGCAATCCTGATTACATTGAAGCAATGGATGCTAACTTGGCAGCTAAAGAAGGTTCGCAATGTATCCTCATGGGAACTCCGCCAAAAAAAAGAAATCATTATGAGGAATGGTGGGACCGAATTTCAAATAACAAAAAGGGCAAGGTTTTTCATTACACAAGTTACGACAACGTCAGCCTACCTCACTTAAAAGAATGGCTTGATAATAAGCATCAAGAATTAATAAAAGCTGGCAAGGAAGACGTTTGGCTTCGTGAATACATGGCCGAGCTATGTTATTCAAGTGCCGAAAGAGTTCTTCCTGATGCTAAAATCATCGAACCTGACGCTCTTCATAAAATTCTAACACATTTTGCGTATAATGAACGAATCCCTGTTTTAGCCATCTCATGTCACCCCACATACTTTTGTGCGATTCTAGCCGTGGTTCTGTCAAAAAAAACCATGTTCGTAATGGACCACCTCATTGTTCCACAGGTTTGGAATCAATCTTTTCAAGAAATGTACCCTCTTTTGGGACAAAAGGCCAAAGAAGTTCAAGACCTCTGCCAAAAAAAGCTCCGGCAAATCGTTTGGGACGACAGCAACTCTTTCATCGATGTTGTCTCTGGATTCACTCCATGCCGAAAGGATTTGAAATGGCAACAACGTGGTATCCCCCTGCTTCGGGAAATGATGGTCAAAGATAAAATCAAAATCAGTAGGAATATAGCAGACTTCGGTCTCGAGTGCCAAAATCTTTTGATTGAAGAATCCGACAAAGAAATCCAAAAAAACTATCCAATGACTTGCACTATCGCCATGCTGGTCAATGAGTATTTTTCGCAGGAAAGAGTAGAAATCCCAACCCTCAAGCCATTCGATAAGTATCAGGCTTTGAGAGACATGGGTATTCCATGCCCAACAAAAAAACATAAAAAAGGTATATTTAAAAATGTATTCTAAATGCATATTTTGTTTGTTTTAATATTCATTCTTATGAATTCATTTACTTTTTCTTTGAATTTTCCATCGGAATAAGAAACAAAAAACGGAATATAGCTAGCAGCTCCTAAGCAATTGAATAAAATTCCTTCGTCGTCTTTCTTTAAGTCCCTGAAGTTCTCAGGCTTCCATCCAGAGAAAACAGTCTCAAACTTCTCTTCTAGGGTTTTTCCGTATTGCTTGTTTTCATCTCGTTGATCTTTAATGAGATTCTTCATCTCCCACCTCTTGATTGTTCGTGCCCAATCCCTGATTTCATACTTGCGTCCTGGCCAGCTAAGAACATTTTCGATGATCGCAATTACCGCCTCTTTGCTGCCACGAGCTTTAATGCAATCTTCGAGTTGAGAGGGGGTCATGTAAACTTTGGCATGGATTTGAATTTTTTCTTCTTTTTCCATTTTTTTAAAAGGGTCGTCTCCCCCCCCTTTGGGGGGTAGGGGGGAGTCTTTCTTATATATATCTTCTTTATTATATTCTTTATGAGTGGTTCGCTTGTGGTTCACTACTTGTTTTTGAAATTTTTCTTTACCTTCGTAATCCCTTGGTAATCCAGTGTTTAGTGTGTTATTTTCAAGGTTCGCTTGTGGTTCACTACTTGTTTTTGAAATTTTTTCTTTACAAGAGTAGAATCCTGCCATTTTTATGGTCAGCAGGTTCTTATCAAATATTTTATCGTGAATCAAATATCCACATTGGGACCAAAAGCGAATTGCCCGGTGTACAATGTTCTTATCTACCTTGTCTTCTTTAAACCTCACACCTTGATTGCAAAGATTGACAAGCTGAATTTCAGAGATGCAAATTTGACCTATTTCTATATTAAATATTTTACAATCTATGGCGTATTTTCTTCGTGAATAAGCCACATTTTCCATCAGAACATGTAGAACGTGCTTATATTTGAGACGTGCACCCTGATATCGGGGATCGTTGGAAACAGATCTTGGAATAGCAAAAAAACCATCATTATTCATCGGAGTATCCTTTTTGTTGTCAGAAATTGGATCATCCAATAAGATGGTGTCACACGTATGACTTGCCATCTTATCGGCTACTGGAGCCACATACCCAAATGTGGCTCCTTCTTTTTCAGGGCCAACATTATCATCTTCTTTCTTTGATGGCAAACCCTGATCTCTCATTTTTTCCATTGTGGAATTCAAAAAATGAGCCATTTTCATCATAAAAAAACCTTTTTTCTTTTATAAGTTGAATGAAAAATACTTTTCTGATTAACTCAATAATTGAGTTAGATTTAAAAATTGATTCCAACAAAATCACCGATTTAAAATATGATAGTCCGAGCAATTTACCGAATCCCATCAGTTGATTTAGTTTTGGTTGTTTGTAAAAAGGAACGCCAAGACCGGATGAATGAACATACATATTATCATCAGCTTTACAAAAACGAACCCGTTGACAAGGTTCCTCTTAAAAAATGTCTTTTTGACAAAAATTATCCTAAAGACAGACAAATAGCTCCTTGGGATATCAGAATTATTTACGAACATCATTTTTTTGAGTGTCTAAGAGAGGTTAATAAAAGAGTCAAAAACAAGACTGGATCTAACTTCATAACCCCTACCGAACTAGACATGCTTTCTATAAACGTTCATAAGAAAAATGAAGACTACAAAGTCTTATGCAAGGTCCCTAGTGACGATATTATAGAAGTCTATGTCTGATTTTTGAAAAATCATTTTGCTCTCAAAACAATCCGTAAAAATGGCAAACAGAAAAATGTATGTCAATTAAATATTGAAAGAGGGGCAGAACACCCCTCTTTTTTCATGAATGATTAGGATTGAAATCCACACTCATATTCCAAAATATTTACCTGACCAGCTAAATCCGCAGAATTCAGGAAGAAGATAAATGGAACAACATAAAGGTTATCTGTGAATGTATAGGCCGCTGTTACTGTTGGTGCTTCATTATCGATTGTATATGTAACTACACCGCTATTCGATACAAAAACCTCAAGCTGATGGGTTTCTCCATCTGCCCAGTTTTGAGTTGTATCGGTCGTTACGGTTGCAGCTCCACCAACAATTGTTTCTATCTTGATGTCGCCACTGATAACGTTAAGGACTGCCATATCCGCATAGTCATCGATATTTGCCTGGTAAGCCTCGACTTTTCTAAATCCGATGGCACAATCATCCGTTCCCGAAACGTCAGCAATGCTAAAACAAACTCTTACAAAAAAAGCGGCATCATCGCCAATTTTGAAGGCCATGGGATTGGAGTTTATAATCCCTGCGCAGATCTCAACACCATCGTCATCCGTTTGATCCATACCGATATTAAGAGCGGATATTCCCTCGGATACAGAAACGACAACGGGGGCTAAAATTGTTTGTGTTCCCAACGGCTGATATTCCAAAGTTAGGTTTGGTGTATACAAAACGTTTGTAGCTGTTCCGCTTGTAGCTCCACCTGCTTTGGCTGCGGTGATCGGAATATTCTTCCAGTTTTCATATTGATAGTTGTCGTCCCAAACATTTCTGCTAATTGCATCGCTGAAACGGAATTTATTAATAACTGTAGGTGTTGGCATAATCACTCCTCAGAGTTAAATTTTACAGATATTCCCTCAGAAATATCCAATTTTTTCGTTATAGCTTCTAAAGTCCCTCATGAATTCAGGAAACAAATCACTTTTTTTCTCCTGCAAAGTCAGACTCATTATGCGTCTTTTTAGGTACATACATTTGACCTGGTAACTTTGACCCTTTGGCTTCAGTTCCCATGTTTTGGTTTTTTTCATGGCATGTTTTGTCGGGTTTCATTTTTGAATCTTTATATTGGCTTTTATCGTGCATTTTTCTTTCTCCCATATTTTTTGGAAAGTTTATTTAATCCATCTTTATCTTTAACATACTCAGGAAGCTTTTTGTAAGAGGATTTTGGGGTTTTTTCCGCAAACTCTTCAGCGACTTCCGGTTTTTTAGCAAAAAGATAAGCTTGTTGCGCTCTGCTTTTAAAGGGCATAAAAAATCCTTTGTCCATTTTTACTGTATATGACATAACAATTTATATCACCCGATAAAAAATAAAGGGGTTTTTATGAAGAAACTTATTTTCTTTTCAATGACTAGCTTTCTTTTGGTGGGATGCTCTTATAGCATTTCAATGGTTCATACAGAGGGAACTGCTGAAGATGTTATTGACGATACAAAGACAAATACTACTGAGGTTTCTCCTTCTCTATCGGTTCCTGCGGTAGTTTAAGGCCGAATATTTTTGCAGTATGTAAAATAGACTCCTCTCTAAGAGGTTCAAACATATTAGAAGATAGGTTTTCTGAAAGAGAGGGGTTTTTCTCCAATATTTTATTTAAAACAAGTCTTAAAAATGTAACTTCAATATATAAATCAACTAAATGTTTTCCTAATTGCATATTAAAAATTAATTATCCTCTTCTTTTTTTTCTTCAATTCTAATTAAAATTTCTAGTGCCATACCTATATTTGATGCTGCTTGCGCTATTTTATCATCGTCAAGATATGCGATAGCAGCTTGCAAAAGACTTTCAATTTCACAAACTTTAGAATCTTCTGTCCATGTAAATTTCATTATTCTGAACCTGCTTTGCAAAGTACATACGTTATTAAAACAGACACCATCAAAGCGATGCTGCCGAATAGCAGCATGTTTTTGAATTCGCCCTCTGACATATGCCAACGTAATTTTCAGTTATAGCCAGTTATACAAGGATGTAGCTGTTTTGCACTATAACTATTTATTATAGTGATAAGTCGCCATATAGTAATGATACTCAGACTCTTTAAGCTTATCCCTGATCTTGTCAGCTTGCTTGCAGCAAAAAATTCCGTACCTAGTTAGCTGCAAAATTAAATCAGCGATTAAAGCTGACCATCCGCCCATCCAAGTTGATGCAGTAGCTTCTACACATGATTCAAAAAGCTGGTAAGCAATGTCACGCTTATCGTCAGGAAGGAACATGCAAAGGTCTTCTGCCTCACAAAAAGCCTCAGCAGCTTTCCGCTTGTGCATGTTGACCTTAGCCATGTCGGCCATCTCGATAGAAAACGATCTCGGCTCTCCATCTATGTAAAACTCATGCAGAGCTAGCCTAATATTCTTTGGCTCATCTGCAAGCAAAGGGCTTGTTTCGATAAAGTAAATGATCGCAAAAACTACTGCAAAGACTCCAAGATAGAAGCTCTTGCGCTTCTCGCCGTGGGTGAAAGCAGAAGTAGCTAATGTGATTCCAGTTGCGTAGATTGTGGGGATGATTAGTGGATGCATTGTTATTGTTCCGTTTTCCATGTTTTTTAAATATTATCAGAGTCTAGACCTTCGAGCTGCCGTTTATTTTTTAACAAAATTCCCAATCTCTGACATACTCCCACAGCTAAAGCCGATGGGGTTCTGAGGTTTGACTCTTTCACGCCACTATCCTCATTGGGCAAGCCAGATGCCCCTCTCCAATATCTCTGTCTACTGGAGATTGCAAAATACCTTGATGTCTAAGCGATATAACGAAAGACGCATTTACATCAGCATTAGCAACGTGTCCGCAGGAACACTTAAATATTTTCCCTTTTCTTTCACCAAGAAGTCCGCATTTTGAACACTGTTGAGAAGTGTATCTCGGATCAATCTTAACTACTGGAACACCATGCAGCTTAGCCTTGTACTCAATAAATGTCTTGAGTTGATAAAACGACCAACTGTTCAGGGCATACCTGTTTTTCCTATTTGTTTTAGCTGTTTTTCTAATATCTTTTAAATCCTCTAAAACTATTCCTGATTTTTTCTCTTTAGCCTCCTTTACTATTTTGTTAGAGATTTTATGGTTTAAATCCCTTACA
>JACCDR012350144.1_pt1 | contig 25688 bp, 8 predicted proteins | sample 7446431 | NCBI WGS metagenome assembly JACCDR01 (sample SAMN15323443, study PRJNA562643) | freshwater metagenome | isolation source: river surface water | place: USA:Blue River Watershed | collected 2017-08-17 | reverse complement strand
GGGGGGGGGGCACGTGCATGGTCTGCCGCTGTGAACACGGCTAATCCAATCTTGATCACCACTTTCTGATCACCAACCGTGCGGATAAATGAAACGTATGTGGTGATCACGGTGATCAGACGAATAGAAACAAGCCGCGACCGTGTGACCCCCCCCCCCCCTTCCCCCAAAAGAAAAGGGAGGATACAGGCATTGACACAACTGTCGAAATGCACGAATGACAACCTCCGTGCACCTTTGTACACAACCCAATATTGATCACCACTTCATGCAAATAATCGCCGAACGCGCAACAATCGCAAGCATATACTGCAGCGCGCATTCGTCCGCATCGATGACCACAAACTCTGCCACGCGCGAAGCGTCCCCCCCGCGGTCTGTCGACTCTCTCCATGTAACCAATCCTTCCACCGCCGCGGGTTCGTGTACAACGCGTCCAGCGCCGTTGTTTCGCGCGCAGTCTGGGGTTCGTGACGTTCATCAACCCTCACTGTTCGAGACGTATCCTCTGCTACGCCGGTTGACATTGAAGGAATTCGAGGAGAATTACACGAAGGAGGCGCGCAATGACGCCCGGTTTCGACTGGACTCCCTCGTGTCTGTATTCGAATGCCTAGCCGATCACATTCCCCTCACCTGTGACTTGGTGATGAATGTATGCCTCGTCGACGCACACCGGCGGTATTGGCACCATCACGGCCGCTACCGGAATGTCACCTCCCCGAGCGTCGCAAAGGCCAACTACTGGCCATTGCGCGTGGTGCGCGTGGAAGGGCGTGACTACCAATGGTCTGACCAACAGTCGTCGCATTGGGACTCGGTTGTATCCGTTTTGTTCCAATTGGTCACGTTGCTGACAAAGCGACGCCCAACGCTGTTCTCGTGTGTTGCGTCATCGGACGTCCACAATTTCTGCCGCAATCTCATGCGCAACTGGGCACTGATGCTGTACGCCCGCGGGTACATGGCCATACCCCTCGATGGACTGGAAGAGTCGTTCAACAACGGCGCCGAGGCGACACATGCGTCCCTTCATGTGCGGCGCGAGTGGAGGTGCAGCACTGCCCGAAGCAAAACGCCGTCCCTGTTGCGACCCCGATGGGCGTGGTTGCGCACCACCGGACGCAGATCGGTGTCCGCGTCCAGGGATCGCAACGCGTGCATGGGGCACTTCCCCATCTTATACACACATATGTTCTCAGGAGCGCTCCAGTCCGAGGTTGCGTGGATCGTTCCCTCCCGGTCGCCCGATTCCACGTGTGACGTGAAGGACCTGTATCTACTGTGCTGGCAACTCAGTTGGTGCATAAGCGGCGAATTGAGGAAGTATCTGACCCGCGGTGCCGATCGATCGAACGTCCCGCGCCCTGCTCTCAAAGGCTGCCTACGGAACCGTGCTGCTGCGCTGGAATTGATGGAATGCGTGTCGGGTGACGCGCGCGACTTCGAGTTGCTCGCACATCCGAACCGGGCGTTTGCGGTCCAACACGGAGGGCTGGTGGTTGTACCCGAGATTGGGAACGTACCGGTCTCTGTGTGGCGTGGGACGGACGACTCGCCTCGGTGGACGTCCGACCTTCCGTGTTTGACGACGTCTCGCGCGTTTGCCATACCCAAGCTGATGGCATTGGATCTCCTGTCTAAGATTCCTGTTCCTGTGCCACGCCCCATTCTGGTGCTACAAGACGAACTGGCACGGAGGGGTGTTTTATTCGAAGATCTGATTCGGAGCGTGCGACTCAAGCTTACGTGTGAGAATGCAAGTGCCACGCCGGGGTTTCAAAGTCAACGGGAAGAGGGCCCGCGTCCGTGGAAAAGGATTCGCACAGGGCAGGTATAACCGGCATGCCTCGCGGCGCCCTCTCCGGCACACGCACGGCGAAGGCTGCTTGCGGCCGCCACGGTGTTCCTCGCTTGACATCTCTCAGTGCGCCGTATACCGACGTCGTGGCCTGGAACGAGTGCAACGACCAGTACCTCATGTTCCATGCAAATCGCCGAACGGCATCCCCAATGGAGTCAGAGGGCAACGTATATTTTCGCAACCGCCGGGCGTGTATGTGCGCCTGCATGTCGTCGAATGTGGGGGGTTCGTCTTGCGGGTGTATGCCCATTTGCGTCGCGAATGCAGACCGCAGGAACCACATAAAATGAGATTCGCGTTCCTCATTTGCGTTTCCCTCGTCGGCAGACGCCCTCACGTGAATTTGTGCACGCCACACAGCCTGCAAAATGGACATCATGCCCACTTGATTGAGAACGTCCCTTTTTGCAAAGAAGTCAGTTCCACTCAGAATGCACAACGCGCGGAACAGCTCGATATCCAGTCCTGTCTTGTCTCGCACCGCCCCGAGCAGTGCATTCATGTCCACGTGCGTCTCAGGCGCGGTGCCCACTTGATACGACCAGAACAGCGGCTGCGATCGAACGCTTGCAGCAAGAAGCCCCAGTGGCAAGAAATCGCTGTCGATTGTGGACACAACAACGGGGCGGTCGTGGAACACCATTGCCCACATCGCGGACTGCATTTCCCCCTCTCCAATCGAATGCGGGGGGAGGCGGTATACACTGCGCCCGCTGAACGCAACCGGTCCATCGCGCAGTTGGTCGATGATCAGAACGGCATCATCGTTCGTGACTGCACCCGGAGGTCCGTCGGATGAGGCGCCGAACGACGACAAACACTCAATGAAGTAGGGCCAAATGACGTTTCTGGCATGACGCGACCGAAGAAGAACCGGGAGGTCAATGACCTCGAACCGAGAGACCCCTTCGTCGTCTACGTACCGAACGCCGTCGTCGTCGATGGTCGTCGAGGACGGGTAGCGAAAGTCGGGTGACAGTGACCGTGCGGTGGCTCCCGACTCCATCCCGTGGCTGGATCCTGCCCCGCGAAGCGGTGTGGCATCGGGCCGCGACGACTTGTGCTCGCGTGCGCCGGCCGTGTCGTCGTCACTGGACGAGTCCATGTCGATGGACCCGTCTGCGTCAACCCTTGCTGCCTTGGCGACGCGCGTCTTGGTGAACTGTCGCGACCGGGAGATTTGCGTCTCGAGCTTCTCGCGTGGGACGCGATCGATGTCGTCGGCACACAGAACGGATACGCATATCGAGGGGCTGTATCGCATGCGCTCTATGTGTGGAAGCACGACCGCGTTGAACAAATCTCGCCCGGTGAAGTAATTCCCGAGTCTCCGGCCGCGGATGCGGAACATCCGTGTCAGTATATCTTCGACGTACACGGTATCTCCGGCCGGGAGCGTTCCAGAACCGCCGCGCGTGAACGCACCAGGCGCCACTCTTTCCTCTAGCCATTTGCGGATGGCCGAGTCGATGCCCATGTTTGGGTAAAAGACCCGTGTGTCAGTGCACAAACTCCACCACACCAGCGGTCTGACACGTGCAACTTGCATGCCTATCAACAACAAGTGTACACTGTGCGCGTTCATTTCCGTTCATTGCACGTCACGAGCACGGCCACCGTCAATCGCTCGAGCTGGTGTCACCGTGGCCCGCGCACTGACTTCCTGTGATTGGCAACGAGGTCTGCGATTGAACCAGCGAGTTCGTCAAGCGCGACTTCGTCGTTGGTCTCGTCCGTGGACCTCGCCATGCTCCCGGTGTCTTTGTACATGACGGACAGAGTGCGGACGACGTGACCGGTCGATTCGCGCTCCCGTGGCGACAGATCCACTGACACGAGGTCATCATTGAGATCCTTGATGATGCGCGCAATGTCCAGCGCTACACGCGCGGCCTCTGGCCATCCAGCTTCTAATCCCTTTGAAATTCGTTTGTACGTGGCTCGTTGTCCCTCGATCGACTGCAACACGGCATCGTCTGCCATGCTGCGCACGCTTGGCAACGATTCCGACTGAGTGTGTTTGTACACCAATCCGCATCTTTCACATGCGTCGAGTGTAAATCACCCGCTTGCACGACCAGGATACGGGGCGAAACACGGTCGGAGGGTCGAGCGTCCCCATGCACACTGGAAAACCATCGCTGTGAGCGGGCTCGAGTGGATGGATGGTTGCGGCCTCTGCCTCTCGAAGCAGTGCAGACCTGGATACGGGTACACGCGCGCCTGCGACGGTGAGCCACACGGGCCGGTCGGAGGATTGGATGGGTTCCTTCGACAGAGCACACGTCAGTTGTTCAGTGACGGTGACTGGGTGGTCGCCCATGGTGTGCATCACACGCTTAGATACGCATGCGACCGCAATAGACCATGTGTGTCTACATCCATCCGGGGGCGAGAATCTCGATCCGCACCGATGGACGACACAGGTGTATCTTCGCCTTGGCGATTGCTCGTCAATGACGATGACAACAGCCCTCGGCTCGATGGTGACACGCAACTGGGCGTGCCCGGATTGGATGCCTCTGCGGTACTGGACGACCTGCGCAATCCAGAATCGCTTGTCGTTGGGAATAGTCCAGAAGGCGACATACTTGGAAACCTGGACTGGTTTTCCGGTGCGCGAATCCACGGAAACAACGCTCAGTTGCCCTACGTGTACGTGGGCATCATCGTATGCGACCAGGATCTTTCTGACGGGGACAACGTAAGGGAGCATGTCAGAATGCGGCGAGTGGACGTCTCACTCGAAGACGAAGACGTAGACGCGAACGCGCTGGCCAGCAAGATGCGTGATGCATACCGACGCCTGCCAGGGTTCTCAGATGCTCACTGGATGGCACCGGTGGTTACACTGAAATCACTGCAGACGTCCGTGCACTGGCCGGTATTCGATCTTCAAATGATGCTTGACAGCATCCGAGCGAACAGGGCAGTCTACACGTCGGAATCGCATGCTTTGTGTTACACAAATCCGGTGCGCATACCCGACGTGCTGCGCGTGACACCAGACGTATACCCTGGGTTCATGCGGGTCAGGGAGTTCCATCCGTTCTACACAGTGGCCGTACATGCATCCATGGTGCCTGCACTGATGTTCGTGCAAGACGCCCGTTTGTGTGATCAATGGACAAGCGACGCAAACAGCACGCTTCCAACCGAATGGACCGAAGTGCCCAGCCCGGACGAGGCGGTGTGTACCCTCTGGATGTGCGCCTCTCGTCGATTGCCATGGACGACCGGAGCTCAGTTGTCGTTGAAAGCGACGTTGTCAGTGGGGTTTGGGTGTAATCCGCCTGAACTGCCCGATCCACTGTCCGCGAAACTGACCGATATGCTCAACCATTTCCTTGTCGATCATGAGATAGACCACATCGTTGGCGTGCGCGTGTGCATGAACCACTCATCGATCCGCGACGCTGTCACGTGGACGGATACTCTGTTTGGTGCTGGGTTCTCCAACTCGCCGGTTGCCGATGTGCTCGTTACATGTGCCATTCATCACGAAAGCGATGTGGTGTTATCATTGCGGGCGTTCTCTGTGAGGGCCAAGCGTCCGGCTGTGCCCTATGCATTCAGAATTCACACGCCCGCCACGGCGAACAGTCGTCGGAAGCGTGGTGTGGAGTCGTCACTCGAAGCCGTGATCGGTGTGAACAACAAGAGTGGAGATCAGCGCGAAGGACGCGATGGGCGTGCCGGGCTGATCGTACAGGGTGCGAAATCGTGGCACCACGTCCTGATGTCCGGACACGAAGGGCGGACACGGATTGAATTCGCGGACATCTGCGTACGGTTGATGGAATGGATCGGCGTCAACGACGCACAGGAGTTCTATGGAAGCACACCGTCCTTCTTCATGCATACACTCAGCACATTCAATCCCCCCACAAACGACCAGGAATGGAAAAGAAACGTAGCAATCATTATGAGTACGGTCCCGTCGCGCACGGCCATTATGACACAAGAAGTGGTCGGGGCGTATGCGGCTCTGTCAGACAAGGTTGGGACAATTGGCACAGAAGCGGTGATCTGCAGTCAAACCGACGGTTCCGACCCGATCTATGGAATCCCGATCAAGTTTTTGTGTACCCGCTATTTGGCGGCGGTCTTCACCATGAGTTGGCCGCATCTCTGTCTGTGGATGGACCATCGTCGGACTCGAGTCGTCCACGTGACGGTATCCGTGTACGAGCGTCTTCACGAGGGTCGACAGTATTACAGACAGACGTTGGCGTTTGAACTGGCTGCCAATGCAGCTCCGCGTTTTTTCGCGCTTATGCGACCCGTGCAAGCAGGTGATCGTCATTGGCGAGTGCAGTCTGGGTTCGAGGGCGCAAGCTCATTGACAGAACTGGAGTTCCCAGTGTCGGTCAATCTCTGGGATTGCGTGTGGTTTGATGACACACGCGGCGTCATCACAGCGGCGTGGAGGCAGCCGCGCATCACGGCGGACGGCGCGAACAACACCCGACCTCACGGGGTGTCGCCCTTTTCCAAGCCAATCAACGACAACGACGTGGAACACACTTTCCGCGCCGTATCGCATGCGCGCACCCAACCGCTCGAGATCTCGCGACAACCGCAGCAGTCGTTCGACGTCAGGGTATACGGACACATGCGCGGACGCGCGTTTCCCGGCTCTCATGCGCGTGACACACGGGACGGCACGGGACTCGTGGTCGCGTTTCTTCGCATGTGCAGGGGCATGAGCGTATGCGACGTAGCGTGTAAAATGCGTCAGTGGTTAGATGGGTCGGTGGACAGAGCCGACGCGGCCATGGCGCGGCTGTGCATGTGGTACGAACGAATCCCGGGAGAGCGTCCCATATTCGAGTTGCCACCGGACGACAAGTGTCATCTGTATCTCCAATCGATCGCTGAACGTTGCGTGAATCGTCGTGTGAATTTGGTAAAGGTTCTCGGGTCCACACGCGTGGACCGCGTGGATACGCCGAGCGCCGATCCGCCGTATGACACAATAGTGTGCGACGGTGCGCCGCCTGGTTCCCAGTGTGGATCGGCGTGGCCGGCTAACCGAATCGAAGCCATGGTTTATTTTATAGGGGGCGCGTCGTTCTCCCGTCCTACCGGCGGCGAGGCCTCTGATGTGTTCACTCCGGTGCACCCCGAACTCGCACCCCTCCCCCCCCCGACCCGTGAACAGATGGAGATGATCGTGACCAGGTGTTTCGAAGGGGTTGTGATCCGTCCTCATGTGTCGTCATCCGTTCGTCCCGGGCGCAAGCGACCCCCCGTTGTCCAGACAGCGCCGCCGGATGCTGTTGCAAACAGAGAGGCAGGTGCAGGATCGGAGGCCCATCCGTCATGGTTAGAGGTGTCAGACGTGCTCGATGATGCGGCACGCGAGCCGGTCGGTGTTCACCACTCACCTCCTGACTGGAGTGTTGCAGTTGACCACATGCATCCTATATTATTCCCTTCTACGGGTGGTCTTGAGAGTCCAATCGGCGCCATGGCGGAAGAAGCAGATGGTGGTCCTGGCGTTATGAGTGCGCTTGGCATAATTGTTACCACCCCAGACGCCGCCGCCGCCTCATCCACCCCAGTTGCTGTCATTTCGACGGACGTTCCAGCCACCACCCCAGTCGCCACTGCCACGGTCACCCCAGTTGCTGTCATCCCGGCGGACGCCGCCGCAGACGCCAAAGGCGCCGCAGACGCCGCCGCCAAAAGCGCCGCAGACGCCGCCGCCAAAAGCGCCGCCAAAGACGCCACAGACGCCGCTGACCACGTCAGAGTCACCATTACCCAGACGACCCTTGCCAAAATCAACACCGCTTCCATTAAAGAAAAAGGCGTGTCCGCCAAAGAAGCCGACAGGCTATTCAACGTCGTGTGTAAAGCCGCCAACACAGCCAAAGTCCACGCCGACGAAGCCACCAAGTCCAGCAGGGCCGTCTACGCCGCTTTCGATGTCGTCCGCGCCGCCGCAAAGGACACCCAACTTGACACGGACGTCACCGAAGCCAGAAAGAAATCCGCCGCATCCGCAGAAGAGGCCATAGATGCGTTCACGGAAGCCGCACATCACGCCGCAGACGCCGCCAAAACAGCAGCCGGTATAGCCGCTGCAGAAGCCAAAGAAGCCGCAGGCGAGATCAACCGCCTCAAAACCGTTTCTTTGACCGCCCCCCTCACGGGAGTCAGGAGAACTGCCGCAAACGATGCCCGCAATGCCGCAACCGTCGCCTCCGAATTAAGCAAACATGCAAATGCATATGTCGCGGCCGCGAGAGACCTGTGGTCTGGACGCGATTTGTCTTCAACCGCAAGGACCACCATCGATGAAGCCGCCCAATCCGCAAAAGAGGCCGAGGACGCTGCCCGCACAGCCAAGAGCGACTCCAACGATGCCCACCTCGCCGCATATGGCTCCACACATGCCGCCACAGGGGCCGCCCCAAAGGCCGCCGACAACGTCGACAAAGCCGGTGCCGGCACTGGCACCGGCCTGTTGGATGTATTCAGTGGTGTTTTCGGTCCCGCGCCTGAACCCACACCAGGGTCGGAAGAGAAAAACGGGTATGGGATGGACGACGAGGATGCGAAGCGGAAGTCCGACGAACTTATGTCGGCCAGTATTCCTCATTTCATAATTGGTTCGGGTGTCGACGGGACCGATGGGAGGTCCACATCGGCCGTGCTCCCGCCTATTGGTGGTGGAAAGACCGGGGGGAATGGAGACGTCGCACCGTTCGTGGTCCCGACTGTCGCATTCAACTTCGAGCAGGGTGGGCCCGTGAGCTCGGCCGGTCCCTTTGCAGATCCCAGGGGCCATCCTGCTTCGTTTAGTGTTGGTGGTGTGCCTCATTCCACAACGGCACGCGCGGGTGCTGCACGACGTGCTTCCTCCGTCTCGCAAAGCGTCAGTTCGTTTCGATTCCCATCCTGTCACACTTCGTTCACACACAGCAAAACCAGTCCGAATCCCCACGATAGCGTGCGCCCCATCGTGACGGCATCCGATGTGCTAGAAATTGATTCCAGTGTAATATCAAATGCATTGCGGACGATGGAATCGAATTTTGACAACGCCGTCCGCGACGACAAATACGAAATTTACTTTGATTCCAACTCCGCATGGATCGATGTGTCTTCGTACGACGCTCTGATCGAGCGCAACATGCGCGTTTTGACCGCTGCGTTTTGCATCACACGGGGCATTTTCTCTGGATCTGAAGTGCAGACGGGACGCGTGTTCTGCCTCACGGTGACCGAGGTTATCAGGCGCTGTTTCCAATTTGCACAGACATTCAAAGGCAAACCAGCCGATCGCGTATACGCAGCGGAGTGCGTAGCGTTTCCGCTTATGTTCGACGTATTCAAGGCAAAAAAATTCGATGCCAATGGAATGCAAGGTTCCAACGCCAAATTGAGGGATCACCTCGACAAGATCGCGATGCTTCTGGGCAACGATGCCATCGATTCCCCCATAGACACAGCAATGCGCTCGCGGTTGAATCTGAAACTTTCGACTGCTATGTCGGCCGATCTAGAGACAATAATCCACTCTGTGTACAATGGCGCGGATTGGACCGGTGGTGACGGCAAATTGATGGAACTCGTCAAGGAAGTCCACGACACAATCAAAGGATGGACACCGGCTGCATCACGACCTGCCAACCACGCGTTGCGACCCATTTTTTGGGGAAGGATGACCAAGCAAAAGGGTAACAATATCGCACCCAAATGGGCGGGAGCGGTTCAGTACCTCTTGTCGAACCCATGCAAATACATGGTATCTACTGGAACGAAGAATGTGTCGCTCCGACCATTACCGGGAGACATCATCTTCCTGGTCGCGGCACTCGACCCTCATAAAGTACCCTGTGTGGATGACGTGCTTCCTTACTTCCGGTCGTCACATCATGCCATGGGCAATCCACCCCATGCAGAGAATAACACGGTCACCGTGGTGCCCCGTTCCGTCCGTGCCTGTATCAACCTGTCAGTGGTACCACTTGCATGGGGTCGTCTCTCTGCCCATGTGTTCGAGAAACTCAAGGTCGTGTTGAACATCATGGCGACGGAAGAGGAGAGGAAGAGAATGGGGGGAACGAACGCGGATGTGTATGCGCTTGAATACGAGCCCACCTTAGAGAGGAAAGACGGGGTAGACGCAGCGATCAATGCCATTGCCACGCTGAGTCTTTTCTGGCACGTGCATAACCGGATGGAGTCCATGGCCAATCCACGCACAGACGCGTCAAGCAGCGGCATTGTACGTGCCAATTCCATCCCTGCCGTCCCTGGCACGTCGATGCAGCTCAAGCGCGCCATGGTTGCGTGGCGACCGTCCCCGGCTGTGTTTGTGAGTGCGTTCGGAAACGACATCGGCCACGGCACGTTCATCATACCGTCCGGTGTACATTTCGTGTCGGAGGTGACCCGCCGGGTGATGACCAATCGCGCCTTCTTAGAACAGTGCATGAGCGATGATAAGTTCAACGCCTTTGTCTCCAAGGTCAGCACTCACTGGTTGGCTATGTATTTGCTCGAGACCAGCGGTGGGGTGGAGTGGGCCAATGACCGATGCTTGGATCCAGACATGGCATTGCACGAAGCATGGATTATTTCATGCAACCTCGCCAAGCAGGAGTTCTTCCGTGACACGTGCCTGAAGGTGCTTGACATGCAGAAAAGTAAATCAGTGACTTCAAGGTACCCCGATGTGTCGGCTCGCGTAGCCCACCCGCCCGTGCGCGCACTTGTCACGCATACGGACCAGCACCCACGATTTTTCAAGTTCGATGTCGAATACACACGCGCTGTCATAACAGGATTGCGGAACCCAGGGGTGCTATGTTATCTGAACACAGCCATTCAGATCCTCGCACACATGCAGATGCTTCTGGGCATACCGGAACAATGGGACATCAATTCGCTGGTTGACACGCTGGATTCAGACGGAACACGGCAAATCCTTGCGTACGCACAACACTACCTGGAAAGCGGGCAGCTTGAGGAGGGAGCGTTCAGCGTCACTGCCACCACAAAGGTGTCAGGCGGGATGGAAGACGTCGGTACGGTGCTGGATACCATTCTGGGTAAAATGAACGAAAGGGCGTTGGCAAAGGGGGTGCAGCGCTTGGGTATCCTGGACCAAGACGTGACGGCGTGTGTTGCCTGTGGGTACATACGCGACGTTTTGTTCGGCCCCCTTCGTTTGCAGTTGGGGGTAGACGATCCTGAACACTTACCGCTTGAAGAAAACATGGCTCCTCGAGGTGCAATTAAGGACTTTACATGCACATCGTGCAGACGGAACGATACAACGCACATGGTTCGACGGCAAATGCACGGTGGGAGCGTCATGCTGTTGGTAAACAACGTCGTGTCGAGTGACACGATCGCTCCGCACGTGAAGTGGAAATGTGCATGGTTGCGCAAGGGCATCGAACGCGCGACTGATCTCAGATACACCTCAATCGCCATGAGCATTCGGACCGGGGGTATGAACATAAACGGGGGCCACTACGTAACAATCCTGCGACCCTCCTTGTCTCAGTCAGACGAAGACTGGGTACACATCGACGACCATTCCACACGGCAGCTCGAAGACGACACACGCGTACGCGGCAACGTGAGGACGAGCGTGGTCGTGTCACCCGTACACGAGGAAGAGAGACAAAAAGCGTTTCGCGTCTATCTATTCAATCCCGACACCGCACGCGACTTTTGGGACACGGATATGGGAAAGTTGCTACTGAAGGCATGGGGCACAGGCAGTGCCGCATCGGAAGCATATGGCGTTGCGTTACGTCCCGACGGAGGACACCAGACGCGCAACGCTTGGGTAGACGCCTCGTCTAGCCAAACGTACGACGCTTGGGTAGATGTCACATTTACCTCGCCCCACGCGCTGCGCGTCTCCGTTTTTATGCTCGGATCGAGGGCCGATTATTACTTCCAGGGCACCCGGGATCCTTCTGAGAGATGCAACACAAACCACACACCAGTTCCCATGTTTGCCCTTCCTTGTATGGTGGCCCATGTGATCCGTTTGTACGCAGAATGCATAGTGCCACTGAAAGTGACAAAACATCCACGTGTCGAGTTCGTGACCATCGCGGGCTGGAGACGCAATGACGACAATGCCCGTGTGTTCTGGGAGCGGCTCTGTTACGCCGAGTACACACGGCTGCACGCACAGAGCGGTATGGCTGACACATCCACTCCGCGTCACGCTCGGGACATACTGCGATGTGATATATACGGTCAGTAGCGCGCTTGGTGCAACGTCCCAATGGAGCGCATGAACACTGGGCCCGCGATGGTGGTGTTTTATCTAACCCTTGTCCTCGCCGCTGTTGTGATGGCAACGTGTCTTCATCCGTCCCGGCTCTCGCCCGACCACCCAGCACGCAGACACAGGGTGGCGTCGGTGATGACTCAACGGACAACTGCCGAATCGACCGCGCGGTGATCCGTGTGGGTTTGAAGTACAACTACATGTTCCGATGGCATCCACGGGTTCGCACATATGCACATGCGTGTCGGTGTGTCTGGGGATTGTATGTGACCCTCCACTACGTCGATATCTCGCACCAACACGGGTGGCTGTGCGCATACCACGGTCGGGCTGCGCTCCATACACGAGTGGCGGTGCAGCGACACACGAGGTGCCAGTTGCGTCTGTGCCCCTCGGAACGCGTCTTGTCGGTCCTTCGTCACACGTGGGCCTCTTCTCCACGTGCATGCATCCGGGTCGGCCACGAACGCCTCGAAGACGACCCCGTACGTCCGCGTGTCTCCGGATGGGCACAGCAGTACCTCCGCGCATTCCAATTCACTTACCAACTCCTCCGGGAGAAGCAACGTGTGGATGGACAGGTACTGTTTGGACGCGTGAATGGCTCGCAGGGGGGCTTTGACCTGTGACAAAGTGATGGGATGCGATGCACGTTCACGAGTGACGGTGGACGCGAACGCATGACCGGACGCGCGCCCGTCTTCGTGCATCGACCAGCTGCTCGTGGTGTACTCTGTGCATTCGATCACTACCAATGGTGGCGGGCGGCGATCCTGTCCTTGCTCGTCGCACACCTTCCGGCGCAGCCATTCGCGCGGGAATCCCACAACCATGGCATGCCACGTGGTGATGCCCTTTCCGCCCGGCCGGATGGACACAACGGCCATGCAGAACGCATAGAAGCGCGCTGCGTGTGCGACACATCGCGTCCATGCATCCATCGGTTGCATGTGTTGCAGGTCGCGCAGGACGTTGAGTGCTTCTAGAACGCCGTCCTCGCAATCGTAGGCAGCGTGCACGGGATCCGGTGATTCAAATGGAAACCACCAGTCGTCCACGGGTTCGTCGGTCCCACTGCGATCCAGCTGGTACACCATGCTCCAGAGTCGCGTCGTGGCCACCTCCGCGACGAGCTCCAGTCGCTCCTCTATGGACAATTTGGAGCGGTCGCGATGCCCGAGTCCCATCCGCTCCACTGCCATGTGCACCCAGTGATGAAGCACGTCGGTCGTTACCAGCCAGTTGGCCTGTGCGTATTGTGTGAACACGGTCGATGGCAAAGGCGATCCACCGCGATTTACGAACGGTCCGTCCCAAATCGGATGCGATCGGAGTGCGTCTCCTGGTCGCACGTCGCGTAACAGCGCTGTCCATTCACGGACGTGTGCATCGATGTGAGGCCGTGACACGTCCAAAGGGGTGGACTCGCATGGCATCGCTTCCTCTTGTACCGAATTGTCACTGTCTGAAAGGGGTAACGCGGTCACGTGGAAGGTTAGGTGCAGAGCGGGTCCGTGGGGTAGCTCCTTTTCGTGACCGAGCAACGGCAGGCGCACGTCCGTGTCGAACTCAGTGGCATCTGGCCACTGGGCCATCCACCGTTCGAGGCGCAGCATCGCGCGTCTGCTGTTGACCACCCGGCGGCTTCGAGGGTCCTGCTCGACCAAGTATGGATACCAGTGCACGTGCCACGTTTGTCGGGATCTCACGTCAAGTCGAATGGTCCGACCTGGATCGCATCTCATTCGATGCAGCACTCGCGCGGACGCTCCCTCGTGGTACAAAATCAGCCACCCGGCCGCGCTGCACTGGATCACGTCATCCGGCCACGCAGCGCGTGTGAGTTCAAGTTGAATGGAACGCGCGTTATCATGCAGGGTGCGAGGTGCAGCCATGACCACTCGCAACCGTGTGTGATATGTAGTCCGAAATGGCATTAACACGCAATTTATACACACTGCTGAGCACAACCCATATGCCACGGATTGTTTCCAAAACACGGCGGGTTTGCACGTCTGCATGGGCCGCGCTCTGTGTGGCAATGCTCTGGCGCGGGACGGAGTCGGCGACCATTGTCTCCCGCTCCCCCGTTACGGATGTCATCGACGGCGTTGTCCAGCGCACGCAGACCATCGTGGTCCAATGCGACGCGGGTGACTACGGTCGCAATACGACGTTCGCGCTTACCAAGGCCGATGGGACAGTGGCCAATCTGACCGTGTTGTGCGGTCCCGTTTTCTACAACTTTGAGTTGACCGCCATAGGACGGATGTTCGTCAACAAGCGGTTTGTCATGCGCAGCATATGCACGTACTGGAGCCAGCCCGACGCCACCATCGCGGACGTTCTTGGATCCGCCCCGTCCGGGGGTGGTGGAGGAGGATCCCGTCGGCTCCTGGGTCTGTTCGACGTGTTCGAGGACATTGTGACTGCTGCAGGGTGTGCCTCTGGATTCGGACCCGGATTGGCCATGGCGGGTGCATGCGACACCGACGGCGGAGGGGGTGTCAGTCCGGCGCAGCTCCAGGAACTGCGAGACCGCCTGGACTCTCTGTCCAGTGCCGCCAACAACCGGTTCATGCAATTGGAACGGCTCCAGAATGCAACGGCCGAGTGGAGGAACGTCAATTACAACCTGACGCGACAGACAAGTCAGATCCAGCAGGATCTGGCGGCGGCCATCCAGAGCACAGACGCACGGTTCCAAGCGCAGCAAATGGAAGCCAATGCCACCGCGGACATGGTGCGGAGTCTGGCGATCGCCGAGCGTACCAATGCAGATAAGATCAACGCGAACTTCAACAACATCACCCAGCAGATCTCCAACGTGGCAGCGGGCATAGGGGCGCAGCTCGTGACTGAATTCAACCGGAGTTACACCACCATGAACAACCTGCAGCAAAACGTAACGGCTGCCATTCACGCCCTCCGCGACGAAGTGCAGGTGCAATTCAATCAGGCATACATGCGCGAGCGCATGCTGGGAAGAGGCGTGCGTGACCTGTCCACTTCGATCCTGCGCACCACGCAACGGTTCGAGGAGGGACGAGGGTTCACTCGGTTGCTGCAAGACGCCATTGCGGGTCTTCCGTCGGGCTACGCTCCGTTCCTCTTGTCGCTGGGGAGAAGATCGAATGCCACTGACGCGTCATGGCTGTTCCCGGTCGAAACCTCCCGGATCGTATACGTCACGGCTGGGGGCGCGGCGATGGAATACACCGTGAGTTACACGTGCAATGCGCGCCATCTGCTCAACACGTTTCGTGGCTGGTACACATGGAAGGACTTCGTTGAGACCATGGGACCTCCTGGGTGTGATCCCTCTGTTTCCTCGGGGAATGGCCAGTGTCTGTGCTTCGTGACGTCACAGTTGTCCCAGTGTTCTGCGGTCGTCGGCGCTGCCACCACCCCAGCCATCACGACCAACCTCACACTGGATGGAACGGCGTGCGCAGGGTCGATCATCACGTTCGCCGCCACCAACCATTTCAGTGGAAACTCGGTCCTGAGCCTCCTGCGTGACATCTGCATCAGTGCGGGATCGGTCAACGTCAACGTGGGATCGTCTTTGCGCAGGGCGCGCCTGTCGTATTCCAACACCCCCAGTGCGTGTGCCATAAGCTACGACAATCTGAATGCGCCTTCGGACGGTGCGGGCCTGCCGTTTGTCATTCTGTCGCAATGGGAGCTCACTGCGCGCAACATCGTTCCCAACGTCCCGTTGCTGGCCGACTACTTTGACGGCGTGCGTCCAACGGGTCTGACGTACCGCGAGCGGCCGTTCCTGGTCATGGAAGATGGACAGCCTGGGTCGTGCACGGACGCTGCCTTCACGGCCTACGATTCGGAGGCGGAGACGGTGTACCGCATAGACCCACTCGACGTCAGTGCAGCGGCGACGGCCACTGTCACTGGGTCCGTTGCCGTGCAAGGGGCATCGCCCCTCATCGGTGTATCCATTCTATCGCTTTTGCCTCAAGGGGGCACGGCGGTGGTCGGCGACCCGCGGAGCAACGCCACGGTGTACGACATCCCCAATACCTTGATCGGTCTCACGGGTGGACTCACCGGCACCATCAATTACCACATGCAGCCCGTGATAAGCAACCAGACGCAGTTGGCATGGGAAGCGTTTTACAATCGACCGTTTGATCACTTCGCAGAGGGGCCTCCGGCCGCGCTGTTCCGCACCACCGTCAATGCGTCAACCGGTCGCTGTCGATTCCCAGGTGCAGCAGGCAACCTTTCGGCTTACTATGCAGGCGTTGGGTCGTGGTGTGATCTGCGCAGCGCTTACAGTGTTCGTTCGGTCGTGGGACAGCCTGACCTCATGTCATTGGTGCCTATGAGCGGTGGCGCGTACACCGTCTCCTTTACCGTGAGTGAGGGAGACATCACGCAGTCTCTGTTGAGTGTGTGTCCCACCATGTCGTTTGACGCCACCGGGTCTGGTGCTCTGTTGACGTTCCAGAACAGCCGCTCTGCGGCGGTGCGCGTGACAGTGCGAATCAACAGTGGGCAAGGGAGCGCCGGGTGCGAAACTACCTATGCCGGGTTGTTGGTACCAGCGGGTGGAAGTTTCCAGCAATTCGTACCGCGGTGCAACGGCGGATCCACCCAACAGATGGCGTCCGTTGCACGACTACTGGGAAACGGCACGTCGGTAAGTTGCGCCGGATTCGAAGCCGTCAACATAACCACGTCGTTTTCCACGTTCACCTCCACGTTTGGCAATGCGGGTGTGCTGTACGTCGATCGAAGCACGATGACCCAGGGCAGCTCCGTAGCGATGGCGTTGATTGACATCGTTGCACAGATGTCCGGCCTGATCCAGAGCTCCATCATTTCGCAGGCCTTTGCACTGAACGCGTTTGGACTCACCCCGAGCATTTCTTGGTACAACGAAGCCATGGAACGCCTGGGCAATCTGTCCGTCTCCATCAATAGGACCGCATACAGTGTCATTCCGCCTGCCCCTCTGAATGACAGTGACGTGGCCGCCTCGTTCGCCGCGTTCCAGCAAGCTCTGGCACTTGCACGACAAGCACAAGCGCGGGGGGCGCAAGAGTTCAACGACGCCATGTCCAACCTCACGCGACGGGTTGGGGAATTCGAACTCACCACCAACACCGTGCTGAACGAAACCTTGAGCCGTCTGCGACGGGTAGAAGCGGATTATCTCGCGGCCGAGCGCACCCTTACGGATGCACTCGGAAGCAACCTGACGCGCGCGCTCATCGGGACGTTCTCGTCCATCCGGCTCACGTACCGATCCCCGGGACTGGGGCGCGACCTGTTCCGCGGCTTTGCTGGATTGATGTCCGCGGTGTACGACGAGGCCTTGGACCCCGCGATTGATTGGATCGGCGACGATGGGTTGGATCTCATCCAGGGCATCGGCGAGGGGATCGTCCGCCTGGCCGAAAAGGCCATTGACAAAGCCACGGGCTTCCTTGATAAGCTGTTCGCTGGCTTGGGGAACATCATGGTGATCATCGCATTGGCACTGGGGCTTGTTCTCTCGTTGGCGTTTGCTTACTTTGTGGTCAGTCTCCGGAGGAGGGTCGCGGCACTGGAGCAAGCACGGGGGCATCAAGAGGTCGTGTCTTCTCCTGTGAACCGCCGACGCACCAAGGACGTGGATATCCTGACAACGGACGCGGCCGAATCTGCACCGTTGATGCCGACGCCCGAGCCTGCAGGGGGGGGCACGTCGGGGGGATCTCGAGTGACACAGTCTGTGCACATGGGACGCGCATGGAGCGTACTGGATGAAGAGATCAATGAATGATTGGTTGTACGTGTGCACCGGCTGGGGCGCGACCGCGCATGTGCACCGCCACGCAATGCAATGCACGCACAGTGAATAGAGAGGGCACGCCGTTTCCAATTGCACCATCGGTTTACACACACACGCTCGGATGTGGATCACAGACCCGTTATTTCAGCACACACGGAAGATATACGGAATCCGCGGGCGAATGTGTGGCAAAACCTGGCACATCCAATGGGACAGAGCACGTCATGGATCGCAATGGGTGACGATGCACGGGACCGGTACACGCCTCGCCGTTCCACCGCGAAGGTTGTTCCTGTAGCCAGCGTGACGTCCACTCCCACAGCCGTCACGACACCGGTGGGGCGTGTCGTGGCCGATGCAACACGCAGTGGCAACGGACAGACGGATCCAGTACACGCGGATTCACAGAGTGGACGTCGTCCGATCGCTAGAAGTGCCGACGCACGGCCATCCGCCCACGTGGATGCCGTGCCATCTGATAGCGAGATGGACGCCAGCCCCAGAGGTGCACTCCCATCTCCTCTGCCAGTGGTGCGGCGCAGGCATCCCCGCGACAGTATCGGCGCAGAGCAATCGGATCCCCACGACGCACCGAGTGGCGACAGTCCGGTCGAGTCGGGCGCGAGTGAGACACCTCCCGCTTCGACACGACAACCATCGAGCAAGAAGAAGAAAAAATCTACACGGAAGAACCGTAAAAAGAGACTACAACACATTTCCTCTTCCAACACAACCATGTGGTTCGATGTGTTATGGCATCAAAGCAGAGGAGATATCCAGGCGTTCACCACCATGCCCAAAGGCGCAGGCGCATGGGTTTCCGTGTTACAGAGAACGGACATGGTGGATCGCAACAATTTCAAAACCCGGTGTGAATCGAATTGGCTCGGAGGGTTGGCAAATCACGCCATGCGGATCGACAGTCTATCGGATCGACGCTCACTCCTAACCATCCTTGGCATCCCGTCCCCCAACCGAAAGGACCGATCATTCGTGAACATTGCCCAGCCTCGCGTACCCACTCCAGCGACCCGATGGTGGGAAACACTGGTGTCCGCCTTCCATCTCAACGCGTCGCGCATGTTTATGTTGATTGGTTGCGATCCCTTCGTGTTGTACGGAGGGGTGAGCGAAGCTATGGCACCGACGTGGGAAAGACCGTGGTGGTTCACCGAATCTCACGCTGCAGCGTACATCGCTTCCGTTCTACCACCCGAGCGGAAAGAGGGTGATGGCATCACCATACACGATTGTCTCCTGGAGATGCGTGCTGTGTGCGCCAACGCAATGGACTCCTACGACACGAGCACGGACAGTTTAGACGATTGGCTGTTCCGCCCGCTTCGTGCGATCAGAAAATCGAAGTTCCGAGACGTTGTGTGCACATCGGACGAGACAGTCGCGGAGGAGTTGGACAAGCTAGCGAAGGGCATCAAACCCACCGGGGCCATACGATGGGACGTGAAACTCTCGGAATACAAAGCCGCTCTTCTCACCGTGTCCATGCCTGACTACCTTCTCGACCACGCCGACTCTCCGTTTTCTGCCTTTCCCGAAGAACATCGCATCATCCTCGAATACCTCTCATCATGTCTGTGGCTGGACTACGTGACCATTGCGATGCAGTATTTGTGCCGCGTCACGTCCAGCGAAGCGTCGCAGTTGCTGTACAGACGGCATCGGCTTCTGATCACGTGCACATACGTCTTGCGACTTAAACGCGCCGGGTACACAAACATCATCGAATGGTATCCAGACGACTTCACCGCCGACAACGGATTGGCATCCAACGAACACTTCATTGCGCACATTAACGACTTGTACCCGGAAGACGGAATAGACTCTGCATCGTTCAGACAGGGCATATCCATGGAGAGCGACGCACGGTATGTGTGTGTCGTGTTCGGATCATATGTGTGTGCATATTCGCGTGAACTCAGGTCGGTTGTCATCGGCGCTAGGATAGGGGAACAGCCCCGCGCCCCAGGAGCGAACGCAAAGAAACCGGGAAAAGCTGGGGGACGTGGTCCGGAATCAGATCGTATGATCCACACAATCGATGAGGAGGAGGAGGAGTTGGATGAAGAACAGCCGGATGGACACGTTGGTGCTGACGGGGCCGATGGGAGCGAACCTGGGCACGGAGACGTGCCGCGAACGGACGATCCAGATGAAGAACGAGAGGATGGGCACATCGGTTCTGAGGGGCTCGAGGGCGACGGAGCCGAGGGCGACGAACCCGAACTGAGCGACGGCGGGGCCACGCTCACTTATCGCGAAGAGGAGGAAGACGATGCCGCAGCGGATCCGGACGCCGCAGCGGATCCGATGGATCCGGACGCCGCAGCTGATCCGATGGACCAGGACGCCGCAGCTGATCCGATGGACCAGGACGCCATAGCGCAGCTATGTGCACGTGTCCCAGAGCTGGTCGAACAACACGCGTACAGCGGGCTCTACCAAGCAGTGTCCTCCATCTACGAGGCAGATCCCGGTGACGCAACCGTCTCCAAGTTGCGTACGTTTCTCGACGGATACGAAGAAGCAGTTGCGTCAGTACCGGATTCCGTTTTTGGGGACGATAGAACCATCGTCGGCTTCAAATCCCATTGTTCGAGCATTGACGCGCTCTGGGCATATGTAATGAGTGACGTTGAGTTTCATGCATCGGTTGGAGCTGCCTACGCGCCCCTGAGATCTGTCTTAAAAACCACAGGACTGATTGACGCCTGGAAAGTTGGCCCCGGAGGCATGAGGCGGAAGCCTTCGTTGCTGTACGCCGTCCTACGAGATGCCGTAACATGTCGCTTCATCCTTGATGTGTTCGCAGTAAGGACCGACTGTGTTGCAGTTGTCGACCACATTGGAGCGCCGAGGTTTATCTTGAACCACACTGAACTTGGGTGCGGCGAACTCACAGACGACGCTTCTCCAGCCACGCAGTTTACCTTGCTTCGGCCACGGATCGTTATATGTACGAACCCCATGTCAGGCGAACGTACCACCACGTGGATCCCCGAGCTCGTGTTCGCAACCAGGGACAGAGACAATGACGTGTTCGGTGAAGGCGGGCTCGGAAGAGAGAGTGCCCATGAAGACGAACAACCACCCAGTGACGCGGCCAGAGACCGTCCGCCCGCAGCAAAGGCCGCTCCCAGCGGAAGCGGTGCCGGTGCCGCATCGCCACGAGAAGCGCCAGGTGATGCGAGCGTCCGTGCACAACTCGACGGTCTATCCAAATGTGTAGATGACACACTGGCTGAAATGGGAAGGATGCGCGACAGCCTCTTTTACACCATTGATACCCAAAACGTGAATGGTCTGATTCAAGCGCTCGCCCTCTCGGGAGGCAGTTACATCCGGCGCCAAACGAAGCAGTATCTCACGACAGCGAGCAATGATTTCGATGTGTGCATTGGAGAGGTGGCAAAGTTTGTCGAACGATTGCTCGGCATCAATAACGACATTCTGAGACACACAGACACGACCGGCGCCGGTCGCCCTGCACAGAACATTGACGGTGCGCGACTGCAGACGGACATCGATACCACCTCAGAACGCGTGCGTAAGGCAAAGGGAGTGTTCTTCCAGAGTTGTCGCGTCGCAATGGATGCGATGATGGAGGATTTGCACCGAAAGAACGCAGACACAACTTACAGTGGAGTGACGAAGCAGCTGGACACTGCGCTCCGTGATGCCAATGACACAATCGGCATCCTGGACACGGATTTGGCGGCCTTCTTCTACCCGAAGGATGAGATCGCCAGAATCAAGAAATTCATGCAGGAAGAAATGGAAGCCGTCCGGGGACACCTCGCGTCTGTCAATTCGACCGCAGATTTGATTAGACAGCAATCCAATGCGCGAACGCAGGCCCGTGCCTCGTGCGAACAGGACCCGGAGTCCGTCGAACTGCTGATCAGATGCTTAACGGAATGCAAATCTGCGTGTGATACTTTCGATAGACCTCCACCCATCCTGGATGCAGTCCTGTCAGCATGCATGCACAACACGGGGGTTACAAAGGACCGCGTCAATCGCGTGAAAAACTTAACTGTAACCGCCAAGGGATTCGATTCGTCCATGAGAGCTCTCGTAACCAAGCTGGAGGGCGTGAGGTCAAAAGCAGCATCCATCCTTTCTGACATCGATGCGCTCGACAAAGAAATCGGATCATACGAGACCATGACAACGCAAGCACCGCCAGCGCGAGCAGCCGATCTCGTGAGCGGATGGAAAGAGAACGTCAAACGGGTCCGAGACATCTTGGCTATGGACAGCCCCCTATGGGGCGGAGACCTCACGTTGGCACGTGACCTGCATGAACAAGAGGCGAGCCTGCCATTTGACTCTGACCAGGAGAACCGTCTGACGACCCTCGTTTCGAGAATAGAAAATATGCTAAAAATTTCCACAGGAAGGGTAGCGAACTTTGAAAGAGAGCATAATTCGCTTGAGGCAGACGTGGCTGGCATCCGGAGGAGGGTTGATACTGCCACTCGGCAGCACAAGGCAGACATAGAACGAAGAACGAAGGCCGAGGAGATGGCGCGCAGAATGGCCGAGGATGTTGCGGCGCGTAAGAGAGCCGAGGTGGATAAAAAGAGGAAACGGATCACAGACGAATGCGAGGACCATAGGAAAGAGGTGGACACGGCGGTTCCATCGATCGAACGCACGTGTGCGCAGCTGAGCGAACAACTGGGAACACTCAACAAACCTCCTACCGATGCACTGGTGGAACGGATGAGGACGTGCACCAGAGCACTCACAGCCGCGAAGACGTCCATCGATGAGATGAAGCAGCAAGTTGAGGGCATCCAGAAACTCGAGGCTCCGTTGGGGAAAGCGGATACAGACATCGATGAATTCGAGACACGATGGACCGCATCGCTGAAAGCCGAGCACTTCAGACAGTGCAACGACGTACGTCGTCTGTGCACCGGGATAGAAAATGCTTTGGAGGACCTGGCATCACAGATCAAAAACCTCGCGACGGAGATCAAGGCAGAGGAAACCCGGACCGTCAAACCACCCGGAATTATGGACATACTCACTGCACCAATTCGCCCCGTGACAAGATCTCAGGGCAACGTGGCAGCCGCGAGTGCCAGCGTCAGCGACGAGGAGGCTAGAGCGGTGCAGGAGAAGAAAGTTATTGTGACTGGGTGCACGCGGTCCTCGGATGCGTTGAACAACGCGCTTCGGTCCATCGATCGTTCAATGCAGCAACTGTCTACGCAACTTGCGAGCGAACAGGCAAAGGTTGCAGCTGGCGCGGCGAATGCGCAGTTGTCGAAGGCCGAGTCCAAGTTTCGTGGTCTCCGTGTCCAATACGAAACAATGCACAGGTCGGTCGAGGCCATCGACGGAATGGTAGACAGAATTGACACAACAACAACACCCGCCGGACTCAACGCGATGCTGAACGAATGGAGAACGAAGGGCGAAGCGGACTTCACCGCACGGTGCAAAAAAACATCAGACTTGCAACATAAGTTTCGTAAAAAGTTGCAGGAGATTGAAGACATGCTCAAGGCAGAACCACCCGCGGCGGCAGCGGCGGCAGCGGCAGCGACGCCACCCGCGGCGGCAGCGGCAGCGACGCCACCCGCGGCGGCAGCGGCAGCGACACCATCCGCGGCGGAGGCGGTAGATGCAATACTGCCCGCGGCTGCAGATGCGGCAAGGGCGAGGGCAGGCCCTCATCAGGTCCCAATTGGGACTGACCCCAAACAGAGAGCATCTGAGGCCATCGAAGCTCTGGAGGCCATTACTGATGAGGAGAGGAAGACTGCCGCGTCCGTGTTAAAGAACGAACTCGCTGCGTCCAGGAGAAGTATGACGCCAGAAGGGTTCCGATTGCAATATGAACCCGTATTGGAAGCGTGCAAGAGGCGCCTTACGCGTGTCCGGGAAGAGCTCGCGCGCAACGACGCTGAGTCGAAGACACTGAAAGACGCCAAAACCGACCTGCGGCAGGTACCACCCGGATCAAAGGAGGCGTTTGAACGTGCAGACAGAGAAATGCAACTGTACATCACGTCAGTCACACAGAGACAACTCGAGCAGAATCTACTAGGACAGATTGATGAACTAACGGCTGAGCTTACTCGTATACAATGAAATGTGATTGGAGGTGCAACTTGTGTTGAGGTGTGCACGCGTGGGATGTACAGGTCGCAGCTGACGCCGGAACCGCACCCCTGGATCTCGTCAGTCACGTTCTGGGGGGCACGGACCAAATGCAAGACGCCATCCAATTTGCGAATCAGTTTCGGGCAACAAGGGCAGAACTTAACAGGGCTGCGGCGCATGGCCTGGAGAACGCAATTGCTATGATCCAAAGGGCACTGAACATTGTAACCCGGTGCGAAAAGCTACAGATTGCCTATCGCGAGCCCGAAGCGCGCAACGAAAGGAACGTAAAGGGGAGAGCCGAATCCATCGAGCTCGAGGCCGGCGTAGAAACGGCACCCCTTGCGCGCGATATGAAGGACCTTGGGACCCCAGACAGTATCAAGGCGGAATTCTCACGCTACCAAGAAACCATGAGGGGGCTGATCTCACGTCTCATGCCAACCATTTTGCGAGCGGACCTCCCTAAGACATTCGACAAGGTTGCAAATGAATTCAGCACAAACACCTGCTCTGTCTTCGCATGGGCGATCAGACGCGTCAGCCGTGCCTATCTCAAGGTACACCCCCCCCCCTCGTTCTGTCCTTCGTGCTCCACACACGTGTCATGTTCGTTTAACAGCAAGCCAAGAAGGACATGGGCGCCCTATGGACAAGTGTATTGGATAAAACCAATGCGTTGCCATTCCATGGCTTTGCCGGCATCGAAGACGACCCCGAAGCGGAACTCCTATGCGATCAGTTGACCCTACAGGTGCGCATCCACGTGACACCCTCACTGCATTCATTCGATCGATCCGCAGGCGTTGCGCATTGTCATGATGTGTATGATCTCCACTGGTGTCAAGTGGGGACTCTTTTCCTACGAAAACGTGCTGCATGCTGATGTATCACTCACGACAGACCATATCCCAGCGGATCGGATCGTGGGGTCAAAAGACGTGATCCAATTCACGATTTGCCAAGGACTGTGGTCTGAAACCAGTGCGGGCAAGGTTATCCAGTCCAAAGCCATTGTCGTGGCGGGCGAACGGCGTGTAATTGATCCAACAAAGGACGGCCGTTCTGCTACAGCCTCGGAACTCAGCGGCGACCATGCGATATTCTTGGATATTGCACACGAGTTCGGCTCGCTAAAGCAGCCCACGGAGGAATTAACAAACCAATTGATAGGGAACAGTGATGGCGCGTACATAACCACCAGAGAAATGCGCACGATGGACCTGGCAATTGGACATGCGTGGTTTGCTTTGAACCGGATCTGCCTGATGACGGTTAAGGTATGCCTTGCGTTTTCCACTGGCGAATGTTCACGTCATCGGATGTACGTGCACTCACTGTTCACACAGGAAATCGGAGGGCCAACAGTCGAATTGCAACTCGAGAGCAGGTTACGCCAATGGCCAAAACGTATACCGACAGACGAGTTGAGACGCGTATGCGACTACTTGGAGGATGTAGCAAACCGGTTGAAGAGGGCACGTCGTGCACCACGCGCGGACATGCTCGAGGATACCAACACACGCGTGCGGCTCTCTCTCACTCTCTCTCTCTCTCTCACCCTCTCTCTCGATCTCTCTCTCCCTCTCTCTCTCTCTCTCTCTAGCATGTCG
>JACCDR010621754.1_pt1 | contig 25710 bp, 30 predicted proteins | sample 7446431 | NCBI WGS metagenome assembly JACCDR01 (sample SAMN15323443, study PRJNA562643) | freshwater metagenome | isolation source: river surface water | place: USA:Blue River Watershed | collected 2017-08-17 | reverse complement strand
ACTTGGTCTACAACATCACGTACATGGAAGGTAAGCCTGTATATTGGGTGATGTATGGAAGTAAACGCTTAGACAGTCGTCCGACAGCGATTACTCTTAAAACTCACTCTCGCCATGTTGAACGTAAAGCGTTTAAGCCGGAATTAGGTCGTGTAGGTTAGTTCGGTAAATTAGCAAACAAAAACACCTACCGTCAATCAAGATAGTAGGTGTTTTTTTATTCTGTACTAGGCTAACTCGTGGTCAGATTACCCCTGAGCGCCGTCGGGTGTGTCGTCTGTGTCTGATGGCTTTGCACCTTTGGGTGATAGACCACCCATCAGCGACATAAACTCGGCAAGTCCGTTTAATCCGGTGTTGTTGGACGGCGCATTTTTATCGTTCTCAATCGCCTTCGAGATACCTGATTCGACTAAGAGTTCGCGGACAGACACCAGCAAACCTAAAATGACCTTAATGAACTCATTCCCAAACAGGATAAGTCCAACGATGACAAAATAGACACCTGTAGACGGAATTGCTTCGATGAACAGTGTCGGGAACATGCTACGGAATACTTCAGCACCGCCGATACCGGCCACGGTGAAAATCCCAAGCAGTGTACGTACTGCATACACGCCCACCAGATAACCGTTGCGACCATAACGAGCATCTACATAGTCTAACACTAACGGCTTGAGTTGTTCTACCGCAACCAAGATGACCGCCGACAACAAACTGACAAACCCCAAAAGACCGATAATTGCATCAATCGTCACTAACATGTTTGTACTCCTTTTTTCTTGAATAGTAACCTTATTTTACCATGTATTTATGAGGGTTTATTGAGACGCATTACTTCAAGTACTAAACTCCCAAGACCGATTAGTGCTAAGTCACCGTTCGTTTGAGCATCAAAAAACACATAACCAATAAGCATGGATAGAGCAACAGTAAATGCAGTTCTATGTTGTGATACCAAGTATGCAAGTAGAAAGATGCTTGAAATCGCTAGATTACGAAAATGTTGTTTTAATGTCTTTTTCATACTTTTACCTTTTAACCTCAATTTTGCCTAATTTTATTTTTTGGGCTTTACAGAATTTTAGAACATCGGACGTGTTTCCGGTTTATCGTTTTCATCTTTATTTTCGTCGGTATTATCGTTAAACATTTTGGGTGTATGGGGTTCAGCAAGGCGCTTGTTAGTGATTTCGATGTATTCAGGCGTGATGTCTCCGACGATGAAATTTCTACCTGTATTCCGACAAGCAATCGCTGTTGTACCACTCCCTACGAACGTGTCAACTATAATCCCACCTTCAGGTGTTAAAAGTGTACATAGACGTTCAAACATCTTGACGGGTTTCATGCTTGCATGTTCATACGTTCCTTTGTATTTTGACATGTTTTCAGGAATAAATGACCACACATTAGTTATGTTCTGTTCGTCGGGGTATCGTTCAAAAGATGACTTTCTTTCAAAACGCTTATAGTTTGTGTGCCTAGTTTTATTTTCAGTATGATTAACTTTTACACCTTGTGACTTGCGTTCTAAGTCACTTCTCCATTTCATCAAATTTTCAATTGTCCCCAATCCGTCGATATATTTAGGCATACTTATGTCTTCAAATTTACCTTTAGTGTCAAAGTATTTTGCATCAGGCATCCGATAGATGAACAGACTTTCCCAACCGCGAGTAATGGGTGTCATGGGATTGGTGATTTTGCGTTTTACCCATGCAATGTGGTCGATATAGCGTAGGGTTTTTGATTGTGCCAACACGTTAAGCCATGTGAGCATGTAGGGCATTTGGTGAGTAAAAGCTAAGAAACCTGTAGGCTTAAGAACACGTTCACACTCCTTAATAAAGTCATCTATGCTGAATGTCGATGTGTCCCATTCGTCTAATCCCATAATGTAAGGTGGGTCAGTAGCTATAGCGTCAATAGATTGGTCGCCTATTTTCTCCATAAGAGCCATAACATCCGAATGGTTTACCGTATTTAGCAATTCCTGAGTAGCCATTTAACTCTCACTCTCTTTTTTAATAACATAACGCGGATGTGCATCCCCGACGTATTCGATAAAAAACGGATGTGTTCTCGGTAACACCCAAAATCCGCCGTACAGTTTCAAGTCGTTTTCGTTCACGGGTTTAGTCTTAGGCTTGGCATTCTTTTTAGGTGTTGGCGGTGATACCCATGGTGGTCTAATCAATTGTCGCTCACCACACCATTCAAGTTCGTAATGCTCGAATAGGGTGATTGCATCCCATCGGTTGTCTCTCATCACCTTTCGACTACCTTTGGTTAAGCGATAGGGAATGCTAGATTGATGTGGGCTGATTTCGACAATGCACCGTTCAAGCACTGACAATGGAATAAGCCACGACCTTTTAGGACGATATGCGTCGTCGCGGTAGGATGCAGGGTCAGTTCCGAGCGTCAAATATAACCAATAAGGTGTACTGAAGGGAGGTTGCGTAGACCTCAATGCCCATGCCCGTTGATTGTCTCGCCAACCACCGAGATTGAACGAATCAGTGCCACGTTTCACCTCTACGTGTACACCTTTCCCGTTTTTGACAAGCACAATGTCAGCACGACCACTATCGGAAGCGGTATTCCATTGAGGCAAAGCAGTTGTTGGGTCTGTGCGAGTGAGAAACCCATGATGTTTGAACATGGACACTGCATAATGTTGATTTTTATCCACTAAAATAACCCTTCCTGTTTATAATTATCTGTATTGTTTTTTTTATCGTCATTAAACATTGTAGGTGTGTAAGGTTTTGAAAGTCTTAGGTTAGTAAGTTCTACATATTTTGGCGTAATGTCACCTACAATGTAATTTCTTTTTAAGTCACGACAAGCGACAGCAACCGTACCACTTCCACAACATGGGTCAAAAACAATGTCACCGACCTTTGTGTGTGTTTCAATAAGATACTTTATAAGTTCAAGTGGTTTTTGTGTGGGGTGTAAAAATTCTTTATTAGATTTAGTCCCATCTCTAACCTCTTTGTCGTAATTGAATTTTATAATTGTAGTAGGGTAACGATACCCTTCATTGTGTTTTTGTTCACGATAATTTTGTTTTCCATACTGCTCATCCGTATTGCCTATTTTTTTTCGTTGTTGATATGGCTCTCCTTCAGTCATTTGCGGATGATAGGTGGCTTTATTTTTGCTAAATATTAACACATCTTCACTTACTCGTAATGGTCTGTGTTTTGCGTTTAAAAATCCAGTAGTACCACCTTTTTCCCATATCCACGCATATTTAAACATTTTCAAATTGCTCATTACCAATTGCGATGTAAATGGTTGTACTGCTGTAAGCGCAATTACTCCATTAGGTTTAATAATGCGACGAAATAATTCCCACATAGGTTCAAGAGGAATGATGTTGTCCCATTTACAAGCGGTGACATTGTATGGAAGGTCGCATGGTATCATATCGATACTCTCATCAGGAATAAGTTTCCCTAACTCGAATATGTCTGCAAGATGAACAGTGCTTAGTAAAGATTGTAAATCAGTCATAATTCGACCTCATATTATTAACAGAACTGATACATTCTACCACGTTCCTGACAGTTAATCAAACCTTCTACAAAACTCGCTATTGACAAACGCTAATAGGTGCATGATAATGATTGAAAACGTATGATTTATCTGGAGTAATTGCATGAAAACGAATTTGATTATGAACGCTTTGGACTTTGTAGGTGTAGGGGTTTTGCCTAGCTCTGCGATTATTGGGTTTAATGACAATTTCAATCCGACAGTTTTTGAGTTTGTTCGGTGGTCAGATGCAACGCTTTCGTTAGAAGTTCTTAAAGCGTTTCGCAAAAACGGTTTGTTTGTGACCGATTTGCAAGGGAATAACGCGGTTGTTCTCAATTATCGTGATAATGGTTGTTGGCATGTAGAGGTTTGTGACCAAAACAACGTTCCAGACCATTCAGTCGTGTTTGAAACGTGTTTACCGTTACATAACGCTTTTCAACTGGCGAAGGCGCTTGAAGCAGTTTTCTGTGTCCTTCCAAACACGAAAGTTTTCCCTCGTGTGTTTGAAGAAATGGCGGAATACGTCAATGGTTTGTTGGATGTTTCTGACACGGACGATTTATCTCAATTGGGTTAAAATTGACTCTTGACAGATATAAGTCTCATGATAAGATGAAAGTGTAATGTGATTATGACCATGTGACCATGTAAATGTGTGAGGGTATGATGAACGATTTTCTGTTTGTTTCGGGCGTTGCATTTGTTATCGCTTGGCTTGGTTTTTGGCTGAAAGAAACTTTTTCGACCATTCAGAGAGCGAACTACACGAATGTTTGGGTAGTGCTTTTTGCAATCCTTTTTGGAATGTTGGTCGGTTTCGGACATGCACTCCGTGCGTATGCGGTTGTTGTCGTTTATGTGTTAAACTCGGTTGTCGTTGCGTTAGCTAAGTTTGTGGTATTTTTTGAGCATGATTTCTTAGCGGAAGCAGTTGTGCGTTTCAATGGTGATGTTACGCTAAAGAAATTGCAAAACACGCAATCACAACTGAATGCTTTGTTGGGCGCATCAAAGAAAGTTGGATTAGGTCACGATGTTCCATCGGTGATTGCCAACATGAATCAAGTTCATGCACGCGAGAATAATTTACGTTCTAACTTTAATCGCTTATTGCGCCAAGTGGACGTTTATCAGAATGACCGTTCGGTAGCAAATGACTTTTTTGACTACTACAAACGTAATCGCGATTCATTCCGTAAAGTTGTCGATACGTCAGGTAAGATGGATGCAATCGTTCCTGTAGAACAACCTGATGCAGTCCATGTATTCAGACAATAGTCACTGTAAGTAGTAATCGTTTCTCGCCCAACATTACACACAGTCATACATCAAGCCCCTAACGGGGCTTTTTGCATTTGACAATGTGGTAAAATAGTCGCATAATAAGTGAGTGTTTTCAGAAAGAGGTGATGTTATGGTTTTAGCATTAAACCCTTTACAAATCGTTTCCCGTGATGATGAACTGATAAATGGAAGGATGATTATCAATGATGCTTTGGTGAAGCGAAACCAAGCGGAACGGCGTATGTTTGCTTCTATTTTGGTTGCTGGACGTGAACTGGAGCGTATCTTGCCAATCTTAGATGAACTTAACTTGCCACGTCAGCAGTGGATTGTCAATAACCTTCGCTACACCAATCCTAGAGCTTATCAAATTGACTTGGCTATTTGGCGTTCATTTAGCCCATTTCTGGATGAATTAGCCAAACAGGGGATTATCCAGTCAGCAGACGATATTGAATCTGCATCCGACAATATGACCGAACGCCAATTGCACTATAGCATGCACGCAATTCGTAATTTGACACAGCAAATGTCAGAAGGCGAACGCGAGATTGCGATGACCGTTGGAATTGAATTTTTGGGCGCAAATACGCTTACGATAGATGCTTCTAAAAAAATTGTTGAACTGTCGAAAGTGGTGAATGCGCTTCCCGATGGCGAAATGAAGGATTTGGCTGTCACACTCATGCGTAGTGGTAATCTGAATGGTTCGGTGATTAACGAGACTGTTTTAGAGCAGATTGTCGCTAATCCAGACGTTAAGGAGCAAATACTGAGTAGTGGCGTGGTGTATGTGCCGGGAACTGAGCGTAATGTGCCTGTGTCGGATTTGTCAGTCACAGATGTTGACATTGCACTTGGGCGAGAAGCGATTGAAACAGAGCTTGCTAATCAGACTTACTGGAAGTCAGTAGGCGTTGGTACAGGTAATCGGGCATCGTCAGGTCATAAGGTGTTTGTTGGTAATCGTGAACACGTTCTTGCGCTTCTAAAAGAGCATTTGAGTGCGTTAGAGAGCGACCATACAACGGTAGGTCAGTCTTACAAGGTGGTTGTATCGGTGCAACCATAATCCATAGAATCCTGTGGTACAATGAGGTACTGTTTAATGAATGAGTAAGCATAAGGAGTGTAATTTACATGGCAAAAAATGTTGTAGTTCCATCCAAAGTATCGCTTGATACATATTATCAACGTCACTGGATTGATGAGCGTGTTAAGCAAAAAGAAATCAATCCGAACGCGCCTGAACCTCACCTATATACGCATTGGTTCAATACGTGGGGTAATGACAATGCAGGTAAAACGCACACCACAGCATCTTTAACAGCGTCTTTTGCTCAAACGTCACACACTGTCAAGCAGAAGCCTGAAACGAACTTGCTTTTGAAAATCATTGGCTTTTTGTCTCGCGACAGTTATTTTGTCAATGTGGCACGTAGTACGTTGAATTCAACCATAGGTATTTTACCTTATCCGTTTGAGTTACCGCACACTGAATTGGCAGACGCGAACACTGTACGCATCGTGGATGAAATAACGTTCGATGAAAAATTGAACGGTGTTGAACAATCACCCGAATTTGACCAAAAACAAGAATCTGGTCAAAATAAGGTAGTTACGCCCAACGATTTGCTTGCCGAACTCGTGAACATTTCACATGAAGGTTATGACGATGCCCCGTTGTTAGTCTCTGACGATGTACCTGTTGATGAACAATCGCTTGTAGATGTATCAGGTGTTGAAATCAAGTCGTATCAAGAACTGTCGGGTATGACGATTGGCGGTTTGAAGAAATTGGCTAAGGAATTGGGTTTGACTGTGAGCAAGTCAGATACGAAAGACACAATTATCGAAATGCTAATCAATTACTATGATGATGTCTTTGAGGGTAAACGCTCTTAACCGTTTTCATAGAATTTGCACTTGACAAAAAAAACTGGATGTGCATAATTAAGTACATCCAGCAAATACATGCTGATGATAAATTAACCTAAATCAAAAATCTAAAGGAATAACCATGAACGATGCAAATGCAACTGACAATAAATCTAACCGTAGACCGTATGAATGGACAGGCTATATTAGTCGCATTCAAGTTGCTTCATTTGTTGAATCTCAAAAGCAATCAGATGAAGTTGATGTTGATGACGAGCCTAAAATTTATCGTTCTGTCAACGTTTATTCGCCTAAGTTCACGCCACGCGGTCAAACACCACGTCCGAATTATAAAGCAGTTGGAATGAGTATTCGCCCGTACAATGATAACGTTACTGAGTATGTGAATGAATTGAACCGTCAGGAACTTGCTATGGCAACTGAGGTTATGTTGCAAGTAGGTTTGTCTAATGGGTTCATCGAACGCTCGGACGAGCTTTACCAACGCCTTATCCGTGTCATTGAACGAGATGATAAGCGCGTCCGTATGTTAGTAATGGCAGACACACTTACAGGAATTCAGTATATTGACGATGTTCGCATGCTTGTGAAAGAGCTTGAAGAACATACTGGTGTTTCACCTGTCAAGACTGAGATTTTGAACATCTTGAAACCTGTGGTGTCGCAAGCAGACAACCTATATGAAGCGCGTCTTAGTGAAGCAAAGAAAAACAAAACATTCTTTGCCACGCCCGAAGGTGATGACCAAGATGTTGACGATGTGTTGACCAACGCCGAAAATGAAGGTAAAGTGACTGAACGCTCAATTTGGTCAAGCGTTGCGGTAGATGTTCTTGGTGATGGGAATGTCCGTTTGTCACAAGCGCAATCCGATTACCTGTACCCGATTGTGATGGGTAATGCAGAAAAGGAAAAGGTTTGGGTTGACATGGCTGACTTTGATGAACTGTGGGAACTGTTCCGTTCAAAGAAGGCTATCTATGTGAGCGCACAATCTCCTGTGTACGACATGGATGTTTCGCAAGAAAAGTCTATGTCGTTACGTAGCTTTAAGTTTTTTGTTCCATCGGATGTGACTAGTTACGTTGAAATGGGTATTTTAGTGCAGTACGTTCTTAACAAGGCTAACCCTGAAAAAGGTTTGAGCAAACGCTCACATCTTTTCTCGACACTTTCGTTGGGAGCGAACAAAGAAGAAGCTAAGGCAAACCTTCTGCGTTATGTGGATTACTTGAACACGCCTAAAGGCGGTAAGGGTGGTAAAGCTGCGGTATTGGGCAACCTCTAAACTCGCAAGTAAGCCAATCACATGATTTGAAAATGGGCGCTCGAATTTATTCGGGTGTCCATTTTTTTGAACTTTTTCTGTCGATGTTTTTAATGAAGGGATTTATTGTGACAACTGTTTGGGAAAAGCCAGAGTGGGAAGATTCGGATAGTTTTCTCGAATCAAGAGGTGTAGATGTCGAAAGATTTTTAGAACGTCCTGATGTCAAGTTTAAGGACGAAAAATATTTAGGGTTGTACGATGTCAGACTGGAGGTTGACGGCTATGAACCTAAATACACACACTGCGATAATCATTATTTTTTTGGTCTGTCAAGTGTGTCTGTTCGGGAAGCATTAAAGCGTGCTGTAGCAAGATTTTTTAGTGAAACTGGTGGGCAATAAGAAAGGGGAGAATGATGATTGATGAAATAGTATTAAACAATACGCATTTTAAGAGGTATACAGGTACATTTTCAGATTTAATGCGAGATTTTGAAAATGCTCCTGAGAAGCTATCGCCTTTGACAGTTGATGTTGCTATTTTTAATGTCATTGGTAAAAATCCACAACGTGTTTCAGGATACTTTACGTGGCGAGGTATTCAGTATACACTGCATAATAATCCCACGCAAATGACTGACAAAACATCTATCCATATCGGTAGATTGTCTCTGGAGCGAAAGACGGTTCGTGTGACCAAAGATAACGCTGTTGGTTCTGTTTCACCTTATTTCTCGCTTATTGAGCGCCTTTCGTGGGCGCTTGAAGGTGGCATTTGGCGGTCAAGTGATACGGCAAGGAAAAAGGGAGAAGCGGATAACGATGTTGGTGGTCTAAAAATGGGAATTACTCAATATAACTTTGACCTTAGAAATCTCATGGTTCAGGTTTTGGTTTGACAGATATAGTCGTATGTGGTAAATTGAACTTAATCGTAAGGAGATACGTATATGGCACAACATAAGCGTTCAGGAAGTTTCTCATCACCGTCGTCTGTAACGGGCGCGGTTTCAAACGTTTCGCGTACACCTACATCTACAACTACATCTTCACAGTCAATCACGCCTACATCTACAACAGCGACTTCTGTTGCTCGTGATGATTTCGGCGCGTCTGAATTAAAACTGTCTGAGATGGCGAAAAGTTATTATCAACAATGGGGAATATCTGAAAAAACGTTACGTTGGGCTAGAGTACGGTCTACTTCAAACGGTAATGGCGTTCTCTATCGTTGTGAATACCCGTCACATCGAGATAATGATGGTAAACTCGTTACGCCTTATATTGAAAGAACGCGCAATTTACCACATGCGTTAAGTGCTAATCCTGAATTAAAAAGATTTTACCAACCTGAGAACGATAAGTGTCCTACTGGTCGTCCGCCTCTTTTTTATACGCCCGATTATGAAGGCTTGAAAGCAAATCTCCTTAAAAATGGAGGTGTGTTAATGCTGTGTGAGGGCGATAAAGACACACAGACGCTATACGAGTTGGGGTTTGACACTGTTGCAGGTATGATTAGTGCTAGTGCTACAATCGACAGGTCTTTGAAAGCACAGTTTGAGATTTTGGGTGTTAAGTCTGTTTGGCATTATGTCGATAATGACCATGCCGGTTGGTCGCTTGCCGAGAAGATGCTTGAACTGTTTGAAGGCACAGGCATATTTTATGCGCCCAAGTCTATTGACTTTGAGGTGAATGGTGAAGTTGTAAAAGACATCAATGAGATGTGGATTATGACTGAGTTCGATAAAGAACGTGCGCGTCAAATCCTACATGATGCTCGTGATGTTCAATTTACCAAAACAAAGACTAATGTGTATGGTGATAGTCTACTCTCTGCAATCATGGAAAGCCTAAGTCTTGATAGTTCCATGTTTCGCGGAAACGGTTATACCCCCAACATGCCTTGTCCTATTGTGAAACATCAGCATGATGACAGAAGTCCTTCTTTTGGGTTAAATAAAGACGGTTATGGAAAATGCTTTAAGTGCGGTAAAACATACTCTCCATACGATATTGCACTTGCGCTCGGTCTTAATCCGTCACAATATCTCAAACCTGTTACATCAAAATCCGACAGTCGCGTCGTGCAGTGGGACGAAATGCCATTTGAAGTTTACGCTCACGATTTCCACAGTGGACTAGGTTCATTCAATAAGACACTTTTTGGTGAGGTATTACCAGAGTATATCCCAATTGAGAATCCTATGAGTGACATTATGGGGCATTTGGGAGGGGCGTGTAAAGTCATTCCACGTCCGTACATGGTAGGGATTGTTGGGCGTAGTGGTGGTTTTAAGACGACTACACTGACTGATATTTATACACGCCTAAGCATGAAAGGTGAACACGGAATTGTGTTCTCACCTGAATGGAGTTTTGATTCGCACATCGAACGTATTATCCAGACGTTTGGCGGTGTGAGTGTGAATCGCTTAAAACTCTGGGAAAGACATTTGTTTGAAAGGACACAAAATTTTGATACCGAGCAAAAATTCGGTCAAGAACTCACACGAGAAGAAATAAAAGCCTCTTTGGAGGTAATGAATGCAATCCGTAATAAGTTTATCGGCAAAATTGGCTTTATCGGCAAACTGGGTATGCGTCTTGACGATTTTAAGGCACAAGTAAAAGGTGTTCACAAGCATTACACCTCTATCGGTCAAACACCGTCATACCTAGTGGTAGATTATTTGAGTTTGCTCGAACCACCATTGTATGAGTACGACCTAGACGCAAATGGTAATCCAGTTCCGGTTATTAAGAGTATGTGGACGCTCAATGACACTGTGCTATATGTGAAGTCATTGGCGCAAGAGTTAGGTTTGGTTGCTTTCTGCGGTGAGCAGGTACGTAAGAATGACAGTGATGCGTCGTCACAAAAGTTAGAGATTTTAAGCGAGAACGCTGCAAATGGCATGAACGCAAACTATTTCAACTTGCTTATGACTATCAATCCGGGCGAAGTAGTTTATGTCGATATGCCTGATTTGTATGGTGAGATTAGACAAGAATCCTTTTTGCCGATTAAGTACGCGGTCTGGAAAAACTCTCTAGGGCAAAAGGCGTTCAGTCAAGACAATGCTCCGCATCAATTGGTGCATCTTGGTACGTTGCAGATTTGTAAAACGCATCAAGACTTTGCAACTAATCGAAAAGAGTTTCGCGTAGCGACAATTGGTGATGATGAACTAAACAAATACGTTAGCAGTATTTCGGTAAATGTCGATAAGATAATTGACTTTTAGTGAGTTGAAAGAGGTTATGAATGTATGATTTTGATTTAGAAGGATTAGAGGATATGTTTTTGTACGTTGGGGGAGTAAGCAAACCTCAAACGGCAAAACTCCAGTATCAGGTCAATGTGGTACTCAGTAGTCATGAGAAAATATTCGTAGGTAAATGCTCTAATCCAGTAGACATAGCAAATCTGGTGATTAACGCAATACCGGTGCAAGGTGTAGCAACGTTAATAATCCGTGTCGAATGTGGTCATTTGAACTATTCCCGTTCCAGCATCGGAAGTGCGTTTATGCTTCTCCGGACGTTACGAAATTTTTCGGATTGGTGCAGAACACATGGGTTGCTTGTAAATAATTCGCCCACAAAAAGGGTGGTGAGTGAAAAGATTTATCCAGACAGAGTGTATTATCATCGACGAAAAAGTAGTGTTTATACCGTTTATAACAAATCTATTGCGAGAAAACTCTCTGCATTATGGTTTTCTAAATCCTACCTGATTGTTGATGATGGTCATGAGCGCATTATCTATCCTGAATTTGATGAGAAAACGGTTACGTCAGTGGCTAATGTTTTGAGCGATTGTAATCAACTTAATTTCAAATACTTGCACATGGCATTCGCGTTTATTGCTTCAGTCATTCGCTCAGGACGTGCAATTGATGACTATGACCTGATTATTATTGTGAGAGCATTAGCATCCAGTTTTCACATTCCTTCATCAAAGGTTTTGTATCGTGAACTCGTGATGTCGAAAAAGAAAAAGTATCATCAGGTTGTGCAAATGGTGTTAAACACTGTTACGTGGTACAATATGTACCAATTCCCAGAAGTTCCTATTTTAGTTATCGCAGATTAGAGGAGTTACTTGTGTCTACGTTCAAATCTAAGCAACGCGCTGTTTATGATGTTCTTTCAAGAATGGTTTTATTTCAAACGGTAAATTTTTATTACACAAAAAATGATATTGAAAACTCTTTGCAGTGTGATTATCTGTCGGTGGATGGTGTTGAACAGTATCATTTTCATTATAGCAGTGGTAAATCTTCAACAACGCGCCAAACCCTCCATAAAGCCGTTTCTTATATCGCAACGAACATCCCTGATGATTTCCATGTGGGGAATATTTCAGACATAATCTACCAGAACAAACGAGAATTTTTACACATGAATGATGGAGGTAGAGTTTTCGGTGGGTCATTAGTGCAATACGACTTAATTTACAGTGATATAATTACAGGTGTGTTGAAAGCGTTTAAGCATCTGATGAGTTTATTCTTCGTAAGAAAGTAGGATTGTATGACATCGGTTTATGTTAATTCAAATGGTTCGAGTTGGTCAGATACATCGAACATCAGGCAATCTCCAAGTACGAGTGCGCCTATAGTAGGTACTTTGTCGTCATTAGGACGTGTGGCAAATTATTTGAACTCGTTCTCACAGACGGACGGTGTATGGCACAACTATAAATTTTCAGGTGGTATTACGGGTTGGATACGGTCAGATGTAGGGTCTTATGCTGAGTTAAAACCTTCTGTAGTGACATTATCCGTTCCGTTCCATAGTCAAAATCATCCAACAGATGCAAATGACCACCCTAATGACTGCGGACCAGCATCCGTCGCTATGGTGCTAGGCTATCTGAATGTTAAGACGACGGTGGATGAAGTTAGTCGTCGCGCTGGATTGGTTGGGAGTAATTTCAGTACATTCGCACAACTCCAAACAGCGACTGCATCTTACGGTCAAACGTTGGATTTTTATCGCCCGTTCCATTTGTCGGATGTGATTGCTCAAATTAACAACAGGTATCCTGTACTTTGTCTTGTGAACAATGCTCATCTGATTGCAGGTAAAAATTACGGTCATTTTGTCGTTGTGGTCGGTTATGACGGCGTAACCGAGCAAATCATATATCATGACCCTAATACGATTGCTAACAGGTCAGTGCCTTTTGAAACGTTCGCAAAAGCATTGGGGAACGTTCCGATTAGTGGCTATCCAAATATCAATAACATGCCATTTCAAGCGTCGTATATCAAATCGTCTGTCACAGTGCCTTCTTTGACCGTAGAAGAACGCCTGTCTGCGTTGGAACGTGATTATGAAACATTACGCAAAGAGATGGATACTTTGAAACAATCACTCGGATTATAACAGAAACCAAACTCAGGTTAGACTTTTGAAACAATTGATAAAAACCATTTGACACGATTAAAATGTGTGTTATTATGGTTATTACACTTATTTAATGATAGGATTACACACATGCTTGGAACTCGCGTTATGGTAGATTTGAATGCTCGTGCTAATTTCGGGCTATGGACTAGGATTGTCAATACGTTTAAGGCGTACACTGTACGCGCCTATTTACGTAAGAAGCATAAACTCTCTGTATTTAGTCACGATTGGTTATCGAACGGTGAACTGCATATTCATTTTTGTGGTGATGAAAGTGTCGTTCTCGACTTAATTCACGCATACACGCAATCACCAGATAGCTATTCTGACAGCAGTCAAGAGGATTTACGTCATTTTCGTTCTACAATGTATGACACTGGATTGTTACACCAGATGTATGAACGTGAAATGTGGGATGGGAGTGTACAACGTTTCAAGGCTATCGCGTTAGATTACAGTACAAATGGTTTGCTCGAATACGTTAAATCACAGATTGACGGATTTACAAGTGTTGCGCTTATGCCTGACGTTTATCAACAAGATGATGTGTCTGTTCATACACTCGTTTTCATGTAAATCGACTAAACTTAGTAGAATGTTTGAACTTGACTATTGACAAAACCGATTAAAACGGGCTACACTAGAGTAGTTCGTTTTTTTGATTCGCATAACAACCGTAAGGAGTTCCTGTATGGTTTTTTTACCGTTAGACACACCTATCACTTTTGAATTATCTCCTGACAAAGACAATTCGTTTGATGCGTCATACTATCTATCTGCATGTCCTGAAGGTGGTGATTTTCGTAGGACGTGGTTAGGTGGCAACATCCCTGTTCTCATGCTGATTTTTAAGCATGGCACGCAAGGGATTGCAAAGATATTACCGCCAATGAATTCTAAACATTCTGATACTGGTAAGCGCCCAATTGAATGGTGGAGAGGAGCAAAGGTTACTTTCAGTCTTGTTGACGGAATTTTAACACCATTTCCACACAATCGCACAAGCAATCCTCCCGGTTGGTACGATGAATTTACGCTCGGTAAAACACAACCGTTGTTGTCCGAAGATGTTTTGGGCGAAATGGGTTTGCCACTTGACTTTGATTTTGGATAGCATTTGCTAAAAACAAAGGTTTGTGTTATCATGTTTTTCATGTGTAATAGTTAATTTATCAATGGAGGTATTATGGCAAACCAAAGAGGTCAAACTACGCAGAATCAGAACGGGAATAGGGTTGTTGAAGGTCAGTTAGGTGGTAAAGGTCGTCGGACTAATAGAGGTCAAGCGCCGTCACAACCACAAACACAGTCACAGTCACAGGATTACGATTACTACGGTGATGAGCCTGATGATTATTATGGTGATGAACCCATTGCACCTGTACAACGTCAATCACAGCGTCAAGTGCAAGTTCAGCCACAACTCCCACCACCCACCAACAATTCTGACGATGTACTTGCCGATTTGCTGGATGAAACGCTCGCCAAGTCAGATGAAATTGACGCTAAGGTCACGAATGTGGCGCAAGTCATTTCTCAGTTTGACACACGTTTGAAAGCGATTGAGTTGAGTGTTACTCGAATGGTACAATCTCAAGCGGTGTTAGCCGACATCTCTGACGCGGTGAATGAGGTTGCGGACGCTGTACTAGATGCTGATTCGGCGTTAGGAACATTTGTGAATGTAGCGCATTTGAGAGAGGATGCACGTGATTTACGGGCTTTAGTTACGCTCCAAGAAGAAATTATTGGTGAACTGGTAACAGCGATTGGGTCAGTGCCTACTAGCGTTCTGACTTCCGAACGTTGGAATGAAATGCAGGCACTCAAAACGTCTATCCATGAACGCGGAATTATTTTTGGTGGTAGTCGTTATGCGGAAGTGAACGATGTGGTTGGAGATGACCGACATGGGGAATAAGAACGTTTTAGACATTTTTGAGAATGTATTGCACAAGTTAGAGGGTGTTCCCTTCGCTTCGGAAGTAATGGAGTTGTATGACGATGAAGGCGATTTACACATGGGCGTTTACCAGTCTGGGGAATTTAAGTCTTTGTTTGCGGTTGATGACACTGTACCTGTAGAGTTGGCGGAGGTGTTAGCAGTTTCGCACGTTTTGCTCCAAGACTTAAAACCTGTTTTAGAACAGTATGCTAAATTGAATAGCGCCATGAATATGATGACGCTCTTACTGGATACTGTCGAACGGCAAGTCAATCAAGGCAAACCGATTGGTGACGCGCTCAAACCGTTGCGTGCGACTTTTGGGCTAGATAATATTGAGTTGTGGGAAGCCCTTGACTTTCAACCGCTTGATGTTAGTATTCGCCGAAAGGACAAGTAGGTAATGAGTTTGGGATTAAGAATTTCTGTTAGTTTAGCCGTTGACCCTCTTTTACCGTCAGACATTAAGCGCAACGATTTGTATCGTGAAGTCTATGACCGTGAATCTTGTCAACGTGCTTTTGAGATGTCGGAATTGGGAGGTATTTCTTTCGTAGAACTTTCATGTTCTGACCCACGAGTTTCGGTTGTCCAGATTGTGAGTACACCACCACCAACAGTCTTGCTTGTGTTTATGGACATGGATACGTCCGATAATTTTTGGGAGTTGGTGAAATCGCAGTCGGATTTTGATTGGGGTTGGTTACAGGTGAATTTTAGCACAGGGGCATATTATGGGTATTAAGTTACATGAGAAAAATGATAGAGGGTGGGTATACCCAACACACAATATGCCTTTTGTTGGGGTTAAGTCTCACTTGGAGCATCTTAATCATCCTGTTTCGCTTGCGGTGTTTAGCCGTTTAGGATATAGTTTGTCCCAAGCGGTCAAATTCTACCACGCCATACCCGATTATGATACTACACCGTACAATATGCTCGGCATGTTAGATGCAGTAGAACTCACATGGACGTTTATTGAACAAGATAAACATATTCGTATTATCGGTGATTACGATGCTGACGGTATTACAGCGACTGCGGTCATGGTACGGACACTAAAGGCGTTGGGCGCAAATGTATCGTATGCTATTCCTCTCCGAGAGGATGGTTACGGATTATCGTCTGATTTGATTGAAGATGCTCATCGTGACAAAGTGGATTTAATCATCACTGTTGATAATGGCATTCGGTCTAAGAATGAAGTTGAATTAGCACACAACTTAGGCATGTCCGTCATTGTGACAGACCACCACCAGTACGTTGATGAAGATTATCCGTCGCTTGCAAACGCTGTTATCAATCCACAACAACCATTGTGCAACTATCCAAACAAGGATTTGAGTGGGTCGGGTGTGGCGTTCAAGTTTGCCCAAGCACTATTTGGCGATAATGACACATATCAAGCCGTTATTGACCAGATTATTCAGATTGCGACCATTGGCATGGTTGGTGATATGATGAGCATGACGGAACTCGAAAATCGCCAAATCGTGAGAGAAGGTATTACTAACATCCGTACAAACCCGTGTACACCGATTAAGGTATTGTGTGATACGTTGGATTATAAGATACCGAATGAAATCTTGAATGCTGAAAACCTTAGTTTTGGTGTTGTGCCTCCGATTAACGCAAGTGGTCGCATGGGAAACCCGTTGGTTGCGCTCGAATTATTGTTGTGCGACGATGCAAAACGTGCTAAAGAACTCGCCAAGCAACTGATAGAACTCAACAAAAAGCGTCGGGAAGTTCAAGCGAAACACCTTAGTCAGCTGGAAGGTATGCTAGATGAACAAACGCAACCTGACGAACTATTATCAGTGCTTGTTATTCAGGCACAGCATGGGATTGTTGGACTACTGTCATCGGACATGGTTCGTCAATTGAATCGACCTGTGATTGTGCTATCACCTTCCGATGATGATAGTGGATTATTGACGGGGAGTGGTCGCTCAAATACGTACAACATTTTTGAGGCGCTACAACAGTGCCAACATCTATTGGTTAAGTTTGGTGGTCACAAAGGTGCATGTGGCATGACCATTCACCGTGACAATGTGGATGCGTTCCGTCGTACAGTCAATGATTATTTACGAACATTAACGCTGGATGTTGACGATGATTTTAAGCGTGCGGATGCTATCCTACCACTGTCTGAATTGTCTAATTACGCTTATCAGGTGTTGGATAGTCTTGAACCTTTGACAAACAATATCAAAGCGCCTGTGTTTTTTGCTGAGAATGTTTTCGTTCGGTCAGCGACAGGGATTGCAGATGATAAGCACATGGCGATTGAGTTTCTTGAAAACGGCACATTGTTTAAGGCTATGTGGTTTTACTCTGGATACATCAACCTCCCTGAGCGTGTAGACATTCTGTATTCGCCACGTTGGGATGCAAAGGGGAATGTGACACTTACCATTCAGGCGCTTCGGTTTAGTCATGTGTAGGTTACTGACTAGCATCGTTTAAGGTTACTGATTAGCGAACACTGTACGCATACACCTAAAAACACTGTGCATAATTAGGTTTGTGTACGGTGTTTTTTATTCTAAAAACGTGGTAAGATAGATGCTGTATATGTGTTGTGAAATAACTGTTTCTGACAGTATGTTTTTTAGTAATGGAGTAAACCATGAGATACATGAAAGATGCACGCAAATTAGCTTTTCGGAATGCTATTCGTCGGATTATGGCGAAAGAGTGGGTTTCTGGGACACATGGTAGTCGGTGGACTGATGCTCGCGATAACTATCGTGTAACGGGTGCAGATGATTTGAACAAAAAGGAGAGAGGTGTTCCTGATAGTGAGTTTACAGAACTTTCACTCCAAGCGCGTCGTGATAAGATGGATTATGATAGAAGGCACACCGTTGAGGCGCAAGAGCAAAGAGAGCTTGAACGCAAGGTTTTGGAAAAATTTAAGCGAAATAACCGTGTTATAGACGTTAAAAAACTTTCTTATGCTGAAAATAGCATGTTGTACATTCTGTTAAAACCTCGCATGAGTCCAGAGTTTCAAAAATGGTCTGCATTTGGTACTGACCCTGTAAAGGTTCATGGACATGGTGGTACAATTCACCATATTGATATGACCAATAAAGAACTTGATTATTGGTTAAGGGTCTATAATACAAGCATCGCAGCTGGACTTAGTGAAAGTGCTTGTCGTGCTAATGCTGAGGGTGCAATTGTCAATAACTGGATTAAAGAGAAGCGGTTTAATCCGAAAGATTTTACGACTTGGTTGCGTGGAGCTGTCTTAAAACGCGCTCAAATTGACGAAATTATGCAAGCTGCGATTGCTCGCGGTGTTGTTCGCGAAAAAGAAGCAGTTGCGATTGCGAATGAAATGGTTCAGGAATATCCAGAAGAACTCTTAGGTGATTTTGTCCAAGAATATTCGACAATCTATGACGATTATGACCCCGCTATTGACTTTAATGAGGGTTACGACGATAATACTCAATATGAGTTTGAAGGTATCGGTAAAAGTTATCGGAGTAAACGTATGAGTACACGTATGAATAAGCGTATGAACAGTGGTCGCAAAGATTTATTGTCTGATTTTGAATATGCTCTGGATGACCCAACGGGCGTGATTGCCCAAGTGGAAGCGACTGAGAAGTCTGTCAAAGCTGATGATTTTCCATTAGGGAAAAGAACAATTCCTGAGATATTTGAGTTTTACATAAAAAAGTCTATCTCGGAAGTTTTCCCTTCGCTTAAAAACGTCGGTTTTGATGATGATGGCGAAATTAACTTTGAAACATCTTCATTTTTAACGTCTTTGTTTCAAAAGAATGTAAGTAAGCCTCATTACCTTTTAGATGAATTGTCTGGGAAAATCAGAAAATATTTAAGACCATATCTTGATAGTGTGCCTGAATATAAAGAGATATTGTCAGGATTTAACTTTATGGCTCATGCTTATGAAAAATCTACTCTAGTTCGTATAGAGAAACGTCAAGCCTCTCTTGATAATATCGAATACGGTCTTAGTATCGTGAATAAGGCTTTGGTGAGTTTGAAAAGTCAAGGTGCAAAGTCTATCCGTTCACGTTCAGGACGTAAGGCTACGGGTGGCGCTTTAACCTATGACCAACTTATCGCTGACTTAAACCAAGTGTTTATGGACAGTATGGATTATGGTGGTGATGCGGTAGTTCGTGACGGTGATGATTATGCTCTTTCTGATGAGTGGATGGATAACATTCGTGATTATACTGACACCGAACTTAACGATGTTGTCAATAAACTGTTGAAAGACTTGTCTAACTTATCGTCAAAATACGATGGTCTTTTGGATAATGAAGCACAGGTCAAATTCAATAATTTTCGCATGTGGTTTGGCAGATTGATTGATTTGCTTGAAACGATGAATGATAATTATCCGTCGGAACATGAACCTGAAGATGAAGAATTGCGAGAAATTTACGACGATGCTTCCAGCGAGTTTGAGAGCGCCATGACCATTATCTCTGGTATCGTGACTGAAATCGCACGACCTGAACATTTCAAGGCAACGTCTACTACTCGGTCAGCGAAACGTGGTGTAAGACGTTCAGGTCGTAAAGCCGTGACGTATGATGATTTTATTCAAGCATTAGATGAAGCCTTGACACTTTTAGATAAGTATGCAGACACGCCTGACGGTGCATTGGTTCAAGATGGTGACGGTTATGTGTTGTCGGATGATTTTATAGAATCAATCTATAACCGTGATTATAGCGAAGTTGACCCACGTTTCCCAGAGGTCAAAAGACGTATTCTATCTATTGAGCAAAACGAAGAATATGCACCATACATCAATGGTTCATTTAAGCCTTTGCTTAAGCAATTGGGTCAATTATCTGATGATTACGAAGCACAGGCATTAGCCGAAGAAGAAGGCGATTCTGATACTTGGACTCAAAAGTGGTTTGAAACGATTAGTTTTATTGACGATGAATTGCATATACTTACCCGTCAAGATAGTACACGGTCAGTTCGCTCAATGAGACAGCGCAACCGTAATGGTCGTAAGGATATTAGCAGTGGTAATCTATTAAGCACTCTGGATATGCACTTTAAGAAGCTATTTCCTCAATTCAGGGACGGTGAAGCAGTTATTCTAGATTCGGGCGAATATTGCTTTTCGGAAGAATTTTGGCAATATCTGTTTGAGGATGTCATGTATTATCCTTATACTGAAAAAGGTTCGGCTTGGGGTGATTTTTATGACGCGCTAAACCCTGTTAGTCCTGAAATGGTAAAGAATGCTCGTCGATTACTAGACTTATTGGTTCAAGGCAGTGAGGATTATAACTCTGAACAAGGTTGGACACCTGACCCTGACCTAGAAAATCCGTATGACGGTACAAGTCCATTTGAAGAAGCGTGCGAAACATATCTGACTGCTATGGAAAGTGCGCTTATGGATATTGATGTTACAACTAAAAGTTATCGGTCAATGCGGTCACGGTCAGGACGTAGTTTAGGACGTAAAGGCGTAGACGGTCTTGACGGCGACCCACAAGCCTACGTAGAACTATCGGACGATGCTCAGGACGCGACTGTAGCGAGTTTGGATAACAATCCTGACGTGACTAAGCGGTTACAATTATTGGCACGTAGAAGCGCACGCAAGGCGTTAGGTCGTATCCGTAGATAGTCACCCATTGTCACACCTGTCACAAACTGTACTAATCCCTTATCATGAATGTGGTGAGGGATTTTTTTGTACATGATTAGACATGATGCGCCATTTCACTATTGACAAAACTATGTTTATGCTTGACAATATGGGTAAGTGTTTATTTTGATTTGAGTATGAGTTAAAGGAACTACACATGAGTCACGCGACAGTTGAAAACATTCGCTCATATACCGTCACGGAAGCGGTTATGGGGTATAAACGGGGCATTCCGAAGTGGCACGTTATTTCAGAGCTTCCTATCGGGACCAAAATAACATGGTCAAACCTAAGTCCGTCGGTGTCTGTACTTCCCGTGCAATCAGGGATGAAACCGTTTGATTTTTCTTTCCCTGAATACAAGGACTTGGCAAAAGTTCAATTGCCAAACTTATCTCCAAAAGAAAATCCTACCGATTTCCGTGTTTGGTCGCTATTCCTTCTCGCAGTAGCCAAAGAATATAAGAAGCGTGTTTCGCTCAATAACTACACAGTGTCCGAGAACCGTGTCAATGCGCGTGGCAAACGTTTGGCGAACTGGAAACCAAACGAAAATATCCTATACCCGTCGGACTCTAACCCGTTAGCAGAGATTTTCATCATACGTCCTGAGCCGTACAATGAGGCAGGGCGTGAATACATGCGCGTGATTGAAGAACGGGCGAAAAGCGGTAGTCCTGACTTTTCAAAGCGCAAGAGTGATAGTGAGGGTATTGAATAATGCGTTGGATGGGTTATGTGGGTGGTGGCGATGAAGAACGGTCACGCTTTGAACAACATGAGCAAATCCGTCTTTCAACTGCTTACGGTCTACAAGTAAAGGGTATGGAACGGCGTAGTAGTAATATGCCTACCGTTCAATCTGACCCTACCGTGTCGGGCGTGTTTGATATTCATTCTGTTCGTTTTCAACATGCTAATGACGTGTTTGTATGTCGAGCAATTATTTACAAACAATCGAACATTGAGTTTGTGGGTGGCAAGTTCATTTCTCGCCCTAAATACTATTACACGGTTACACTGTTTAACGAGAAAGAACTGTCACCGATGCACGATTTAACCCTTATTCGTGATTGGGGTAGTGTCCATAAACATAGCGCAGATAAGAGCGTGTTTAATAAGGAGGTGTTAATGCCTCAAATTCGTCAAGCATACGTTACACCTGATACATTAGGTGATTTGACGTATGACGCAAAACAGGTTACGCTTCTAGCAACCTCCAACATGCACATTATGGCGAAAATCTACCGTCAAGGTGGCATGACCGAGTACGAGTACGTATAGGTGTAGTCTGCAAGGCAAAGACGCGAACACTGTTCGCGTCTTTTGTTTTACCGTCAGTTTTTTGTGATATAATGGTTATGTTTATAGATTGTTATCAGATGTCTAGGCATAACCCGTATGAAACCAGTGTCAGATGTAACTCAGTTAGTCGGTGAACGATTACGGATTGAATATGTCCGTGTTCGAGATGTGATGTTATGGTCAGACAATCCCAAAGAGCATGATTTCGGTGGGATAATGAACTCTATCAAGACGAATGATTTTCGTGACCCATCAGCATACGATGCTACGTTAGGTGGTCTAGTTCACGGAAACGGACGCGCCCAAGCACTTGCAATGATGGAACGGGATAAGTACATCCCACCACGCGGTATTGCAGTAGATGCTGAAGGCGCTTGGTATATGCCAATCGTGTTTGGTGTGGATGCGCTTAGTGTGGCGAAAGCGGAACAGTATGCGATTGACCATAATAACTTAACCTTGGCCGGTGGTGATGCAACGGCGTTCGATATGCTACGGATGTGGGATAAGGATAAGTACATTCAGGTACTAGAACGTCTGGAGCAATCAGGCGACATGCCAATTACTGTCGATAGTGATGACCTTCAAGCTATTAGTAAGGGGTTAGAGGACTTTCTGGATGATAGTGACGGTGAACAATCGGACAAAGAGGATGATGAACTCTCGCCTGAAGAACTGATTGAACTGTTTGATATTAAAAAGGGACAGGTGTGGATAGTTGAAGGTGCAAATGGTGTTCAGCATACGTTTGCTGTTGGTGAATTAGCACGGATTAAACGGCATGTCGAAAGTAGTGGCGGTGTGTGGGAATATGCGTTTTTGTGCATTGGGGATGTGGTAGACGATGTGACCGCAGTCGTTTCGATGCTCAGAAAAGCGTTAGACATGCAAGATAGTCCGCAGATTGCAACGGTGTCACTCTCGCTAGATTTAGTGAAAGTAGCAGATGCACTCGGCGCGACAATGTACGGGGCGCATCCAGATGAAGGTATCTTTGCTATGTTCGTCAAAACGATGAAAGATAGCGGTTATAATGTGTTCAATGTATAGTGTTTCACAAAGGATAATGTTATGAAAAATCTTGCTATACGTAAGGTTGCTAATTTCTTAACGCCGGGTCAACTAGGTTTGCCAATAAAACCCGGTTATAAAGTAGAAGGTAACACATCAATTACATCAAAAGAGCTTTTTACGGGAAATCAAAAGGTTACAGGTGATAGATGTTTGCTTTCTAGTGGTTGGACAGTTGATTTATTGGGTGGTGTGGTTTCAAAAATTGTTAGTGGTCGGGTTTATGGTTATAGAACTGAAATCGGCAGTATGTATACTAGAGATTTAATGTATGTATTGCGTCCGTATGATTTGCAAAGTGACTTAAAAGACCCAAATAATTGGCGTTGGATTACAATTAAAGTCGTAAAGCAACATTTAATTGACTGGTAATATTTGTTTGTAAAGGGAGTATTAGTTATGTCTAAAGCAATCCGTAATAGAATTAAGAATGCTTATTTTGGTCGTTCAACATCAAACCAGAGTTCAAACACACGTTCAAGTACACGCACTACTAATCGCAAATCTGTTAATCGTCACACAGTAAAGTCAGACGATTCGAGCGCAAGTACTAGACCGTATGACTTGTATCAGTATGCCGATGGTGCTGAACTAAGGACATTGAGAGGTCAATATAATGTGGTCGCATCTTGGTTTGGTATTGTTGTAGGTTCGTTTCCAGTGAATCAGGTGTCTCAGAAAAATTCTTCGGCTGTACTTGTGGTGAGTGTAGCGCATAAGATTGACGTTCTAAAATCAATCCGTGACGATGTGGAGACTTTCTTAGGGTTTTACAAGGACACTGACATTAAGTATAGTTATGAAAGTTTGTTGGACGCGGTTGATGAAGCAATAGATTTGTACGAAGGCATTCATGAAAATTTAGTCTATATAGACAGACTTGTCAACTCGTTTGTCAAGATAGACTTGAACGTGTTATAATAGGCTGTTAAGTCCACAACCATTATCAGGTATTAGTTAAAGGAGATTTATCGGACGTGTTTGACAAACTGGAAACAATCAAGGGTGTTTTGGGCGAGTTAGAGACAGTGGCATTGAATGGTTTAGGTAGTTCGTACAATGATGAACAAGCACAGTTCTTAATCGGCGTGTGTGCTTACATCCGTCAGTCGGTGGATGCTGTAGTGAATGAGCAACGTCGGATTGAGGAATACTTAGCAGGCAAACGTCCTCTTACTGTTCAGATGAAGCGATTTAGCAAAACCCAACACCCTGACCACAAAGTTCGTCGCAAGTTGGAAGATAGTATTCGCAAGTTAAAGAGAATGAAGGTGAGTTAAGCATATTATGCCTAACGAAAACAATCTGATTTCAACTAAGCGACAACGCAGAATAGTTAAAGAACCTGACTTTCCCCTTCCCGAAGGCTATCGGCGAGAGTTTAAGGACAAGGTTTGGTTCACTTACGATGATACAGGTAAACCAATTTGTGGCGCACGATACAATAAGCAACGTGGTCGGCAAGGGTTTTGCAAACGCTCCCCAACCGTTGGTCGCAATCGGTGCAATCTGCATGGTGGACATACACCGCGTGGGATAGAATCACCGCACTTTGTCTCAGGGCGTTATTCCAAAGATGTTATCGGTCAGTTACAAACTCGTTACGAGAAAGCCGTGAGTGACCCTGACATACTCCAAGTTCGGGATGAAATAGGTCTGGTTGAGTCTCGGATTGCAGACTTGCTCTCACGTCTTGACATCGGCGAAAGTAAGCAGTTGTGGGAACGTCTAAAGAGAGTGTATGGTGACGTGAAAGTTGCGCTCAAACGTGGTGACACCCAAGCCGTTTCCGATGCTCTTAATCAAATGGGCATTATCATCAACAAGGCTACAGACTATCATCGTTCATGGGATGAAATCTTGAAAGCGGTATCTGTGAAAGCGAAACTGTCTGAAACCGAACAAAAACGGTTAGTCGCTATGAAGCAGATGGTGACAGTTGAAGAAACAATGGGTATGTTAGCATCAGTAGTTGCAGTCATTCGGGAAAACATCACAGATAGAGATACGCTCGTGGCGATTGCAGGTAAAATCAGTGAGATTGCTACATCAAAAGGCATCATGTAATGCGTTTAGGTTTGTGGTATAATAAAGCAATTCTTATTGTAGGAGTTTGCTATGAACATTTATTACAAGTATCGCCTTAAAAAACTGAGCGCAAAATTAGCGTCTGACAATGAACTAAGTCAGTTGACGGATAAAATTGCGTTGTCGGTTGGTAATTCTGCTGTTTTGGTCAAAAATCACATCAAGAACTTGGACAGTCCACGTTATTATGATGAGT
>JACCDR011758452.1_pt1 | contig 25727 bp, 34 predicted proteins | sample 7446431 | NCBI WGS metagenome assembly JACCDR01 (sample SAMN15323443, study PRJNA562643) | freshwater metagenome | isolation source: river surface water | place: USA:Blue River Watershed | collected 2017-08-17 | reverse complement strand
TCAACACCTATTTTAGGGCTTTCTCTGGATTCAAGAAGGCTAGTGATAAAGCTAAGATAGTTGCTGCTGACCAAGGCTACATTACTATGTGGACAGGTAGAAGGCGTCACTTTGAATACAAGAGTGAACACAGGAAAGCCTTCAATGCCTACCTACAAGGTGGAGCAGCAGAGATTGTTAAAAGAGCACTTATCCGAATTGATAATGAAGTATGCAATGAAGAATGTAGACTGGTGCTTACTGTTCATGACTCTATTGTTCTAGAAATTAGCGGGGATTACGCCACCCCGTATCTTGATAGGGCACAGGAGATTATGGCAGAAGTACCTGCTCAAGCTGGCTTTGATGTTAAATTCACTAGTGACCGCCATGTGTGGGGACAAGGGTAATGAAATTTGAATATTCGACATGGGATGGCGCCTGTACTACTAAGCACCATTACACTAATAAGTACACTAACTCCTGTAGCTGCGGAAGCTTCAGTTACAGCGTACTGCACGACAATGAGGGAGGTAGACAAGGCAGTACCAGAGAGGACATGGACACTAGTCAATTTCTACCAGCGGGATTCACTAGGGTGTCACGGTATGAAGCTACAGTCTGGCCAAATCGTTCCTTCACTCAATGGGTGGGCTAACCTAGCAACCTACCTGAACTTTAAGAACAGCAAGAAGTACAGCCGATTCTGTGTGAGGTTTGCGCGTAATCCTTTGACCAATCTAGACAGTACAGGGAGTACATGTTTCTATGGTAAGGGAAGTAACCAGTACTCTCATATGTGGACATTCGGTCTGAGGATTAATCAGCCGGTTGGTCTACAGGTTTGGTCAGAGAAGAAGACTATACTTAGGACTACTCAATTTAAGGTGGTACAGTAATGACTCTATTTCGTACTAAGTGGGATACAAATAAGAAGCGCAATGGTAACCAGTATGATTACTATGAGAAGCTTAGCTCTATTAAGAAGGCTATTTCTCAGGGTAAAGGTAAAGAGCTAGAGTATGTAAGAAAGACGGATGTAGAGATTCAGGAGGAGATTCAACAGTTTAGGGAGCAATATCCTGGTAGGTATAATTATCATGATCCATATGTTGCTCCTTGGAAAGCTACTGGAAACTATACTGATTCTGAGATTGATGAACTAGTAGAGAATCCTTACGGGGGAATTGAGTGGGTTAGGATTACGCCCCAAGAGATTATGGATAGGGAAGTATGATCTGTGATGAGTGTCTAGAGATGAGTTGGGATGAGGACATTTGTGACCAGTGTGGAGCAATGCTATGATCTGTGACCCCTGCAAACGAGGCGTACACTGTAAGACAATTAACTGTACTTGTCAGCATAAAACTAATGTGATAGTGCTGGATAACGGTACTGTTGGTGAAAAGAAAGAAGAGGACTAATGGAGTTTGTTGCCCACCCAAAAACTATGCGCTGGTTCCGAGATATTGTAATCACTGAAAAGATTGACGGAACTAATGCAGCCGTAATCATCGAACCTTATAACGCAGAGGAACACACTGACAATCCACATGTGATTACGCATATAGTGATTAGTGGCCAGCTATATGTAATTGGTGCTCAATCAAGAAAGCGTCTGATTACGCCAGCAGATGATAATTATGGCTTTGCTGCATGGGTAGAGGAGAATGCAGTAGAGCTAGTTCGAACTCTTGGTGTAGGGAGGCACATGGGAGAATGGTGGGGACAAGGCATTCAAAGAGGCTATGGACTAGACGAAAAGAGGTTTAGTCTCTTCAATACAGGTAAGTGGAAGGACGCTGACCTATCTGCTGTTCCTAGGCTACATGTAGTTCCTGTACTATACGAGGGAGTTAATAATGAGATAGAGATTTTTAATGCTGCCGAATCTCTCCAGTTTTATGGCTCTCTAGCGGCACCCGGATTCCCTAGTCCAGAAGGTGTCTGTATCTTCCATGTAACCTCTAATAAGATCTTCAAGTACACTCCTCACTGCAAGGATGATGGGCACAAGGGTTGAAATGTAAAGAGTGTAAACAGGTAAACTATCATAAGATGGATTGCTCTCAGAGATGGAAAGCCTATGAAGAAGCTATGGGCGAGTTGGATAGTAGTAGGGACAGCACTGGAACTGTATGCACTGAAGAAAGAGAAAGTAACATTTACACTACTGACACGGACAATCTTTAAATCACACAAGCATGAACCACTCTTGCATCCCCGACGCGTAATCCTAGGGATGTTTATGGCATGGCTATTCGGACACATGGTATTTGGGAGATGGGGATAACATGATTCAGATTATGCTACAAGGTGAAGTATACGAGGTTAGTGCTGACATTTGGAGGTACATCTTGGACTCAGCTAGTCGGATTATTGAAGACGATATTGACAGTGATTACGCGCACTTCTCAGAAGAGGCACTAGACCTGATTGATGAACTCTATGTGTAACCTACCTTTCTGCACTAATCCATCTGGGATTCTTGCTCCTGATGACCTCCATAAAGATCTAGACGCTCCTTCCGAGTCAAACCAGCCCACAAACCAAACTCATCCTTCTCCACAGAATACTGAAGGCAATCCTGCTTAATTGGACAGTCAGCACAAAGCCCCTTAGCTAGTTTAATTTCACTCTGCTTCAGTGAAAAGAACCAGTTAAGGGGCTTTCCTGTGCAGTTAGCTAGAGTCCAATTGACATCTAGATACTCCACTTAGTTTCCTTTACTCCAGTCAACTTCCTTAAGACTCCACAGCTTATGGTAAGCATATTTACCACAGCCATCATAAGGTGAATAACCAATAGCCTTACGGAACTTACGATTAGCCTCTGTAGTCAGTTCACCCCAATCACCATCCACCTCTAGTTTAGGTGTGTAATTAAGGCGGTTAAGATGATACTGTACAGTTGCTACACCACGACTATTCTTAGTTCCAGCCTTAATCTCAGTCACCTTAGTGTAAGGCCAAGCACAGAAATCAAAAGGAACTAGCTTCTTGTGTGGTAGGTTTCCTGTGTTCGGTTGGGTTGTGGGCTTAGTGTCCGTATAAGCAGGACGGCCATACCCAACGATGTACTTGGAGTCACGAGAGACCCTCTTGCACTGGTTACCAATGTTGCCCTCAATAGTGTGCCAAAGTCCAGCAGACACTTTTTTCTCGACAATACCAACGTGGTCGATATTTCCGATGGTGTGTTTTCCGGACCAATTGAAGAATACAACATCGCCTTCCCTCATGCCCTTAGTGCCGAATGTAAACCGGCTATTCTTCTGGAACCACTCAGCAAACCAAGGAGTATAAGCGAAGTCAGGAATACCAGCACCACCCGACTTAACAAGACAGTAAGTAACGAAAGCCGCACACCAAGCAAAATTGTAGTTAAAGCTATTTCCGTTACGTGCCGAATACCACTTCTGAATAAAGTTAGGCTCACCCAAACCAATATGAGAACGAGCCTCTTTAAGTACAACCTCTTTAGATGCCACTAGGATTACGCCTCCTTATACTACTGAACCGTCATCACCATAAAGGCGAGGATCCTGACTGACTGGCTCAACACCGTCTATAACAGCCTCATTGTGCGTAGGAGCCGCCTCAACGATAGACCTATTAGGAGTGACAGTCTGACGCAAGATAAGCGCTCCAAGAGCAACTGAGAGGCTCTCAAAGGCAGTCTGAGGATTAAGGGTCTTAGCAGCGTAATCCTTGTAGATGTTGGCAAGGACTACCAGTAGAGCAAAATAAGCAGCAGGCTCTTTACGAGGATCTAGAAACTTCATTACGATATTACCTTCCCTAGAACAAAGAGGATTGTTGGAATCATAATAACAGCGATTACCCATTTAGAGGATTCAATTACTCTGTCTACACGACCTTGAATATGCTCAATCTTAAGCGTGATTGGAGCTAGTTTTAGGTCAATAGTAGTATTCAGAATCCTTTCGAATTCTTGAACTTCCATCAGTCGTTAGCACTTTCCCATCTATAATCAATGTTTCTTAGACCACCACGTGTATCCCTGTAGGCTTGTTGAGCAGTAGTCTTCCGGAGGTTCCCATACAATGAACGATAGCGTTGAGCCTGAGAACTATTTTTATACAGAGTTGCACCTGTCCCCCAACTCACTACTTGAAACTGCATTTTATGCATGGTTGAAGTCCGGGCTTTCTGATGGTTTTGTCCTGTCAGATAAGCAGCTAGCGGAACAGAAAGGTCAAGCATTTCCTTATGTTGTGGACTACCAGGACCGAGATCACCAACAAATGCACGGACATTTCTATTACCCCGACGAATCACTACCTCTGTCCCAATGGGCAGCCAAGGTGAAGCAATCATATGGGCAGACATCTTCAACCCACTTGCAGGTGCTCCTGTATCTCCAAATCCAGAATGCCCAGTATCCCAAAATGAAGAGGCAGTTGTATTTCTCCAACCTTTCGAAGAACCAGGTATTTTTGAACCTTGACCAACTGTTCCAACATCTGGGAGTTTAACATTAGTTCCTACACCCAACCTTTTACGAGCTGCTTTAAGGTAGTCAGGAATCTCAGGTTCAGGCATAGGAGCAGAATCAGAAAGAGAAGTAACCTTCTTCAATAGCTCTGTATATTGATTAGGCATAGTCATTATTTTTGTGGTCCCATCTGTTGCTGCATAAGAGCCAAAACACCGTATTTGAACATCTGATTCTGCTTATCCTGACCAATAGTAGGCTGAGGACCAATAGCAGCCTCTTCCATCTCAGCTAGCTTATTAGGCATATCAGGATCTTGTGGATCAAAACCCATCAATTCAGGATCTTGACCGGAAAGAGCACCCATATTCATCTGCTGAGCTAGAGCCTCTCCTTCCGCGTAATCACCTTCATCTTGATCTTGATCACCAAAATTAAGCGAATCAAATTGAGCAGGATCCATTGAGCCAGTAGGAAGACCACGATTAGCTTTCTCTAGATCCCTCCTGGCCATAAGCATATTAAAAATCTTTGGGTCAAGCTGTGGTTGTAGTGGCATTCCCATTAGGATTACGCTCCTTAATAGTTGAGGTGAATTCCCCATTGTCCAGCGCGCATAGGAACGATTCTTACCCTTCCGCCTGTAAATGGTGCTTCAATAATTTTACCATTTCCCCAGTAAATTGCAACGTGATGAGTTCCCCCAGGATTATTAGGACCACCACCACCAAAAATAATATCACCAGGCATAAGCTTAGATTTGGGCACTACCTTACCGTGCTTCATAGCCCAAGGAGCCTGAGTACCAGTATAGTGACCAATCTTCCAACCAAGCTTAGAGAAAGCATAGTCCGTTAGTCCGGAACAGTCGAATCCAACCGTCCCTGCACCACGTCCAATACCTGTCGTAGCGCCCTTTCTACCACGAGAGAGACCACCACCACCTCCCCAAGAATAAGGAGTACCAAGACGTCTACGAGCCGCATCTAGAACCCTTTCCCGATTAGTTACAATATCATCTTCGAAATTGATTGTGCCTGTTTTAGTTATACTGCGGTAGTCTCCATTGCCCTCAACTGAAGTATCATAGCCAGTCCCATCAGTTGGAAGCTTATTAATCTCATCCTGGATCTCTTTACCACGCTCATTTTGTGCCTGTTGATTAGCAGCCTGTTGAGCAGCAAGAACCTTCTGACGGTAAGCAATAGCCTCAGCAGTAACCGCATTAGCAGAAGTACCAAGACTTGTAACTGAATTGATTTGGTTAAGAAGGGCATTAGTCCCATAAGACTTATCTAGAGGTGAAGCATCATAATCAGAACTAAGATACTGAGGTAGGCGAGGATTACGCGAACGAATATCATTGTTGTAATCCTCACCATCCTTCAACTTATCCAGTCCTGTTCTAAGACCAGGCTTTTGCTTCTTAAGATTAAGCCGATCCTGTACCCAAGACTGAAGCGGCATCTATTTCTCCTTTGGCGGCGTAATCCCTAGTCCAGTCAGCCAGTTAAGCCTAGAATACTCGTTTGTTGGATTCATAAGGCTCATAGACTTACCTAGACCAGGAGTTGATTTCATAAGGTACTCAGTCTTATCTCTAATTGGGATACCAGAACCAAGACGCTTTTCTAGCAGTAGTTCTGTTGGTACCTTAACTAGCGGAGTGATTGCACCAGCCAAAGTATCCTTAGGATTAACTACCTGTGTAGCCAAATCATTAAAAGGATTACGCGGTGCAAATACAGCATTAGTAGTACCAGGAGGACTAATCCAACCAGGCCACATAGAACCAGCAGTCTGAAATGGATTGCTTAGTTCACTCTGCTCACCCCGTGCTGTTTGCATGTTGTAGAAGAGTTTGTTAGTGGCACTGATTTTACCTGGATTAAGTACAGCACCCTCAATAATAAGAGGAATAGACTTTCTCATCCAAGAATAGAAGGGAACTACCAGTTTAACCTTTTGTTCGAATTCCGTCAAATCAGAACCATCAGGATGCCATTTACGTACTGTGTGAGCGGACTCTTTAAATGCCTGCTCTAGGTTATCTGCCTTACTTTTACTTAGTGCATCAAGGAAGTGAGATAGCCTAGTCCATTGGGAGTTAACTTCAGACACCTTGCTACCAACCTTAAAAGGGTTAGTCGCATAGTTACCTACAGAGCTTAGCCTGATACTAATTGGTGCATCTGTAATATCCTCAATAACGTGCATGTCCCTGAATAGGCCAAGTTGGTGAGCAGCAATATAAGCCTGTTCATCAGTGTATTTTAGACCCCTAGATGTGGATCCAATAACTTTGCCCTTCTTAGAAGTGATAGCAGACTTGATCGCATCCTGACCAACACTTTTCTCCAGAGTAGCTAGATCTGCACTATTCAGAGCCTTAGACTGATTCCTTAGGATTACGCCAGCTTTCCTATACACCTCAGGATTGTTGACTCCATTCATCCAACCTAGGAATACGTCTCCCATAACATTATTTACATGGTGCTGTGGATTGATAATGGTAAAGAACATCTTCATAATGTTGGTTACATCACGGAAATGCTTAATCCCCTTACTGTTTGGCCTGTATAGTTCTAGCATTCTATCGAGAGCTACATTGATTTCACTAGCCATCTCCTTAGGGAAATAGACTCCGGTAAGGCGAGCATTCTTAGCTTGAACAAAACCCTCTTTCGGTGTCTTACTTCCAATAGTCTCTGCTAGATCATCCAGGAAAGCATTCCGCCTAGCCAGCATTTCTGTAGCAAGGATGATCTTCCTCATTTCAGGAAGGACTTCCTTACCCTCTAGTTTGGTTGCTTCCCAAGACTTAAGGAAATCAAGATTTTTCGAGTAGTCAACTTCCCTACCAAGCTCGTTCACTACCTTACCGTTTGTTAGCTTAGTCTTAGCTCCATAGAATTTGAGCATCTCGTTCATATCATCCATAGAAGCTCCCATACGAGTCATGAGAGAGTTTCCTTGAATGATCTTCCCCTTAATACCAGAAGAAGAGAACAGGGATTCCATGGATTTGGTTAGTTCATCTGCTGCGTGTAGTAGTTCAGGTGAATCAACCATATTACGAGGAATAGAACCTTGAGCAACACGGAAAGCAGTATAGATGTCATCTGGGGACTTTAGAGGTTTGAATGCGTTATTGATTACGCCAAGCCTCTTGTTAGTGGTGAACTCAGCAGAACCCTTAATGTCTTCAATATCTGGCCTCAGGTTTTTGTTCCCGTGCCAAGTCCTTACACGGCTTAGGATTCCTCCCATAACCTGCTGCTTAGGAATATTAGCGGTAGTTACTCTACGTGCTGGAATGACATCAGGGAGTTCTTGCCTCAACGCCCGGGTTTGAGCATTAATAGCAGAACGGAAAGTAGCACCAGCAACAGCCTTATCAATATTATCCTTTAGCACATGCTTACTGGCTGCCACAGTCTTAGGTAGAGCTAGAGGTGCATTCCTAGCAGGCATGATATTACCACTCTTAGCCACAGCAGCAAGTGCCCCTGAATAGCGCTGTACAGCCTGCTGAGGTAGTGTTTCAGACTTCTTGATGACACCATCTAGGACAGCCCTAATATCAGCCTTAGAAGCCGTTTTAGAGCCATTCAGAGGGTGACCCGCAGCCTTAACAGCATCCTTGGCGTAATCCTTAACAACCTGAGCAGTAGCCGCATCAGAAATATTAGTAGCAGCCTTAGCCGTAGCAATCTCCTCAACAGCATTCTCAACAACAGGAGCATTCTTCCCAAGAAGTTTACGCCCCACAGACCCCACACCCTTAGCACTAGACTTAATAGCACCAGCACCAATATAAGTAGTAGGATCAGTAAGAACATCAAGAGCAAGACCAGAAGCAAAACCACCCACACCAGTCTTAGGAATAAGATCCTGCTCCTTAGCCACCTGAGAAGGAAGCACCTTACTACGGCCAATAAAACCCTGACCAGCCTGCTTAACAATCTCACCAGGATCATCAGAAAGACCAATAGAAGAAGCTAGATTAGTAGCAACACCAGTAGGAGTAAACGAATTAAGAGTATGAAGAAGATCACCAGCACTCTTAGGCTTCTTAAGAAAAGGCAGAATATCCCCCATAGAAGTGCCCTGATTACCTAGCTCCTTAAAAGCAGAACCAGACGTATAAGCACCCCGAGAAAGAATATCAAACAACCCACCCAAAAGACCCTGACCACCAGTAATCTTATCAACAAAACCCTTCTCTTTAGGCTTAGAATAGTTGACGTTGTTTTTACTCCAATCGTAAGTCGAGTTCCTCAACAGACTCATAACATCCGGAGAGGAACCCTGACCCATAACGACAGGAGAAGATGCGCTAGGCTGATCCTTAATAGAGCCAATTGACTGCATGAGTTTACGCAGCAGTTCAGCATTTGGATCATTAGCCATACCTTATCTCCTTAACTTCCGCGCCCATAATAAATGAGAGCCGCCTGAAACAACTTCATAGCTTCAGCAGGTGACTTACCCTGATTGATAGCATGATTACGAATAATAGAAGCCATCTGCTCCGGTGAATTAGCTGGCTTAAATCCAGTACCATAAGCAGCCTTACCCTGTTCAGTACCAGCATACTTCTGACCAGCATCCAAAGCACCCTGGAAAAAGTTAACCAAATCCTGATCACCTAGATATCCAGCAGCACCTTGCAGACCAGTACCAAGAGCAGCAGAAGAACCACCATTCCCATACTTTTGCTGAAACTCCTTAAGACGCATATCCCTAGAGAACGTGTCATTAGACTGATCCTGAGAAAACTTACCATACTCCAAAAGCTTATCCCACAGATTCTCTTGATATTGAGTCTGAGCAGAAGCAGCATTCTCAGTAAGCTTAGCTAGAGTCTGCTGGAACATAGAATTCTGCTGCCCTTGCAGATCAGCAAGACTAGTACCAGACTTATTAAGGTAATCCTGTAGCTGCCTAATCACATCAGACTGAGCCTCAGCACCCTCCTGACGAGAAGCAAGCCTAGAATCCCTCAAAAAATTACCGCTAGCCCTCTCCTCCTGACCAAGCGCGTAATCCTCAATAGCACCCTCACTAGCAGCCTGAGCCAACTGAGACGCCTGATCACCATACACACCATCAAGAGAAGAAGGAGCAGCAGACTCAATACCAAGAGCCTTATACTCATTAACCCTATCTTTAATAAGCTGAGTATAGTCATCGGTGATAGTGTTTCTTAGATTACTTGTGCGAGTCCTATTAGTAGACTTCTCATTCTTATAGGTCTTCCTGTTCCTTTTCTCTTCCTGAGTATACTCCCCAACAAGCTGATCGTATAGAGCACCAACATCTTTCCTAGCCCTAGCACCAGACTGCTTAGCTCTATTCATTTCAGCCTGTAGAGCAGCAATCTTAGGAGCAAACTCAGCCACAGAAAGATCCTGAGCCTGCTTACTCAAATCAGCCTGAGAAGGTACAGAAAAACCACCACCAAACTGAGCCAACATCTGCTCTAGTGGACTAATCTCTTGAGTTGGTTGAGACACAGAAACAGCAGCAGAAGAAGCCTTCTTAGCAGCAACCAAATCCTTAAGATCCTGTAGATTCCCATTACCACCAGACGCAATAAGAGCCTCAACCGCATTATTCTTTTTCTTACCCTTACTAGTAGGGGCATTACCTGTGATCAAATTCCACAGATTATTGTTATTAGGATTCCCTGGTGAAATAGGGTGCCTTGGTGCCATAACACTTCTCCTTACATGGGATTACGCCAAAGCAAATCATTAAAGGAAACTACCAGTACGAGCAGCACGCCTACGAATAGCCTCAAGACGAGCCTGTTCTTTCTGTAGCTCCTGCTCCCTGTTGAATGTACGACGCTCTGAACTAAGCTGAGAGTAAGAAGACTTCTTCTTGGAATTAAGCTCACCAAGCTGCTTACCAAACTCCTTATCATAGTCAGCAGTCTTACCCGCATACATACCAGAACGCAGCACACCACGAGCAGCATAGTCGTCCTTAATATCGTTAAGGTCCTTACTACGAGTTTCCCTAAGCTGACGCTGATAAAGACCCTCTGTAGCATTACGCTTTCCAACAGTACGATACCTTTGAGAGCGCTTAACCACATTCTTGAACTTACCAGTACCAATGGTTCCTAGTAGATCCCCACGAGTAGACTTGTTCTTGAACTTACGAGCCTTCTTACCAGCCTTATTCGGATCGCCCTTAGCAACAAGCTTCTGATACCGACGCTTCTGAGCATCAGACATCTTCTTCTTATCATAGACCTTCTTCTTAATCTCCTGCTTAACAGTCTTAGTATCATAGACATTCTCAGTCTTCTTCTCAGTCTTGTCAGCAGTAGAGTTACGCTTATACCTCTCAGCATACTCAGGATTAACCTTACTGTACGCCTCATAGCGCTTCTTCTCATCCTTGGTGAAAGGATTATAACCTGCACGAGTACTATTAGACTTGTAGGTCTTTAGCTTACTCTTGAGATCCTTACGATCCTTCCCCTTCTTCATGGAATCAATGCGCTTCTTCATAGCAGAAATACGAGCCTTCTCTTTATCAGTCAGCTCATTCTTCTTCTTAACTACAGTAGTCTTAGTAACCTTTTCCTTAGTGCCAGGATTAGCCTCACTACCATAATATTTGCTGATATCACCGCGCTTACGAGTTTCCTCAGCACCATAATCACCACGAATCTTATTGTAATAAGCAAGTTGCCTAGTATATGTGGCATCCTGGTAAGAAGTAGCTGAGGAACTCTTACTGTTCTTTGCTTTAGTGTTGTCAGAACTAGCCTTAGCTTTCTTCTTCTTATTATTAGGCATTATTGTGACTTCCCTCGTAGACTAGAATTGCTGCTAGCTTTAGTGATCCCAGTAGTTGGAGAAGGGACAGTATTAAGACGACGAATAACTGCATCTCTTTGAGCCTTAGCAGCAGCAGAACCAGAATTGTACTTATTCTTAATAGTGGACTCTTGATCAAAAATACCCTTTAGCTGAGTATCCCTGTTCTTAGCTAGATTAGTTCTTTGGGTGTTAAGATTTGCGGCGTAATCATTGAGAGCTTGCTGTAGTGCACCAGATGAACCTAGACCACGAGAAATAAACTTCTCACGAATACCCTGCTCACCACCACCCTGGATACCACTAAGAGACTTCTCATACTCAGACAGAATTGACTTACGCTTACCACCCGTAGTACTAAGCTGCTTATTATATTCTTTCTTTAGCTTATTTACTATGGCTTGATATTGGCTATTTGCTTTTCCTGTAACTGCATCAGTAGTAGATTGACCACCAGAAGATGGAGACAGGATTACGCGTTCAGACGGATTACCTGTAGCCTTAACAATACCAGGTGCAGCCTCTGAATTCATTTGTATAGCTGGCTTAACGGCCATGCTTGTCCCTCCCAAGATAATCAGCACTTAGAAAACGGCCAGCTTGGCTCGCTTTTAGACGCCTAAGAATAGCATTAGTTTTAGCTTTAGTTTTAACATCTCGTTCTTTATATCCTCTAGGATCTAGCTTCATCCCAGAATTAGGACCCCTACCAGGATAACGAATATTACCTACAGAGTACTTATTGTAATCGTAGAATCTGGCCATTAAGAGATCGCCTCACTTACATCACCTGTAGTATTAGTAAACATTGTAACAGAGAATAGCTTACAAGGTGAATCAGAAGTAAGTCCAGAAGAAGTAAATAGGACTTTGAAATTGATTTGGCGGTATTTAAAACCACCAACACACTGCATATAGACTCGTTGTAGAGTACCAGGAGAAGCCACAGTAGTAGTGATATTGTGATCAGCAAGCGGAGAAGCCCAAGTACCAGTCTCATCCCACGTCACTGAATCATCAAACAAAGCACCCCAAGTAGTCACAAACGAATAAACGATAGGTGTAGCCGTTCCAATAATACTATTGTTAGTAGTGAGGTCAATCCCCCACTTAGTCAGCCGCTTAAAGGTGTGTGATGAAGCTAGATCGTAATTCTTAGTTCTGACCCAAGAAAGAATGTTGACATTATTACCAGCGTTGTTCTCTCTGTCTGTGGCGTTGTGGCCATCTTTCCAAAGGAATACCTTTTCAGTTGCTCGGATTGCAGAACCGGCATAGTATTCATCAATCTGAGCAGATACCACGTTAGAAGGTATACCCACAAGAGGGCCAAAATTGTGGAGGTCTGAATCCTCACTTTTCCATTCACTCCATACAGTAGTCCGAAGACCATAAACATACGTTTTGTTATAGTAACGGACAATAAGGCGATCACCAAACAGACAGATAAAAGCTTCCTCAGCCCGGGTACTAGGTGCATTAGAATCATACTCAAAAGGTACCCTAACGTTTACGCGTTGGAAATTATAGCCACCAACAATCTCATAAATCTTACCCCTATGGTAGAGGAAGATAGACGATTCATAAATCACTACACAGTTACGCCTGGTTGCACCCACATAAAGGTTAATAGGAAAGACTTCCGCATCACCCGGACTAGAAGTGTAAGTTAGGATATAAGTAGAGTCCTCCTTAAACAGGAGAATGTTATCTTGATAGACTTTGATGTCTACTAGGTTCTGCCCATCACCTGGATTCACATCAACAAACTGATTACTAGTGGTAAAAGTATTAGGAGAACCTGCATCCGAATAAACTACACGACTAGTATTAGCAGTAGCTTCCTTACCTGGAACAATAAACAACCTTTCCTTATAGATAGCTAGTCCACCACCACCAAAGCCAGGAAGCATTGTGTTAAGGTTAGCTGGATTATGGATAGTGAACACTGCACCATCCCAAGAAGCCAAAGTACGACCAATACCAGCACCTCCCGTCTCATTAAGGAAGTACATAGAGTTGTTGTACTGGATAGCAGCAACCGCATTAAAAGTAGAACTTAGTAGCGTCCACACACCAGAGCTAAATACAAAAGTACCATCAGTATTCCCACCAAACAGGTAGGTATTTCCGTTAATTCTACCAACACCAAGAAGTAGAATCCTCTCAGTCCAAGTACCCGACATATCAGTAGTAGTTTGGATAGGAGGTCTAGTAATCAACGTACCAGAATTATCCGGAGACAGCTCAAAGTTTACGCACTCAGTTAGCTCCACATCCGCAATAGTAGTAGGATCAGCAGACAGATTAAGCCCACCATTAAACGGTCCTAGTCGCAAAGGCTGAGCAACAGGAGGCATCAGTCAACTCCTTTCGCGGCGTAATCATTTACCACGCATCATCATTAAGAACAGTAATATGAGGATAAGCTTCCCAGTTATTAGCTACATTACTCTCTCTTCCCCTCAACTTAAGAATATCTGAAGAAAAAGCCTGTGCAGCATTACCAGCAGCATTCCAATCCTGATCAAGAACATAAGCTTGCTGTAGGCAGTACCACACAAGAGCATTATGGTAAAGAAGAGGAAGAGAAGGCGTATCTGAATCTAGAGCAACATCAGTAGGCATCCGTGAATAATAGATTTTGATGTTACTCGTTCCATTAGCTACCGGAGTAGGAAATAGAACTATCTGTCCCGACTCCACAGTATAAACAGTAGGAGTAGAACGAGAATAAGCGGTACCATTCCAGCCATCAATGTATTCATCAAACTCTTGCCTAGATAGATATTCCAACGAATAAAAAGACTGCTCTCCACTACCCTTAAACTGGATAGAGCGAAGAACAAGAAGATCAGTAGGAAGACTGTATGTGCTAGTTCCCGCAACAGCAGAGTTTGTAGTAGAAGTAGTAAGGATACCCTCACTCTCTAGCACAATTTTCCTTTGACCATCATTAATCCACTTGATGATGTCTTCCGGAGCAATCTGCACATTAGCTACATCATGAAAAGAACGGAACACACGAGTCTTAATGTCACTTACATTCATGTGATGTGTTTCCTTGTGTTAATTCGATTGAGGTTACTATCAAGCTTAACTAGTTCACCCGTACGAGGATTACGCCACGTTTTATAATTCTTAGGATTACTAGCTAGCCAAGCAACCTGTTCCTGACGTTCAAGTTCTTCTTCAAGCTGCTTCTTCATCTCAAACAATTTAACAGCAGCATTCCTATTACGCATACGGGTAAGGACATCGCCGTGCTTCATACTCGCGTCAAACAACTTAGCCATAACATCAACTGGATCATCTGAATCTTGAGCATAAAGCACGGCGTACTCCTGACCATCCTTCTGCTTGGCGACTACTACATAAGGCATCCCATCACCAATCTCACGCAAATTCGGGGGAATCCACCTAAGTTCAAGTTTGGAATCAAAATCCTCAATCATCTGAGCAAGGTGCGCCCACTTCTGAGTAACAAAATGACCATCCTCAGTAGCAACAAGTGCCTCATGCATATTCATATCGTCAAACATATTAGTCTCTTTCTAAAGTAGTAAACTATGTGTATAGGGTCGGTACTTATCCGCCCTTAGTCATAATATGTACAGTCAAGGTTCCCCCTAGAATATCATTAACAGGAGTAACCACCCCACTAGTTTGAATACCTAGGATACCACGATAATAGCGCCAAACAGAGTTCGTATTAGACACCAAAATTGATTTTCCAGCAGCATTAAACGAAGAAATACTAGTTCCTGTAGAGAGCAGATGCCACATAACACCATCATGACTAGACTGTAGCATAATACTAGCATTGATTGCACTAGTAAGCACACCAGAAGGCATACAAAACATAGTTACAGACATTACAGGTTCACCAGCATCATGAATACCACTAGTATGTAGACCACCACTAGAAGTAGCATCCCAAAGCACAGAATGCATACAAGTATATCCCACTACACTCCCGTCCTTATTCATATAGGATTACGCCAAAGAAAAAGGTCCCTAACCCCAGATTACTCCAGAGCTAGGGACCTCATATTTTAATCTAGGTCGGAATCCGCCACAGTGAGCTGAACCGAATAAGTGGTAGAACCACCAGGACCAGCACAGTCATAACGGATAGAACCAGCAGTTGCGGCAGTATCCGAAAGCGTAATCCCCTTAAGCCGAAACTCTGGGGGAGCACTCTTAACAAACACACCTACAATCTTAGCACCGGAAGCAGGGGCAGCCACAGCTAGAGTACCATCAAAAGTACCAGAAGCAGCAGTCACAGTTACGGTTCGTAGAAGAGGACCAGCAGCCATTTAATCAATTCTCCTTATGGCTCGGTAATGTCATCAAGGCGACCGTGTGCATTACGCTTAACGGTACCAAGGTTGAAGTACTTATTTAGGTGAGCAGTGTAGGTGTCGTAGTAGCCACCAGCACCGTCAACATTCTGAACCCAATTAGAGCCCATACGGTTAATGAAGCTCCAATCCTTAACCTGATAGAACTTCAGCTTAGACTCATCCATGAACCACATCTTACCGGAAGGAGCATCAGTATCCTCAACAACAGGAATCTCCCCACCATACATGAATGCCAGACCCTGATGACCACCAGTGAAGGTCTTAGTGTTAACATACTCACGCTGTTGTGAAAGTAGGTTAAAGTAAGCTAGAAGAACCTCAGGAGTAGTGAAGATAACAGAAGGACGACCACCCTTACGCTTAAGATCAATCATGAGCTTAATCATGAGCGATTCAGAGATAGCACGAGGAGTACCACCATTAGCGTGAATAGTAGACTTCCATTCAGGGAAAGAAGTTGGGTCAATGTTGTGGAGAGTACCAGAAGTAGCTACGATATCCCCAAAACCAATCATTTCCTTACCTGTAGTGCCATCAATAGCGTTACCCTGGCGAGACACTAGGTCACCAGAAGCAGTAGCGTTTGCAGCAGCAGGAGAGAAAGTAGCGGTAGTGTTAGTAGCACCAACAGAAACATCAGTGATAGTGAAAGGACCATTAGCATCAAATGCAGAAAGTGAAGCATCCCAAATATCTACATACATGCCAACTTCAAGCTGACGACCACCAGCATTAGCAACAACAAAAGTAGTAGTAGTACCAGCAGCAGTAGCAGTAGCTAGAGTACCACGAGAAGTACCATAAATCTGACGGTTCAGATCATTACGTAGATTCTCTCGTAGGTCACTAACAGAAGAATCAAGAACAGAAGCAAAAGCCTGACTGTCCTTCTCAGCTAGGTCAAATGCCTGGCCAGTTAGAGAAAGAGCACCATACTGGTAAGTTAGTCGAAGCTGACCATCTTTCCAAACAGGAACTTGAGGCTTAGGAAGAACCTCATTCTCTAGACGGGAACCAATACCATGATTACGCCCCATCTTTGTAGCAAATCGTACGTACTTACCACCAACAACCTCAAAGCCCTTAGTGGTAGTCTCAATGCGCTTAAGAGTAACAGTCTCACTCTGTAGCTGGTCATTAATACCTGGAAGGATGATTTCCTTCAGAATATTATCGACCTTCTGCATAGTTGTAGGACCAGCAACCATAATTTAGTAACGCTCCTTAGGAGTCTTTTTGAGAGTCCAAATACTGTGCAATAAGATTTAGACGTCCCTTTTCATCGAGTGTTTTAGGATCAATGGTTTGGTTATTGGCAACTAGGCCACCAGAACCGACAATAAGGGGAGCGGGACGGTTAGCCTTAGCAATGAGTGAATTCTCAAACTCTTGATATGCTTTAACCGCATCCTCTAGCTGCATTCCGCCATAGACAGCCTTTGAGAGAACAAACTGCTCGTCAAAGTCACCATACTTACTGCGGAGTTCCCCTAGCTCTTGATCAAGAATGGCATCAGCTTCAGCCTCTTCCTTAGCAGCTTCCTGCTGAAGAAGGTACTCGGCTAGAACGTTGTAGCCCTCTTGTAGCTGAGCATACTCAGGAGGTAGATTACTATCATTCTCCAGAGCGTCGTCTTCATCATCCTCCTGGCCCGATAGCCCATCAAGTAGGCCGGTTTCCCTGAGATGTGACTCAAGTGCTCGATAAATATCCAGAGGATCATTCTCGATACGTGAGGCAAGTGAAATAGCGAAATCAATATCCTCGCCTGTAAAGCCCTGTTCCTTAAATGGCTTAAAATCGGCGTAATCATTGTGGATATTTTGGAATCGCTCGTTTACACCCTTATCCCAGTTTTGAAGAACAGGAGTAAGAGCCTGGTGGTAATCTTCCGGAACAACACTTAGTAGATCATTCCATGCGGGATTGCCACTGCTTTCCTGACTCTGCTCGGAGTTATTTGGGCTGTTGGTTTCATCAGACATGAGATATTACTTTCCTTTACTGCGCTGTACAATATGCCCTGGCGCTAAGAAGTTCAATAATTAAGATAATAGGGTAGGGAAAAGCAGTTTGTCAATCACCTTTGGTAACCTTTCTAAAATTAAATTACTTTTCCCTACCAACAAACAATATATATGGGATTACGCCTAAAGTCAATGACCAAGACGTCGTTTCATAGCAGAAACTTTAGAATCCCCTGATGCCTTATTGAGAGACTTACCAGAAGCTCTCTTTAGAAAAGGAGCAGAAGCATTCTCAAGACCAGGACGGGAAGCCTTCTTAAGGAATTTACCCGATGCTTTCTTTAGTCCCCCACCACTAGCACGCTTGAGGAACATTTCTTTTTGTGGATTCAACATATCTCCAATTGAATAAGGATACATTAGATGCTCGATGCGTCATCATTTAGTCGAAGTGCATAAAGCTTATCGTTTAGGCTCATGATCTCTAGCATAGCATTAGTGTAGGTAGTACCACTAATAGCCTGTAGTCGTGCATCAAGTGCAGCCATATCAGAATAGTTAGCAGGAGTACCAACCGAGTCATTAGCAGTTGGACCAGTAGTGCGGAGCCTAGAAGCAAACTTAACGGAGTTCATAGACCTAAGCTGATTCTGTGCCATTACCTTCCTCCATAGGAATTGATTCTTCTGTTGGCATAGCAGTAGGAGGCAGTCCAGCCCCAGGAGGCATTGGAGGTTGCATACCAGCCTGCATTGCGCCAATCATATCAAGGTGCTGCTCTACGTGTTGATCAAATAGAGCCTTTACCTCATCAGAAAGATTCTCAAAAGCCTGAGACTTTCTGTAATTATTGTGTTCCTCAATATGTACCATATGATTATCGTACGTATTTACAGGAATTACAAGCTCTGGTGGTTTAATTTCTCCAGTAATAGGATCAGCAGGCAAGCCCTCAGGACCAGGAACATAACCCTGCTCAAATGCCTTTTGATTACTTGTGTCTAGATGCTGCTGCATAATATCTTGGGTTACGCGAGCCATCTTAAGATTCTCTCGTTGAGCCTGCTTCCTATCAACCATGACACGCTCACGTAGACGATTGATTCCACCCATATCAAGCATATCAAGCAATTGCTCTTCTGGAATAGCGCCACGGTCATAAAGATCCATGAGGAAAGCTTGTTTAGCCGCCCTAGAGTTTGGTAGAGCAGAACCAGCCTCAATCTGAATATCCGTATTACCGCGAAGATCACTGCCCTTGAAAGCTAGGAAGTCAAAAGAGCCATCCAAACCAATAACCTTAAGTGCACGTTCAGAAGTCCAAAACTCATGAACATAGTTAAGAGTCAGCTTAGCGATCTTCTGGATAGCGTGCTCAATAGAAAACACAGTATGAGAAAGCTTAGTCTCATCCTGCTCCTGTAGATAGCTGATAGCAGTAGCCGCAGAAACGCCAGGAGGAACAGTACCATTGCTAACCTCATGAATACCACTAATATCTGCCCAGTCCTGCTGAATCCTCTCAAGCTCTTGAAGAACATAATTAGGAAGAGACTGTAGCTGTAGTGGTACAGGAGGAGTAGCACCAGGCTCATACAGAATGATTTGGCCAGGCTCTGTAGTAATCCGAGTAGGGTCAATACTTCCCTTTTCAGCTAGAAGTTGAGGCTTAGCCATACGGTTCTTAGCTTCAATGATCTGGCCACGAGTACGATTGTATTCACGCTGAAGAGGAATAAGGTCCTTAATAGAGGATTCCCCATAAAACATCCCAGTAGGAATATGATCAATCTTAGCGAAAGGGTACTCTACTAGCTTGTAAGGCCACTGAGGAACTTCCTGAACTAGCCGATCTCCAACAATAGTCAGCAGTGCACCATTAGGAAATTCAGGAGTAGTGCGAGGCTTAATCCACACCTCCATAACCAGTACTTCATTCTGCTCTTTAGTAGAAGCACCATCATTACCTAGACCATCAATAGACATGATCTGAGGCTCACTAGAAGAAGTATTAGACTTAGGATCAACACCAGGAAAAGCCAGCTTGGCGTAATCCTTGGACTTCTTCATCGCATGGAAAATATAAGGCTGGTTTTCTAGACTAGACTCTTTTAGATTAGGTACATAGACGTTCCAAGGAGCCTCAGCCTCATAGCAGAAATCACCCTTCTGGTCATTAGCGAAGTCTTCCTTAGTTGGATCCCAATAAGCCTTCATGAAGCCCGTACCACAAATAACAGTCCAAAAAACAGAATCCCGAGTAACCACATCTACTTGCTTATCCCTATAGGTTGTCTCCCAAATCTGCTCTCCAGCTTGAGCCGCATACTGATCCCTATCCTCAGAAGAAGCAGGGATAACAAATGCGGAAGGCTTCTGTGCAGTAAGCTTAGCCAACTCTGTACGGATAGTAGGACGAATCCTGTTAATAATAGGACGTGCAGCCCACTTAGGAGCAGGAGGAGTCATAAGAGCCCCTTGCCCCTGCACAACATTAATGCTGCCCATTTTACGAAGAACAACATTCTGATTACCCGAGTAGAAGGCCATATTAAGTTGCCACTGCTGCTCATAAGTAATTCTGTCATTCTTCATTTTTTGGAAGCGGTCTTTACACCAAGCAACAATTTTTTGCTGGCGTTCCCTTTCCAGAGCAACCTCAATAACAGGACTATTACCAGAACCAACAGATGGTCCTACATCCTTGTTCTCAATATCGCCTGTATCTGCCATTATTCATTCCATCCAAATGCGCTAGCTGCTTTATTATATCTCTCCATATCCCCATCATCTACATAGGTTTCCGGATCGAACTTATCCCCATACATGTGCTGCATCTGCATAATGATACCTTCATCAGAACGAGGATACTGGAAATCATCTACAGGGATTACGCCTACGTTTGAACTAAACTGGAGTTGCTTGAAGGTCTGTACATCTTCAGCTTGTAGCCTATTAAGAAGCTGTCGATTCTGTTCTCTTAGGTCGGCCAGGCCCTCTTTTAGCTGTTCCACTGTTTGCTGATTTAGCTTCGAACAGAGGAGATAGGTCAGAAAGGAGCTGATCAAGACTGCTGCTAGCAAGATTAGTGAGTTTAGCATTCTGTTCCTTAACTTCCTCTAGTTCCTTTAGTGTCTCTTCATGCTCGGCTTGTGCTAGCTCCCAATTGGCTGGACTTACCCAACCAAGAATAGAAGTAACTTCAGTAATACAAAAATCACACAAGTAGATTCGACCGATCATTCGAGCTACTCGGTTAAAATCAATAAACTTACGGCCATCACCCCCAGCACTCTTACATAGTAGACAAGTGCCAGGATGTAGCGGCGGTGTTCCTTCAATAATATACATTAGTATTCGCCCATCAAATCATCATAGCTCCAATCAACAGGAGCACTAGGTTGTACGAAAGTATCCCTCATATTGCCCTCATACATGCCTCTGACCGCCCCAAGTGTAGATTGAGCATTACGATTAGCATCCTCAATCCGAGCAGTACGGTCTGAATATTCTCTAGCCCTTAGATCTGGGATAGTAGAGAAGAGGTATCGTGTAGAGTCAATAGAGTGATCATCCTTCTTCATTGGCTTATCTTTGGGATTATTCTTGGCTTTCATCTTCTTATTAGCCCAAGGCTCCCAACGGTATTTCCTCATCTGCTTAATGAGGGTAACACAGTTCTCTGTAATAATCCAGTGACCAGTCCTAAGATAATCATTCATGCGGTCTAGAGAAGCATTTACCTCATTCGTACCCAACTTGAAATTAACACCCTGCTGGGCATAAGCCAACTGATCAGATAGGCCAGTTTGACGGCTTCTCTGCTTAGCTGCTGGATCACCTACACGGTAAATAGGCGTAATCCCATTCTCATACTCCCACCTTTTCACGTATTGAGCGAACTGAGGAATAGTCCATTCAGCTTTACTCATCTCATGAAAAGTATAGATTTTACCATCAGGAGTAAGAGCATGCCACAACCAAGCAGTAGGAGCATAAAGACCAATATCTACAGAAGCCACAATACGATAAGGATACTGTCTTGGATTAAAGGGAAGCTTACTAATAATATTAGTTTCTCTATCAAAGTTAGTGAAGATAAGAGAGGAATCGTGCACGTACTTACCTCTACGCCGAATCTGCTGTTCCTCTTCACTTAGCTCACCAAAGATAGAACGAACAACATCCATGTTAAGGCTCTTATTGTCCTCTACCTCTACTTCTACAACATAGATATCTTTCTCAGCATCACCCCTATTTTGAGACTTCTCATAGAGTTCTGTGAGTGTCCATGTAGCACCTTCAACAGGAGTCATAGTGAGCCAGTAACGACCATCCTTACTCGTTAGACGAATAAGACCTTCTGTAAAGATTGTTTCAGGAGGTTCCTCGTCAAACCAGATAAAGTCACGTGCGGTACCAGCCCACTTATCTAGATCCTGATCATAAGACAGGAATTCAAGAGTGTTACCGTTAGCCAAAGTTAGAGTTCTATACTGGTTACTGAAGCTCTCTTCCCAACTCCCCTTAATGAGTTCACTAGGAGGAAGCCACTTCTTAACCTCAGGCAGAGTAATCTTATCTACACCATTAATAAAGTCAACAGACCCACAACGACCCTCAATCTTCCATTCAGGTACTCTATAGTAAGGATGTTTCCTGGTAAGCCACCAAATAGACTCTACAGCACCCGCAACAGTCTTCCCACTACGGTTACCACCAAGAAACATCCTACCTCTAGCTTGACTTTGGTGAAACTCTACCTGCTTCTCATTAGTCTTATCATTATAGTTATCAGGATGGGCATTATATGTATGGATGTTATTAGTCCACTGACTATTCTTAACACCCTCGGATAGGAATTTCACCATCTCATCAATAGAGATTGGTTCCTCTTTCTTACTAGGCATATCTCACCAATCAAGTTGTGTTATCTATTGCGCCAAGAGTTACTAGTGCTGCCACAATAGAAGTAATTACAGCACTACCGCCCTTAGCACCTGTCAAAGTCACTCCAGACATGATTAGAAGTCCATTCTCCCCATCATGAATGTGGTCTCCTGGTGCAGCTTGATTCCTGCGAGTACCAAGAGTGTGGTGATGCGCTAGTTTACTACTATCCACATCATCCTGCTTATGGAAATCCTGTACTTCTGTAGCAGAGGCCCTTTTAGATTGAGTTTCTGTCTTCCTACTACCAAAAGGGTCTCCTGGAACTACGGTGTCAGCCATTCTATATCTCTTTCCTAGGATTACGCGCCAATATCTCTTACAGTAATGGTATTTGTTCTAGCAGAAGCACCACCAGCAAACCGCATTGAATCGTTTACGCCTACACCGAACATAAAAATCCCTACACAGTGAGTACCAGAACCAGAAGGAGGAAGTTCGAATGCGGCATAGTAATGTTCAGTGTTGTTGACTCCTGTGCCTAGTGGTGCAAAGACTGTGAACTCACCCATAGAAGTTCCAGCTGTAGTTACAGAGGCACCCGCAGCCCATCTTACTCTTACTTGTGCTCCACCAGGGGCAGCAGTAGTAGCAGTACATTCTACATAGAAGCTGACTTCTACCAGGTATCTCCGGTTAGCCTCTCTGGTGAATGTAGTAGAGATGTAGAGAGTTTCTGCTGAAGCTGAAGTGAGGGTTGCACCATTAGTAGTAGAAGTGACATAGCCATTTCGGCCCTTTCCTGAATTATTGTTCCCGTAGCTCTCCCACTCAGTGCCATTCCACAGCATAATACTAGTTGTGTCTGTTTCATAGATCATCATGCCATCGAATGGAGAAGAAGGACGCGAACCAGAAGTAGCCAGATAAAGAACCATGTTGTCATCTAGCTTATTCATATTATCGTTAACGTCAAGTTCAACATTAACTGTATCATAGTTTCCCAGAACACGGGAAGGTTTACGCAATACAAGGTCTGTCGTATAAGTTGCCATCAGCCGTAATCCCTTAGAACCATAGTGCCTGCTACTTCTTCTGAACCTGTTTGAGTGTGCCCTACAAAAAGATCTGCTGCCCCCTGATTCACTACAAACCAGCCAACAGTAATTTGACCAGTAGATCCAGAGAACTGAAATTCAATAGCATCATAGAAATTCTTGCCTGTCACCAAACCACTACTATTATTCCGGCCTGTTGAAGTGTATAGGAGTGTACCTGCTGTAGTAACAGAAGAACCTGCCGCCCACCTAACACGAATAAGGAAGTTAGCATCAACATTACCATATTCGTAGTAGTCACTCATAAGGAACTGGTATCTGCGGCTATTTACTGCATCAAACGTAACAGACTGGTGGAGAGCCTCTGTACCCGCAGCAATAGTAGTAGTGCTCAATCCACTACTTGCGGCGTAAACATCGCGGCCACTTAGGTTATTTCCCCAATACAGCCAGTTAGCTCCATCCCACCAAAGGAAATTATTTGTGTCAGATTCCCAAATAACACGACCTACCCACCTATCACTTCCTGTTGGTCTAGTCCCTGATGTATAGGCTCGTGTGGCACCAACCGCTTCATCTAGCTCTCTATAGTTATTGGCTAGTACTAGATCACCAATACTCATAGGATCAGAAGGGTCTGGTTTAGTAAGTCCTATACGTGTAGTTGTAGTGCTCATTCTGCTCCCACATCCTCAACAAACAAATGCTGATACTCATTGAATACTGTAATTGATTTCCCATCTCCAACTGCTGGCCTACCAAAGAACATGCCTACAGTTACTTGCCCTGTGATGTTGGAGGTGAATACACCTGCATATTCTGCTCTCATTACACAGCCTGTATTGTTGTCTGAGTAGTCTGCTGCTTGTCTACCTACTGCTGTAGAGGATACAGATACACTTGCTCCTGATGCCCATCTAGCTTGTAGATAACATTCAGCTTCATTAAGGGCTGCTGCATCAATAGGCACAGAACTAGAGATCAAGTATTTCCTGCCTGCTGTTGCATTGAAAGTACAGGTTAGGTTAGTGATTGCTGATTCTGCTCCTGAGCCTACTGTAGGACCTAGTGCTGTGGTAGAGGTAAAGTCCATTACACCGCGACTAAAATATTTACCTTGTAGGATTTGCCAGGAGGAACCATTATATCCAATGAGTCTACTTGTATCAGTCTCATAGGCTAGCTTCCCGCTGAATAGGTCTGTAGATGGCCTTGTAGAGGATGTACAGACTACGGCACGTGCAGCCTTATCAAAGTAATCCATCTGGTTATTGAGGGCTGTATTGACGTCTACAACCTCAGGCACATAGCCTCTGTTGGTTGAAGCGGTAGCAACACTAGCAGCAGGAGTAAAGGTGATAGTAATTGTACCTGCACCTGTCCTGTTAGTTACCGTAAAAGTAGTGTTCTCTTTAGGTACATCAGCAGAGGTAAAGAGGCGAAACTTTTCCCCAATTTGTAGGGTTACGCTCGCAGCAGCACCTACTAGTGTTGTTGTTGTTCCAGCAGCATTAGCGGTTGCTTTTAGTGTGCCAATTGGAAGATATTGACTTGTTCGTGTAGTTGTTGCCATTACCAGTCTCTCCAAGTGAAGTACCAAATGAGAAGGATATAAGTTACTCCTGCTGCTATGGCCCATGTGATTGTTGTGTCCATTAAGGCGTAATCTCCCTCTGTCCGCTCCCGGTCATTAGTGCTTCAAATTCCTGTGCGATTGCTTGTAGTTGTGCAGGATCAGTTACGTGCCTTTGGATTGTTTCTAGCATCTTCTGCATGAGGAACTTGACATTCATCAATTCTACAGTCTTAGAGGAGTCATATCTACCACTAACCTGATTATAGTACTTGATTGCATTAATGTCTCCGTTCATAGCTGACTTAGCTAGGGCGTAATGTACTTGTGCTTGGGTGTCTCCAAATAGTCTTTCTCCTTGCCTCCTGAAAGCATCCATGAATTTCTTTTGCCTCTTCCAACCGTAGAAGGTGGCTGGTTTGATTCCTAGGGCTTTTAGTTTCTCTCCTTGTGTCCTGCTATCTGAGACGTTAAGGAGGAGGTTAATGCAGGCAATCTGCTGTGGACTAAGTATATCGTCTAGGTCTGCGAATAGGGGGATCCCTCTTGCTTCTAGACTTCTCTTAAGGAGGGGGGATGATAGTTGTTCTAC
>JACCDR011765837.1_pt1 | contig 25750 bp, 20 predicted proteins | sample 7446431 | NCBI WGS metagenome assembly JACCDR01 (sample SAMN15323443, study PRJNA562643) | freshwater metagenome | isolation source: river surface water | place: USA:Blue River Watershed | collected 2017-08-17 | reverse complement strand
GTGGCTGGAGCAGAAGGAAGCCCGCTTGGAGCAGGAGCAGCGCACCGAGGACGCCCGCACCAAGGCCATGAAGAAGGAACTGGAGTGGGCGCGCCAGAACCCCAAGGGCCGGCAGGCCAAGAGCAAGGCGCGCCTGGCCCGCTTCGAGGAACTGAGCGACTTCGAGTACCAGCAGCGCAACGAGACCCAGGAAATCTTCATTCCCGTGGCCGAGCGCCTGGGTAACGAGGTCATCGAGTTCAAGAACGTCACCAAGTCTTTCGGTGATCGCGTGCTGATCGACAACCTGAGTTTCAAGGTGCCCGCGGGCGCCATCGTCGGCATCATCGGCCCCAACGGCGCGGGCAAGTCCACGCTGTTCAAGATGATCTCCGGCAAGGAGACCCCCGACAGCGGCGAGGTCAAGATCGGCCAGACCGTGCAGATGGCCTTCGTCGACCAGCACCGCGACGAGCTGGCCAACGAGAAGACCGTGTGGGAAGACATCTCGGGCGGCCTGGACATGATCACCGTGGGCAAGTTCCAGATGCCCAGCCGCGCCTACTGCGGCCGTTTCAATTTCAACGGTGGCGACCAGCAGAAGAAGGTCGGCATGCTGTCGGGCGGCGAGCGTGGCCGCCTGCACCTGGCCAAGACCCTGGCCACGGGCGGCAACGTGCTGCTGCTGGACGAGCCGTCCAACGACCTGGACGTCGAAACCCTGCGCGCCCTGGAAGACGCGCTGCTGGAGTTCGCCGGCTCGGTCATGGTCATCAGCCACGACCGCTGGTTCCTGGACCGCATCTGTACCCACATCCTGGCCGCCGAGGGCGACAGCCAGTGGGTCTTCTTCGACGGCAACTACCAGGAGTACGAGGCCGACAAGAAGAAACGCCTCGGCGAGGAAGGCGCAGCGCCCAAGCGCGTGCGCTACAAGGCCCTGAAGTAAGGCTGGCGCGCGTTGTCAGGAGCCAGATCATGAGCCCACGTCCCACGCAGGTGGCCCGCACCCCGCAGGTCGATGCGGTGATCCGCGAGGCTGCCCGGCACGGCATGGACATCATGGATGCGCTGCTGCGCAAGGCGCGCGAGGGCCTGCAGCGCCAGATCGACCAGACCCGCGACGCCATCGCTCGCGACGAACATGCCCGCACGGTGTCTGCCCTGATGCAGTCGGCGCCGGAGTTGCGCAACCGTTACCCCCAGGTCCTGCAGCGGGCGTTCGAGCGCGAGCTCGAGGACAACCCGGTGACGACCACACTCGACGCCGGCCCGTCGAGCATCAAGTTCGAGCAGCTCGAGCTGATGGACGAACAGGAGGTGCAGCTGCGCATCAGCGCCGCGCGCGGCCTGCAGCAGGCCTTGCTGGAGGCCGAGCATGAGCTGACCGAACTCAACACCCTGGTCAGCGGCGTGCTCGGCTTCGACCAGGTGCGGCCGGAGCGCAATCCCTTCCGGCCCGAGGTGTTTGTCGAGGCCCTGCAGAGTCTGCTGGGCGATATGCAGGGCGGCGTGCGCGAACAGTCCCAATGCCGCCAGATCATGGTGCCCCTGCTCGGGCAGAACCTGCGCCCCGTCTATCGCGACCTGGTGGCCTACCTGAGGGCACAGCGCGTCCAGCCGGTGCGTTACGTCATCCAGCGTGGTGTGGCCGGCACAGCGGGGGCATCGGGCGCGGGCGGGGCCATGGCGCTGTCGGTGGCGGGGACGCCGGTCGTGGCTTCCGCCCGCATGCCGCTGCAGGCAGCCCCTGGCCTGGCCCAGCAGGTGTACGCCGGGCAGCTTACCGTGCAGCAGCTGCGTGGCCTGGTCTCGGGCAGTGGCGGGCAGGACGCAGGCCAGCTGGTGCAGGAGGTGGTGAACCTCATCATCGCTGGCATCACGAGCGACGAGCGCCTGCTGCGACCGGTGCGCGAGATCCTCGGCGGTCTGGCACCGGCGCTGCTGCAGCTGGCGCGGGCCGACCTCCATTTTTTCAGCGACAAGCAGCATCCGGCGCGCCTGCTGGTCGAGGAAATCGCCCAGCACAGCTTCGCCTATGACAGTGTCTCGGCCGACGGTTTTGCCGAGTTCATGGACACCCTGGAGATTCCCCTGCGTGCCATCACGCCCGCCACGGCGGGCACCGAGGTGTTCGCGCGGGTGCTGGCCCAGCTGCGCCAGGGCTGGAGCCGCGCCGAGAAACAGCGCGAGACCCGGCGCCAGGCGGCCGTCCAGGCCCTGCAGCAGGCCGAGAAACGCAACGAGCTGGCCCGCCAGATCGCCGAGCACATCCGTAAGCAGCCGGGGACCGTGCTGGTCGCCGACGTGGTGGTGGACTTTGCCTGCGGCCCCTGGGCCCAGGTCATGGCCCAGGCGCAGATCGAAGGTCGGGTCGACCGGCCGGGCGAGCCCGACCACGTGGCCCTGCTCGAAGACCTGTTCTGGAGCGTGCGCCCCGACCAGACCCGCCAGCAGCCTGGCCAGCTGGTCAAACTGATCCCGCAACTGCTCAAGGGACTGCGCGAGGGACTGGCGCGTATCCATTACCCCGAGGCCGAGGCCGAGCAGTTCTTCAGCCAGCTTTTTGCCCTGCACCAGGGAGGACTCGACGGCGTATCGGCCGCCCGCAACCTGCGCGCCGTGTCACGACCGGCAGCGCCGACCTGGCTGGCGCCCGAAGAGGCGCGCGATTCCGGCTTCATCGACGACCTGGGTGGTGCCTCTGCGGGCGATTTTGCGGCGACGGTTCCAGGGGACTTCAACGCCACGGTGCCGGCCGACTTCCCGGCCACCGAACCCATGGGCCTGGTGGACCGTGAGACCGAGACCGGCCAGCTCGCGCTGGAGCAGACCCCCGCCGTCACGACCTTCACCCTCGACCAGTTGCAGCCGGGCCACTGGGTCGAGCTGCTGGTAGGGGAGCACTGGACTCGGCTGCAGCTGGTCTGGCTCAGCGACAACGCCAGCCTCTGCCTGTTTTCCAGCGCCGGGGGCGCCAACCATTCGATGACGCGGCGCATGTTCGACCGTCTCGTGGCCCAGGGCCAGTTGCGCCTGGTCTCGCAGGGTGCGGTGGTCGAGCGCGCGTTTGACGCCGTGGCCGAGCTGGCCATGCGCAACAGCGTCTACATGGATATCCAGGCCGATCCACCGGCCTGAAAAGTCGCGAATCCATCCACGGCGCAGCCCGATCGCGGCGTCGGGCGGTGCGCGCCATCCGCACATCGCCGAGCACGTTCCGGAGGCTGTGCGCCGTCCGCCTTGCGCTCGAACGGCGCGCTACGATTTCTTCGCAAGTTCTTGCGGGTACTTCAATCCAGCCGTGCACGCACCATGCCGATATGCTGGCGCAGGGCGTACAGCTCTTCGGCATAGGCCAGGGGGACCTTCACCCGCGCCGCCCGTGCGTCCAGCTGCTGCAGGGCCTGCAGCCATTCCTCGCGACTGCCCGCACCGGCCCCGATGCGCTCCTCGATCTGCTTGAGCTGGGCGTACCAGCGGAACACGCGCGAGCGGATGCGGAAGGTGTAGAGCGGCGGGACGATGCGGCTGAGTGGCAGCAGGATGGCGAGGATGATGCCCAGCGCCAGCCACATGCGCTCCAGCAGATTGGCCAGCGTGAAGGACAGGTAACGCTGCAGCAGCGGCACGCCGTTCCTGAGCGTGCGTTCCGCCTCCTGCGCCAGCGGGAACTCGGTCTGGCCGGTGTTCGGGAATTCACGCACGCGGTTGAACCAGCCAGCCGGTCCGTGCAGCCGCAGGGAAGCCTGTGAGAAGAGCTGGAGTAGCGCCGGATGCACGTCGGGCCCGGCCAGCAGCGTGGTGGTGGTGGCGATCAGGCGCACGTCCTGGGCCGGGATGTCACGCGCCAGGTCCACCACGCCCCGGGGCAGCGTCACCGGGGTGAGGAAGGAAAAGCGGCGTGCATAAGCCTCGCTCTGGCTGAAGTCCATCAGGCGCACGCCCGGGGTCTGCAGCAGCATCTGCACCATCAGCGACTCGGGCGCCGATGCCAGCACCAGCGCGTCGATCTCGCCGGCCAGCAGTGCCATCACGGCAGCTGTCTGGTCCAGCGTCGAGAGCCGCAGGCTCGCAGGATCGATGCGGTTGGCGTCGAAGAGTCGCTGCATCAGGCTGGGCACGCCGCTGCCTTCGGCGCCCACGTTCAGGCGCAGGCCCTGGAGTTCGCCGAGCGAAGTCAGCGTGCCCTGGGGCCGGACCCTGCGCGCGGCCTCGCCGCGGTAGAACAGCCAGACCGGTTCGACGAAGAGGCTGCCCAGCGATTCCAGCGCGTCGTCTTCGGTGGGCGCGCCCGTGCCGCCCTGTACGAAGGCGATGTCCACCTGGCCCTCGCGCAGCAGCTGCAGGTTGTGCGCCGCGCCCTGGCTTGGCTGCAGTTTCACCTCGATGCCGTAGCCCTTGAGGATCTGCGCGTAGCGTTTGCCCAGCTCGTCGTAGGCGCTCTGGGCCGGCCCGGTGGCCAGGGTGATCTGCCGCGGCGGCATGGGGTCCAGCCAGGCGTAGGCCAGGGCCAGCAGGAGCAGGGTCAGCAGCACGAACGGGGCTACCGAACTCAGCAGGTCACGCAGGACGTGCAGGTTGTTGCGCAAGGCGGAGGGCATGGGCGCGGACTCAGCGGGGGGGCAGGTCGGCCAGTGCGGGCCAGTGCTGTTCGCCTACGCGCAGGCCGCGGGCCGCAAACACGGCGTTGACCACCGCGCGTGCGGTGGCCTCCGCCGCCAGCGTGGCCAGCAGCAGCAGATCGGCCGGGCGCTCGTTCACGCCGGTGGCCAGCGCAAACAGGGTGTCACCGTCGAGCTGCGTGTGCACCGGATTGATGGCCCGCGCCAGTCCGTCGTGGGCCACCTGGGCCAGGCGCTGGGCCTGGGCCTTGCTCAGCGCCGCATCGGTGGCGACCACGCCGATGGTGGTGTTGTTACCGGCCAGGATGTGCCGGGGTGTGTGGCCGGCCAACAGGGCTTCGCGCGTGTTCTGCAGGCCCTGGCCATCGGCCGTGCGGGCCCCGGCGAGCACACGGCCCGTGGCCGGGTCCAGCACATCGCCCACGGCATTGCAGACCACGAGTGCGCCCACCGTGTGGCCGGCGGCCGACACGCTGGCCGTGCCCAAGCCGCCTTTCATGGCGCGCGCCACGCCCATCATCTTGCCCACCAGAGCGCCGCTGCCGGCCCCGACATTGCCCTGGGCGGTGGTTTCGCGGCTGGCGTGGGCACAGGCACGCCAGCCGGCCTCGGCATCGGGCCGGATGCGGCCGTCGCCCACGCCCAGGTCGAAGACCACGGCGCCCGGCACGATGGGCACCAGGCCATGGCCGGTGTCCAGGCCGATGCCCTGGTCCTCCAGCCAGCGCATCACACCAGCAGCCGCGTCCAGGCCCCAGGCGCTGCCGCCGGCGAGCAGCACGGCGTGCACCTGCTGCACCAGGTTGCCGGGGTGCAGCAGGTCGGTCTCGCGCGTGCCGGGCGCGGCGCCGCGCACATCGACGCCGCCCACGGCGCCGGCGCGCGCCAGCACCACGGTGCAGCCCGTGGGTCGGCGCGGGTCGCTGTCATGACCAACTTCGATGCCGGCCACGTCGGTGAGGGTGCCGGGGTAGGGGACAGTCTGGAGGCTCATGCGTCGATGATACGCAGGGCCGCAACATGCCTCAGTCGATGACCTGGATGCGCACCGGCACCACGCCGGCGTTCAGGCTGGCCAGGGACTTGAAGGCCGAGCTCGAGAGGTCGATGACACGACCCTTCACAAAGGGCCCCCGGTCGTTGACGCGCACGACCACGCTCTTGCCGTTCTGCGTGTTGGTGACCTTGACGCGGGTGCCGAAGGGCAGGGTGCGGTGTGCGGCGGTGAGCTTGCCCTGGTCGAAACGTTCGCCATTGGCCGTCTTGCGGCCATGGAACTCGTTGCCATAGTAGGACGCCTGGCCCGACTCACTGTGGCCGCTGGCGACAGCGCCGCCCGCCTTGGGGGTGCTGCCGCAGCCCGCGAGCAGCAGCAGGGCCAGCGCGCAGACCGCACCCGCCAGCCAGCGGGCCGGTTGGGCATGGAACGCGTGACGCAGGGTGGCGGCAGTCATGCGACCCACTATAACGACGGCGCCTGCCTGCCCGGCATCGTGCGCTTGCTCCTGTTGCGTCGGGGCCTCGGCGAGGCGATGGAAGGTCGCGCCTGGCGACAGGTGGCGCGGCCCCGGTGTTCTGCGGGCCTGTCGTTATACTGTACGTAAATACAGTATCTGATTGATCCGGACCGCAGGAGGTGGACAGCATGAACGAGTTCAGGATTCCCCTGTCGGCGCTCAAGGGCCGGGGAGCCGTCACGCACAACGCCCCGCGTTTTGCGCGTGACCAGCGCGAGGCCTGTGACGATGGCTGGGGGACCTGGGACGACCTCCTGGCGCAGGAGGCCGCCACGCTGCAGACCGAGGTCCGCTGGGAGGATGCCCGCAGCGCCCTGGTGCGCAACGACTCGCCCGACATCGCCTTCGACCTCTCCATCAATCCCTACCGCGGCTGCGAGCATGGCTGCAGCTACTGCTACGCGCGGCCGTCGCACAGCTACCTCGGGCTTTCGCCCGGTCTGGACTTCGAGCGCATCATCGTCGCCAAGCGCGGGCTGGCCGACAGGCTGCGGGCAGAACTCGCGGCCCCGGCCTACCGGCCGGCCCATCTGGCCATCGGCACGGTCACCGACTGCTACCAGCCCGTGGAGCGCGAGCTGAAGATCACACGTGCGCTGATCGAGGTGCTGCGCGACGTGCGCCATCCCTTTGCCCTGGTCACCAAGTCCGCTGGCGTGGAGCGCGACCTGGACCTGATCGCTCCCATGGCGGCCGACGGGCTGGTGGCCGTCTACGTCACCATCACCACGCTGGACGGCGAGCTGGCCCGCAAGCTAGAGCCCCGGGCTGCCTCGCCCCAGCGTCGCCTGCGCACCATCCGCACGCTCGCGCAGGCCGGCGTACCGGTGGGCGTGAGCGTCGCGCCGCAGATTCCCTTCATCAACGAGGACATGGAAAAGGTGCTCGAAGCCGCCGCAGCCGCCGGTGCGCGCAGCGCCTTTTACACCGTGCTGCGCCTGCCCTGGGAGCTCAACGAGGTCTTCCAGCAGTGGCTGGCCCTGCACTACCCGCAGCGCGCGGCGCGTGTGATGGCACGCATCCGCGAGATGCGCGGGGGGCGCGACTACGACAGCGACTGGGCCACGCGCATGCGTGGCGACGGGCCCTGGGCGGCGCTCATCGCCCAGCGCTTCCACAAGGCCTGCGCACGCCACGGCCTCAACCGCGAGCGCATCGTGCTGGATCTCGGCCAGTTCCGCCCGGGCCTGGCCGCAGGCCAGGGCAGCCTGTTCTGACGGTCCTTGCCTCGTACACTGGGCGTGCGGGATTCGTGCATTAATGCCGACTCGTGGGCTCAGATGGTGGATCGCGCTTGCGAGGTTTCAGGCAGATTTGCGATGATCGAACAACAGATGCACGACAGCGTTGTCGCCGTAGACCACCATCAGACCTGCGCCCTGAGCCATCGCGCCCTGGCGCCGGTATTCAACGAACGGACCGTGACGTGAACTGCGAAGCGACTCATTTCCCCCCAGCGCCGGCGCATGCCGGACGCCGCGCCGCCATGCGTGCCGGTGCGGCGCTGGCCCTGCTGGGCGCCGTGGGCGGTTGCTCGGCGCCCTTGCCGCCGCTGCGGCTGGGCAGCATCGTGTTTCCCGGCTACGAAATGATGTTCCTGGCCCGTGAAAAGGGCTGGCTGGACGAGCGTCAGGTTCGCCTGGTCGAACTGCTGTCCAACACAGACACGCTGCGCGCGCTGGCCGCCGGGCAGCTGGAAGCGGCCATGCTCACCCTGGACGAGATGCTGTCAGCGCGGGCTGACGGCGTCGATCTCCGAGCCGTGCTGATCCTGGACGTCTCGCAGGGTGCCGACGTGGTGATGGCGCGGCCGCCGCTGACGCTGCGTCAGCTCCTGGGCCGGAATGTGGCGGTGGAAGACAACGCGGTGGGCGCCATCATGCTTGGCGCGGTGCTGGAGTCCACGGGACTGAAGATTGAGCAGGTACGCAAGCTGTCCTTTTCGATGGACCGCAGTGTCGAGTACTACCGCGAACGCAAGGCCGACTTCATCATCACCGTCGAGCCCTGGGCCAGTCAGCTCGAGCAGATGGGTGCCCGCCGGGTGTTTGACAGCACGCGCATTCCGGGGCGGATCGTCGACGTGCTCGCCGTGCGCTCCGATGCTGCAAGGCGTCATCCGGCGGCGGTGAAGCATCTGGTGGCGGCCCATTTCCAGGCGCTGGCGTACTGGCGACGCGATCCTTCCGGGGCCTCTGCGCTGATGTCGGCTCGTTTGCAGATGGACCCGACGGAAGTACCGACGGCCTTCCGCGGTCTTGAGCTGCTCGATGAGAAGGGCAACCGGACCTGGATGCAACGCGACGGAAGCCTCGCTCAGACGCTGCAGGATCTGCAGCGCGCGATGCTCAAGGATGACCTGCTCAAGCGGGCCATGGGTGCGGCCGACCTGGCCGACGCGTCCTACCTGCCGGGAGGGCTTTGATGCCTGCGCGTCGCGTCAGTCTGCGCAACGCCTTGCCGCTGGGCTTGCTGTGCGCCTTCGTGACCTTGCTGGCGCTGTTTCACGTGACCACGCTGCGCAACGTCTACGGTGACCTGCTCGAGCGCGCGCGGGTGGATGCCTTGCAGCAAGCCGAGCATCTCGCGCGCTCTGCCCAGCGCGACCTCTTGCGTGATCCGGCGGGCCTCGGGGCCGATCTTTCGGTGGCGGCCTCCGAGCCGCGCCTGCGCACCCTGGTGGTGGTCAATGCCGATGGTGGTGTCGAGCTCGCGCAGCGACGGGCCTGGCAGGGACGCGCGGCCGCCGATGTGGTGCCGGGCTTCTCGCTGGAATGGTTCAACCGCGTCACCCAGGGCCGACAGCCTGAACTGGCGCTCGATGCGCAGGCCCGGCGGGTCCGTGTCATGGCGCCGTTTTTTGTGGTCCACGAAGGCCCGGTGTTGCGCTCGCAGGCGCGCGGCGCTGTCTTCCTGGAGTTCGACCTGACCCACGAGTACGCCCTGGCCGAGTATCAGTCCTGGCGCCGGCTGTTGCTGCAGCTGGGCATCGTGGGCGCGCTCGCCCTCCTGCTGAGCTGGATGCTGCGGCGCTACGTCACACAGCCGCTGGCCGAAGTGGAGCAGGCTGTGCTCGAACTCTCGGCACGACCCGACGAACCGCTGACGGTCCGCGAGGCCGGGCCGCAGGAGGTGGTGGCCCTGGCGCGCGGGTTCAACCGCATGAGCGAACGCATCCGTCAGGCGCGGCTGCAGCTGGAGTACAGCCGGGCGCGCAACGCCGCCATCCTCGAGACCGCACTCGACGCCATCATCACGGTCGATCGCCAGCAATGCATCACCGACATGAACCCGGCCGCGCTGGCGATGTTCGGCTACCACGCCCACGAGATCGTGGGCCGGCCGGTCCACGAACTGCTGCCCGAGCGCTTTCGCGCTGGCCATGGCGGGCAGATGCAGGCTTTCGCGCGCGGCACCGAGACCCACCGGTCCATGGGTCGGCAGGCGGCGGTTTTCGGGCGACGCAAGACGGGCGAGGAATTTCCGGTCGAGGTCTCGATCTCGCACCAGCACATCGATGGCGAGCTGATGCTCACGGCCATGCTGCGCGACATCACCGAGCGCCGGCGCGCCGAGCAGGAGATCCTTACGCTCAACACGCGTCTGGAGGCGCTGGTGGCCGAGCGCACCGCGGAGCTGGCGACGGTGAATGAGCAGTTGCAGCTGGTCTTTGCCGCAGTGCCCGTAGGCATCGTCCGCTTCGAGCAAAGGATGATCGTTTCATGCAACCGCCGGCTGGAGGAAATCTTCGGCTACGACGCCGGCGAGCTGGTCGGCCAGTCGGCGCGTGTGCTCTACGGCAGCGAGCAGGCCTGGATCGACACCGGAGCGCAGGTGTATGCGGCGATCCGGGCGGGCCAGCTCCATCACGACGAGCTGCAGATGCGCCGGCGCGATGGCAGCCTCTTCTGGGTCCGTGTCACGGGGCGGCGTTTCGGCGGGACCGCGGAGCAGCCGGGACTGCTGGGCATCATGGAAGACATCAGCGACGAGCGGGCGGCGCGCGACGCCCTCCAGCGGGCCAAGGAGCTGGCCGAATCCGCCAGCCAGGCCAAGAGCTCTTTCCTGGCGAACATGAGCCACGAGATCCGCACGCCGATGAACGCCATCATCGGCATGTCGTACATGATGCTCAAGACCGAGCTCAACGCGCGCCAGCGCGACTATCTCCGCAAGATCCAGGGCGCCAGCCACCACCTGTTGGGCATCATCAACGACATCCTCGACTACTCGAAGATCGAGGCTGGAAAGCTCGATGTCGAGCACATCGAGTTCCAGCTCGACAAGGTGCTGGACAACGTGGCCAGCCTCATCTCGGAAAAGGCGACGGCCAAGGGGCTGGAGCTGCTGTTCGATGTCGATCCCGTCCTGCCGCGGCAGCTGGTGGGGGACCCGCTGCGTCTGGGCCAGATCCTGGTCAATTACGCCAACAACGCCGTGAAGTTCACCGAGCGCGGCGAGGTCCAGATCCAGCTGCGCCTGCGGGAACGCTTCGAGGACGGCATCGTGCTGTATGGCGCCGTGGTGGACACCGGCATCGGCATCGCTCCTGACCAGCAGGCCCAGCTGTTCCAGAGCTTCCAGCAGGCCGACAGCTCCACGACGCGCCAGTTCGGTGGCACCGGCCTGGGCTTGGCCATCTGCAAGCAGCTCGCGCGCCTGATGGGGGGCGAGGTGGGCCTGCACAGCGTGCCCGGGCAGGGCAGCACCTTCTGGTTCACGGTGCGCCTGGGCATCGGCAGCACGCCGATGCGCGCGCCGGTGCTCAGCCAGGAGCTGGCCGGGCGGCGTGTGCTGGTGGTGGATGACAACGAAAGCGCCCGCCAGCTGCTGGGCAGCATGCTGAGCGGCATGAACCTGCAGCCCGATCTGGCGGCGTCGGGCAACGAGGCGCTGGCGGCGCTCGACCGCGCCGAGGCCGAGGCGCGGCCCTACGACATCGTCTTCCTCGACTGGCAGATGCCGATGATGACGGGTGTGGACGTGGCGCGCCGTATCCAGGGCCGGGCGCTCGCCCGCCAGCCGCGACTGGTGCTGGTGACCGGGTATGGCCGCGAGGAGGTCCTCCGGAGCGCCGAAGAGGCCGGTATCCGGGACGTCCTGATCAAGCCCGTCAGCCCCTCGCTGCTGTTCGAGGGCGTGGTGCGCGCCCTCGGTGAAACCGCGCCTGGGCGGCGCGATCCTCTCGCGGCGTCGCAGGCCCTGCCGCCGGTCACGCCGGATTTCGGTGGCGCGCGCGTACTGCTCGTGGAAGACAACGAACTCAACCGGGAGGTCGCCAGCGACATCCTGCGCGATGCCGGCCTTCAGGTGGACGTGGCCGTCAACGGCCAGCAGGCGGTGGACAAGGTGCGGGACCGGGATTACGACATCGTGCTCATGGACATGCAGATGCCGGTGATGGACGGGCTGGAAGCGACCCGCCAGATCCGGCAGCTGCCCGGCCGTGACTGCCTGCCCATCATGGCCATGACGGCCAACTCTTCCGATGCCGATCGCCAGGCCTGTTTTGCAGCTGGCATGAACGACCACGTGGCCAAGCCGATCGAGCCGGAACTGCTGTTCCTCAGCCTGCAGCGCTGGCTGCGCGCGCGTGCCCCGGCGATGCATCCCGCCGCACCGGCCGCCCACCTCATGGCCCTGCCGCAGATCGAGGGCCTCGACACCGCCCAGGGCCTGCGGCGTGTGCTGGGCCGCCCGGACCGTTACCTGTCCATGCTGCACCGTTTTCTGGAGGGGCAGGCGGACGCGATCGATCGTTATGCCGCGGCGGTGTCCGCCAACGAGCTGGAGACGGCACAACGCGTGGCCCACACCCTCAAGACCGTGGCCGGCAACATCGGCGCCACCGCTTTGCAGCAGACGGCGGCTGAGCTGGAGCAGGCGAGCCAGCCGGCGGCAGCTGCCGCCGAGCGCACCGCGCTCATGCCGCGCTGCGCCGCCCAGCTGCAGGCGCTGCTGGAGGAGCTGCGGCGCCAGCTTCCCGCCGTCCAGACGGAGGGCGCGGCCGCGCACGTCGACCAGGGCGTTGCCGGCGAGGTCCTGCGGCGGCTGGACGGGCTGCTGGCCGACGACGACATGGAAGCGGTCGAGCTCCACAGGCAGCATGAAACCCTGCTGCGCACGGCCCTCGGCGCGCGACACGATGCGCTGGCCCAGGCCTTGCGCCAGTACGACTTCGAAACGGCCTTGCAGATCCTGCGGCAAGCGCCTGCACCCGGTGAGACCCCATGAGCCTCGATCATCCTGAACTTCCTGACCGGCCCACGGTGCTGGTCGTCGACGATACGCCGGACAACCTGGCGCTGATGCAGACCCTGTTGCGCGACCTCTATCGCGTCAAGGGCGCCAACAACGGCGAACGCGCGCTCAAAATTGCCGCCGGGGAGCAGCCGCCCGACCTCATCCTGCTGGACATCATGATGCCTGGCCTGGACGGCTACGAGGTCTGTCGCCGGCTCAAGGCCGAGCCGGCCACGCGCGACATCCCCGTCATCTTCCTGACGGCCAAGTCACAGGTGGAGGACGAACAGCGGGGTTTCGAGCTCGGGGCCGTGGACTACATCACCAAACCCGTCAGCCCACCTCTCGTGCTGGCGCGTGTGCAGACGCACCTGGCGCTCAAGGCCGCGGCCGACTTCCTTCGCGACAAGAACGCCTTTCTCGAGGAAGAGGTGGACAAGCGCACACGCGAGGTCATGGCCATCCAGGATGTGACCATCCTGGCCATGGCTTCGCTGGCCGAGACCCGCGACAACGAGACCGGCAACCACATCCGCCGCACGCAGCACTATGTGCAGGCGCTGGCACGTCGCCTGTCCAGCCATCCGCGCTTCGCTGCCTACCTGACCGTGCCCACCATCAAGCTGCTGTACAAGTCGGCGCCGCTGCACGACATCGGCAAGGTGGGTATCCCGGACCGCATCCTGCTCAAGCCGGGCAAGCTCACGCCGGAAGAGTTCGAGATCATGAAGACGCACACCACGCTGGGGCGCGACGCCATTGCCCATGCGGAGCAGCAGCTCGGTGTCGATGTGGGCTTTCTGACCATCGCCAAGGAGATTGCCTACTCGCACCAGGAGAAGTGGGACGGCTCCGGGTATCCCCAAGGCCTTCGGGGCGACCAGATCCCGGTGTCGGCACGCCTGATGGCGGTGGCCGACGTCTACGACGCGCTGATCAGCCGCCGTGTCTACAAGGAACCCATGCCGCACGAGCAGGCGGTGGAGATCATCCGCCAGACCGCGGGCCGGCATTTCGATCCCGATGTCGTCGAGGCCTTCCTCGACATCCACGAAACCTTCCGTGCCATCGCTGTGGCCTATGGCGACAGCGATGCCGACCTGGCGCAGAAGGTGGCCTACCAGAAAATGGCCGGGGGCCCACCGCCGGCAGCGCCCTCCGCGGCCTAGCCGTCGCGGGGCGGGCCATCGTTCAGGCGGCCCGGCTCAGCGATAGGCCCGGAAGACCGAGGCCGTGCCGTCACGCTGCACCAGCAGCACCTCGTAGGGGTCTTTCTGCCCCTGGTACTCCGGGCCATCCATGCCGGGCGAGCCTACCGGCATGCCCGGCACGGCCAGGCCCAGGGCGCGCGGCTTGTCCTTGAGCAAGCGGTGGATGTCGCGCGCCGGCACGTGGCCTTCGATCACGTAGCCGCCGACCAGCGCCGTGTGGCAGGAGCCGTAGCGATCGGCCAGGCCGATGCGGCGGCGGGTGTCGTTTTTGGCGGTCTGGCTCACGTCGTGGAAGCGCACCTCGAAGCCCTGGGCCTCGAGATGGCGTATCCAGTCCTTGCAGCAGCCACAGGTGGCCGTCTTCCAGACCTCGACCACTGGCCTTTGCCCGGAGGACAGGGCCGTCAGGGGTGGCAGGGCCAGCGCGAGGGCCGCCGCCAGCATCTTGCGTCTTTGCATGTCGTGTTCCTGGGATCTAGCGTACGGTGATGCGGCCCTTCATGCCGGACTGGTAGTGGCCGGCGATCAGGCAGGCGAACTCGAACTCGCCCGCACGGTTGAAGGTCCAGATGATTTCGCCGGTCTTGCCCGGATCGACGTGCACCATGTAGGGCTCGTCGTGTTCCATGCCCGGATGCTTGGCCATCTGCTCGGCGTGTGCGGCCAGCTCCTGCGGCGTACCGATAACCAGCTCATGCAGCATCTTGCCGGCGTTGCGCACGCGCAGGCGCACGGTCTCGCCCTGTTTCACGTCGAGGCGGTCGGGCGTGAAACGCATGTTGTCTGTCATGGTCAGCGTGACGGTGCGTTTCACCTCCCGCGCCGTGCCGGCGATGCCCCAGGGTTTCTGTTGCTTGACGACGGCCTGGGGCGTGTCATGCCCCTGGGGGCCGTGGGCCCAGACGGGTGTGGCCAGCAGGCTGGCGCTGATGAGAAGTGTGGCGTATTTCATGAGGTCCTCGGTGTAGGGTTAGCTTGTGTCGGGTGGGCGGCGGCCGCCGTTCCGCGGCTGCGCCACCATGGGCCTGCATCGCAGGCGCAGACCCGCGAGATCCGCGGGGTGGGTGCGTGCGGACGCACCACGGGTGTGAAACTCAGGCGATAGGGGGCTTGAAGCCCTGGACCGGTTCGGCGCTGGTGGGTGCGTGCAAGGCGCGCTGCGGCAGCCGTCCCCCGATCTTCTGCAGCAGCAGGGGGGCCACGGGGCCTACCAGGGCCATGGAGTGGCAGATCTGGCAGTCACCGCACTGGGGACCATGGCCCTCGTCCGCATGGGCTCCGTCCTGCGGCGTCGGGGCCATGGCATGTCCGGCATGCAGGTCATGGCAGTCGGCGGTGACCACCGGTGCGCCGTGCTGCGCCGGCGGGGCCAGACTGGACACGGCCATGACATCACCGGCCCAGCCGCGCAGGGGGAGCAGGGCCAGCATCAGGGTCAGCAACAAGAGGCGAATCATGCAAATGCCAAATGGGGGGGCAGCACGGAGGGAATGATAAATCCCGTGCGCAGAAAGTTCCCGCCCGTGGTTTTGTCTATGACAAGGGCGCTTGACCTGCGTCAAGAGTTCGGAGCGAGGGCGCGCGATACGGGGGGATACGCATTGACTCCCCGGGGTATGCGAGCGTACGCTCGCATCAAACAGAGTCTGAAAGCCACCACCGCACGAGCGGGTCTCAGGGAGCAAACAAAAACCACGGAGCCGCTTTGCGCATGAATCCTTCGTCATCTTCCACCCCCACCGATTTGTCGGCGCAGGCCCTGCTGGGCGACCGCGTCATGCTGTCGGCCATCGGCCTGAGTGCGGTGGCCGCGATCATCCTCGGCTTCAACTTTGTCGAATCGGGCCTGGCCTGGGGGGCCTCTCTCGTGCTGGTCCTGCTGGCCGCGGGGGTCTATGTGACGAGCAAGGGCACCTTGATGTCCAGCCTGGCCCTGGCTTTCATCCAGTCCTGTTTTGTCGCGCTGCACATCGACCTGGCCCGTGGCATGACCGAATTCCACTTCGGCGTGTTTGTCACGCTGGCCCTGCTTCTGGTCTACCAGGACTGGCGCCCCATCGTGCTGTCGGCAGCCACGTTTGCCGTGCACCACGTGGTCTTCGATCGCCTGCAGGCAGCGGGCTTCGGCCTGTACTGCCTGAGCCAGCCCAACTTTGCCATCGTCGTCCTGCATGCGGTCTATGTCGTGATCCAGACGGCGCTGGAGGTGGTGCTGGCGGTGGGCATGGGCCGCATGGCCAGGCAGGGCGCCGAACTGAGCCGCCTGGTGGCGGCCGTCGACCGCCCCGATGGCATTGCACTTGATGGCCTGCGGGGCATCACCGTGCAGTCGCGTTCCGCCCAGACCCTGCTGTCCACCTTGCAGCGCATGGAATCCGCCGTAGCCCAGGTCCGCTCCTCGGCCGGCAGCATGGACGTGGCCTGTGCCGAGATTGCCGCCGGCAACCACGACCTGTCGGCCCGGACCGAAAGCCAGGCCAGCGCGCTGCAGCAGACAGCCGCTTCCATGGAGGAACTGTCCTCCACGGTACGGCAGAACGCCGACAACGCCCGCCAGGCCAACCAGCTCGCGCAAAGCGCCTCCACCGTGGCGGTGCAGGGTGGCGAGGTGGTGTCCCAGGTGGTGGACACCATGAAGGGCATCAATGACTCGAGCAAGAAGATCGCGGACATCATCAGCGTGATCGACGGCATTGCCTTCCAGACCAACATCCTGGCGCTCAACGCGGCCGTGGAAGCGGCGCGCGCGGGCGAGCAGGGCCGCGGATTCGCCGTGGTGGCTTCCGAGGTGCGTTCGCTGGCCGGGCGCAGTGCCGAAGCGGCCAAGGAAATCAAGACCCTGATCACCGAGAGCGTCGGTCGCGTCGAGCATGGCAGTGCGCTGGTCGATCAGGCCGGCACCACCATGAACGAGGTGGTGGCGTCGATACGCCGCGTGACCGACATCATGGGCGAGATCAGTGCGGCCAGCAGCGAACAGAACAAGGGCGTGGCCCAGGTTGGCGAGGCCGTCACCCAGATCGACCAGGCCACGCAGCAGAACGCAGCCCTGGTCGAGGAAATGGCAGCGGCCGCCAGCAGCCTCAAGAACCAGGCCAACGAGCTCGTGCAGGCGGTCAGCGTGTTCAAGCTCACCGAAGGCGCCATGCCGCCTGCCCGTTCGCCGGCGGTCGCACCCCGGCGGGCTGCGCCAGCGCCCGTCGCAGCGCGTGCGCCGCGCCCGGCCCGGACATCCACCGCATCGACGCTGGCGCGTCCTGCGGCGCCTGCGCCCGCCCCCGCGATGGTGCCTGCCACACGCAGCGTCGCACCCAGCCGCGAGTCCAACGACGAGTGGGAGAGTTTCTAGGGCCAGGCCCTAGCTCCCTGAGCCCCGGCCCGGTGCCCCGGGCTGTCGCAGCAGCAGGCGCTCGATCTCCGCGGCCGGCACCGGCCGGGCGTAGAGGTAACCCTGGGCTTCGTCGCAGCCGAAGTCCCGCAACTGGTCGCGGATGGGTGCGGTTTCCACGCCTTCGGCGACGGTGCGCAGGTTCAGGCTGCGCGCCATCTGGATGATGGCGCGCACGATGGCCGCGTCGTCGGGATCGGTGGCCAGGTCGCGCACGAAACTCTGGTCGATCTTGAGCCGGTCGATGTCAAAGCGCTTGAGGTAGGACAGGCTGGAATAGCCGGTGCCGAAATCGTCGATGGCCAGTTTCACGCCGAGCTGCTTGAGCGTGCGCACGCTGGCCAGGACGCTCTCCACGTTCTGGATCAGGATGGATTCCGTGAGCTCCAGCTCCAGCAGGGCAGGCGCCAGCCCGGAGTCCTGCAAGGCCCGGGCTACCGACTGCTCCACCTGCCCGCGCCGGAACTGGATGGCCGAGAGGTTGACCGACAGCGTCAGCTCCGGCAGGCCGGCGCGCTGCCAGCGCACCGCCTGGCGGCAGGCCTCGTTCAGCACCCAGTCGCCGATGGGCACGATGAGGCCGCTCTCCTCGGCCACCCCGATGAAACGACCGGGCAGCACGAGACCGAATTCCGGATGCATCCAGCGGATCAGCGCCTCCACGCCGGTCAGCGCGCCGCTGCGCAGGTCGTACTGCGGCTGGTAGTGCAGCAGCAGTTCGTGGCGCTCCAGCGCCCGTCGCAGGCCGTTGCGCATCAGCAAGTGCTCGCCCGCTTCGGCATCCATGGTGGGGTCGAAGAAGTGCCAGGCGTTGCGCCCCGCTTCCTTGGAGCGGTACATGGCCAGATCGGCCTTCTTGCGCAGCGTGTCGAAGTCGCGTCCGTCCTGCGGGCCGATGGCCACGCCGACGGAGGCCGTGGCCGAGAGCTCCAGGCCCTCCAGCCGCAGCGGCTCCTGCAGGCTTTCCATGATCTTGAGCACGATGGCCGAGACGACGTCGGTGTCTGGCAGGTCGCAGAGCATCAGCAGGAACTCGTCGCCGCCCTGGCGGCTGATGGTGTCGCTGTCGCGCACGCTCTCGCGCAGACGCCGCGCCACCTGCTTGAGCAGTTCGTCGCCGGCGGCGTGGCCCAGCGTGTCGTTGACGGTCTTGAAGTTGTCCAGGTCCAGGTAGACCAGGGCCACGTGGGCCTGCCGGCGTTCGGCCTGGGCCATGGCCTGGACAAAACGGTCCTGCACCAGCAGGCGGTTGGGCAGGCCGGTCAGCGCGTCGTGGTAGGCCAGGTACTCGATGCGCTGCTCGGCGGCCGTGCGTTCGGTGATGTCGGAGCCGATGCCGCGATAACCCGTGAAGACGCCCTGCGCGTCGAACATGGGTACGCCACTGACGGAGAAGGTGCGCAATTCGCCGTTCATGGCGCGCACCTGGTAGACGAAGTCGCGGAAGGGCTCGTGCCGCTCCAGCTGGGCGCGGTGCTCGGCCCACTGCTCGGGCGAGAGGCCGATGATGGGCAGCTCCCAGCGGGCCTTGCCCAGGTAGACATCCACCCCGGTCTTGCCCAGGCCGCTGGACATGAGTGAAAAACGGAATTCGCGATCCTGCTCCCAGTACCAGTCGGTCGACATTTCGGCCAGGCTGCGAAAGCGGGCTTCGCTCTCCTGCAGCGTGCGCTGCTGCCGGTCCAGGCTGGTGACCAGGCCGTTGAAGGCCTGCACCAGGGTGCCGATCTCGTCCCTGCTGTGCAGCGCCAGCTGGCGGGCGGTCCCCGTTTTCTCTGGCAGCCCCTGGACGTGGCGGGTCAGCGTGGCCAGGGGCGCCAAGGCGCGTCGCATGATGAGCCAGATCAGGACCACGACGATCAGCGTCCCGACCGTGATGCCCAGCAGCAGCAGGGAACGGGTCTCCCGCAGGGCTTCCTCGGCTTCCGCGACGGGCAGGTTCAGGCTGATCAGCCAGGGCACGGTGCTCAGGTGCTTGAAACTGCTGATGACCTCGTCGCCGCGCGAGGTGACCGTGGTGTCGCTGCCCTCGAAACCCGCGATCGCCCGGTCCACGAGCGGGTTCAGGCCCGGCTGCACGATGGGCTTGAGGATGCGCTGCGGGTTGCGGTTGGAGATGAAGATGCGGTCGCGCGTGAAGAGCGAGACATAACCCGTGCGTCCGAGCTTGACGTGGTTGAGATCCGACAGGAAGTTGCGGCTGTCCAGGTCCAGGCTGCCATGGAGCCGGCCCACGGGATCACCGGCCTCGTTGAAGAGCGGAATGCTGATGGTCACCGCCGGTCGGCCCTGGCCGCGCACGGACGCGTAGGGCTGGGAGATGTAGGGCTGGCGCGTGCGGCTGACAACCTGGAAGTTCTCCCGGTAGGAGACGTCACGTCCCCGGCGGTCGGGCAGGTAGGGCGACTCGGCGATCAGGCGGCCCTGTTCCGAGACCAGCAGCAGCCCGTTGCTGTAGATGCCATGCAGCGCCGCCTGCTGGTCGAGGAAGTCCTGGGCCACCCGCGCGTCACGCAGGGCCTGGGGCGGCAGCAGCCGGGCGGTGCGTTGCAGCAGGTCCTGGGCCTGGCGCAGCTTGTCGTCGATGCTTTTGGCCAGGGTGCTGGCCAGCACGAACTGCTCCTGGTAGAGGCGCTCGCGGAAGTTCTGGTCGTAGTGCCTCAGCGTCAGCCAGGTCAGCAGACCGGTGAATACCACAAACAGCAGGGCGACGGCCAGCACGACCCGCGTCTTGAGGCTGGACAGGTGGAGCCGGGACAGGAACATGGCGTATGTATACCCCGAATCATGCCCCTTTCTCAGGGCCGCACACCCGGGCTTTCGAGGGGCATGCCGCGTGCGCGTACCGCGAGGAAAAGCTCCAGTTCCACCAGCTCCTGCGCCCCCAGCGGCCACGGCTGGGCGCGCACCCCCGCCAGGCAGTTGCGCAGGCGGCGCTGCAGCGAGCCCAGGCCCTGCCACTCCAGGCGGTACTGCGGGTAGCTGTCGGGATGGCCTTGCGGGATCAGGGTGCCGCCCAGGCTTTTCCCCCAGCGCTGGTCGTGGCATTGCGCGCAGGACAGGTCGAGCTGGCCCAGGCGCTGCACAAAGCGCTGGCGCCCGCGCTCCAGCACCGCCTGCAGGCGCCCGTCATCCGGCGGGGCGATGGCCAGCCCGCGCGACTGCAGCGCCACCAGGCTCTCCAGGGCCAGCAACTCCTCGCTTTCGAGCCGCCAGGGCGTGGCCTGCTGGCGTTCCTGCCGGCAGCGGTTGATGCGCTGGGCCAGGTTGATGGCGCCGCCCGAGTGGGCGTTGAAGGCCGGATAACGCACCGCCACACCACGCAGGCGGCTCACGTCACCGTGGCAGCTGGCGCAGGAGGCCCCGGCGGCACCCGCCGGCTGCTGCCACAGCTGGGCGCCCTGCTGCACCCAGAGCATGGCGGGGTTGCGGCTGTCATCGCGTTGCATGGCCTGCACGTCGGCGCCCATGAAGTCGAAGCCGGAGCGGCGGCTGCCCTCGGGGATCTGGGCCTGCAGGGCGGTGGCCAACCCGAGTATCACGACCAGTACAGCGAGGCGCCAGTTCATGCGACGGTGAGGGTCACGCTCTCGCTGTGACGGAAACCCCGATCGCCCTCCCAGACCAGGCGCAGCGTGCCGCTGGTGGTGGCCACCGTGTGAAAGGCGATCAGCGGGTTGGCGGCGATCGCGGCCGAGAACTCCGCACTGAAGACCAGCTCCTCGTTGTAGTGGCAGCTGAAGCGCTGGAGGATGTCGCGCGGCAGGCGCTGCCCGTCGGCCCCGGGGCGAAAGCCCGATTCCATGGGATGGCCGATGATGGCGCTGATCTCGATGACCTCGCCCCGGCGCGCGGTCTTCGGGACCTTGATGAGGGTGCGGGCGCTCACTCGAGCTCCTCCAGGCAGGCCGCCAGCGTGACGATGACTTCCACCGTGTGCTGCCAGTGGCTGCCGTCGTTCAGACGCGCCACGGCCGTGAGCTTCTGGGTGGTGGCCAGCCGGATGCGGGTGCTCAGCTGGGCCCGGCCCGCGCGCGGCCCCAGGGTGCAGCGCAGCACGTCGGCCTGTGGATTGCGGTCGTTGAAGACGGCGATGGCCACCACGTGGTCCGCCGCCGTCATGGGGCTGTCCACGCTCACGCTCAGGGGCACGGTGTTGCCGTTGTCCACCAGCGGCGCGACGTCCAGCTTCACGCGCCCGGTCTGCACCGGTGCGCCGCCGGTCCAAGCGCGCACCGCGGCTTCCAGCTGGCTGGAGGCGAGGGCCGGGCGCAGCAGCAGCCCGCCGGACAGGCCGGTGGCCGTGTGCAGCAGCTGGCGGCGGCTGTAGTTGGTGCGCATCTCAGTCCCTGAGCGTGGTCAGCCAGGCCACCACGTCTTCGATCTGCTGCGCGTCGAGCAGCGGACGGCCTTCCCAGACGCGGGCCACGCGTGTGAGGCCCTGCGTACGGTGGTAGGCCGGCATGATGCTGTCCGGATTGAGCCGGCGCGAGTCGACCAGGCGCAGGCGCAGCTGCGCAACGCTCCAGCGCGAGCCGGCGCCGGCCAGGTCGGGCGCCAGCTGGCCCTGGAAACGTTCCTCGGGGAAGGGGCCGCTGTGGCAGAGCAGGCACAGGCCCTGCTGCCGGCTCGCGACGATGGCACGGCCGCGCGTCGCATCGCCCACGCGGCCTTCCAGTGCCTCGGGGATCCCGTCGCCCACCACCGTCACGGCCCCGCCCGCCAGGGGCAGGGCCAGCAGCACGGTGGCGAGTGCGGCCTTCATGCGCGCTTCAGGTCCTGGTCGCGGATCGGCAGGGTGCGGATGCGTTTGCCGGTGGCGGCGAAGATGGCATTGAGCACCGCCGGGGCCGCCACCGCGATGGTGGGTTCGCCCACGCCGCCCCAGAACCCGCCCGAGGGCATGGTGATGGTTTCCACCGGCGGCATGTCAGCCATGCGCAGCACGGGGTAGCTGTCGAAGTTCTTCTGTTCCACCGCTCCGTCCTTGACGGTGATCTCACCGAACAGCGCGGCCGACAGGCCGTAGGCGAAGGAGCCCTCGACCTGGGCCTCGATCTGCTGCGGGTTGACCGCATGGCCCGGGTCGGTGGCGGCGACGATGCGGTGGATCTTCAGCTTGCCTTCGGCACTCACCGAGACCTCGGCACAGGCCGCCACGTAGCTGCCGAAGCCCATGGTCTGGGCCAGGCCCCGGTACACCCCGGCGGGCGCCGGCGTGCCCCAGCCCACCCGCTGGGCCACCGCGTTGAGCACGGCCAGGTGTTTCGGGTGGTTGGCCATGAGCTTGCGCCGCAGGGCCAGCGGGTCCTGGCCCGTGGCGTGGGCGATCTCGTCGAGGAAACACTCGAGGTAGATGGCGTTCTGGTTCAGGTTCACGCCGCGCCAGAAGCCGGCCGGCACATGCGGGTTGCGCATGGCGTGGTCGATCAGCAGGTTGGGGAAGCTGTAGCCGATCGAGGCCTCGGGGCCCGAGGGGCTCAGTCCCTGGTAGACCACCATGTCCTTGCCGTCGCGCATGGCCTGCGGCGCCACCGTGGCCAGGATGGACTGGCCCGAGATGCGCAGGTGCAGGCCGCTGATCTCTCCGTTCGCGTCCAGGCCGGCCGTGAGCCGGGCGCTGGTGATCGGGTGGTAGAAGCAGTGCTGCATGTCCTCCTCGCGCGACCACACCAGCTTGACCGGCGTGCCCGGCATGGTCTTCGCGAGTTGCACGGCCTGGGTGACGAAGTCGCTGCGCCCGCGCCGCCCGAAGCCGCCGCCCAGGTAGAGCTTGTAGACCTCGCACTGCGTGGCCGGCAGGCCCGAAGCCTCGGCGGCCGCAGCCAGCGCGGCCTCGCCGTTCTGCGTGGGCACCCAGACCTCGCAGCGCTCGGGCGTCCAGCGCGCCGTCGCGTTCATGGGTTCCATGCAGGCGTGGTTCTGGTAGGGGTAGTGGTAGACGGCCTCGATGCGGCGCGCCGCCGCGGCGATGGCCGCGGGCGCGTCACCGTTGCTGTTGCCCACCGAGGTGGCCGCCACCGCGCTGTCCAGCCCCCCCTGTACCATGGAGCGGATGTCCGCCTGCGAGACGGCGGCGTTGGGGCCGTAGTCCCACTCGATGGGCAGTGCGTCCAGCGCGGTCTTGGCGCCCCACCAGGTGGTGGCCACCACGGCCACGGCGCTCGGGCCGACCTGCACGACCTTTTTCACGCCGGCGCGCCGCATGACGGCCGCGGCGTTGAAGCTCTTGACCTTGCCACCGAAGACAGGGCAGTCCTTGATGGCGGCGTTGAGCATGCCGGGCAGCGTGAGGTCGATGCCGTAGTCCTGCGCGCCGATGGTCTTCTTGAAGGTGTCCAGGCGGGCCATGCGCTGGCCGGCGATCTTCCAGGTCGACGGGTCCTTGAGCGGTACGCTCGCGGCGTCGGGCGGGGGCAGCTGCCCGGCCGCGGCGGCCACGCGGCCGTAGATGGTCTTGCGGCCCGTGGGCGTGTGCGTGATCACGCCCGCGGCGGCGCTGCATTCGGCAGCTGGCACGCCCCAGGCGTTGGCGGCGGCCTGCACCAGCATGACCCGCGCCATGGCGCCGCCCTTGCGCACGTAATCGTGCGACTCGCGGATGCCGCGGCTGCCGCCGGTGGCGAAGTTGCCCCAGACGCGCTTGCGCGCCAGGTTCTGGCCCGGCGTCGGGTACTCGGTGGTCACGCGTGCCCAGTTGCACTCCAGTTCCTCGGCCACCAGCTGGGCCAGGCCCGTCAGCGTGCCCTGGCCCATCTCGGAGCGGGCGATGCGGATGACCACGGTGTCATCGGGTTTGACCACGACCCAGGCATTGATCTCGGGCGGCGTGTTGGCGGCCTGGGCCAGCGGCACGTGGAAACCCAGCATGAGGCCGCCGGCTGTGGCGCCGGTGGTGGCCAGAAAGCCGCGCCGGGAGAGCGCGGCCGTGTCAGGGGCGAGTGTGTCGTGGCTCATGTCGCGCTCCCTTCGGTGTGCTGGATGTCCAGCGCTGCGTTGCGGCGCACAGGGCCCTGGGCGGCCACCTTGATGGCGGCGCGCACGCGGTTGTAGGTGCCGCAGCGGCAGATGTTGGTCATGGCCGCGTCGATGTCCGCGTCCGTGGGCTGGGGCTTGTCCTTGAGCAGGGCCGCGGCGGCCATGATCATGCCGCTCTGGCAGAAGCCGCACTGCGGCACGTCCAGCGCCAGCCAGGCGCGCTGCACCGGGTGCGTGCCGTTGCGCGACAGGCCCTCGATGGTGATCACCTTCTGGCTTTCCTTGACCGCCCGCAGCGGCATCACGCAGCTGCGCACGGCGTTGCCGTCGATGTGCACGGTGCAGGCGCCGCACTGCGCGATGCCGCAGCCGTACTTGGTGCCGGTGAGGTCGAGCTGCTCGCGCAGCACCCAGAGCAGCGGGGTGTCCGGCGGGGCCGAGAAGTCGCGGTCCTTGCCGTTGACATTGAGTTTCGCCATCGTGTGTCTCCTCCTGGTTGGAGCGGCCCGACCCGCGGGCACGCCGGTGTCGGTTCTTTATACGGGATTTCGACGCCCGCCGCATGCGCGTGCGCCCGGGGGGCGAGGGTTTACCCGGGGCTCAGCGCGGCAGCTTCGTGTCGGCCTTGTCCAGCCAGAGCTGCAGGCTGTCGAGCAGGTCGCGCTGGCTGAAGGAGCAGCTTTCCTCGGCAAAGAGCGCACTCGATTCGAGCCGGTCCAGCAGGCCGTGCAGCACCTCGGCATAGGGCGGTGGCAGGGCGGCCAGCAGCGCCGTCTGGGCGCGCGCCTGCTGGCTGAAGGCGGCCACCGAGCCCTGGCCCGCGCGCAGCGTGTCGAGTCCCGACTGCAGCGGGACGAGCAGGGGGTGTGCCATCTCAGTCGAGCTTGGCGCCCGACTTCTGCACCGCCTCGGCCCAGCGCGGCATCTCGGCGGCGAGGAACTTGGCGAAGTCCTCCGCGCCCAGGAAGGCGGGGTCGGCGCCCTGGGTGATCATGCGCTGGCGCAGATCGGGCTGGGTCAGCACGGTGCGGAAGGCCTCACTCAGCCTGGCCACCGCCTCCTTCGGCGTGCCGGCCGGCGCCAGGAAGCCGTAGAAACCCACGACCTCGAAGCCCTTGATCCCGCTCTCGATCACCGTGGGGATGTCGGGCAGCGCCTGGTTGCGTTCGCGGCTGGTCACGGCCAGGGCGCGCACCTTGCCCTGCTTGTGATACGCCGCGGCCTGCGGGATGCTCTCGGCCATGAACTGCACCTGGCCGGCCATGAGGTCGGTGAAGGCCGGCGCGCTGCCGCGGTAGGGGATGTGCACCATGAAGAGTCCCGTGGCCGTCTTGAACATCTCGGGCACGAGGTGGCTGATGCCGCCATTGCCGGCTGAACCGTAGTTGATCTGGCCGGGGCGTGTGCGCGTGTAGTCCATGAACTCCTTGAGCGTCTTCACCGGCACCTGCGGGTTGACCAGCAGGGCCAGCGGCTGCATGGCCGTGCGGGCGACCGGGACGAAGTCCTTGAGCGTGCCATAGGGCAGCTTGCTGTAGAGGGCCGGGTTGATCACCATGGTGCCGGTGTTGGCCAGCAGCAGGGTGTGGCCGTCGGGCGCGGACTTCATGACTTCCTGCGCCCCCACGGTGCCGCCAGCCCCTACCTTGTAGTCGATGAGCACGGGCTGGCCCAGCGCAGCCTGCAGGCGTTCGCTCAGCAGGCGGGCGTGCTGGTCCAGCGGGCCACCGGCCGGGAAGCCGATGACGATGCGCACGGGTTTGCTGGGGAAGCTCTGGGCACTGGCGCCCAGGGCCAGCAGCAGGCCGG
>JACCDR010563968.1_pt1 | contig 25750 bp, 39 predicted proteins | sample 7446431 | NCBI WGS metagenome assembly JACCDR01 (sample SAMN15323443, study PRJNA562643) | freshwater metagenome | isolation source: river surface water | place: USA:Blue River Watershed | collected 2017-08-17 | reverse complement strand
TGATGTGCTTGTCTTTGTCCACCCCATTGCGTTCCTCCCATTTAGCCCAGACAAACCCCTTGTAGAAGGGCTTAAGGCTCATGATCTTACCAGAGCTTTCTATCGTCTTTGATATCTCAGCGTAGGCTGCCGCATGCGTAACATCTGGATGACCCTTCTCCGCCTCCTCGATAAGGCTATTGATTTCGCCAAGCGTTGGAGTTCTCATTGCTTGTTTACCTCTTCCACGAGTGTTAGGTCTAAAGCTTTCTCAGTCGCTAAGACTAGCTGAAAGGCTCGGGCTGTGGCGTAATCCATAGGTGAATTCTCTACAAGGTAAAATCCACATGGAGCGGGCTCGCGGTCGGACTGCGGGGGCTTCATAGCTTTCTTGGCATAGTGCTCGAAATAGGTAGACATTATAACAGCTCCTAGTAGGTTTATGCAACTTGACAACTAGACAAATTCGTGAAGCTGATCCAGAGCAATTATTTTCTCTGCGGCGTCTAAAACCGCCTGACAGGAGCCAGCGCTTATGCCATACTTATCCAGCCTAGCGATAGCGCTCAAAAGATCGTACATCTTATCACATTCTTCTGTGGTGGGAGCATACTTTAGGACTCCACAGGCGTAACCGTGCCCTAAATCTGACAAACCGGTCGAGTGAAATATCTCACTTTCTTCATTGGTACTAGCACTATTCCTCCAGGCGTCTGTAAGACGAAGAGCTGCTTCTACGCCAATTGTTTTTCTGCGGCTCATAGTTCTTGAATGACCTCGGGAATTAGGCCCATGCATGTCATATGATGGCGTAGATCGACCATTGCATAGTAAGTTTGGTCATCAGTTGGGTCCTTCAAGAACTGACGTATAGCGTCGTCAGCCAAGCGCAGCAGCTTCTTTAGGTTTGCCACATCCTGGGGGTCCGCAGTCTTGCGAGAGTAACGGGCGGCTGCTTGCATCCATGCCCCCTGCATTACAGTGTGGTGCTCGCCAAAAAATTCTCTCATCACCTGATCCCACTTCTGTGAAGTGACTGTATCTTTCCATACTCCAAAGTCAGCATAGAAGCGCTTCAATTTTTCTTGGTCGGGTATGGGGCAAAGGACTAGATCTGCATCAACCATTGCTGTAATCCTCTATGTGTTAAATAAAACAGGTGCCCAGAGACCGAGCCCTAGGCACCGAAATATTGCTTTGCTATTGCCGTCCCATCAAAGCGGGCCGTACTTCTGCTCCCATCGATGCTTGAAGTACCGCCAACCCCAACAAGACTCTGCTCCGTCATCATGATTGCAGTTGTAAACGATCGACTGACCGGTGTCAATACAGTCCAGCGTTATCGTACAAGAATGCCTTGAAAACTCTGCACAGGCATGAAAAGCCCTATGGTCTCTCAAGTCCAGTTCGTGCACCTTGATCATTGCCACTAGGTTGATCTTCATGACTAGGCGCTCCTATGCAGCTGGGCTGCTGGGTTGGGCTGCCTATGCCACTGAGTTGGCGCCTTGGTGATGATGGTCGACTCACCAAGGGAATGATCTTCTAACGGGACGATCTTGTCAATGGCCGTCAGGATGTCATTAGCTGCCTGTTCTGCCATGTCTTCCGAGATGTCAACCAGCGCCTTAAGCGCATTGGCCATCATCCGCTCCGCTCTCTTCACGGTGCGTAGTAACGCCTCAGCACTTGCATTTGATGGCGCGTTAGGTTGCGCCGTCCCTGGTGGGGCGACAGCCGCTTGTCTAATGCCCCTTTTAGTCACCATTGTTGGGTCGACTAGACGCACATCAAGACCCGCTTCGATGTACTTGCGGATTTCAGCCTTTGCAGTGCGGGCAAAGTTGGACAGGCTGTTCCGCTCCTTTGGCGTGATGTTGGGCTGTTCTTCGTTGATCCCCTCCAATACGGCGGGATAGAACTTGTCAGCTGCGTCATGCAGCACCTGTAACTGGGTCTCGACACTGGGCGCTCTCCTGCCCTTGCCAAGCCTGCTCTGGCACTCGACCAATAGCACTTTCATATAGTCCGTACTGGCCTGTCCTCCCCTTACTACGGCTCGTGCTAACGCCTTCACGTCATCGGAAGAAGCGACGTAGTTTTGCTGGGCAAGCGTGTTGGTAATTGACTCGATCATGGCTGCATCCTCTTATAAAGTGTGTTGATTAAGCGTGAATCATCTTACTGACTACGGCGACTTAATCCATAACCTGAATCAATAGTTCCCACGAGAACAGCTGCCTCATACACCTATGTCAAATGTACATGTCGTAGATCATACGTATAATGGGCATTGCAAATCACGTAAGTACGCTGTATGGTTCATCCCATCAACAACGCAACGGGAGACGACGGTGACTGACGAAGCAAAACGCATCCAGCGAGATATCGAATGGGCTGATCGCATTCTTGCTATGCCAGATTCGACAGCCATCAACGGCGGACGCATGCACGAAATCGCGAACGAAGTTAAAGAGGTTTCGCTTCTCGCCGCCATTGAAGTGACGGAGTACACGGCGGATGGGCAGGCTGTTCTGGTCTGAGCATTGCACACTGTCCTTGGATGGTTCTCTAGTTAAGAGCACGCTGGTCGGTCTAGCATGAGCCTGCCAGTTACCCGGCGTTACTAACCGGACGCAGAGAACCCCACTTAGCCCCTAGTCAGTTATGAGCTGGCTGGGGGCTCTTTCTATGCCTGTCATTCCTGGAAGAGGGGCGAGAGGGAGGAAGAGGAAAGGGAAAGGACTATAGGATAGGGATAGGTGTTGGTGGGCGTGTGGGGTGATGGCTACCTTCCCTCTTCTTACCGTGTCCTAACCCCTGATCGTCCCCCTTATCGTACTCCGCTGCACATGCTTGGCATCGCACTACTATCGCACTACTTGTACTCGCCTGCGCTCCCGCCCCTCTGGCGGGCCGACGCCTGCCTGACCAATCCCACCAACTGGCCTGACCAGCTACCCACGAGTAGGGCCTACTACCAAGTAGAACTGACGATTGTCAATGACATCAACGACTTAGCTCGATCCACCTATTTGACTTAATGGTTATTATGCGCCTATCCGCACCCGGATGCGGGTCCCTCGGCGTGCCGGCCGACCCCCGGGGGGAATACCTCCCGAACGGGCCGCGGAGTTGCTTCTACTCGACCTCTATCCCGAATGTAGTCAATAACTTAGGTTCCATCAGCGGGAACCCATGCGGGTACTTGGATTTTAGAAAAAGTGCGGTATGGGTTAGGGGCGAACAACCCTCCCAGGGGTGGTCTCAGGTGCCACAAAAGGGACCGTAGCGGAGTGATAACCCAGGGTAGCGGGGAGAGTTGGGAGGGATTTAGGGGGTAGAGTATGACCCGGGAATGGGTCTGGTTCTCTGGGGGGTAGGCATTTTAGACACGCTAGGCAGATTTTGATACCTACCTAGCGGGGGTGGGGGTCTAAGTGCTTTTGAGGCCCTTCCTAAATTAAGCTGTGACACCCTTCATTTTGACGCGCTCGAAGAAGTGCTTCTTTAGGTCTCGGTACTCGTGCATCGCCTCCTGCTCTGGGTCATCAGCGCCATACCGGTCCGCTTCCTCTACGAGGGCGTCATACTGATAAGACAGAGCGGTCCGAGCCCCTAGGACCCAATCCTCCCCTTCAGGAGAACGTCGTTTGTAAGGGGGCCTACCCTTCGGCTCCGTCCCGTTCAAGCAGAAGTCCTGAGCAACCAGGAACCCCTCTTTGAACGAGGCGGACTTGCCGCGGTGAATTTTAGGAATCGTCAGTCTCGCCATAGGTGGTATCTCCATTGTAGAAGGTATAACAACATCATCGGGGTCCTCTGTAAGCTTGACCCCACACGTCTCCGTGTTTGGTTAGGCCCCCCACCTCTGAGGGGGGTAGGCATTTTCGATTTGGGTATTCTCCTTTACGGTGTCGGTCGAAGGAATCGTACCCCCCGAACATCTCACCGCACCCGGAGCACCAGCACTCCCGGCCGCTGGGCTTACGCCCGCTATTGGGGGTCGTTATCATCTGTATAGTCCTCTGCTAAGGTAGGGTATGTGGGCTTTCCAACTAAGTACCCCCAGCTGGCTACTTTGCACCTAGCGTCATGGAAATACGGTGAGAACGACCCAGCGAGAGGGGAGTACGACGAGATCATTTTATCTAAAAATCCAAGCAGCAGGACTTTAGCATCCAAGTCCTTCATCTCCGAAGCCCTGCTAATTGTCCAAACGTACGTGCAATACCAGCCCTCTAGCCATTCTTGCCCATAGGTGCTTCCAGGCGCATACGGGCAGGCTTCGTGCCCTCTTAGAAAGTAGAACTGCCCCTGCTCACGACAAGACCCCTCAAGGAATCTGGGGGCGTACATAGCATCAAAGAATTTATTTGTAGCCATGATCCCTACTCAGGCGTTTCCACACATCGTGCATAAATGCATCCGGGTTTTTTATAAAAACTAGATTTTGCATAGTTCTTGTCAAAAGCGATGAAAGCTCGGCGAGCCACTCCGTATACACATGGTTTGGGTAGGCTCTCATTTCCTTTTCTTCGTGAAGTATCTGAAGATACACCCAGCTGTAGGCGGAATACCACCCTTCAAACCAAGCCATTTGCATAGTTTCTGAGGAGTATGGGCAGAGGGGGACGCCCGTGAAAAACGCATGTTTGCCTAGCAACATCGCGAGGTCAAGTCCGGTAGACGCACTGTTAAACCTTCTCGGTTCGCAGGAATACAGGCTAGTCATGGCAGCCTCCCCGTATGTTTCTTGAGTAGTCTGTCTTCTATTAGTTCAATATCCTCATCCAGCACCAGATCATAATTCCCTTGAGTTGAAGTACAGGCCTTCATTGCGGCACTTGACAGTACCCTACGATCTTCTTCCCCACCCACTCTGGAAAATGTAAGGTTCCACACTTTCCAGAGTTCATCAAGCCACCCCTCATACCATGCAAGGCGTAACTCAGGCATAGAGTAGGTTGAAGGGCATTCAGTGATTCCCCTTTTTATGTGGTAGCGACCGGTCATCTCGGCTATGGTTATTTCAGGTTTGGTTGCTGGGGTGCTCATAGCTTTTTGTTGTTCCACTTTTGATACAGCTCGATGCCTATGCTTTCAATGGCGTCAACTAGAGGCCCTCTAGTTACCCCTCCCTTAATATGGCTACCAACGTCCGCGGCGGCTCTCATAAGTAGACTGCAATCTTCGTCAGCCCCTTTAGCTCTAGCCGCTTTATATATTGGCCACGTAGCATCCATCCACCCCCTATACCAAGCTAGTTGTAAGTCCCTATATGTGGGACTGAAAGGACACTTAGTAATGGCACTCATAGCGTCTTTTCCTCCTCTCCTTTCAACAGAATCAAGCAGGACTTTACTAACCATTGGTTTTACTCTTCCTCTAGGTATTAAGAATAAGAAAAAAGAAAAGAAGGGTTCTTAGGTTATCTGGAAAATACACGAAGGGAAACGGAGTGTCAAGATATACCCCAGGTACAGCGAAGCGGTTAGTTCTCAGGGAACTATTGACAAACTGCGTATTTCCTTTATTATGGGTATGCGAGGAGAGGTTGATTTTTCTTAGAGAGAGGAGACCCCAGATGCAAGTTAGTGAATTGAAGAAGCCGATTCTGGAGCTTAGCCCGTTAGTCACTTTTCAGGTTCTATGTCTTTGGGCACCAACGCTTATCCTGGCTTATGCCCTCCCGTCAGCAGTGTCGCTGGCACTCGGCGCCGCAGTCGTTCTCGGCACCTTATGGGAGCGAGTCGACCTTCGCAGCCGCCAGCGAGCCGCCTATGAAGCGTCGTTAGAGCATTACAATGCTATGGCAAAGATGCTTACTGACATCTTTATGGCCAAAGACCCGGACGTTACCGACAAGATCGACGGCGGCTCCGGTAGCAACGTTGTGCAGTTCCCCGGCAACAAGCCGACCAAGCACTAATGAGCTACTTATCACCCCAGGAACTTGGCCAGATCCTCGATCTGGCCGCTAAAGCGTCGACCACCATCGGCGAAGCATACCAACTAGCACCTGTGTTCAAGCGTGCGGTGGAGCTTGCCAACCAACCTTATACCATCGGAATCCTGAATGCCACGCAAGCCGACGGGGATGCCTCCAGGTCGCCCACCGAAAGCGGTAGCGGCCCTAGCGGCGGACAAGCGCAAACAGAAAGCAATGCGGGAAGCGTTGAATCTGTTCGGAGAGCTAGGCGTAGACTTAAGCACATCTCAGAAGGACAGGCTACTAGCTAACGCTAAGGCCCAAGCAGAAGACCACGCCAATTGGAAGGACGTGGCTTTTCCAGCTCACGCGATGGTGCCATTCACAGACCTCCAGCCTCTGTCAGAGGACGAGCTAGCCAAGATTGGCGAAAGAACTAGAGGGCTACTCGGCGCGATCGTCGCCGGGTTCACCCCGAAGATACCGGACCTTCTAAATAATCTGGCAACGGATTCTCCTGAGAAGGCCCTGAAGATGTACGTTGAACTACAGGAGTTCTTGACGCCTAAGCTTTCTAGAACAGAAACCACAGGCACTGTAAACCACCAAGCCACTTTCGTGGCTGTAGAAGCTAGAGACGCAGACCCGCGCACTCGGCAGGCCCTCCCCGGGCCGGAACAAAAGAACGAACCTGAGGTAGTTGATGGCATTGTCGTCACCGCTGACCGAGACGAGAGAGAGACGGGACCCGGACAACCCGCCTCTACTGAGCGTCCCAGCGTCAACAAAAATTGACTATTTAACAGGCCCCTGGAAAGCACAGCCAGGGCCTCAACTTACGGCCGTCAAAAAGCCCTGGGTTGAAGAGATGTTGTATGGCGGAGCCCGAGGTGTCGGCAAGACCGCTTGGCTCCTGGGGGACTTCGGACAGGACGTACCTACTGCCGCAGGTCCATACTGGCATGGTATTCTGTTCCGACGGACCTACGGCCAGCTGGAAGAAGTCATTAAGCAAAGCCTGGAGACTTACCCTCGCTGGTTCGATCCTAAGAACAAAGGGCTTGTCAAGTGGCTTGCAGGTGAGAAAACCTGGAAATGGCAGAACGGTGCCACGCTCAAACTGCGGTACGCTGAAAGTGCCGACGACTGGATGCAGTACCACGGTCACCAGTACACCTGGATTGGGTGGGACGAGCTGACTACGTGGCCAGGGCCTGAGCTATATCTGCGCATGAAGGCCACTCTACGCAGTGCTAGCGCAGATGTCAAGTTTAAACGCATTCGAGCTACGGCCAACCCAGGCGGACCGGGACATAACTGGGTTAAGGAATATTTCGGCATTAAGGACTTCCCAGATGGTAGCCAGCTTCTGGTGCCGGATGACGGGTCCAATATGCGTCGGATGTTCATCAAGTCCAAGGTTCAGGACAATAAGGTTCTGACCGAAGCTGACCCACACTACGCCAGTCGCCTAAAGGCGCTTGGCAGTCCTGAACTGGTTCGGGCATGGTTAGACGGTGACTGGGAAGTTGTTCAAGGCGCGTACTTTCCTGAGTTCGACGCTACGAAGCACATCATACAGCCGTTCGACATCCCAGAGTCTTGGACCAAGCTTCGTACGATGGACTGGGGTTCGGCGAAGCCTTTTGCGGTCTATTGGGCCGCTATTAGTGACGGGCAACCTACCCCAATCATGAACGCCGTCTACCCAAAAGGCGCCATGATTATATACCGCGAGTGGTATGGCTCTAGGGGATCCAACATCGGGCTAGGGCTCACCGCAGAGCAAGTAGCTGACGGCATTATGGAGCGTGAGCAAGCAGCTTATGACGGTGCCGGGGAAAAGATGGATGACTTCGTCATCGATCCAGCCGCCTTTGCCATGAACGGCGGTCCGTCAATTGCGGAGCGCATGGTAAGGCACTCTGGCAACAAGGTCATGTGGCGGCACGGAGATAACAAGCGTATCCCAGGCTGGGAGGCTGTTAGATCCAGACTAGTAGGCACGGGCGAAGGCCCGATGCTCTATATCTTCAACACATGTCCGCAGCTCCGCTCACAGCTGCCCGCACTTCAACATGATCCGACTAAGGCCGAGGACGTAGACACAGACGGCGAAGACCACGCAGGCGACGCACTTCGTTACGCCTGTATGGCCAGACCTTGGGTGCGGCAGAAGGCTAGCACGGTAATGGCTCCTCAAGGTCTCACGCTAGATCAGCTCTGGCACGAACGTTCATTAAGCTTAGCGGGTAATAAATACAGACTGTAATCGGACATGGCAAAAAACTATCCACGCAAACAACGCAGGCTGTCGGTCCGGGACTCTGTCACCGCTGCTGTGACGGGGCAAGACCCGTCCAAGGCTGAAGGGCATGAAAGCCCTGAAGCAACCGAGGCTGCCGAGGTTCAGCGGTGGACTATGGAGCTTCAGGACAGTGACCGCTTTCTCGAAAAGTGGCACAACCTGGGCGACAAAACAGTGCGTCGGTTTCTCGACGACCTAGACCCGGAATCAAATGGTGCAGTACCTACCAGCCGTTTGAATCTGTTTTATAGCAATATCGTCACCCTTCAGTCAATCCTCTATGCTAAACTCCCGAAAGTGGAGGCGGACCGTCGCTTTCTAGACCCGAACGACGACGTAGCCCGTGTTGCGTCTGAGATGATCACTCGCATCCTTCAGAACGACCTGAATCGAGAAGATAACACCCTCGACAGCGTCCTAAAGAATGCGTTGCAGGACAGGCTTGTTCCTGGATTTGGTGGCGCCCGCATCAAATACTGCATGGAGGAAGCTACCGAGACACCGGCCGAAGAAGCGGCAGAGCACGGCCCGCAAGGCACCGAGCCTCCAGAGCCTGTGAGTGTCAAAAAGGATGAATGGTGCGAGGAAGTTTATCTACATTGGCGCGACGTGCGCTGGAGCCCTTGCCGTACTGCCGAAGAAGTGCGTTGGAAAGCCTACCGTTCCTTTCTGACTAAAGAGGAAGTTAGTAAGCGGTTTGGTAAAGACGTAGCTAAGGCCATCCCGTATAGCTCTACCGGCCCGAACCTCGACGCTGACAAACGTCGCAATCAGGCTATGACCGGTGTGCCAGTCCCTCAGACCAAGCAGGCCGAAGTCTGGGAGATCTGGGACAAGCCAACGAAGTGCGTCTACTGGTATGTCAAGGGCTATTCGAAGTTCCTTGACAAAAAGGACGACCCATTAGAGCTGCGTGAATTTTTCCCCGACGCGACTCCAATGGTAGCTAACACCTCTACCACTAAGTACATCCCTAAGCCGGACTACGCTTTCGCACACGACCTCTACACTGAGATTGACGAGCTTGAGACGCGCGTCCGATTGCTGACCAGTGCGGCCCGTTGTGTTGGGGTCTATGACGCCGGATCGAAGGAAGTCCAGCGTCTCTTTACGGACGGCGTCGAGAACCAGCTGCTGCCCGTAGACAGTTGGGCTCTGTTCGCTGAGAAGGGCGGTCTTAAGGGCGTCATGGATTTCGTTCCGCTTGATCAGATAGTTAACGCCATTACTGTCTTGACCGCACAGCAGCAGAGCCGAGTCCAGCAGCTTTACCAAGTCACCGGCATGTCGGATATCTTGCGCGGGCAGGCTACTCAAGCCGGCGCTACGGCGACCGAGCAAAAGATCAAGGCACAGTTCGGCTCCACACGCATACAAGCAATCCAGGAAGAATTTGGCCTCTTTGCTCAAGATCTTCTCCAAAAGAAGGTTCAGCTGATCCAGAAGTACTATGATCCACAGCGTATCATAGATCTATCTAATATTGCAAATACTCCCGATGCACCTCTCGCTCAGCAGGCCATCGCCCTAATTAAGAATCCAGATGCGTTTAACTGTCGTATCGCCGTTCGTTCGGAGACGATGGCTCAGGTCGACTACGACTCACTCAAGATGGAGCGCACCGAATACCTTACGGCTGTTTCCCAGTTCCTTGGGCAGTCGGTGCCGCTTATTCAGATGCAGCCGGACACGGGTCCGTTCCTGTTACAGCTCTTGGCCTTCGGTCTCGCGGCGTTCAAGGGTGGAAATGAAATTGAAGGAGTGATTGATCAGTTTCGGGCCTCCATGCAGCAACAGCTGGAGCAGAAGAAGCAGCAACCTCCACCGCCGTCACCTGAAGAGCAGAAAGCACAGGCCGAAATGCAGAAGATGCAGGCCCAGATGCAGATTGACCAGCAGAAAGCCCAGATGGACATGCAGGGCAAACAGGCTGACTTAGAGCTGAAGCGCCAAGAAATGGAGATGCGCCGCCAAGAGATGGAAATGGAACTCCAGTACAAGCGCGAAGAGATGGCTCTTAAGCGTGAACAGATGCAAATGGATATGGCACTGAAGACTCGCGAAGCCCATCAGGATATGCAGTTGCAGACCATGCAGGCTACTCAGGACATCGAACTGCAAGCCGCTAAGGGCGAGAACGAACTGGCTATGCAACAGCAGAACTTCGCCCAGCAGCAACGACAGGCTGACCAGACTCACAAGCAGTCCATGAAGCAGTCTGACCAAGCCGCCAAGGCCAAGATTCAACAGACCAAGGCCCAAGCAGCTGCCAAGCCAGAGCCTAAAGGTAAAGATGCCTAAGAAAACTTATGTCTGGAACCCAGACACTAGAAAGATGGAACTGGTGTTCGACTCTGAACAGGTTGAGCACCACCACTTCGTCCGGGGTGACATCCAGGAGTTCAAGAGCCCGATAACGGGTGAGATCATCCAGTCTAGGTCCGATCTTCGGCGCCATATGAAGACGCACGGGGTCATCCAGACCGCTGAGCTAGATCAAAAAGAAATGGCACGGAAGTCACAGGACAGGCGCCTGATGGCCGCGGGTATTCACCCAAAGCAGAAAGCAGCCCGCATCGATGCCCTGAGGGGGGCATATGAGCAGGTACGTAATAACAACCGTTCCAAAGCTAGATTCGGATAATAGATAGAGAGGATCATTCAACATGGCAGACTCGATTCGCGAAGCGTTGACGAAGGCTGTGGCTTCTTCTGAAGAGGAAGCCGCCAAGCAAGTAGAGAGCACCGTAGTTCCCACAGAAACTACGGAGTCTACGACCCCCATTGTAGAGAACAAAACGGGGTCTGACGATGGTGATAGCAACACCCCTGAAAGTAAAGCCACTACCTCCCAGGACGGTAAGACCAGCACTGCGGCACCCGCCACCCCTACCTCCTCTCAAGGCGCGGGCGCTCCCTCCTCCAGTGCTACGGCATCGTCCAATACTACGGCGACTCAGGCAACCGCAGACCATAGTCAGGCCCCGTCGAGCTGGAACGCGAAAGAGAAAGCCGCTTGGGCTACCATGAGCCCAGATGCCCGAGCAGCGGTCTATCGTCGAGAGACGGAGATGCGCCGGGCAATCAGTGCCTCCCATGAAGCGAGAGGATTCAAGGAGGGATTCGACAAAGAAATGCATAAGTACGAGCCGCTCCTTAAGGAGAAAGGCGTCACCAATATTATGGGGCAAGTCATCCAACCGATGATGCAGCTTCGCGCCGGCCTGGAGGTTGGCACCCCCATGCAGAAGGCCGGGATTATCGGTGTCCTGGTTCGTGATTTCGACATCAAGATTGAGGATCTGGATAACGTCCTGACCCAGATGCGGGACAGCGGTGGCCTAAGTCCGGCCGCACGTCCGCAGCCTGTGAACTATTCCCAGGTGCCGGAACTTCAACCATTGTTCGCGCTACAGCGACAATTGGAAGAAGCTAGAGCCGCTAAAGCCGAACAGGTTATTAGTGAGATCGCCAGCTTACCTCATTTTGAAACACTCAAAGATAAAATTGCTGATGTTTTCGACCTAGCAGCCGCAGAAGGTAAAACAATCAGCGCACTTGATGCTTACGACCGTGCAGCGGCGTTCTTTGGACTGGAACCGAGGGTAAAGCCCTCGATTACCACCTCTGAAGCAGCAGCCCAATTAGCACGCTCCCGTAAGGCGTCGAGTTCAGTTAGCGGAGCCCCCCAAAGCTCCGTAGCTAAGAAAGCCACCAGCAGGCGAGAACAACTCGAAGCTGCGTGGGCTGATGCGGCAACGCGATGACGAGCGATTCTGGGATTTAGGATTAGGCCGATCACTCTAGTGTCCCGAGCCCCTGAACATCCCTCACATGACCCCGTCCGCCAGACAGTAAACCTAATACATATCTGACGGAGCAACTTAACAATGGCTTTTGCTAATCCTTCGTATAGCGACATTATCGCTACTACCATCCAGAGTCGTACGGGTCAGATCGCGGATAACGTGACTGACAACAACGCAATTCTCACTTGGCTGTCCAAGCGCGGCAACATCAAGCCGTTCTCGGGCGGTAACGTGATCTTACAAGAACTGAGCTTCCGAGACAATGGTAACGCCGGCTATTACAGCGGTTATGACCTGTTGCCGACGACCGCTCAGGACGTCATCAGCGCGGCTGAGTTCGCAATCAAACAGGTTGCGGTCCCGGTCGTTATCAGCGGCTTAGAGATCCTCCAGAACTCGGGCAAGGAACAGATTATCGATTTGCTGGAGGGGCGCCTTGAAGTGGCTGAGGCCAGCATGGCAAACCTCATCGCCAACGGCTTGTACTCTGACGGTACGGGCTCGGGTGGTAAGCAGATCACTGGCCTTGCTGCGGCTGTCCCCGTTACCCCGACCTCGGGTGTTTACGGCGGTATCGACCGTGCGACTTGGCCGTTCTGGCGCAACCAGACGGTGGACACCAGCGGCGTGACCAGCGCGACTATCCAGACCTCCTGGAACGGTCTCTACGGTAACCTCGTGCGCGGGTCCGACAAGCCTGACCTGATTCTGGTCGACACTAACACCTGGGCGTTGTACATGAACAGCCTCCAGGCCCAGCAGCGCTTTACCAGCTCGACCGACGCACAGGCGGGCTTCACTACTGTCAAGTTCATGGGCGCAGACGTGGTCCTGGACGGCGGTATCGAAGGTAACTGTCCTGCTAATACGGCGTTCTTCCTTAACACGAAGTACATCCACTACCGTCCGCACCGCGATCGTAACATGGTCCCGCTGTCGCCTAACAAGCGCTTCGCGACCAACCAGGACGCGGAAGTCCAGATTCTGGGCTGGGCCGGTAACCTGACCATGTCCGGCTCCAAGTTCCAGGGCCGTTGGGACAACAACTAACCTGTAACCTATAGGAGACACATCAATGAGTCTTGGAATTATCGGTATTGATCCCACTCGTGTCACGACTAGCCCAGAGTTCGCTCTGGGTGTGCGTGGCGCAGTGGAAGACCAGACGACTGGTTCGGGCACCCGAGAGTACATCTACGTCAGTTTCGCCGCCAGCACTGCGCGTGCTATCGGTGACGCTGTGCTGATTAGCTCAGCAGGTGCAGCGGTTGCTGCTACGTCTACTAACGCCGCAGCGGGTCAGTCCGCTGGTCGTAAGGTTGGCGTTGTGGTTGCTACTGTAGCGTCTTCGACGTCAGTGCAGTACGGCTGGGTGCAGGTGTATGGCTTGGGCGCAGTTAATGCGCTTGCGGCCTGCGTGCTCAACACCCCGTTATACACGACTGCTACCGCAGGTGCGCTGGACGACACGGCTACCGTGCTTGTCAACGGAGTTGTACTTAACTCTACGGTTGGCGGTGCTCCGGCTGTTACGCCCTGCATCCTTAACTACCCGTTCCTGGGTTAATGAGTCAACGCCCTTAAATGTGGGCGATTTGGGGAGGGCTGGCATGCCGGCCCTCCTCTCTATAGCAACGAAAAAATGAAAGTTAAAGTCACAGCGCTAGCAGCCTTTCAGGTGTTGCAGACCACGTACGGTGGTGGGGGCGCCAATATCATATTTTATGCCGCCACTGCTGGGAATGTGACTCACGCATATACACGACCCAGCACGGTTATTTCTGAAGGGGATTTCTCAGCAGCCCCTATCGCGCTGGCAACCTTTCAAGCTGCTTTTCCTGGTGCAATCTTTCGCGATCTATCACCCGCATTTGAGGTAACTGAATAATGGCAATTCCCCTTTCTACTGCCGCATCTAGGATCACAGCCAACGCGGCTGCGGTTGCAACAGCTATGGCGAGTGGCACGACTACAGCCGAAGCTACTGGCTTGGCTTTGGTTTTGCAGGCACTAGCTCGCCGCCCGGACGTATTTGATCAAGTTCTAGCTCTCGCCTTTAGTCGTCAAGTGTCTCCTACCGATCTCAACCCCCCGACCGGTACGAACCAGATCACTGGCGGTTAATCATGCTGGTCCCAGGCGTCCAGACAACCGCGGGAGCCGTCAACGCAACAGCCGGCGCCGCCACTCCGGTGTCTTTCATCAATCAAGGCTTCGGATTTACCGTAGCTGGAGCCTTAGCTATCGACACGGACGTTCCCACAGGGGGCATTTATAACAAAGGGTTCCGTATGAACCCAATTTCTGGTGCTCTATATGGCACCACGACGCAAGCCGGAGACGACGTCTACCAAGAAGGTGTTCGTCGCTCCGCACTCGGGCAACTGGTATATGAGGTGGCAGCCCCCGTGGCTTTCAGCTCAGGTAACCCAGTCAGCTCTAACAGCGCATTTTGCATCAATCCGGTGTGATAGCGCCTATAACAACCTTATTGGAAATACCTAACATGTCATTAAATTTGAACGACGCAGTAAGTGAGAATTTGGCCGAAGCGAACGCTATGGACAATTCCTTGTCCGTGCGATTCTACATGGGCAAAAAGCTGGACGAAGCCAAAACCGCCGAGGAAGGTCGCCCAATCTACAAACAGCGTGAGCACGTAATCATCCTAGTCCCAGGCGACAAGCTGTCTAAGGTGGATCGCCCGGTGATGCACTCCGACAAGATTCGGTTCCCTGTCCAATACGCACGCTTCAAGAACAATGTCGAGCAAGAGATCACAGGCACACCCCTGGCTGCGTGGCCTTCGTGCACCGAGGCCCAGCGAGCTGAGCTGGAGCACTTTAACATCCGCACCGTCGAGCAACTGGCAAACATGCCAGACGCCAATGCTCAGGGAATGATGGGCATCATCACCCTTAAGAATGCGGCTAAGAAGTTTATTGAACAGGCCCGAGACAATGCAGCCACTGAGAAGCTGAATAAGGCCCTAGCCGAGCGGGATGCCCGCATGGCTGAACTTCTGGCCAAGCTGGAGGACGCCACAGACCGTATCAAGGATCTGGAAGCAGTCAAGCCTGTCGCCAAGGGTAAATGAAGAAGCCAATAACCGGTCTCCGGGAGGGGATGAGGGTGAAAGCCCTTCGCCCCTCCAAGGAATACAAAAGGGGAGCTACCGGAGTCATTGAAGGCATTGGCCTAGTCTGGGATCGGCCAGACCTGAAAGAACACGTAGGGGTGAGAATGGACGACGGTAAGTACGTCATGCACCCCGTAGAACTAGCAAACTACATCTGGGAACCCGTCTAATGGCGACATACGATACTGCTGCCACGGTCATCAACTATGCACTGATCGAGTGTGGTATCGATCCTATTAGCGACCCGTTCGCAAGCACAGACACCGTTGCCGTACAGATGCGGACGCTATTGACCCAGTGCGGTCGAGAGCTTATCAGTAACAAGTACCAGTGGCAACAGTTCGTCACCAACTATAGCTTCAGCACCGGCGTAAGTCCACCTGCTGATGGCATTTATCAGCTGCCATCTGACTTTGGCTATCTGATCAATCAGACCGGTTGGACCCCTAATAACCTAGGGCTGGGCCTGCCCCTGACTGGGCCGTATACCGAACAACAATGGACGGCCATTCTAGCCCAGAATCTAGCAGCTAGTACGATCTACATCGGATTTAAGGTAGCGGCTGGGACGTTCCAGGTTCTCCCACAACCACCCCCGCCGAACACGACCATCCAGTATGAGTACATGTCCAAGAACTGGGTACAGGTGCACGGCGACCCGGACACGACAGCCGACCTAGTCGCCAACGCGGACGACGTGGTGCTGTTCGAGTCCATCATGATCACCAAGATGCTCGCGGCACGATACAAGCAAGCTAAGGGCTTGGACGCTACCAGCTCTCTCGATCAGTTCACAGCTGCTTTCAACAGTTGCACGGGTGTCAATTCCCCAGCTCAGGTTGTGAACATGGCGACCAATCGCATCTTCCCGCTGATCAACATCTACACGAACACCCCGCCAACAGGGTATGGAATGTAATGACCGCAGGATTCACTAAGCCTCGCAATAAGCCCTGGCAAGGGGTAGGCCAGGAGAGGGCTACTCAGGTCGTGATGGTGCCCCCGCCCGCTGGGGGCATTACGGCGGTTCAGCCCTATGCCCAGATGGATCCTAACTACTGCATCAGCGCCATTAATCTTATTTCCGATGGCACTGGAATGAAAGTCCGAACGGGGTATACTGACTTCGCCAGCAACCTTAATGGTTCTGTGCGTTGCATTATACCTTTCATTGGGGCTACTACCAATGCGCTACATGCAGTTACTGAAGACGGTATTATTAATATCACTGCTGGGGGCTCTGGTCCTTGGGTTCCTGACACTACTTTTGGTGTTAGCACTAGTAGCACTGGTTGGGGTGTGTGGACTAACTATGTCAGCGACGGGGGTACACATTATGCGCTGTATGCGGATGAAGATAACGGACTCTATCGATGCCAAGAGGGTGGGGCGTGGGCCGCAGTCACCGACATCACTGGAGTAAACGAGGCTAATCTAGCGTTCGTTACCCAGCATAACGGGCGCCTGTGGTTTGCAGAAAAGAATTCTTCCAGTGCGTGGTATCTAGCCGCGGGGGCTATCTCTGGCGCCGCAACTAGATTCTACTTCGGCAACAAGTTCTCGCATGGTGGCACCCTAGTCGCTATGTATGTCTGGACTGTTGACGGGGGTAACGGTGTAGACGACCTTTTTGTTGCCGTTGGGTCTGGGGGCGACGTCATTGTGTATAAAGGCCATAACCCAGATGACGCGTCGTCTTGGGAGCAGGTTGGGCAGTACTACGTAGGCAGGCTTCCGGCTGGACGTAGAGTTGCGAATGATGAGTCTGGCGAATTATATATCATTAGCCAGTACGGTGTTATCCCTCTTAGCCGCTTAATCACTGGTCAGCTGGTGCAACAAGAATCTACCCAGCTCTCTAAGAACATTGCTCCGCTTGTTGCGGATTCCATGAAACTGACCATTACTCTTCGTGGCTGGGAACTACGCAATGTCCCCAGCGAGAACGCGTTCTTCCTCAGCCGGCCAGACCTTACTGGGTTCCAGCCTCAGCAGTTCGTACTAAGCACCCGCACCAACGGCTGGACCATTTACAATGGTCTTCCCTATCAAACCGGGGATACGTTTGACGGGGTGTTCTATTTTGGAGATTCCGATGGGAATGTTTGGACCCTCACCGGAACCACCGATAATGGAGACGCTATCACCTTCGGAATGGTCACCAGTTTCCAAGAATATGGAGCTGTGGGCCTCTATAAACGCGCCCAGTTCATGCGCCCGGTCTTCCTGGCCTCAAACCCTCCAACCTACGCCCTTACGGCCCGTTACGACTATCACCTTGATCTACCCGACCTCACCGGGACCGCTCCTATAATCAGCGGAGCATTATGGGACGTAGCCCTATGGGACGAAGCCATGTGGTCCTCCAGTGGCGCGGTAGCGCAATCCGTAGTGGCTGCGAGTGGGATTGGCAGGGCTGTAGCGATCGCTATTCGCGGCTCAGCAAGCAGTGAAACGAACCTGATTCGAATAGATCTGATGCTGGATACAGGGGGTCCACTTTGATTAAAGAGATCAGACAGTCAACATCTGAGGAGTTGTTGACGTTATGCAAAGGGCTGCGGTATCACCCGCACACAGATCTCAAGGGGCTGACAGGTATAGATAGCACGGGTAAGATAGCCGCAATCATAGGTTATGACGGGTGGACATATGGGTCAGTGTGTTTGCATTCATGGATCGGCCATAAATCCGCACTCTCTAGAGAATTCCTGCGCGAAGTGTGCCGCTACCCGGCTAGCTCTGGCCGCAAAGTCCTTATCGGCAATACACCAGCGTCTAACGCGGCTGCACTCCGCTTTAACAAGCATTATGGATTCAAAGAAGTCCACCGAGTCCGGGACGGATACGCCCCCGGGGTCGACCTCATCATCCAAGAACTCAGACTAGACAACACTTGTAGGTGGTTAAAAAACGATTATGGACATGAGCGCAGTATCGGCCCAACTACGGGCGAAGCGAAAGAGGGACAATGCAGCAGGCTACGGCCTGACGGACGCGGAGTCGAGGTTCCTGCTGGGGCAGACTCCAGGGATGAGATCCGGCCTCAACCAGATCAATCCTCAGCAACAGGCCATGATCGACCAAGCCAATCAACAACGAATGGCTATGGGGGGACCCACCCATACTGGACCACAGAGCCCCGGGGGTGCCTCCATGTCACCTATGAATGGGGCTGCGCCCACTGCCACGCCGCAGGCGCTACCAGTACGCCCGCCTCAGGGACAGCAGCTGTCGGCGCCACCCCCGAATCAAGCCGCAATGGACCCAGCAACGCAGATGAAGGTCGTCCAAATGCTCCGAAGCGGTGGTACAGCCCCGCAGGCAGCACCTCAGATGAGTCCGTCACCGTCGAGCCCCGCGCCGATGTAGAGGCCCAGATAGAGGACATGCTTCGTCCAGGCAGCAAACGCAAGGCAGTGTTCTTGAGTCCCGCCAATGCTGAAAGGTACAAAGACCTGACTACCAGTAGCCGATATGAAGTTATCCCAGATTTTGATTGGCTGGGCGGTTATTTGCTGTGCCGAGACTGGGACGTAGTCAAAGAAGCGATGCAGAGGGCTCGTACTAATGAGCCCATTCGCAAGATCATAGGCGAGCTTATTCTGGCTGGTTCAGGTAAACCGGAGTTTTCCGAGGGCGCGCTAGTCGCGCAGCTAGTAACAAAAGATGGGGCAGTGGTGAGAGAATCGTTACTAGCATCAGTGCAGGAATTGCCTGAACTATGCCTCCGATGGTCGGATTGCGACTCCGCACAAATTCGCACACTCTCAATCCAAGACGCGCTAACCCGCCGCCAAGCCAGTTCAGCAATAGCGCCAATACAATGCGCAGCTTAAACATCATTTGTAGCCACCTTGCATTAGCCAGGGCTGTAATTTCTTCATAAGTGCTCCCTCTATACGAGGTTTTACTGTAGCCCGGTACTCCTTCAGGGCACGCTCAAAGTCCTCTTTTGTAATTCGTGCCCCTGCATCGTCATCGTCGCAGTACGAATACTTGTCCCAAAGCTTCTCAACCGTCTTATTACGCATGATCCTTAGCTCCCTCACGGTACGGCCCAATTAGGTATTTCCAAGCTTCCCAGGCACCACGAGTGAACTCACTATCGTACTCGCCAGTGAAGCCACTTCTAACTAGAGAGTAGCCATGCTTTTTATCCTGCCAGCTCTCGAACTTCTCTCGCTCTTTTTCCCACTTATCCATGCGCCTCCCCCATTATTACGAATAGGGTCACGGCCATAACCAGCAAAGCAATTACGGTTGCAAACACTCTACCGCACTTGTCCCGTAGCCAGTCTAGGGTAGTTATTGTGCCGATCATGGTAGCTATAGCGACACACACCTTAATGAACAAAGTGGCAACACCTAGTAGCATGATTAGCCCTCCCGCAATTGTTTTAGTGATTGGGCGATCATTTCACGCCGCTGGCGTCTCCGCAAGAGCTTGTCGTAGTCCTTAAGCGCCTTATCAAAGTCCTCAAAGCTCATTAAGGAGCCATGCGAAGCAGTAGCATGCTTCGTCCAGATCTTACCAGTAGTCGTCTTTTTCATAACTAACCACCTCGATAATCAATAGCCCACAGCACAACGAAAAGAAGTGCCCAAAGTAGAATTTCCATAGTTAGCCAATTTGCCCCATGTGCACCATACATACCACGGACATAGCTACGGCTAAAGCAGCGGCTAACCACCGGTTAACTTTGTCACGTACCCAGTCCAGAATGACAAACGTGCCAACTAAGAGCGCGGCTGTTTTCCAGACTTCATAAATAAATTCAATGCTTGACATGAGATACCCTCCTAATGTCTAAATCCGCACCAGCCCCCGACTACGCTGGCGCTGCTGAAAAGCAAGCCCAGTCTAGCAAGGAAGTTACCGAACAACAGACTTGGGCTAATCGTCCCAACCAATACACGCCTTTCGGCTCTCAGACGTGGTCAAACGAACGCGTGTGGGATCCTTCCACGAATCAGTATCTGAACCAGTGGAACCAGTACACCACACTTGACCCCGACATGCAAGCTGCGCTCGATTCGCAGCAAGCACTAAATAAGAATAGGTCGGACCTTGGTAACTCACTGTTCCCCCGCATGGCGTCAGAGTTCGGTGGCGCTATGGACTGGTCGCAGTTTACCAACCTGTCCGGCACTCCGCAAGGGTCTAACTACGACAGATCTGGTCTGTCCCCCAATGTGTCCAGTGTCAATACTGAGGGCATGCAGAACGTTAATAGCGGCCAGCAGTATTAAGACAAAGATGGTGACGCGGTTATGGAACAGTTCAACCGGCGTCAGGAGCCGATGTTCCAGCAGCAGAACAGCCAGATGGACGCCCAGTTGCGTGCTCGTGGCTTGAAGCCTGTAGATGCAGCATACGACGCCGAGATGGGCAAGCTTGCGACCCAGCAGTCCGACGCACGTCAAACGGCCATGAATCAGGCTACTCAGATGTCTGGTAGCGAAGCCCAGCGCATGTACGGCATGGACAGCAGCCTACGCCAGCAGCAATTCAACGAAGCCATGCAGAACGCTGGCCTCGGTAACCAGACTCGCCAACAGCAAGCTGCGGAACAGCTCCAGTTTGGGCAGGCTGGCTTCAATCAGGCCATGCAACAGGCGAACTACCAGAACACCCTGCGGCAGCAGCAGATCGCTGAAGAGATGCAACGCCGTGGTTTCTCGCTTAACGAAATCAACGCGATTATCAGCGGCCAGCAGGTGGGCATGCCCACTATGCCGGGCTTCCAAGGTGCTCAGCGTGCTGAAACGACTCAGTACAACCAAGCAGCCCAGAACCAGTATAGCGCGGCCCAGGATCAAGCTAACGCCTCTAACGCTCTAACGGGCAACCTGCTGCAAGCGGCTGGCTCGTTCGCAATGATGTAATAGGAACGACTCTAACATGGCACAACTAAACGACGAAGAATTGATGCAACTTCTCGCCCAGCTAGGGTCTGCGGACTCCGAACTAGGCGACATCGATACGCAGCTGCAAGCCGCTCGACAGCTACGCAATGCGCCAATGGCTGATTCTACGGTTCAGGCCGGACGGACTGTTATACCCAACTACGCAGGCGCCATCGACCGAGCCGTCCAGGGTTACCAAGGCCGTACCCAAGAAAAAGACCTCACTGCCCAGCGTCAGGCGCTGCTAGGTAAGCAGACAGACGCTCGACAAGCCTATGGTCAAGCCCTTCTCGGCCAGCCCCAGAAACCGAAGACGCTGGAAGAGGAGTTGATGGGGATTCAGATGCCTTCTCTGAGGTTCTAACATGGCCGCAGATATCTTTGAACAATTACTTGCAGGCGACACGGCTGGGGATAATGCCGCCGTGGCAGCTCAACTTCGCCGTCAGAACATGCTGGGTCAAATGGCTCAGCTGTCTGGCGATAGGGTGCTGTCACCTTTAGGGGCTCGCACTTCCCAGAACGCCTTACAGACGGCCGAAGGCATCAGTGATCGCCGCGATCGGGCTGGACAACGGGCAGCAGAAACGGACTGGCGCAAGGCACAGCAGCTTAATAGCGATCGCCAATATCAAATGGCGCTTGACCAGATGGCGCAAAACGAACAATTCCGTAGGGACCAGCTCCAACAGACTGCCTATGACAGGGACGCTGGAAGACAAGTTTCTATGGCGAATGCTATGGAAGCAGCTAACGCCCGCAAAGCAGCGTCTGCGACCAACAATGAAAAGATCGCCCGAGAGATGCGGCAGGACAGCAGCAAAAACAAGTCAGTGATGGGGCTGATTGATTCTGGCATAGGTATTTTAGAAGGCAAAGCAGCTCCGGGTACAGACCCATTAAGCCGTGGTGGCAGAGCCCTTGCTGGGTTCTTCGGCTATGGTACTGAGGGTGCAAAATCCCAAGGCGAACTGGAGTCTATTGGGGCTCTGCTGGTGCAGAACATGCCCAAGATGGGCGGCTCCATGTCGGATAGTGACGTGCGTCTTTATCAAGCCGCAGCGGGCAAGCTATCTGACCCCAGCACTCCTAACAACGTCAAGGTTTCTTCTCTGCAACAGCTTAAAGACGTGGTTGCAAGGAACCAGAAATACTTTGACAGTGAGTTAGCCACCCTACAAGGCCAGCGCGTTCCTGGCACTAATGGACCTTGGGCAGGGGATGCGGGAGGCGGGAGTGGCTTGGGTATCCGCACATTCAATCCGGCCACGGGTAAATTGGAGTAACTAATGCCGGTCATTCAAATCCCTGATGTCGGGTCTGTGAACTTCCCAGACTCGATGTCTGAAGACGAAATTAGCAAGGCTGCGGGCTCCCTGTACCGACAAGCGGGCGACCGTAAGCGAATCGAGGCGGACCAACAGAAGTACGGTCCTAACAAGGAATCCGCTCTCGCGCGCTTTCGCGAGGGTATTGGTTCTGGTATGGTCAATGTCGGTCGCCGTGCCATGAATCTACTTCCAGACGCTATAACCCCGGAGTGGGCAAGCGATGAAGCCATTCAGGAACAGAGCAGGATCGATAAACCACTCACCGACACTACGGCGGGTTCCCTCGGCAAGCTTACAGGCGAGATCGCGTCGACTCTCCCTCTTGGAGGGATTGGTGGGGCTGGTGCTCGTGCAGGGCTTGCTGGGCGGGCTCTCTTGGGTACTGCCGAGGGCGCGTTGGCAGGTCAGCTTACGACGGGTGATGCGGCTATTGGCGCGGCTACTGGTGGCGTACTTGGTGCGGCTGCTCCTTTGGCTCGCAAGGCACTCGGCCGGTTCTTTGGGGAGGGCGCAGAAGACGCGGCGGCTAACCAAGCAGCTAAGCAGGCAGTGCCGGACCCTGCGCAAGCAGTTCCCCCCGCTCCTACCGGGCCTGCACCTGCTGGAGCCGCTCCCCAAGCGGCGGCAGGGGCGCAAGCAGCTCCTGTAGCCCAGGCGTTACCTGGAGCGAACCCGACTGACGGGATGATCACAGCCGGCCAGCAACAGGCCCTGGATTGGGCAGAGAAGGCAGGCATGAAGACGACCCCGTCAATGCGGACTGGGTCCAAGGTCGCACGCCAAACAGAAGCGTCATTGGAATCCATGCCGATGACCAGTGGACCTTTCAATAAGCTAAAGGATCACAACCAAGCTCGGGCTAACGAAATTGTCGCAGAAGCCATCGGCCTTCCTAAGGGCACCAAGGACTTGAACTCAGATAACCTAGGCAAGGCTAGGGAAGCCCTGGGGGCTGTGTTTGAGGAGGCCAAAGATGACGTTCCGCGCTGGGCGGGTATAGACCCCGTGGAGCAGCTGGCTAGAGCCGATGACATCATCAAGAACGCCAGTACCGAGATTGACGACTTGCGTAGCATCATACCTAAGCAGGTTGACCGGTTCTTGACGGCCGCAGCTCGTGGCAGGCTCACAGGTGAGAACCTGTTCAGCATTCGTAGCGCCCTTGGTACAAAGCTAAAGGACGCCAACCTCCCAGGACTAGAGCGAGAGGCTATTGAAAAGTTCAGAGACAATGTCTCCGAATTGATGGCCGACGGGGTTCCGCAAGAGCTTCGTGACCGCCTTGCGGACGCAAATGGCAAGTACCGTATTTTGAAGATACTGGAAAGCCCGGGCGTTATCAATCCCGCAGAAGGTACAGTAAGCATCAAGAGCCTGGGTAATGCGCTGAACACCAAGGACAAGAGCGGGTATTTCTATGGTGGAAAGACTAGTGATCTATATGAATTGGCTCGATTTGGTAAAGCGTTCCCCTCCATTGCAGACTCCGGCACAGCTACACGACTCTCTCTAAAAGATATTCGAGGCCCTGTTGACATAGTCAATGCTATTGCAGGCCATGTAGGCGGTGGAGCGGTCAGCAATGCCTACCTCAAAGGGGCTGAAGGCGCGATCCAGGCCGGCGCTAAGGGCAAAAGAGCCTTAGGCCGAACCCTTGCTACTGCTGGAAAAGTTCCCGTGGGAACTCCTGCCGTTCTAGCATCCCAATATAACGAAGACGACGACCGAGGATACTAACAATGCCACGCTCCAGCGGCGGAACTTACACGCTATATACTCCAGGTAACCCTGTTGTACCGTCCACGGTCATAAGCTCGACCTGGGCTAATAACACCCTTACAGACCTAGCCACCGCGATGACTGACTCTCTGAGTCGTTCCGGCGACGGTGCGATGCTCGCCCCTTTGCAGCTAGTCGACGGCAACGCCTCAGGCCCAGGGCTGACTTGGGGAACTGAGACCTCGTCCGGGCTGTACCGGGAAGCCAGTAACCAGTTTTCATTTAGCATCTCTGGATCAAAGAAACTGGGAATGACGACAACGGCGCTGAGCTGGCAGGCAGCTTCGGATGCCAGCCTGAGCGTGTTGAACACATTAAACAGCATCACGGGCGCTTTTGCAACCGACAATACGAACACCCGAGTCACCCTTGGAGCTACGACCAATCATGGGCTAGCGCTGCTGACTAACGCTTTAGCACGGCTGACGATCAGCAATGCAGGGGCAGTAGCGATCCCTGGAACATTGGACGTGACCGGCACCTTGACAGGCACTACGGTTGCTGCTTCGACGGCTATCACCATTGCTGGAACCAGTGTTAGAGATGCAACGAACCTGTTTACGACGGGCACCGTCCCGGCCGCACGCCTGCCTTCTAGCTTCGCGGGTCTTGCTAACCCGACCGGAACGATTGGCCTTACTGCGGTTAACGGCTCAGCGGCTACGGCAATTCGGTCAGATGGTGCTCCAGCCCTGTCGCAGGCGATTGTGCCTACCTGGACCGGTTTGCACACGTTCACAAACGCCAGCGTTGGGCTCTTACTACAGTCCGCCACAACCACCGGGATGCAGCTAAACCAGACCGGCGCAGCTGCTGATAACCGTCTCTGGGATCAGATCGCCACCTCGGCGCAGCTCCAGCACCGGGCAGTTAATGACGCCCAGTCAGTAGCTAATTCGTACCTGACGGTAACTCGATCTGGCGCATCCATCAGCGCGGTTAACATTCCTAACGGCACCCTGCAATATGGTGGGCTTGAAGTTGGTTACCGCGATCTGATCACGAACACACAGTCAGGCAACTATACCGTTGTGGCCGGCGATCGTGGCAAATCCGTGGTCTACAGTGGTACTGGTGGGCATACTTTCACCTTCGACACGACCACGGCCAACGACTCCATCGTTAACGTGATCAACTCCGGGTCGGGTAACCTGACTATCGCGGGTAGCGGCGTTAGTATTTTCTGGTTCGCAGGCACTGGTTCAGTAGCTGGTCCGGCTAGCCGTACTCTGGCGGTTGGCGGCGTGGCTACGATACAGAAAGCAGGCACGGGTAACGCCCGTATTTGGGGAGTGGGGCTGTCATGACCGCATGCCAACAAGCGGGAAGCTCCATGATCGGTAGTCCCGTAGTCAGTCTGCCAAGCCCGTTCAACCACAGTGTTAACAACCCGGCCGGTGCTATTGCGGCCATCGGCCTAAACAACACTGGGTTCACTACGACTCGCACGGGTGGCACTACTACGAACGGAGCAGCGTGGGTGCTGCCTACGGTGTACGCAGGTGCTGCCTACGACTGTATGTTTACCGTGACCTCTGGCACAGTCAACCTAGCTGGTAGCTC
>JACCDR012681382.1_pt1 | contig 25761 bp, 26 predicted proteins | sample 7446431 | NCBI WGS metagenome assembly JACCDR01 (sample SAMN15323443, study PRJNA562643) | freshwater metagenome | isolation source: river surface water | place: USA:Blue River Watershed | collected 2017-08-17 | reverse complement strand
CATGCCTGGCGGACCCGAGATGTAGAACGTCGCCGCACGCCATTCGGGTACGCGTTTGTCCAACATATCGACAGTGATGAAACCTGCTTCCTCGAATGGTTGATCCGGGATCTGCGCGTCCTTCGCTCCGGTGACGTAGATGGTCTTAAGACCATGTGCACGTGCCGCCTCGAGTTCTGAACTAAACGCGCGATCCTGAACGGTGTTATTGCATAGGAAAAGCGTCGCATCGATGCGTTCGTTGTTCGCGATCTTCGCGCGCATCATGCTGACGAACGGTGTGATGCCGATGCCTCCTGCGATGAAAATGGTCGGTGTGGCTTTCTTCGGTAGAGTGAAATCGCCTGCGAGACCGGTGGCATACATCCGTGCACCAGGCGCAAGCCCTTCGAGTGTACGCTTCCATGAACTCTGATTCGGGACATGCTTCACCGCAAAACCGACTTCCTTCCCTTCTGGCGCAGTGACGATGGTGAGATACCGGCGAATGCCGCGCGAGTCGACCGCGACATGCGGGAGCGTCCATTCGAGGTACTGCCCAGCGATATTGGTGACCGGATACGACGGAGCGAAACGATACTCGTACGTGTTGGGGCCGACCTCGATGCGACGCAGGAACGAGAGCGCGTAGCGCGCGGGACGATCCGCGAACAGCGTGAAGAGGTTCGCAACAACGAGCGCGAGTTCGGGCGTGCCATGCACCGGGCCAAACGAGTATGGGACCGTTGCAAGGACCGCGACCAGCGCCGCATAGGCGTACTTGAGCCGTTGCGTCGATGGAAGGCTGAGCGGCTCGGTGAGCATGAACGCTGCGAAGAAGACCGTTGGCCACGAGAGGAAATGGAGCGAGAGCGCCTCTGTGAGCGTGCTCGTGCGCGTGAAGAGTAGGAGCGCGATGGCGGTGCTGATTCCGATATAGGTGAAGACGAGTTTCCATCGGTCGGTCTTCATGATCACGACGAGCGCTGCGATCACGACCGCTGGGAACATGAAGCGCGACGACACCCACCACTCAACACCGATGTACCCCACAACCCCCGCGAATACGAGGGCGATCGCGACCGGATTGAAGACGTGACGCAAACGATACACGAGCACGTACTTCGATGCGATTGCAATCATACTCACGAGCCCGTTTAAGATCAGCGTCTTCGGTTCGATGCTCGGAGAGAGGATGAGGAAAAGAATGAGCGCCGTGATGAGGGACGATTCGATGTTCGCAGGCGCTTTCGTGAGACGCGCGAAGAGGAAGTGAGACGCGAGCGATACAAGCAGGATGACGATGAGCGATGCGCCGAGCTCGTACCACGCCCTGCCGAGTACCCCAAGCACGGATACCGCGAAGGACCAGAGAGTGATGCCGCCGAGCGTGTACAGCATAATGCGGTACATGGTGACACCGTCGACCAACGCCTCAATGCGACGATAGAGTTTCTTCATGCCTTAATAGTACACCAGGCACACATATCCTATTACGCCGGGCGTGCTGTGCACGCCCGGCGCTCTATCCCCCATACCGAACTCTTACCCCAGCCCTTTCTCAAGGTTTAGCGTTTCGTCGATGCGTATCGCTGCGACGAATTCTGGGACGTGCGAGACGAGCACCATCGCCCCCTCATACGTATTGAGCGCCTCCGCAATGAGGGGAATGTGGCGGAAATTAATGTGGTTCGTAGGCTCATCCAATATGAGAAGCCCTGGCTTTTCGAGCACCAAACGCGCGAACGCCACCAACCCCTTCTGCCCTTCTGAAAGGTCACCGATCTTGGAACGGATGACGTCTCCTGTGATGAGGAACCCTGCAGCGACGGAACGGAACTTCTCTTCATCGGGTCGTTCCATCGCCTGGTGAAGCGACTCGTACACGGTCTGGTTGAAGTCGAGCGTCGAGAAATCTTGACGGTAATACCCCACCTTCACCTTGGGACCGATGGCCGCCCCCTCCGCGGTGCGTCGCGCGATCGATTCGAGCAGGGTTGACTTCCCTATGCCATTCGGACCTTTGAGGAGGAGATGGTTTCGTTTCCTCAAGACGATATCTACCTTCTTGGCGACTGGCTTATGCGTCTTCGGGTTCATCACACTGAGCGAGGTGATGGTGAGCACGTCGCCGATGAGCCCTTCTTGCGCAGGTATCTGGAACGGGCGGATGGTTTTATCCTCCTTACGGACATCGACCTTCTCGTCCTCGAGTTCGGCTACCTCATCACGCATGCGCTTCGCGAGAAGGCGCATGTTGCCACCCTTGTTCGCGAAATAGTTGATCTTATCTTTGTTCTCTTGGATCTTCTTCGCGAGTTGGGCGTTGGCACGATTCTCCTTCTCGACGCGTGCAGTGATCTGCTCGAGTACGTCGTTGTAATTCCCCGAGTACTGCTCGACCTTCCGCGAACGCACATCGAGATAGAGCACGGTATCAGTGAAGGAGTTGAGGAACTCGGCATCATGCGAGATAACCATCACCGTCTTCGCGTACCCCTTGAGGAACGCGGTCAGATGCTCGATGCCTGCGGTATCGAGGTTGTTGGTCGGCTCGTCGAGGAGCAGGAGGTCGGGGTCTTGGATGAGCGCTGACGCGAGCAAGATGCGCGCCTGCTGACCACCCGAGAACGAGCGGATGATGCGGTCGTGCACCTTGGCGTGACCGCGGAGATTCACCGTCTCGAGCACTTCGTCGATGCGCGGGTCGATGTCGTACACTTTTTCCTTGAACCGCTTCTGGAAGAACTCGCGCACCGTAAGGTCGAGTTCGTCTTTTGGCACTACCTGACGCGACACCGCGACCGAGAGGCGCGACTGAATGTTAATCCTGCCGGACTCCGGACGATGCATGCCAGAGATGAGACCGAAGATGGTGCTCTTCCCCGCCCCGTTCTGACCCATGATGGTCGTCTTCGTTCCACGGCGCACAGAGAAATTGACCGAGTCCAGGATCGGCTTCATCGCGTTGTATTCGAAGGTGACATCTTCGAATGAGAGTATGGTGTCGCCTTTTGCCATTGATGCATTCCACAGAAAACGGAGCGGCGTTGACCGCTCCGCCTCTTTAGGTATGTACACTATACAACTTTTACGAGCATATGTCACTCGATGCAGACTCTGCCACTCTTGAGTCCTCAGAGCACGTTCTTCGAACGCTGCGCTGACTATTGCTAGACTAGGACTCGGTCACGAGTCACTAAGTCTTTTACTTCATACTATTCGCAAAAGTCTAAGTGCTCTCGACTCCGCCTCGCCGCCTACAGCATGGCTCCGGCTTTCGGAGACTTGGACTCGGTTCTTACAGAACCCAGTTCGGGTTGTATGACGAATCGCTCGCTTCGCATCGCAATTCGTCGACAACCCTTCGAGTCCGCGCAACGCGTTCTCCGAACGCTGCGCCGTCTGGCAACACATAGCAAAACCCCCGGTAGAACCGGGGGTTTTGCTATGTGTTGCCAGACTTGGACTCGAACCAAGATAACATCCTCCAGAGGGATGCGTCCTACCATTAGACGATCTGGCAATGTATTTGACTGTACTTTCTGCACCGCGGTGCAGAAATCGCGCTTTCGCGCGCCCTGTACAATACCACAGCTTCGGCAGTTTGGCACCCCTCCTCAGACCCATTTCAGAGTACGATATACTCCTTTCATGCTCCCCCACCAGAGTGATCTCACAGTGCAGAAATCGAGGTGCGGTCTAGGTATCTTTACAGAACGTGCGTTTGCTCGTGGCGAAACGCTTTTTCGGGTCGAGGGGCCATTCGTACGGTGCGACATCGATGATGATATGGATCCCCGCGCGCGAAACAACACCTTCCGCTACGACACGGATCGGTATATAAGCCCCGCAGGGACAATCGCGGACTACCTGAACCACTCGTGTGAACCGAACGCACGTGTTCGGAAGCACCGTGGCACCCTCCGCGTGATTGCCCTAAAGCGCATACCACAAGGAACAGAAGTGACAATCGACTACTCGACCATCACTGCTGCCGATGACGCATGGATCATGCGATGTCGGTGCAGCACGCCTTCATGCCGGAAGATCATTCGTTCGTTCAACACTCTTCCTACAACACTCCAGAAGAACTACATTCGTGCGGAAATTGTACCGACCTACATCCTTGCCATCAATCGCGCGCACGACTCCTCAGACAACGACATCTGATATGCTCATGGGATAGGGTCACTATCAAATTTTTTAATATATGTCTGAACGTATCACTATCGAGACGATTGTGCGTGCACCGATTGCACGGGCGTGGTTCGCATACACCGACCCAAAGCACATCATGAAGTGGAATCATGCTTCTGACGACTGGCACTGCCCACATGCAACGAACGATCTCCGCGTCGACGGAACATTTACCTCGCGCATGGAAGCAAAGGACGGCAGCGTGGGATTCGACTTCACTGGCACATACACCGAAGTGATCCCTGAGGAACGCATCGCATACCGCATGGAAGATGGACGCATGGCTGAAATCGAATTTATGAGTGAGGGCGACGCTACGCGCGTGCGTGTGACGTTCGATATCGAGCACGAGAATCCACCCGAGATGCAGCGCGAAGGATGGCAGAACATTCTCAATTCCTATGCACGAGAAGCCGAGGGTGGTGCATAAAAATGGCGCCTCGCGAGAGGCGCTTTAGTATTGTTGTGCTGTGCGCTTAGGCACTGGCGGGTTCGCGTGCCGCGTCGCCGAATTCCTCAGCCGGTAGATGGCACCCGCCGGTATCGGAGAGGACAGCGAGCGTGGGCTTGTCGAACTTGCGTTCCCACCCGCGACGCATCGCGACAAGCTTCGCGGGCGACAGGTGGCGAAGCTTCTCAAGCGGCGGCCGCGGTGTGTGCCCGAACACTTCGTCCAGCCCGAACTTCTTGAGGAGTGGTTCGATATCCGCCTCCTTCATGGGACCACCGCTCTGCCAGGCGACGCCATCCTCCCTGTCCGACCTCATCCAGCCCGACGCGGAACTGGATCCCATCGGCGACCAGTTCCAGCTGAGCGCATTGTCGCTACTACCTTCTAGATATACCGAAAAGGCCTGTACCACTTCAATCTCCCTCGGTGTTGACCTACGGAGACAATACCACGCACCCAGTGAGTGTCAATGCACTAGATGCCTCCCTTCCGCGCGAGCGCAGCCTTGATGAACGCGGTGAAGATGGGATGCGGCGAGAGCGGGCGCGCGTGGAACTCAGGATGGAACTGCACACCGACGAAGAATGGATGCACGTTCTTCGGTAACTCCATGATCTCCATAAGCGCGCGGCTCGGCGACTTTCCTGAGAACACCGCACCGCCCTGCTCCAAGCGCTCGATGTACTCAGGGTTCACCTCGTAGCGGTGACGGTGGCGCTCGGTGATAGTCTTGGCTCCATACGCTCTTGCAGCATGCGTGTTCGGGGCGATCACTGCCTGGTACTCACCGAGGCGCATCGTTCCTCCCATGTCCTGCTTTGCGATCTTTTCTTTCTGGTCAGGCATGACGTCGATCACTCTATGCGGCGCCTTCGGGTCGATCTCGGCGGTATGCGCCCCCTTCAACTTCAGCACATTGCGCGCGTACTCCACGACGGCGAGTTGCATACCGTAGCAGATACCGAAGTACGGGATCTTCTTCGTACGGGCGTACTCGATCACTTTGATCTTTCCCTCGACACCGGTAGCGCCGAAGCCGCCGGGAATGAGGATACCATCGTACTTCGAGAGTTCTGAGAGCTTCTTCGTGCCCTTCTCGAAATCCACTGAGGAGAGGTAGGTGATCACGGGCTTCGCCCCTGAAGCGTACGCGGAGTACTTGATCGCCTCGAGAACGGATATATAGACATCCGAGAGGATGAAGTCGCCTGACGAGAAATACTTCCCCACCACCGCGATGCGCACCTCTTTCTTCGGGTTCTTGGTCTTCGCGACGAAGCGTTTCCACGGGGCGAGGTTCGCATCACCTTTGCATGAAAGGTGAAGGATGTCGCACAACTTCCCCGAGAGGCCGTCCTTCTCGAAGTTGACGGGCACATCGTAGACACTCTTCACATCGGGAGCGGAGATGACGTTCTCCTTCTTCACGTTGCAGAACTGGGCGATCTTCTCCTTGCGCTTCTCGTCGACACCCACTGGGGACCTGGCGATGATGATGTCCGCGAAGACGCCAGCGCTATTCAATGTGCGCGCAGCGTACTGCGTCGGTTTCGTCTTCATCTCACCGATGGAACCAGGGACCGGTAGGTAGGAGACGAGCACCACAGCGACATTGCCGTTCAATTCGGTCTTCAGCATGCGAATCGCCTCAAGGAACAGGATGTTTTGGTACTCGCCCACCGTGCCGCCAATCTCCACAAGGGTAACATCGGCATCTGCGATATCTGCGGCGTTCTTGATGCGGTCGATGACTTGAAGCGGGATGTGCGGGACCACCTCGACGTTCTTGCCCTTGTATTCGAGATTGCGCTCCTTTCTGATGACCTCTTGATAGATCGAGCCCGTCGTCATGTAGTTCTGTCCCGTGAGCGACACTTCGAGAAAGCGCTCGTAGTTGCCCATGTCCTGGTCCGTCTCGGTGCCATCCTTCAGTACGAACACCTCGCCGTGCTCGGTGGGGTTCATGGTGCCGGCATCCACGTTGATGTACGGGTCGATCTTAAGCGCCGTAACGGTGAGACCGCGCGACTTCAAGAGGAGCGCGATAGATGAGGACGCGATGCCCTTCCCCACACCAGACATGACACCGCCGACGACAAAGATGTACTTTCTTTGTCGCGTGGATGTGGCAGTGGGATTCTTCATGTCGTCAATTAGTTACACCTAATGAGCGTGTCCGGACTTCCCGCAGACGAGGCGCCTGAGCGAGAAGATGCGAGGCGTGTAAGTATCACGATGAGCGTGTTCGAGCGAAGAGTAACGAAGTATCCGGGGAGTCGGGACATGCTCATGCTTTAAGGTACCGCGTGATAGCGAATATGGACGATACCGCACCCAATCCGATGCCCGCACCGACGATAGTCATGAACATCGAGGGGAAATTCTGCACGTAGTAGTGGAAGATATTGAGCGAGAAGAACGACTCTGTGACTCCACCAAGCCATATGGTGAGCGGGTAGAATATGACGAGCGTGACGATGCCTGCGATAGCGCCGTACATGATGCCCTGGAGAATGAACGGGCCGCGGATGAACGTGTTCGATGCTCCCACCAATCGCATGACGGTGATCTCTTCACGTGCGGTATAGATCGCCAGGCGGATGGTATTGAACGTGATGAGTACTGACGCAGCGATGAGAATGGTGAGTGTGACCGCACTGAACTTCTCGACACCATTGATGATGCGGGTGAGTTTGTCGATCGCGTCCTTGTTCTTGTAGAAGTTCGTCTCGCGGATGAACGGCTTCTGTGGGTCCTCGAGGTCGCGCTTCTGCTTCAAGAACGATTCGATGCCCTCGTACTGAGAGGTCTCCTTCGCGCGGATGGAAAGCGTCGCACCGAGCGGGTTGTCACCTAATTCGTCGAGTGCCTGGAGCGTGAGCTGGTCGTTCTCGTGGCGCTCACGGAAATCGGCCAGAGCCTGGTCGCGAGATACATACGTAACCTCAGCGACGTCAGGAAGCCCCTCGAGAGCGGCCTTGAGCCCCAAGATATCCTGCTCAGCAGCGGTGGTCACGAAGTAGACGTTGATGTCGACCTTCGAGCGAATCTGCTCGAGAGACGTATCGAGCAGCTGGCCGAGGAAAATGGCGACACCGATCGTGAAAAGTGTGACCGTCATCACGAAAATGGATGCGAGGGATACGAACGCATTACGCCAGAACCCGATGAATCCGGAGCGTGAGATGCGTTTGATGTTTGTCCAAGTTCCCATATGCGTATTCTACAGTACGTACCGCCCCTCTGCGTCATCACGGATGATCTTGCCCTCGTCCATGGTGATGACGCGGCGCCCGAGCGCGTCGATGACACCCTTGTTGTGGGTCGTCATGATGACGGTGGTGCCGAGGTCGTTGATCTTTTTCAAGATCTGCACCACCTCATACGTGGCAATCGGGTCCAGGTTACCGGTCGGCTCGTCCGCGATGATAACGTCCGGCTGGTTCACGATGGCACGCGCGATGGCGACACGCTGCTTCTCGCCGCCGGAGAGCTCATGCGGGAAGTTCCACATCTTGGTGCCGAGGTCGACCAGTTCGAGCGCCTGCGGCACGTTCTCGGCGATCTCATGGTCGCTGCGGCCATTCGCCTCCATGGCGAATGCGATGTTCTCGAAGGCGGTCTTGTGTGGGAGGAGTTTGAAGTCCTGGAACACCGTACCGAGCTTGCGGCGGTAGTGCGGGAGCTTGCTCTTCGGGATGGAGTGGATGTCGAGCGACTCGAAGAACACCTTGCCGTCTGAAGGGCGATCCTCTGCGATGAGCATCTTGAGGAGGGTCGTCTTGCCTGCACCTGAATGGCCGACGATGGAGAGGAACTCACCAGGCGATACCTGGAAGGTGATATCAGCGAGAGCGATAGAATCGCCGTTGTACACCTTGGAGACTTTGTCGAAATAAATCATCGGAAAATACGTGTGATACGCCTCATCACCGTCATCACGTAATACGCATCGAACAACCTAGGTATTCTACCCCGCTCCCTCGTGCGAGTCTAGAAACGCTGAGAGGTCTCCCTCGAGAACCCTGTGTATATCCCGCACTTCCACGTCCGTTCGGTGGTCTTTCACGAGCTGGTACGGATGGAGAACGTACGAACGGATCTGCGAACCCCACTCGATCTTCATAGTCTTCTCGATCGAGAGGCCACTCAACTCGCGCTTGCGTTGTTCTTCTCTGAAGGCGTACACCTTGCCTGCGAGGAGCGCGAGGCCGCGCTTCTTGTTTTGCTCCTGACTCCGCTCGGATGAAACATGTACCGAGATGTTGGTCGGGGTATGCACGATGCGTACGGCGGTCTCGCGCTTATTCACGTTCTGACCCCCTGCGCCTCCTGAGCGCGCGAACGATATATCAAGTTCTGTTTCTGGAAGCGCGAGTTCCCCTTCAGCATCGACCTTCGGTGACACTTCGACGAGCACGAAGGATGTCTGACGCTTGCCGGACGAATTGAATGGCGACATGCGCACGAGGCGGTGGACGCCGGATTCGTTGCGGAGCAGCCCATAGGCGCCCTTACCGTTTACTTCGATCACGAGGTTGCGATATCCGCCATGGTCGTTCCGATTCTCGTCGATGAAAGTGGTCGCCCAATTTTTCGAAGCAGCGAATCGCTCGTACATCTCGCGCAGCATGCGCGCGAAATCTTCCGCATCATCACCTCCGGCGCCCGCCACGATGGTGAGCACCGCGTCGTTGCGGTCGTACTTCCCCTGCCCAGAAGCGGCGGCTTTAAGCTCTTCGCGCTCTTTCAGCATCGCTTGCGCCTTCTTGGGGTCGCTCCAGAAATCGGGGCGCATCATCGCCTCGTCGATCTCCTTCATGCGTGCCTCGGCTGCATGCGCATCCATGGCGGGTAGTATAGCAAACAGATGGGTTTGACGTACTCACGCGCACCCTGTAGAGTCCACGGCAGACCATACAGCAAGGAGAGAGCTATGACTGTGAGGGACCCGACGCCGAGAATCCGTGCTCGTATCGTCGCAGTGGTCGAAAACACGAAATTCTTGACGATCAGAAAGCTTTTGGGTGAGGAGGCGATACGATTCACGTTCCCCGGAAGCTGGGTTCAAAACGAATACGCGGCGCGCGACGAGGCAGCTGCGCAGTTCCGCCAGCAGACAGGGATCTACATCGACACGAGTGAGCTGCACCCGAAAGTCACGATTCTCCGCTCGGATGTGATGGACTACCACATCTTCGTAGTGAGACTGAGCAGAGATCGCTATGTCGCGCCTGGGCGCAGGCACGGCGCCGTTGCGCGGTCTCTGGACGAGCTTCGCTCGCTGGCGAAGAAGGGCGTCGATCTGAGTTCGACGCTCGCGGTGATCGAAGCGCTCGCCCGAAGTGTTGACGAGGAGCGCGTCCAAGCAACTTCACGTGCGCTCGATGACGAGCTCGGGAGCTGTGGCGCCCATGTGGGCCCGAGAGGTTCTTCCTGCACTGCAGTGGACTGTGGTGGCGCGATGTTCAAATGAAAACGATGCGCCCTTTCAAGGGCGCATTTTACCTACGTGTGTGATATAACCGTTCGTGGGACGAAGCGTACCAGAAGTGGAGAGTGAGCATGAATGATACACGCGCACACCCAATCATCTGCACGAAAAACCCGCCGGTGATGACCGACATCGCGACTGCAGACACAGCATGGGCGAACCGCACCATGCGGGCATCGAACCAGAATGACCCCTCGCGGAGAGTGAACGCTCGCGCCTCACCACGGCACGAGACCGAGCTCGACCGCACGCATTCCACCTGACACCGGCGATTGCCGGTGTTTTTCTTACCCACGTAACCGGAGCATTTGGGCCTGATACACGGTTGTGACAAGCTGGCCTACCCCCATCATAATGAAAAGCACTTCGAACGAATACTCGTTAACAACAAATCCACCGACAAGAATAGCGATGCCTGTGGCGATCTTCATTTGTCCATCTGCCCTGCCCCACAGATAGCCATTTTTCTTATCATTCGAATACTGATCGAAGAGTGCGCTCCAAGTGGGATTTGAGAGTGCGAGTGAAAGACCCAGTCCTGCCTGCACGATGAAAAGATGGAAAGGCGATTCAACAAACAAATATGAGAATGTGAAGATGGTAGTGAGTGCGTAGCCGAGTGTGAGAAGAAATGCCTTGTTGTGTTTATCTGAGTATTTACCAACAAACATGACAGCAATTCCCGTAACAATGAGGTAGGTTGCCCAGGCCCATGACACGTCGAGAATGTCGCCTCCAACGCGCTCTGTGAATACAGCGAGTAGTGGTCCGAGCATGCCATCGGCGAAATTGAAAAGACTTGCACCAACGAGAAGTATACGTTCGTGTTTGTTCACAGGTTCAGTATACCAACACAAAACCCATGCGGGGAGTTTTTCATACATCGAAACCTGCCTTACTTGGTTACGATGAATACTCGTGGCCTGCCTACGGCAGCAGTACACCTTTCGGCTATTTCAGTCCAGGTATTCCTGAACTAGCGCGAAAGGTCCTGAACATGCTCCCAGCATGTTCAGCCTCGCAGGATCGAAACCGGCCTTACTTGGTTACGATGAATGCTCGTGAGCCACCTCGCAGGATCGAACTGCGGACCTTGTCGTTACGAATGACAAGCTCTACCAACTGAGCTAAGGTGGCACTTCCTCGATGCGTCGGAACACAACCCGCCGCTTGGAGCCATCTCCCGGGATCGAACCGGGGACCCCCACCTTACCATGGTGGTGCTCTACCGACTGAGCTAAGATGGCGAAATAGTGCGCGATGAGAATGGGTGACGGTCGCAACGTCGCTGATGGAATCCTTCAGCGTACGGAATTACCCTTTCGTCATCGCGCGGTGTCAGACCGAAGAATCAGCAGTTCCTCGGTACAACGGGTGAAGAATACCAGAAATGGAGCGGGAAATAAAGAGAACCCCGTGGAGGCATATGCCTCCACGGGGTTCTCTAGCTATTGGTGTTAGTTTCCCTCGACGAACGTGAGGGCCTTCCCTGTCGCGCCACCACGGCCCGTGCGGCCGATGCGGTGCACGTAGTCCTCGTAGGTATGCGGAACGTCGAAGTTGATGACGTGCGAGACGTCCGAGATATCGAGACCTCGTGCTGCGACATCGGTTGCGACGAGCACCCGCGTGCGGCCCGACTTGAAGGCATCGAGAGCGCGCTTGCGCTGGTTCGAACTCTTATTACCGTGGATCGACTCGGCACGAACGCCACGCTGCGCGAGCTGCTTCGCGAGACGTTCGACGCCGCGCTTCGTAGCGCCGAAGACGATGACCTTATCGAACGAAGGATCGCGGAGGAGTTCTTCCAGGAGGCCGAACTTCGAAGCTCCTTCGGTGATGCGGACGATACCCTGCTCGACGGCATGCGACGTGGTCGAGGTGCGCGTCGAGACGCTGATCGGATCCTTCAAGAATTCGTTGATGAGCTTCTCGATCTCTGGCGGCATCGTTGCCGAGAAACAGAGCGAGTGACGCTCGTGGTGCATGCGCTCCATGAGGAATCGGATGTCCGGGATGAAACCCATATCGAGCATGCGGTCTGCCTCATCGAGCACGATTGCGGTGAAGGATTGCATATCGAGCGCGCGGCGTTCGATCAGATCCTTGAGGCGACCAGGCGTACCGATGACGAAACGTGCCGTGCGTACTGCGGAGATCTGCGGGCGAATGTTCGCGCCACCGATGACCACAGCTGCCGTCATGCCGAGACCACGCGAGAATCCTTGGAATTCCTCCCAGATCTGTGTCGCGAGTTCGCGCGTCGGCACGACGATGAGCGTGCGCTCGTTCGCATGCACGAGTGCGCGGTCGATGAGTGGCAAAAGGAACGCAGCGGTCTTTCCTGTGCCGGTATTCGCGATACCGACGACGTCCTTCCTCTGATAGACGTGCGGGATCGCCTTGTCCTGAATCGGGGTCGGCGTCGTGTACCCCTTCTTCACGACCTGCTCGCGAAGCTTCGGATGCGTGATGAGCGATGCGAAATCGTTGGTCACGACATGGACCGGAGTCTCGGCGCCCTTCGCGCGCTGGTCTTCGATCTCGCGCTTCGACTTCTCGATGAAGCGCTCGATATCGATATCGGGCGCATTGAAACGACCGCGTCCGCGTCCTCCCCCGCGACTGCCTCCGCCCCTATTCGAGCGGCCGGAATCGAAAGAGTTGTCGCGACGACCGCCACGATCGAAGCGCCCGCCGTCGCGGCGACCGCGACTCGGGCTACGCTCAGGCGACCACGCGCGCGAGCGCGAGTCGTGAGACGGCGTGCGTGCGCCACCGCGGGAAGCGGAACCGCGCGAGTATGACTGCTGCCCACGCGACGAGCGAGAGTCACGAGCAAAGTCGCTCGCGTACTTCGGTCGCGCGAAGCTGCCATCCTGTATGGTGATATCCGATCCGCGATCGCCCATATCCTCTGGGGTATCGCTTCCGGACACGATGACCGTGTCCCCGATATCGTCGGTGTTCATCACATCTGCACCAGCGAAGCCGGTGCGAGGATACGATGCTCCGGCTGGGCGGGTACGGTTGCGTCCACCGCGGCGACCGCGGCGGCGTGGGCGACCATCGCCCTGTTGTGGGCGCGCCGAATGGCTGCCCGTTCCAAATGTCTGCATTAGAAAATGCGTTAACGTCGATAAGGCATCCCACCGTACTTCCTCATGGATGCCCGAGACGTTCCTCGTGCTGGCGCCATACACATGTGTGAGGCTGCCGAAAGTAAAGCAGATTGCCCTTTTACAATATCAGAAAATAAGAAAAAGTAAAGACTACAGTACTTTACCCCGTCGCTCCTCCTCTGCTGCGACCCACTCTTCATCGTAGCCGAAATAATGCGCCACTTCGTGCCAGACCGTATTCGAGACGCACGCAGCGATATCCGCTGGGTCCGAATACTCGGCGAGAATGGGCTCTTTGAAGATCGTGATGGTATCCGGCAGGATCGGCTCATCGATGCCGCGCTCAGTGAGCGGTATCCCCTCATAAAGACCGAACAGCGTGTCGCCTTCCGGCACTCCCTGGTCTCTGAGCTGATCTGGCGTAGGGTGATCGGCGATGATGATGGCAATGTTCTTCATATGCGCGCGCACCTCTGGGCGCAAATCGTCGATGCCCCGAGCGACGAGCGCTTCGAATTCGGTGTCGGTCATGTAGGTGATGTGATGTATACACTTTTCTGTGTATCTGCAAGAAACTCCCGTGTCGCACGTGGCGATGTAAACCGCAGTATTTTCTTCTGATACACAGGTTCGGCAAGTACTGCGTTCAACGACCTCGTCTCTCCTTTGGTCCATACGAGCTTGAGGAAAGAGAAACTGAATGTCTCTGGGCTTCCGTTGAGTTCTGGGCGCGGAGTGTGTCTATGGCGATACCACCGTATGACGTATCGCCATGCGGCGACATGCGGTGGATAATCAAGATAGATGATCGTGTCCGCTCTATCGAACACGAACTGCCGGGCGCCTTTCGAGATGTATCCTTCGATGATCCATGACTCTCCGGAACTCGCTCTGTCGAGTTCGTGCACCGTCGCATCATCGCCGACATAGTTCCAGCCCGGTCGCCACATAATGGCGTCCATGTGGGTTACCGGTAGACCTGTGCGCTCTGAGAGCTCACGTGCGAACGTTGATTTTCCCGACGCACTAACTCCTACGATGACTATTTTCGTGCCGAGGTGCATGGAGAGATCATAGCAAGATCGAGTAGTTTTCGCGCGGTCGAAGGGACTTGAACATTACATGTTCAGTACACCTTTCGTATTTTCTTATGTCTTCGCATTCGAAAATATACGAAAGGTCTTCAAGTCCCTTACGCAAGATGCACTAGCATCTTGCTCGACTGCGTACAACAAAAGCCCCTTTGGGGCTTTTGTCTTTGCGCGGTCGAAGGGACTTGAACCCTCGGTCTCCGCCGTGACAGGGCGGCGCTTTAACCAGCTAAGCTACGACCGCAAATGAGTGCAAATTGAAAAGTGAACTTTTCAATTTTGTGCGAATGCCGCGGTCGATTCGCGCAGCGCATGCGTAGCGAATACAGTCCGCAAACACTCACTACCTACCTTCTGTCCGAACGCAGCGGTCGCCGTGCGTAGCACGTCAGTCCGCAAGCACTCAGACATCCCCTTTGTCTCAATAGTGCCCAGAGGACAAAATTCGACCTTGGTATTATACATATTTTCGGCAAGTTTCAAAGATGTGCTGAATTGTGTCAGTGGGAGGAATTGATTCTTACAGAATCTGTTCAGGTTGTATGGCAGATTCTCCCAAAGGTCGAATCGTGCCGACAACCTCTTCGATCCCTCCACGAACAGTCCCCCGGACTGTTCTCACCGACACGAAAAATGCCCCACTGGGCATTTTATTCTGTGTCAGTGGGAGGGATCGAACCTCCGACCTAGGGCTTATGAGTCCCTCGCTCTAACCAACTGAGCTACACTGACATATTCTTCCTTCTGCCGAATCACGGCCCAAAAACGATACCATATCTGCCCCGTTTTTCAACGCGGACACAGGACCGACTCAGCGAGATCGATATGTTCTGGGTATCCGATCGGCAACCACAGACGCTGCTCGACGACCGTCACAGGATGACGGAGCGCGTATTCGGTCACCGAATCAGTGAGGAGGTACTCCCCCAATTCCGACATATGAATCTCGATATCGAAGATCTCTGGCGTAAGTACGAACCCACCGATATTTACGAGGTTCGATGGGGGGACCTCAGGCTTCTCGACGATGGACGCGAGCGTACCGTCATCGTTAAGGACGAGCACGCCGAATTTCTCGGGCGTACCCGAACGAGCAGCGAGCATGCCAGCAGGGGTGCGCACCACCTCTGCGAGTGACTCAGCGCCATGAATATCATCCGCGTACATGACCAAGAACCGATCAGAAACCATACCCCGCGCTTTAAGGAGCGCGTCCGCTGTTCCGGCTTTCGGGTTCTCCTGCACTGCGTATCGCACCGAGCGACCCTTGAACTCCGTACCACAGAATTGTTGAATCATTTCAGCCTTGTAGCCCACGACGATAACGAGTTCGTCGATCTCTGCAGGGAGCGCATCGACGATATGCTCGAGAATCGGCTTACCGCACACCGGCACGAGCGGCTTCGGCATCGTCTCGGTGAGTGGGCGCATTCGGGTTCCCTCTCCGGCTGCTAGGATGACGCACTGCATGGAGTGTAGAGTACGATTACTGTGAGCACCCGAGTTGTGCCTCGGCCTTCTTTACATCATCTGGTGACGCGACCGGGATCCACAGATCCTGCTCGACGACCGCGATCGGGTACTTCGCTGCGTAGCGTTCAATCACCTCAGGGAGGTAGTATTCATCTTTCACCGTCTTCTCGGGAGGGAATTCGAAGATATGCTCATCGATCACCATTGGGCCTGTTGACGCGCAGTTCGATGGGGCATGCTCAGGCTTCTCGATCATGAGTCCGAGGGTACCATCCGGATTACGTACGACGATGCCGAACTTGCGCGTGTCCTCGACCGAGGTCACGAGCAAGGAACGCGTGTACGAGGTCGCCCGCGCGAGGTCCTGCTTGCCGTGAATGTCGTCCGCGAACAAGAGAAGGAAACGACCCTTGATAAGGTCCTTGCAGAGCCACAGCGCCTTCGCGGTGCCGTTCTGCTCCTCCTGGCGCACGTACTGCACCTTCCTCCCCTTATACTCGGAGCCGCAGTGAGCCTCGATCATCTCGGCCTTGTAACCAACAACGAGAATGAGCTCGTCGATCGACGACGGGAGCGCATCAATGACATGGTCGAGCAACGTTTTGCCGCACACCGGCACGAGCGGCTTCGGCATCGTCTCGGTGAGTGGGCGCATGCGGGTCCCAAGACCGGCAGCGAGAATGACACATTGCATAGGAAATTGTTATGAGCGTTGGACGTTATAGCACAGGTGTAAGGGAACGACTATGCCTTCTGATCATCGCGGTGAACGAACAGAAGGAGTGCGATAATGAAAGCAAACGAAGAGAATGCGATGAGGGGGAACGTGACATAGCCGAATTCGAAGATAATGCGTTTCGCGCAATCCCCCACCCCGGACGCGGGACACGGCAACGCGTGGCCGCCCGTCATCTGCATGTAGTGGTGGTAGAGCGAGATGAGGGCTCCGACCCCTGCGAGCACGATGCCGTAGAGCGCGATCGATCGATCGCGACGGAACCATGCGAGCGGCAGTATGAATGCGAGCGGATAGAGGAAGACGCGCTCGGACCAGCACAGGCCGCACGGAACGACGCCGAAGTACTCAGAATAGACGAGACTGAGGACGAGGCCGACTACGGCGACGAACGATGCTGCCGGCATCGCGTATGACGAGATGAGTGCGTGCGCACGTGCATCTTTAATGAGGTAGAAGGCCACGAGCGCCAACGTCCCGATCTGCATCAGGACCGCCGCTAGTGAAACGAGCCAATTGAGTGTGAAGAGGTCCATAGGTGACCGTTACTCGGTAGGCGCCGGGAGAGCGCATCCCGTCTTGGTCGCGAGCTCCTCGAGAGGCACTTCACCGGTCTCGCGCGAACCATCCTTGAACTCCCATGTCGGATACGATTCGATGTTCTTATCGATGCACGCCTGAGTGCGCGTCTTACCGTCCGGCATAGAGCACTCGACGTACGGCAAGAGACGCGCCGAGCTTCCGAACGCGCGCTTCTGCGCCTGACAATGCGGACACCAGAAGGCACCGTAGAATGTTGCTTCGCTATCCGCGATGCACTGTGCGAAACCATCGAGATTCCCTGCTGCCGTCTCGCGTTGCGCGATGATGAAACCAAGACCAACGACCACGACGAGGGTGATGCCGACGATAATGAGAGTTCCTTTATTCATCCCGTGAGAAATTTACCCTATATAATCCTCATTTTGACGAACCCAGAAATGCCGCAGCACCTCTACCGGGATTCATATGGTAACGAGTATACCACCGTTATACGAAAGGGGTATGCGCGCCGTTCTTTGCAAAGCTTCGTTTCGCGTGGTATCTTTTTGTCACTCGACGCACAGATTGCTGATCTGTGCACGAAGACATAGTGCATTCGAAAGCACACATATAGCGGGGTAGAGGAGAGGTACCTCGGGAGGCTCATAACCTCCAGACCCCGGTTCGATTCCGGGCCCCGCAACACGTACGAAAAACACCCCCGTCTGGGGTGTTTTTCGTACGTGTGAGGAGGCAAGAGAGCAAACTGCTTTGCTCTCGTCGGAATCGAACAGACGGAGCCATGTCGCATCGCGACAGGCGAGTCCGGGGAGAAAGTCGTTATGAGGTTAAAAGTAATTCTTACTTTTAACCGAATTACGAACTTGACCCTCGATTCATCTCCGCAACACGTACATCACAACCGCCTCAGGGCGGTTTTGATGTCTCGGCGCTGGCCCGAAAGCACTTCACGCATCAGTGGTGCCCGTGTCCTCCCCCGTGTGAGCCGTGCCCGTGATGGGACAGTTCATCGAAGGCTTTCTTGTAGCGTGCGATGGTCTCGTTCGCGATGCGCTTCGTGAGTATGAAATCGCCACCGACGTGCGCGATTTGATTGCGCACCTTATGGGCAGCCCATGCGTCGTCGAGGGCATGGAAGGTATCGTGACTCATGTGCTTGAGACGCTCTCCGATAGTGGTTCCAGGGATGCCGCGGTGCTCGAGGAGCTCTTCGAGCATGATGTCCGCTTCGATGATCGCCAATCGCCAATCGTTCGGGTTCTCAGACGAGACATGATGCTCGATCTGCGCGAGCTTGCCGTTCGATTCGTGCCTCTCGAAGAGGCGGCGATACTTCTCCTCTTCTTCATGAAGCCGATGATGGTATTTCGCCCCGAGTTCGTTGAGTCGGATACGCGCGTAGATGATGCCGTAGAGGAGTACGAGCGAGACGAGGAGCGCGATGATCGAATACACTTCCCAAATGCCGTAGGCGACCTTGAGGAGGGAGGCGAACTTCTCTTCGGCGATACCACTTCCCTGCGCTGGGCCGAATCCGAACGCGCCGAAGATGCTCTGTATCACGCCAACGATACCGTCAGCATCAATGCCGATCTGAGTGTAGTTGAGTTCTATCTGGTCCTCTTGCATGGGGCGATCACTCGCCGACGAAACGCTCCGCTATATCGTAGAGTCGATCCTCGCCATTGTGTGGCGCCATGAACTGAATACCGATCGGGAGCGTGTTGCCCTCGCGCGACACGCTCCCTGCAGGAACGGATATCGCGGGGACACCTGTGAGGTTCGCAGGAACGGTGAAGATATCGGTCAAGTACATGGAGAGTGGATCGCTCTTCTCTCCGACGCGGAACGCCGGCATCGGCGCCGTCGGTGTCAGTATACAGTCCACGGACGCAAAGACGGAAGCGAGTTCTTCACGCATGACCGCACGGATGCGCTCCGCCCTGCCGTAGTACGCATCGTAATATCCCGAAGAGAGCACATAGGTACCAAGGAGTATGCGGCGCTTCACTTCTTTGCCGAAACCAGCTGCGCGCGATGCACCGTATTCTGTGATGAGATCCTTCCCTTCGACATGCAATCCGTAGCGCACGCCGTCGTATCGCGCGAGATTCGAGGACACTTCGGCGGGCATCACGATGTAGTACGCGGCGAGACCTTCTTCCATCATAGGAAGTTCGACATCGACGATCGTATGACCAGCAGCGCGGAGCGTCTCTTCTGCCTCTTCGAACACGCGGAGTACGTCGGGCTCGATACCCTTCAGAAACGCGCGTGGGACGCCGACCGTATAGGTCTGCTTCACAGGCACCGCGGGATATTCATCGTCTCGGTAGGTTGTCGCATCGAGCGGGTCCTGCCCCTGGATCACCTGCATGATGGTGCGGACATCGGACACGGTGTGCGCGAATGGGCCTGCCTGATCAAGCGAGGAACCCATCGCGATGAGCCCGCTTCGCGACACGCGGCCGTACGTTGGTTTCATACCGACGAGACCACAGAAGGATGCGGGAAGCCTGATGGATCCACCGGTATCGGTGCCGAGTGCGACCGGTACGCTCCCCATGGCGACCGCGGCTGCGGAGCCTCCAGAAGAGCCTCCAGGAACACGGGACGTATCGAGCGGATTCTTCGTCGGGCCGAATGCCGAGTTCTCTGTCGAAGAGCCCATCGCGAACTCATCGAGGTTCGTTGCACCGACCACGATCGCACCCGCAGCCACGAGGCGCGCGGTTACGGTCGCATCGTACGTTGCCACATAGTTTTCAAGCATGCGTGAGCCGGCAGTGGCACGAGTGCCCTTCATCAGGATGTTGTTCTTCAATGCAACGGGGATCCCGAGAAGCGGACGATCGGCGTACTCGCCACGTCCGTACGCGGCATCGGCCTCGCGTGCAGCGTCGCGAGCATGCTCGTATACCTCGAGGTACGCATGCACATCGGGGTCGCGCTCGGTAATCACCGCGAACGCGCGCTCGAGGGCCGCGCTCGGAGTATCGGTGCCCGCGATGAAGGCTTCGCGGAGCGAGCTGATGGTTTCGTTATGATGGGTCATGGCTATTTCCAAGAATGCGTTTCACGAGCGCGAGACGGCCGACCTTCTTGGGGAAAGCGGCGATGATGGCGTCCGAGTAGGTGCCGGGTTCATGCGTCGGCACGTCGTCACGAAGAGGGTTCGCGTGCGGCGGTACGACCGCTTCTCGCTCTCCGAGCGAGAGCTTCTTCACGTGGTCAACGTACTCGAGTATCGAGTCCATCTCTGCCGCGTAGGCAGCGAGTTCTTCATCGGTGAGCGCGATGCGCGAGAGGGTCGCAAGATGCTGTACGTCTTCTATTTTCATCGCCGCAATCGTACCACGAAGCGCACCTCGGTGCTACGAACCCTCGATCATGGCGGCGAACGCTTCCTCCGTGAGGATGGCGACGCCGAGCGATCGTGCTTTCTCCGCCTTTGAGCCAGGCTCGCCACCTATGACGAGGTAGTCGGTTCGAGCTGATACCGATCCTGCGACCGAGCCGCCACGGGCGCGCACCAACTCCCCTGCCACATCGCGCGAGTACCGCGACAGCGTTCCAGTGAACACGAATGACTTTCCGCTCAGGGAACCGCCGACGCGGTTGGGAGCTTCGATGGTGGTATGCGAGAGGAGCGCAGTGAAGAGTCGTGCATGAGCTGCGTCCGCGAACCACGAGCGGACCGAGTCCGCGACCACCTCACCGACGCCATCGACAGCGACGAGATCCTCTCGCGACGCCTTCTCGAGAGCCTGCGGAGTACCGAAGTGGTCCGCAAGCGTTCGGGCCATGGTCGTGCCGACATGATCGATGCCGAGCGCTGCGAGGAGTCGCCACAACGGCACGCGCCTCGTCGCGTCTATGGACTGGAGGGCGTTCGCTGCGGAGAGCTCCTTGAATCCTGGCAACGCGAGGAAATCGTCCTTCGTGAGTTCGTAGAAATCGTCGAATGTCGACACTAGGCCCGCATCCATGAGCAGATCGATGGTCTTCTCACCGAGCCCGTCCATATTAACCCCGTGCTTCGATGCGAAGTGATACAAGCGACGACGGTGGAGCGCGGCCGAGTCCTTAGCGACGCATCGATACGCTGCCGTCCCTGGTATGCGCTCGATAGAACCGTCGCCGCCGCACTCGGAAACAGTGCGCGGGAATGCGTACTTCCGTGCAGAGCGTGGTCGCAACTCGGTGACGACGCGCACGATTTCAGGAATCACGTCACCCGCCTTGCGCACAACGACGGTATCCCCGATGCGCACATCGAGGCGAGCGATCTGGTCTTCGTTATGAAGCGTGGCATGCTGCACCACCGAACCAGCGACGCGCACCGGCTCCATGACTGCGACTGGCGTGATGACCCCCGTACGACCGACCTGGAGTTTGATATCGATGAGCTTGGTCGTCGCCTCTTCTGCGGGAAACTTGAACGCGATGCCGAATCGCGGAGCCTTTGCAGTGTACCCGAGCACGTCTTGGAGCCGCACTTCGTTCACCTTGATGACGATGCCGTCGACACCGTACGGGAGACGCGCACGAGCGGCGATCCACCGGGAACGATACTCGATGATCGATGCGGTGGTGCGCACATGCTTCCATTCGGGATTCACGACGAATCCATTATCCTTGAGGTACATGAGCTCCTCTGCCTGCGTCGGGGGGAGGTTCCTACTCGCGGACTCGAAGCGCTCGACGTCGTACGCGAAAAAACGAAGCTTGCGGGCCCGCGTCACCTCAGGATCGAGCTGCCGCAGTGAACCAGCGGCCGCGTTTCGTGTATTCGCGAAGAGTGACTCCCCTGCACCCGCCCGTTCTCGATTGATGCGCTCGAGCTCCTTCTCAGGGAGCCATGCTTCGCCGACCACGATAAGCGGCTCCTGCTCGGGTATGCGCTTTGGGATATCCGCGATAGTTGATGCAGTGTGCGTGATGTCTTCCCCCACCTGCCCATCACCACGCGTCGCTGCACGCACGAGCACCCCTTGATCGTATTCGAGCACCACCTTCAGCCCATCGATCTTATGCTCAACGACATACGTCGGCGATTCCTCGATGCCCGCTGCGCGAAGCATCTTCACAATACGGCCTTCCCATTCCGCGAGCTCGTCTTCGGTGAAACAATTGTCGAATGACCACTGACGGACCTTGTGCGCGACCTTCGCGAACGCCATGCTCGCTGCGCCGCCCACCTTCCCGGTAGGAGAGTCGGGAGTCCTGAGTTCGGGATATGCACGCTCGATATCCTCGAGTTCTCGTACGAGGGAATCGTACTCGGCATCCGAGATCTCTGGAGCGTCCTCCTCGTGATACCGCGCACGGTGGTACTCAATCAGCGCACGTAGCTTCTTGGCTCGAGCTGATGAGGACCCCTTTCCTGACTTCGTGTCTGACATGCGCCCATTCTACGCGAAAGCGCGCACCCATTAAAGGATGCGCTGCGAGACCTGGCTCATCTCGCCTAATAGTTCGCGCGCAGGGCGCGTTCGACCACGCGCGGCGAATTGAGCTGACTGCACGCGCGATTGTACCCGCGTGATTCGATCTCGGTACAGGTTGCCCCTGTATCGCATGAGTGTCCGGAGGGGGCATCAGGCCCGAGATATTTCGTAATGGACATTTTGGTGCAGACTGGCTGTCCGCTGGATTGCCAATCGTACTGGAACTCCTTCGAGACGCCGCTCGAACCGCCCGATGGCGCAGTATTGTTCACCCCCATGCAGGAAAAACTCGTCGCTGATGGCGCACTGAGATCGAAGATGCCGCCCGCGAGGGACGCATCCCAGTACAGAGCGCATTCCATACCTGCATCAGCAGCATAGAACGCGATCTCTGATTCACGTCCCACGCCAGAGAACACGAATTGCTTGAGCGTGATATTGAGCATCGACAATCCGACCGCGAGCACCACTGATGATATGAGTACTGCCACCAGGAGCGCGAACCCGCGCCTTCCTTCTTGTGCGACCTGTGATTTCATAGTCATCATAGGTTGTTGTACTGATCGAACAAGCGCGACTGCACGGTGATGGTGCGCGTAGCGCCGCGCGACTGCCATGCCACGACAGCATCGACGACGATCTCATTTGCGCTCACGTTCGTGATGCGAATGGATCGTCGGTAGATCGTCTGTGCACCGTTCGAGTCGTGGCTATAGATCGCGCGAGGGTTCCCACTCCCGTTCGAGAGACCATCCTCATCATAGAAAATATTGCACGCTGAACCGCTCGATGCGGTGCAGTCGATGAAGTTCATATTATCGATGTCGATACCGCATCCGGATGCGCTGGCGCAGTCCGCACCGCCCGTGCCGATCGGGATGCCTGTGAGCCAGGGGCGCCCGTTGAGCGCGTTCTCATCACGTATATTCCTGATGATCTCGATTCCCTCCTGCGCGATATAGAACGCGACGATCTGATCCTTCGCATAGATGCTGTTCTGAATGCCGGTTTGTGCGATCGCCATCGGACCGACGATAGAGAGAAGGAGCACCGTGATAGCGACGAGCGCTTCGATGAGGGTGAACCCACGCTTCTGTGACGTGTGCATATGTATGAGGCGCTTCATCATAGATCGATCATTCGCTGGGTTACGGTCGTCTGCAACTTGAGCTCGGCACTCTGGGGTGTCCCTTCATCAGCAATGCCGTGCAACGTGATGGTCGTCATGGGTTGCTCAGTATTTCCTGCAATAGTCGAACCCGTCACTACGAACCGGAGCGTCTTGATATCGAAGTTCTCTGACGTGAGCTCGTACTGCGGGCCGAACGAAACACCGTTACCTGCGCCATTTTGATCCACTTCTTGCATGATGACCCCGTTCCCGTTCGATGTGTCGAGCCAAATATGAACGAATTGGCCACGATCATCAGTGAAATAGATCTCATCATCACCATTCGGACAATCGTTCGGGGCCGTCACCTGCCCACTTGAACCGCAATGATAGTTGAGACCTGTGCGCATCAGACGAGACATCGTCTCGAACGTGAAGAACGTGTTGTTGATGGTATTCGAGATGCTCTGCGATTTACGATTCGCATCGAGCACCACAAGGAGCGCACTCACCGCGGTCGTCACCACGATGACGAAGAGTGCGACGGATACGAGCACCTCAATAAGCGTGAATCCCGCGCGCGGGCCGCTCTTCACACGGACTCGCGACACCCCTGGTGCCGTACGACGCGCTGCATGTGCCTGTGGTGTTCGGAACATACTTATTCGACGGAGATCCTTCCTGAGCGAGCTATGTGCACTTTGCGATCCCCACCTCGGTTCGAGGTGACGGTCACTACCAACTCGACTACGTTGGTGGAGCCGGAATAGGTCGTAAACGTAGTGTCTAGGTGCGGTCGATCGAAAGAGACGCTTGCCCATTCGACCGGATGGTCATCGGGGTCGTTCGCTCTGCGTTCGACTATGGAAGTGATTTGGGCTCCTTGCGTGATGGTGATCAACTTAACGAGCTCTGAGCTTGGATCGTACTCATTATCTGAATCATGATCGTTGAAGATGGCATACGTCCCACTGTTCTCAGTGAAGTAGATGCCGTAGGAATTCTGCCCTTCGGTAAGGAGGGTCCCTCCGCCGCCTAAGTTGCTCGTGGAGATGGTCATCACTTGAGCCTCACGCACGGAGAGTGCGACTTCGTACGCAAGGTTACGTAGCACGGTCGTACTGTCGAAATTGCGGTACTGCGCGATGACGACCGCAGTGAGGAATCCGACGATTGAGAGCACGATGACGATCTCGGCAAGGGTGAACCCTGCCGTTGCTACTCTACGGAGCGATGATGGACGTAAGGATCGCATCCGTGAGCATGAAGACGTCGGCGTGCGCATAGGATATGAGAAGGAAGCTCCCGATCAAGAACGGTGCGAACGGGACTTCGGCTTTCATTGTAAGCGGTACGCCGAAGAAACGTAAGCGGCGTTTTCCCCTCGAAAGTGCTCGTTCGATGCCGAGGAGCGAAACGCTCACCACTGCTCCGATCCAGAATGCGAACACGATGAGCGAGAACGAGGCACTGAGCCCGACCATGAGCGCGAGCGGGACCGAGAGCTTCGCATCACCAAGACCAATCCATGCCCCATTCGATACTCTCCACAGCCCTCCGAGAAAACCGAACGTGAGCGCTGGTGCGGCGATATCGTAGATTGTGGGCAACACGAACGTTGATCCATCCCACACAAGCATAAGAGACGCCACTGCTGTGAGTGCAATCACGTACTCATCGGGGATGATGAGATGCTCGATGTCATAGACGAACACGATGACGAGAAGCGAGAGGAACACGAGAGAAAGGACCATCGTGACCGTATCAAGACCCAGAGTGAACACGTACGCGAAGATGCTTCCCATAGCGAGTTCGATCAGGATATAACGCGGACTCACACGCGCACTGCAGTGCCTGCATCTACCTGTGAGCGCAATGTACGAAAGGATTGGCACCAGATCGATAGCCGTGAGTCGCGCGCCACAACTCATGCAATGCGAGTGTCCACCAAGCGTGCGCGCCGTATGCGTGCGGAGGATTACGACATTCATGAAACTGCCGATGATGGCACCGAGACAGAATGCTGCGGAGGTAAGCAGGAATTCCAGCATCCCTCTATACTACCCTACCGATGCATGTACGCGCACGACAAAACCCGCATACGCGGGTTT
>JACCDR011304683.1_pt1 | contig 25770 bp, 30 predicted proteins | sample 7446431 | NCBI WGS metagenome assembly JACCDR01 (sample SAMN15323443, study PRJNA562643) | freshwater metagenome | isolation source: river surface water | place: USA:Blue River Watershed | collected 2017-08-17 | reverse complement strand
GCGGTATATCCAACCAGCCTTGGGTGGCTTTCAGGTGTGGGTCATGTAGCAAGTCGTGCAAGCTCATCATGGGCATGACGGGGATGTCACGTGCGGCCAGAGCTTGGAGCCACTCGGTCGTGCTGCGGTGTTGCATGTGTTGGGCCACCAAGCCATACAAGGCGTCGATGTGTTTGATGCGCTCGGCATGGCTGGCAAATCGGGCATCTGTTTTGAACAAATCGGGCTGGCCCACCAGCTCTAAAAACGCGGCCCAATGCGACTCGTTGTACATGAGCGCGCAAATGTGCCCGTCGCTCGTGCGGTAGGGCTTGCGGTTGGCCGAGAGCATGCGCGTGTAGCCCATGTCGGCAATGGGGGGCTGCCAAGTTTCGCCGCTCAAGTGTTCGCCCATGACGAACTGCAAAAGACATTCAAACATGGGCACTTCCACATGCTGGCCCACGCCAGTGCGGTAGCGTGCAATGACTGCTGCCATGACAGCATGCACCATGTTCAGGCCAGTCACGCGATCGGCAAAGGTGGCGGGCACATAGCGAGGCTCGGGGCTGCCGCTTTGCGTCATCAACCATGGAATGCCAGCGGCGCCTTGAATGAGGTCGTCATACGCAGGCCATTCGGAGTAGGGGCCGCCTTCGCTGTAGCCATACGCCCCACATACCACCAAGCACGGGTTCATGGCGTGCAGTGTGTCGAACGACAAACCCAAACGCGCCATCGATGCAGGGCGAATGTTGTAGGTCAACACATCGGCAGTCTTGCAGAGCTTGAGCAACTGCTCGCGTTGTTCGGGTTGTTTCAAATCCAATACAACAGATCGTTTGTTGCGGTTGGCATTCATGAAGATGTGGCCCATGCCCGGGTGCTTCATCGGCCCCGCATGGCGCATGATGTCGCCGCTCGGCGATTCAATCTTGATGACGTCGGCCCCGTAGTCGCCCAAGATTTGCGTCGCATAGGGGCCAAGCACTACGCCTGTCAAATCAATGACGCGCAGGCCAGCGAGTGCACCTTGCAACATTGACGTGTTCGCGGCGTTGTCCATGGTGTGCATGGGTTATTCGGGGGTGATGCCTGCTGTTTTTACCCAGCCGCCCCATTTTTTAATTTCAGCATCAATTGTTTTGGCCAGTGTGGCGCTGTCTTCCACATCCAAGTCAATGCCGGCACCTTGAATTTTTTCACGCACTTCGGGCTTAGCCAATACGGCCAACAAGGTGGCCGTGGCTTTCTTTTGTACATCGGCAGGCATGCCAGCAGGTGCCATGAGACCGAACCAAGCACTCACGTTGTAGTCTTTCACGGTGTCACCGATCGGAGGAACATTGGGTGCTTTGCCTGCACGTTTCTTGGTGGTGACGCCTAGGCCGCGCATACGTCCCCCGTTCATTTGTGCGACGGCGTTGCCGGTGTCAGCAAAGGCGAACTGAATCTGACCACCTAACAAATCGGTCAGCGCCGGTGGGATGCTTTTGTAGGGAACATTGACAGTTTGTAGGCCTGCAAGCTCACCTAGCATTGCGCCAGATACAAGTGAGCCTGATGATCCCCACCCGTAAGCGAGCTTGCCTGGATTGGCTTTGGCATAGCTCACAAATTCCTTCATGTCTTTGGCAGGAAAGTCGTTGTTGACCATCAAGATAAAACCGGTTTCACCAATCTTGCCAATGGGTGTGAAGTCTTTCACTGGGTCATAGGGCAACTTACGGTAAAGATGCACGTTTGCGGCTTGCGTGGTGCTGGTTGTGACCAAGAAGGTATAGCCGTCTGCCGGTGCTGCTTTCACCACCTCGGCCCCCAAGATGCCGTTGGCGCCCGCTTTGTTTTCGACGGTGATGGTCTGGCCCATCGCCTCTCCCATAGCTTGCGCCAAGATACGACCTACGTTGTCGGTGGCGCTACCTGCGCTGAAAGGTACAACAAATTTGATGGGCTTATTGGGGTAGCTTTGTGCGTGTGCGGCGGTTGCTACAAAACCAGCTAACGCGGTGATGGCAAAGCCGGCGCAAATGAGGCGACGCATTGGGTTGTTGAAGTGGTGCATGGTGGTTGTCTCCTGTTGGTTTTTTGAAATCTCATTGCCTCACGATGCTAATCGCGTGTGGCTCGGCGTTGCACGGCATCAATATAAGCTTGTCCATCGGGTGGGCGTCCACTGCGTTGGCTCTCCCAAATCATTTGGCCCAAGGCGTCCATGGTTTGGTGGTGGGCGTCGTGCAGCGAGTCGAGCTTGGCAGTGAGCAGCTCCACCGCTTGGCGGATGCCACGGGGTTGGTCAATCGAGCATTGCTCGCTCACCGACAGGTGCATGGACAAATGCAAGAAGGGGTTGGTCTTGCCGTCTTTGACTTCGTACATGCGCTCTAGCGCTGCATCGACATCCGAAAAGTCTGCGTGGTACTCGGGGTGCTCGACCACCCATTGGCTGGCGAGTGTTTCTAGAGCGTCCATGGGCAACGCATCGCGCCACTTGGCATAGACCGAACAAAAAAAGCGCCGTACGTCGGCTTGACTGGGTTCAAACATGCCTGTGATTGTGACAAAGAAAAAGGCCTCCGAAGAGGCCTATGTCGCGTGTGTGTTGGGGGTTTATTGTTCAACAAACGCACGTTCCACCACAAAGTCGCCAGGGGTGGTGGTGGAGCCTTCTTTGAAACCGCGCTCTTCCAGCAAAGTTCGCATGTCTTTGTTCAGGCCGGGGCTGCCGCAAATCATGATGCGGTCGTTGGCGGGGTCGATGTTGGGCAAGCCCAAATCTTGGGTGAGTTTGTTGGAGGTGAGTAAGTCGGTCACGCGACCTTGGTTTTTGTAGGGCTCGCGGGTGACGGTTGGGTAGTACAACATTTGGTCGCTCACCATTTCGCCCAAGAACTCGTGCTTGGGCAGTTCTTCGGTCAAGTAGTTGTGGTAGGCGAGTTCTTTGACTTCGCGCACGCCGTGCACCAAGATGACTTTTTCAAAGCGCTCATACGTCTCGGGGTCGCGCACGATGCTGAGGAAGGGGGCCAAGCCCGTGCCCGTGCCAATGAGGTACAGGTTTTTGGCAGGCAGCAAATAGTCGATCAGCAAGGTGCCGGTGGGTTTTTTGCCGATGACGATTTTGTCGCCCACTTTGATGTGTTGCAGCTTTGATGTGAGGGGGCCGTCTTGCACCTTGATGCTCAAAAACTCCAAGTGCTCTTCGTAGTTGGCGCTGACGATGCTGTACGCGCGCAGCAGCGGTTTGCCGTTTTCACCGCGCAAGCCAATCATGGTGAAGTGGCCGTTGGAGAAACGCAGCGAGGTATCGCGTGTGGTGGTGAAGCTGAACAGGCGGTCGGTCCAGTGGTGAACGGACAAAACTTCTTCGTCTAGGAATGCACTCATGACAGAAATAAATCGATATAAATCAAGCCCTCTAGTGTAGGCGAGGGCTTAAAACCTAGGGCTATATGTTGCTACGCAAAACGCCATAAGGCTTGCGTTGAATCAAGGCGTGAGCGTTGCTCAAGCCTTGCCCACAAAATCGTTTTGCCGCCAGGCCTCGTAGGTGATGACGGCCACCGAGTTAGATAAGTTCAAGCTGCGCTGGTCGGCCCGCATGGGCAGGCGCAGGCGTTGTTCGGTGGGGAAACTCTCACGAATGTCCGCAGGCAAGCCGCTGGTTTCTGAGCCAAATACAAACCAATCGCCGGGGGCGAAGCTCATTTCATGCGCGGTGCGCGAGCCCTTGGTGGTCATGGCAAACATACGGTCTGCTTGGGGGTGGGCGTTGATCAAGAAGGCTTCCCAGCTCGCGTGGTGCAGCACGGGCGCGTACTCGTGGTAGTCCAAGCCAGCGCGACGCATGTGCTTGTCATCCATCGAAAACCCTAAAGGTTCAATCAGGTGCAAAGCGCAGCCGGTGTTGGCAGCAAGGCGAATCACGTTGCCCGTGTTGGGTGGGATTTCGGGATGGACGAGAACAATGTTGAACATGGGGCTATTGTCTTGCATGGCCAAAGCGGCAAAAAAACGGCAAGGCGTTGCCGTCCCGTATCGAAAGTGCGTACTTTTTACGTGGTATTGGGGCGTGGCTTTATTTTTGCTTGTTTGATAAAAGTCACAAAGATTGCCGTCATGTCTATCCACAGCATCAACAGTTCGATTCAAAACCAGTACCCGCAAATGAGTCCGCCATCTGCAAGCAAAACGACAGATGCCCAAGCGGCTATTGCATTGCCCCGATCTTCCAGCACTCGTGCAGCAAGCGATACGGTCACGATCTCGGCCGTGGGGCAAGCAAAGGCGAAGGAAGCTACTGGTTTCACAACCATGCTGCAACCCTTCGATGCAGGGCGAGCGTTGACGGCTGATGACAAAGCGTTGATTGGTTACCCAAATGCCAGCAACCCTTACGTACAGATGATGGCTTCAACGATCAGCGAATTGCGTGAGAGTGGTCACATTCAAGGCAAGATGACAAGTGAGTACTACAAGAACGACGATGGAACACAAGCCAGTGTTTTTGACGTGATGCCAAAGGATGCGCAGTCGCAAGCTGATTTCGCACCACTCAAAAATCGCATGTTGTCAAAGTTCGCGGAGTACGAGAAAGGTACAAGGGATGCAGTCACGCAACTTGCGAATGACAAGTTCTTGTTAAACCTTGGACGTGATGGACACAGCATATCGAATCCCAAAGCCAAGTCGATGATGCGCGACTACGCTTCTTGACTGTGTGATGGCAGCACTTCAATCGAAAAATCTGTATGTCTATTTCAAGCGTGACGAGTGCAATCAAGAACGCATATGTTCCTGTTCGCTCACAAACCATCAGCAAGACACTGTCTGCCGAACAAGTTAAAACATCCGACGATGCGGTTGATCTTTCACAGGTCGCGCAAAGCGTTGGTTCGGCATCTTTCAAAGGCCGAGAGAAGTTTGACTTCACCGAGATGACGCCAAAGCAGATGAAGGAAATCGCAAACGACCTGTTCAAGCAAGGCAAGATTGACCTTGACCAGTTGTTTCAACTCGAAACTGCCGGCATCCCTTTGGGGAAGTTGGGAGCGCATGGTGAGTTTGTCGAATTGACTGCGGCCGAGCGAGATGGGTTTATGAATCAGCCCATGAACTACATCCAATACACATCTGAGCGCATCAGTTTTCTGGAGCAATCTGGGTATTCGAATGACCCCAAGAGTGGATACGACATGTTGAAGAGCTTGTTGGGTCAATTGAAAACAAATTTTGGATGATTTGTTTTTTAAATTTTCAATCCTTCCGACGCTCTGTTCTGGCTAGAACCAGTCCTGTGACCCGCGTTGCCCCCGCCGCTTTCAATGCCCGTGCAGCGGCATACAGCGTAGCGCCTGTCGTCATCACATCGTCCACCAAAACCACATGCTGTCCGCTCAAGTTGGGGATGTGTATTGGGTTGACCCAAAAGGCGTGTGTAGCTTGCGCCAGTCGGTCTTGGCGTGATGCACCGACTTGATGCCTCCCTAAGTCTTGACGTTGCAACACAGTCGCTTCAACCTTGTGAGGGCCCAAGTGACGGGCCAGTTCGAGGGCTTGGTTGAAGCCACGCTCGCGCAATCGCGCGGGACTGAGCGGGATGGGCATGATGCAATGAGCAGCTTCCAGCGCAGGTTCCACCCATGGCGCATGACGCATGAGTTCGGCCAAGGCTTTGGCTAAGCCTGGGTCGGCTTGAAATTTAAAGCGTGCAATGCACTGCGACCAAGGGAAGTCGTAGCTCACGGCGGCTAAGCACTGGTGCAGGGGCGAGGGCATGTGTTGGCAGTTGCCACAGGGCAGCCGCTGCATGTGCAGGGCGCAGGTTGGGCAGCGTGCCACGGGTTGGGCAAAGGCGGTAATGCACGGCTCGCACAGGCTCATGCTGGGCCAGCGGCGGCAGATGTGGCAAAGACTTGGTATTTTTAATCGCAGGCTCAGCATGCCTTGCATTGGAAAGACATTGCGCCCTCGCAGGTTGAAGCGCAGGGCAATCTTTGTGCAGGTGCGGAGCCGAGATAATACGAACCATGTCTTCAGAACCGTCTAGCGCCGCACGCCCTCCCTCACTCGACCCCGTGGCCTGTGCGCGTTGGGCTGCTTGGCCGCACGACGCATCGCCTTGGTTGCACGAAGAAATTGCGCGTCGTATGGAAGACCGCTTGCAGTGGATTCGCTTACAGCCCAAATCCTGGGTGGATTGGGCTCCAGTGAGTGGTGGCCTCAACGCCCACAGGCTGCTGCGCCAACGTTACCCGCAAGCTCAAGTCGCGGTACTCGAGCCTACGCCGCAACGCCAAACGCAAGCGCGTGCTGCATTGAGCGGCCCTTGGTGGCAACGCTGGCTCAAGCAAGGCCCCCGTTTCACAGCCCCTGCAGAGGGGAGCGCTGACATGTTGTGGGCCAATATGGCGTTGCACAACAGTGCCGACCCGCAAGCCCTGTTGCAGCAGTGGCATCAGCTGTTGGCAGTCGATGGGTTTGTGATGTTCTCGTGTCTCGGACCTGATACTTTGAAAGAGCTGCAAGCCGTGTACCAAGCGCAAGGTTGGACGCCGCCTGCGCATACCTTCACTGATATGCATGATTGGGGTGACATGCTGGTGCAAGCGGGTTTTGCGGAGCCGGTGATGGATATGGAGCGCATCACCCTCACGTATGCCGATGCGGACAGCTTGCTGGTCGAGTGCCGCTTGCTCGGGCGCAACTTGCACCGTGAACGTTTTGCAGGCTTGCGCGGCAAGCAATGGCTGGCGCAGCTCAAAACCGCTTTGCTGAATTTGGCTCAACCGCAGCAAGATGGACGTCTTGCGTTGACGGTGGAAGTGATTTACGGCCACGCCCTCAAACCGTTGCCGCGTCTGAAAGTGCAAAGCGAAAGCACCGTGTCGTTACAAGACATGCGCACCTTGTTGTCTAAGAAATGAGCCATCCCATGTTTATTTTTTCGCGTCGTTTTCTGTTGTCGTCTTTGTCTGTGCTGGCCTTGGCGGCGTGTAGCCCTGAAAAGCCGAAGTTCAATGGCATCGACATCACGGGCGCGGATTACGCCCAAGATTTCACGCTGACTGATCACAACAACCAACGCCGCAGTTTGAGCGACTTCAAGGGCAAGGTGGTCGTGCTGTTCTTTGGGTATACGCAATGCCCTGATGTGTGTCCTACCTCGATGACCGAGTTGGCCGAAGTCAAACGCTTGCTCGGAGCGGATGCCGACAAGCTGCAAGGCGTGTTTGTGACGGTGGATCCTGCGCGTGACACCACTGAATTGCTCACGGCTTATATGGGCAACTTCGATCCTACGTTTGTCGCCTTTGTGCCCACAGCCGATGAGCTGGCCGATGTGGCCAAGCGCTTCAAGATTTACTACAAAAAGCAGGAGGGCAAAACGCCCACCAGCTACACGATGGACCACTCAGCGGGCAGCTATGTGTACGACACACAAGGACGTGTGCGCTTGTACAGTCGCTATGGTTCGGGGGCGAAGGTGCTGGCGCAGGACATTCAGATGTTGCTGAAAACCACGCCCTGAGCCTGAGCCTTAAGCGTATTCAGCCAAAGCTGCTTTCATCTTCTTCATCGCAGCTACTTCGATTTGGCGAATGCGCTCGGCACTCACGCCGTACTCGGCGGCTAACTCGTGCAGTGTCATGCCGCCTGAGTTGTCGTCGTTGACTTTGAGCCAACGTTCTTCCACGATGCGGCGGCTGCGCTCGTCCAGCACATTCAACGCAATGGTGATGCCGTCGGAGGCCAGTACATCACGCTGGTGTGCCGCAATCATGGCGGTGGGTTCGTGATTGGTGTCGGTCAAGTAAGCGATGGGGCCAAAGGCTTCGTCGCTGTCTTCGTTGGGCGTAGGGTCTAGCAGTACGTCGCCACCCGACATGCGCATTTCCATCTCTAGCACTTCTTCTGGCTTGACGTTGAGCTTGCTCGCGACCGCCTCCACTTCTTGGGTGTTCAGGCTGTTGCGGTGTGTGGCTTCGGTGGCGTCGGCTTTGAAGCCTTGCTTCATAGAGCGCAGGTTGAAGAACAGTTTGCGTTGTGCCTTGGTGGTGGCGACTTTGACCATGCGCCAATTGCGCAAGATGTATTCGTGAATTTCGGCCTTGATCCAGTGCAGCGCGTAGCTGACCAAACGCACGCCTTGGTCGGGGTCGAAGCGTTTGACGGCTTTCATCAGGCCGATGTTGCCTTCTTGAATCAGGTCCGCGTGGGGCAGACCGTAGCCCAAGTATTGGCGTGATACCGACACCACCAAACGCAGGTGCGAGAGCACCAGCTTTCCAGCGGCTTCGAGGTCGTTGTTGTTTTTGAGTTGACGCGCGAACTCCTGCTCTTGCTCAGGGGTGAGCATGGGCAAGCGGTTGGCAGCACTGATGTAGGCATCGAGGTTGCCCAGCGACGGAACCAGTGCCCAAGGATTGGAAATGGCAAGTTGCTGTTGGGTGATAGCGGTCATGGTTGTAGTCCTTTCGGATAACGATTCCTTATATTAGCACTCCTGCATGAAGAGTGCTAAACCCTTCATTCATTAAGGGTTTACCCTTTTAATAAGGTGTTTTAAATACTGTATTTTTTAACATATACTGTTTTTAATAACAGTACCAAGAGAAGCCTGTCATGCCACCTATGACTTTAGAACGAATTGCCGTGCAGTGCTGCAAGAGCTGTGCGCACGTGCTCCATTCAGATTCATCAGAGACTCATTTACGTTGTGGTTTGGGTTATTACTTGCAGCCACCGCTTTCTCGCAAGCAAGAGCGCATGGACAGTTATCCCGTGGTTGAGGCGCATGAGGGCTGCATGCGCTGGCGAGAGAATTTACAAGGCGTTTTATTGGCGCGGCTTAGCCAAGCAGGGCATCAGCAAACTCTTGGGCGCTGAAAGTTTCGAGGTCTTCCACGGCTTCTCCCACGCCAATGAAATAAACAGGCACTGTTGAGCCGCCTGCTGCTGCGCGACCTTGGCCCCATAGGGCAATGGCAGCCAGCACCCCGCCTTTGGCGGTGCCATCTAGTTTGGTGACGATCAGGCCGGTTAATCCTAAAGCTTCATCAAAAGCCTTCACCTGAGCCAAAGCGTTTTGACCTGTGTTGCCATCAATCACCAGCAGCACTTCGTGCGGCCCTGTGTCATCGGCCTTTTGAACCACTCGCTTGATTTTTTTCAGCTCTTCCATCAGATGCAGTTGTGTGGGCAGTCGGCCGGCTGTGTCGACCAGCACCACGTCTTTGCCTCGCGCCCGGCCTGCCGTGACGGCGTCAAAGCTCACCGATGCGGGGTCCCCACCTTCTTGGCTGACGATTTCAACCGTGTTGCGTGTGGCCCATACAGCCAGTTGTTCGCGAGCTGCTGCGCGGAAGGTGTCCGCTGCTGCGAGCAGGACAGAGGCTCCGCTGTCGCTCAAGTGGCGGGTGAGTTTGCCAATCGAGGTGGTTTTGCCTGCACCGTTAACGCCAGCGACTATGATGACCGTGGGTTTGTGCTCACCAATCATGAGCGGCCGCTCAAGTGGTTGGAGCAATTGCGCGATGGCTGCTGCCAACAAGGCTTTGACGGCAGCAGGATCTGTGGTGGCAGTGTCTTTGACACGTTTTTTCAAGTCAGCCAACAAGTACTCGGTGGCTTGAACTCCCGCATCTGCCATGAGCAGGGCGGCTTCGAGTTCTTCATAAAGATCGTCATCTATCTTCGTGCCTGTGAACACGGTACTGATGCTTTGTCCTGTTCGACGTAGACCTTGACCTAGGCGTGCCATCCAGTTGGCACGTGGGCGTTCGGCCGGCATCTGTGGTGCTGCGGTTTGAGATGATGGGGTGCCATCCGATGTGTTTGCGGACGAGGTCGTGCGGCTCTCTGTTGTTTGGACAGCAGGTTGGGCAGCGATTTTTTTCTTGAAGAAGCTAAACATGGGCGGGGGTTTCTAGAATCAGTCCATTCTATGAAAAGCCGTACACCACATTCTTTTAAAACGTCCCTTGATAAGGCCCAAGTCAAACCTACAGCTGAAAAAAGGCATAGAGGTGCAGGCGAGGTACGCATCATCGGCGGCGAATGGCGCCGCACCAAACTGCCCGTGACTTTAAAACCTGGTTTGCGACCCACGCCCGACCGCGTGCGTGAAACCTTGTTCAACTGGTTGGGTCAATCTCTCGTGGGGTGGCGTTGTGTGGATCCATTCGCAGGCACGGGAGCATTGGGTTTTGAAGCCGCCTCACGTGGCGCAGCCCATGTCCAACTGTGTGAGCTTGATCCCGACTTGGTGGCGCAGTTGAGCACACAAGTCAACCGCCTCAAAGCTGCCAACGTGCATGTGTTGCGCACCGATGGTGTGGCCTGTCTGAGGCAGCTCAGTGCTGCGAGTGTGGACTTGATCTTCATTGATCCCCCGTTTGACGGCGTGCTGTTTGAACCTGCCCTACAAGCCGCTGCTAAGGCGGTGAAGGCCGATGGCTATGTGTACCTTGAATCGCCTGCCGCATGGACAGACGAGCAACTTGCGCCCATGGGCTTGGTGCTGCATCGCCACCTCAAGGCCGGAGCCGTGCACGCGCACTTGCTGCGCCGAATTGCATAATCAGTTTTGTTTTTTAGAAACACCTAGGAGCGTCCATGTCCAAGCCCATCGTTGCCATTTACCCCGGCACTTTTGATCCCATCAGCTTGGGCCATGAAGACATCGTGTTGCGTGCAGCGGCGATGTTTGACAAAGTCATCTTGGCGGTGGCCACGGCGCACCACAAGAAAACCTTATTCACCTTGGACGAACGCATGGACATGGCGCGTGAAGCGATGGCCGCACACCCTCAAGTGGAAGTGGTGCCCTTTACAGGCTTGGCTCGCGACTTTGTGCGCACCCACAACGCCACCGTGATGGTGCGTGGTGTACGCACGGTGACTGATTTTGATTACGAGTTTCAACTCGCGGGCATGAACCGTGAGTTGATGCCAGAAGTGGAAACTGTGTTCCTGACACCCAGTGCCAAATACCAATTCATTTCCAGCACCTTTGTGCGTGAAATTTCTTTGCTGGGTGCTGGCGATGATGGCAAAAACTTGGTATCAGCGGGTGTTTACAAGCGCTTGCTGGCGAAGCGTGCCGCTCAGTCATGATGCTTGGGTCTGATGGTCTGCGTCTGCTTGCATGACAGATTTTTTGTTGATCCGCCATGGTGAAACTGCTTGGAATCGCGAGCTGCGGTTTCAAGGCCAGCTGGATGTGCCGCTCAATGACATGGGCTTTGAACAAGCCCAGCGCTTGAAAATTCGCATGGCACAAGCCTTGACAGAGTGGCAAGCGCAGGGGCGCGTGCCCACCCGGCTCATCAGTAGCGACTTGCTGCGTGCGCAACAAACCGCACAGCCTGTGGCTGAGGTGTTGGGACAGTCCTGCATCTTGCACGCAGGTTTGCGTGAGCAGTGTTACGGCATGTTTGAAGGCATGCGCAGCCCCGACATCCAAGCCCAATATCCGCAAGCTTGGCAACGCTGGTTGGCGTTTGATGCCGACGAGGCCGTGGAGGGCGCCGAGACCACGCGCGCTTTTCATGACCGTGTGATCGCCACGTTGCAAGACTTGGCGCAGCAATATGTGGGTGAGCATGTGGTGGTGGTCACGCATGGTGGCGTGCTCGACATGGTGTGGCGCCATGCACAAGCTTTGTCTCTGAGCGGTCCGCGTGTGTGCGACATTCCCAATGCGGGCTTGAACCAAGTGGCTTGGCGTGATGGTGGCTTGCACATACAGGTGTGGGCCGATGCCGCGCATTTGGCTGATTTGCCAGACCAACCCGTCTACAGCCAAAAGCGTTTGCTAGAAGCACGTGAGCAAGGCAACGTGCAAACACATGCCAACGGTGTGGCCTAAGTCGCTGCGGGATAATCGGCTTTTATTTAGCCCACTGACGGATTTTTTATGGCCTTGATGATCACGGATGAATGCATCAACTGCGATGTGTGTGAGCCCGAGTGCCCGAACGAAGCCATCTTCCTAGGGCCCGAGATTTACGAAATCAACCCCGACAAATGCACCGAGTGCGTGGGACATTTCGATGAACCGCAGTGTGTGCAGGTGTGTCCTGTGGCGTGTATTCCCGTGAATCCTGAGCGGGTGGAAGGGCGTGACGCATTGCTGGCGAAGTTTCGTTTGTTGCAGCAGACGGCGCAGTAATTCATCCGTCCCCGTTGCGCATCAGGGGTTTGATGCAGCGTTAGCAGGCACCGCTTTGGCGGTGCTTTTCTTTTTCTGCTTCGCCTGGGGATCTACTGCCGTGAAGTAGGGGCTTGCTGGCCTGTGGGTGTGCTGGCGCTTGCTGCTGTGGGCAGCAGACTCGTGGCTCGCAGCCACTGGCGTTTGTACAAGAGGTGCGCTGATCTGGACAGGTACGGTTTGTGCAGCCTGGCGTTGGCCTTGCAGCCGTTGCTTTTCGAGTGTTTGTGCGTCACGCAAATCATGAGCGCTGGTGTTTGTGCTCGCTCCCGTGGCGAGTAGTGAGGTTGGCTTGACCTCGGTGGCTACCGAACTGCCACACTGGCTGGATGTGCTGTAGGACTCGCCGCAGCGATACACGGTGTCAGCATAGACGGCTGTGCTGCACAAGAGCAGCATGCAAAGATCAGCTAGTTTGCGACCCTTTGATGGGTTGTGTTTCAGCATGTGCAGCCCCCGTTGTCTCAGTGCCAGGCAGCGTGGCCGGCCGAGGTGGTTTGGGCCGGGGCGGCTTAGCGGTGTGAATCATTTGCGTGGCTTTCACCATGTCGCCTGCAAGCAAATGCGGCAAGGCCAAGCTGGTGCGGATGATGCAGTCTTCGATGGCGGTGCGTTGATCGGGGGCTGGTTTTTTCAGCACCCAATTCGCAACCTCTGATTTCACACCGGGGTGGCCAATGCCAATGCGCAGTCGCCAGTACTGGTCTGTGCCAAGCTGTGCATGGATGTCGCGCAAGCCATTGTGGCCGGCATGGCTACCGCCGAGTTTGAGTTTGGCTTCGCCGGGCGTGATGTCTAACTCGTCGTGCACCACCAAAATTTCTTGCGGTTGAATTTTGAAGAAACGCGCCAAAGCGCCCACGGACTTGCCCGAGAGGTTCATGAAGGTTTGAGGTTCGAGTAACCACACGTTCTCACCTTTGACGGACGTGCGTGCCACCAAGCCGTGGTACGAACGGTCGGGTTGTAGCGATACCTTCAGGTCGCGTGCGGCGGTGTCAACCCACCAAAAACCTGCGTTGTGTCGCGTGGTTTCGTATTCAGTGCCGGGGTTTCCCAGACCAACAATGAGCTTGATCATGTGTGAATTATCAATGAGGGCGCACCAATGAAAACGGCCCACCGAAGTGGGCCGTTGCAGCAATCTACGAAGAGATTACTTTTTCTTTTTGCTGTCTTCAGCTGGGGCTGCAGCAGGTGCTTCAGCTTCAGCTTTAGGAGCCACAACAGACACCAGCACTGGGTTGTTTTTGCCGTGGATCACAGCAGTCACGCCTTTTGGCAAAGCGATGTCGCTGGCGTGCAAAGAGTGACCTTTGGTCAACTTGCTCAAGTCCACAGCGATGAACTCTGGCAATTCTTTAGGCATGCAAGAGATTTCCAATTCGGTCGCCACGTGTGTGATCAAGCAACCGTCTTGCTTGAACGCTGGGGACTCTTCTTGGCCGCTGTAGTGCAATGGCACTTTCTTGTGCATCTTGGTGTTGGCATCGATGCGTTGGAAGTCGATGTGCAACACGAGTTGCTTGTAGGGGTGGTATTGCACGTCGCGCAACAACACTTCGGTTGTTTTGCCGTTCAATTCCATTTGCAACACAGAAGCGTGGAAAGCTTCTTTCTTCAAAGCGTGCCACAAGGCGTTGTGATCGACTTCAATCAATGAAGGCTCAGTGGTGCCACCGTAGACGATGCCAGGTGTACGACCAGTGATACGCAGACGGCGGCTCGCACCCGTTCCCTGCTTAGCGCGCTCAAAAGCGACAAATTTCATAATTCACTCCAGTAAGAACCCACCGCGACCAGTGTGGCTCCAGTTTAAAAATAGGCTGCATGAATGCAGCCCGGGGTCGATGTTCGACGACTTGAACCGCTGTTTAGAACAACTGGTCTTGGTCGGAGAACAAACTCATGACCGACTCGCCGCTGGCAATGCGTTGGATCGTTTCTGCGATCAACGGAGCCACGGTGAGTTGGCGAATTTTTTTGCAAGCGCGGCCCGCTTCGCTCAAAGGAATGGTGTTGGTCACCACGACTTCGTCGAGGGCATCGCCTTTGGCAATACGTTCAATCGCAGGGCCAGAGAAGATGGGGTGTGTGCAATAGGCGTACACCTTTTTGGCACCACGTGTTTTCAGTACTTCAGCGGCTTTCACCAAAGTGCCTGCGGTGTCGATCATGTCGTCCATGATCACGCAGTTGCGGCCTTCGATGTCGCCAATGACGTTCATCACTTCAGACACGTTGGCTTTGGGGCGGCGTTTGTCGATGATGGCCAAATCGCAACCGAGTTGCTTGGCCAATGCACGGGCACGCACCACACCACCCACGTCGGGTGACACCACGATCAAGTCATCGTAGTTTTTGGCGCGCAAGTCACCCAACAAAACGGGAGACGCGTAGATGTTGTCAACGGGGATATCGAAGAAACCTTGAATTTGGTCAGCGTGCAAATCCATGGTCAACACGCGGGCCACGCCAGCGGTTTGCAGCAAATCGGCGACCAACTTGGCGGAGATTGGCACGCGGCTTGAACGTGGGCGACGGTCTTGACGGGCGTAGCCGAAGTAGGGAATGACCGCGCTGATGCGCTCTGCTGAGGCGCGCTTCAAAGCGTCGACCATGATCAGCAACTCCATCAAGCTTTCATTGGTGGGCGCGCAAGTGCTTTGCACCACGAACACATCGCGGGCACGCACGTTTTGGTTGATTTCAACGGTGACTTCGCCGTCGGAGAAGCGGCCTACATGGGCAGCGCCAACTTCGATGCCGAGGTGGGTTGCAATTTCGGCTGCCAAAGTGGGATTGGCATTGCCGGTAAAGACCATGAAGTCGGGGGTGTGGTTCGACATGATGACGTATGACTTTCGCTTCAAGACCAATGACGCAATAAGTCGTCACTTGCAAACCTAGCACTGAGTGCTTGAAAAATTTGGCAGGGGATCGAGGACTCGAACCTCGGAATGCCGGAATCAAAATCCGGTGCCTTAACCAACTTGGCGAATCCCCTACACAGGTCAACCGCTTTGCAGCGACCAACCGTTAACTTTCGCTAGCTGCCCACCCCGCTTGTGGATGAACTGCCATATTGCTGCATATTCGCATTTGCCAGTTGTGTGGTGCTGAGTCAATCAACACGCCATCAGTTAACTTGGCAAATACTGCGCTGCCAGAGCCTGTCATACGAGAGCTTAATCCAAAAGAGCCGAACCACTGAAGGGCTTCGGTAATCTCTGGGCACAACGCTTGGGCCACTGGCTGCAAGTCATTACGGCCAAAGCCATAAGGATCAACAGCGAAGACCGACATTGTAGCAGTTTCTGTGGCGCGTTCCAACTCGGGGTGGCGAAAAATTTTTGCGGTCTCTAGGCCCGCGTTGGGTTTGACCACGGCAAACCGCGCCGAGGGCACATCAATAGGGGTGATTTTTTCGCCAATTCCCTCAATCCACGCGTTATGTCCACCTAAGAAAAATGGCACATCGGCACCCAAAGCTAGGCCTAGAGGCATGAGTTTGGATAAGGGCCAGTTCAACCCCCACAAACGGTTAAGTGCTAGCAAGGTAGTGGCTGCATCGGACGAACCACCGCCCATGCCGGCTTGCGCTGGAATGCGCTTTTCAATCGCAATGTGCGCGCCCAACGTTGTACCGCTGGCGCGTCGCAACGATTGCGCGGCACGCATGACCAGATCATCGGCTGGTAGCGCCACAGTGAGGTCTTCACGTTCAATCACGCCATCGTCACGCACATCAATGTGTAGGGTGTCGCACCAATCGATCAGCATGAAGACCGATTGCAACAAGTGGTAGCCATCGTCACGTCTGCCTGTGATATGCAAAAACAGGTTGAGTTTGGCAGGGGCTAAGACGTTGTGTAACGAGCGCATGGTCATTGATCGAGTTTGATACGCAGCGTCACTTCAGGCTGAGGCATGATCCGTCTCGCAGTGACTGACCCTTGTGATGCTGCAGACAGATCGGCTTGCCAGCCTTCCATGCTATTGCTATGGCCTTGTAACCAAGCAAAGATGGCATCAATCGGTAATGCAGCGCCTGTCGTTTGTTCTGTCAACTCGGCCAGTGAGTTGAAATATTGCTGCTTGTTGCCATCGTAGAGTTGTACTTGTTGTGGCGTCCACGTCAGAACTCCAATCGTGGTCCCTAGGGGGGAGTACAAATTCAGTTCGCCATTTTTAGTGTTGCCACGCAGTAAGAAATTGGCGCTCATGGAGGAGGGTGAATGACCCAACACTTGCACGCTGATACGCCCCTGCCACTCTAGAGGGGCATTTGTGGAGGGGGGGCGGATGGGTGTACTGCAGCCTGAGAGGACGATCCCCGCACACAATACCAGCCCGCCTATGCGCATACGAAAATCTTGCATCGTTACAGCGAGGGTTTGAGACGTTGCAAGGTTTCTTGTAATGTCTCGTTATTGGGTGCGGTGTTTAAGCCTTCACGCCAAACTTGCAACGCTTCGTCGTTGCGTTTCATTTTCCACAGCACTTCGCCCAAGTGGGCTGCAATTTCAGCATCCGAACGACCTTTGTAGGCTTTTTGCAAATAGCTTAGCGCTGCGTCAAGGTTTCCCAGTCGAAATTCGACCCATCCCAAACTGTCGGTGATGAAAGGGTCATCAGGCGCAAAGGTGAGGGCTTTGATGATGAGTTGTTTGGCTTCAGGAAGACGAAGGTTACGGTCTGCCAAAGAAAAGCCCAAAGCGTTGTAAGCGTTGTAATAGCTTGGGTTTTTCTGAATGATCTTGCGCAGCAGTTGCTCCATGGTGTCTAGCTGGTTCAGCTTTTCGGCGAGCATGGCTTGTTCGTAAAGCAAGTCAGTGTCATCGCCACTGTTGGCCGCGAGTAAATCAAATGCTGCTTGCCACTGACGATGCTCGCGCAAGAGCTGAACTTCAGCGAGCGTGCGGCTGCGCTGTTCATCAGCATTGTTGGCGGGAATTTTGTGAATCAGGTCTCGTGCTTCTTTCATCTTGCCCTGCTTTGCCAGCAAAGCGGCGCGTCGTGTCTGAGCTTGGCTGAGTCCGCGCGAATTGACTTCTGTTGAGGGTTGGTTAGCTAAGCTGACATAGCGAGCCAACGATGTTTCTGCTTCTTGGTCCTTGCCTTGTTCAAACTGCAAAGAGCCAAGTACCAACCACGCATCAGGAAATTTGGGTGCCTTACGTGTCAGATGCTCGAGTTGTTCAGTGGCTTCTGGGTAACGTCCTAATTCAATGAGTACACGCACATGACTCATCGCCATTTCTGTGCCGTCTTGTTTACGTAAGCCTTGACGGACAAATACTTCTGCATCTGTCATTTTTTTGCTCATTAGCTCCATGGCTAACAAGAGAGGGCCTTGTGCCTTGATGTCTGCAGCTTGTCCTTTTTTGACAGCTTCTAGTGCACCCGTTAAATCGTCACTGGCTAAACGCATTCGACCTATGCTGGTCCATGCGACAGCCGCTGTGGTGTTGTTTTTGGTCAGATAAGGCTCAAGCGCCTGCTGCACCACGCCGCTGGCGCGTTTCTTATCAGTGACGCGGACGTAATGGCGAGGAATTAAGTTGATGACGGTGTCGCGTTCTGATTCTGGGGCGAGGTTAATTTCTTTTTTAAGCGGCTCTAAGCTTTCATTGACTTGATTGACCGCGATCAAAATTTGCAAGAGTTGGTTGTTGGCTTTGCGGTCTTGGGGCAGGGACTGTGTCCAAGCACGTGCAGCCATCAAGGCGCCATCACCTGAACGAGCTTGCAGTGCAATTTCAACTGCACGGTCATAGAGCTGTACATCGTTGGACTTGCGCGCTGCATCAAGCAGCAACGAAAAACCAGCGACAGGTTCACCATGACGGAGATTCATCTCGCCGAGCAGGATTTCATAGAGCAACTCACCTGTCATGGCTGAGTTTTCTACCTTTTCAACTGCGTCTGTTTTCGCGTGACCCAAGATAGGAAGGGTGAAAGATGCAGCTGTGAAAAGCGCTAGGCGTAAAGCCCAAAGACGTGCAGCAGACAAGGGTAATTTCATGTACGCATCATAATCGCTCACTGTTTTTTACGACGTACACCATGCCCGAATTACCTGAAGTCGAAGTCACTCGTCTGAGCTTTGCAGACCGCATTGCGGGCGCTCGCGTCACGGGTGTGCGTGTGGGTAAACCTTTGCGTTGGCCCTTGGGCTGTGAGCCGCTCTGTCTGGTAGGGCGTCAGGTGTTGGGTGTTCGCCGACGTGGCAAGTACTTATTGGTTGATTTGGATGACGGCCTGCTGCTGTGGCATTTGGGCATGTCTGGGAGTTTGCTGTTTGGTAGCAACCGAAGCAAGCCGGGCGCCCACGATCATTTCGATTTAGACACCACGCAAGGCCTGTTGCGCTTGAATGATCCGCGTCGTTTTGGTGCGGTGGTGTATGCGCCCAGCGAGCGAAGTGCTGAGGCCGTCAAACTGTTAGGGCATTTGGGCGTCGAACCTTTGAATGGAGGTTTTGAGCTGGATGCCTTTCACCAAGGCTTGCGTAAGCGCAAAGCTGCCATCAAGCAGGTGTTGCTTGCAGGGGAATTGGTGGTGGGCGTGGGCAATATTTATGCGTCCGAAGCTTTGTTCTTGGCTGGCATTCGCCCGACTACACGCGCGGATCGCATCAGCCGTCCACGTGCTGAAAAGTTGCGATTGGCGGTGATCGGTGTGTTGCAACGCGCTGTTCAAAAAGGTGGCAGCACGCTGCGCGATTTTTCGGCGGCTGACGGCAAGAATGGCTACTTTCAGCTCGAAGCTCATGTGTACGATCGCGCGGGTGAACCTTGCCGTGTGTGTGGCACGACGATTCGCCGCATTCAACAAGGTCAACGTTCGACCTATTACTGCACCACATGCCAAAAACTATGACAACGACACACAGCTTTGGCGATACCGTGGTGGCTTGGCAAATTAAACATGGCCGCCATGATCTGCCTTGGCAAAACACACACGACCCCTATGCTGTTTGGTTGTCGGAAATCATGTTGCAGCAAACGCAAGTGGTCACGGTGCGCGAGTACTTTGCGCGGTTCATGCAACGCTTTCCAACCGTGGCTGATTTAGCTGCAGCCCATCAGGACGAGGTGCTGGGTTTGTGGAGTGGCTTGGGCTACTACAGCCGGGCCCGCAATATGCACCGCGCAGCACAAGACGTGGTGGCTTTGCACGGCGGCGCATTTCCATGCAGTGCCGAAGCCTTGCAAACCTTGCCCGGTATTGGGCGGTCCACAGCTGCAGCAGTGGCATCGTTATGTTTTGGCGAACCGATTGCCATCTTGGATGGCAACGTCAAACGCGTGCTCACACGTTACCTGGGCTTCAAAGAAGACTTGGCTTCATCGAAGGTGGAGAAAGAACTATGGGCGCTTGCCCAAACCCTGTTACCGCAGCGCGATGTGAAACGTGCCATGCCTCGTTACACCCAAGGCGTGATGGATTTAGGGGCCACTGTTTGCACACCTAAAAAACCTCAGTGTGCTCAGTGTCCAGTGGCCAGCGACTGTGTGGCCAAGGCGCAAGGTCAGCCGGAAGCCTATCCTGTGAAAACACGCAAACTCAAACGCACCTCAGAGCAGTTGTGGCTGCTGTATGCCGTCACGCAGTCAGGCGAAGTTTGGTTGATGCAGCGTCCGCAAACAGGCGTGTGGGCCGGTTTGTATTGCTTGCCGGTGTTTGAAAGTTTTGATGCATTACGCGCGGCGCTGCCGACCAAGTACCACGCGCAGTTGCACGATGGTGCGGTGTTTAAACACGTGCTCACGCACAAAGATTTGTATCTGCATCCGGTGCAACTGAGTTTGCCCCGCGCTGTGAAGTTGGGGGGCGCTGTGGGGGAGGGACAGTGGGTAGCCGAGTCCGAATGGCCCGCCTTGGGATTACCCGCACCGATTCGTAAATTGCTGGAACGTTAAGGTGCAACGTCTAGTTCGCGGTGACGCTTGAGGGTGACCCAGTCTTTGGCAAATTGCTTAGCCAGCAACTCCACCAAATACACCGAGCGGTGCTGACCACCTGTGCAGCCAATGGCTACCGTCACATAGCTGCGGTGGTCAAGGTTCAGGTCAGGCAGCCAGGTGTTCATGAAGTCGCTGATTTGGCTGGCCATTTTTTCAACCGCGCCGTGCTCGGCCAACCAGTTAGCTACAGGCGCATCGCGTCCTGTCAGTGGGCGTAGGGCAGGCTCGTAATGTGGGTTGGGCAACATACGCACGTCAAAAACATAGTCGGCATGCACGGGAATGCCGCGTTTGAAGGCGAAGGATTCAAACATCAAGGTCAGCTGTGTGGCGGGTGCCGAGATGAGCGACTTGATGTAACCCTGCAACTTGCTGCTGCGCAACAAACTGGTGTCGATGATGTGCGACTCTTCGCGCAGTTCAGACAGTAGTTCGCGCTCGTGTTCAATGGCCTCTACCAAATCACGTTGCTGGTCACGAATCACGTCTTGGCCATCTTGACGAGACAGCGGGTGACGGCGTCGTGTTTCGGAAAAACGGTGTACCAAAATTTCGGTGGTGGCATCCAAAAACAGCATGCGCACATCGACATCCATTAAGCGCAAGTGGGCCAGCTGCGCAGGCACCAAAGGCAGTGAGTTGGCGCTGCGCACGTCCATCGCAATGGCGACTTTGCTGATGCTTTGTTGCTCTTCGAGTTGCACAAAGGGCAGCAGCAACTCAGGCGGCAGGTTGTCGACGCAGTAGTAGCCCGCGTCTTCGAGCGCGTTCAAGGCCACAGACTTACCTGAGCCCGACATGCCTGTGATGAGCACCAGTTCTTGTTTCATTTCTTGCCAGTCTTTGCGGAGGTTTGGAGCATTTCGCGTGCGTGGGCGAGGGTGGTGTCAGACACTTTTTCGCCGCCCAACATGCGTGCAATTTCGTTCACCCTAGCATCGGCACTGAGTGCGGTGACTTGACTTGAGGTGCCTTGCGCATCGCTGTGCTTAGACACCACCAAATGGTGGTCAGCGCAGGCAGCGACTTGTGGCAAGTGGGTCACGGCCAGCACTTGGCGGTCTTTACCCAGTTGCTTCATCAGGCGGCCCACGGTTTCGGCCACGGCACCGCCCACGCCTGAATCGACCTCGTCAAAGATGAGCGTTTGCGCCGTGCCCAGCTCGCTGGTGGTCACGGCAATCGCCAAGGCAATGCGCGAGAGTTCGCCGCCGGATGCCACTTTGCCTACGGGGCGCGGTGTGCTGCCGGGGTGGCCGGCCACCAAGAAGGTGATGCTCTCTAGACCACTGGCCGTAGGGTGTTCGGTCTTGTCGAGTTGTACTTCGAAGCGGCCGCCTTGCATGCCCAAGCCTTGCATGGCTTGTGTGATGGCGGTGGCCAGCTTGGGCGCAGCTTGGGTGCGGGCTTGCGAAATTTTTCGTGCTTCGGTTTGGTAGGCGGCAGCGGCTTTTGCCTCGGCGGCTTCAAGCCCTTCAAGGTCAGTGGCTGCGTCGAGTTGCGTCAAACGGGTTTTCCACTCAAGGTACAACGCAGGCAGTTCTTGCGGTGTGCGTTTGAAGCGACGTGCCAAAGACATCCACAACGACATGCGGTCGTCAAGCGTTTGCAAGCGTGCGGGGTCGAGTTCGGTGCGGCCCAAATAGGCGTTGAGCGAGTGCGCCACATCGCCGGCTTGCGCGAGGCTAGAAGCCAGCACATCCACCAGCGCGGTGAACTCTGGCTCCACATCGGTTTGGTCTTGCAACGCGTCTTGTGCTTTGGCCAGTAGGCGCAGTGCGCCGCTGTCGTCGTCTTCTAGGGCTTGAATGGCGGCTTGTGCCGCATCCATCAAAGCTTGTGCGTTGGACAGGCGGGTGTGTTGGCTGTTGAGCTCCTCCCACTCATCTTCGGCGGGGCTCAGCTTGTCGACTTCCGTCATTTGCCACAACAAACGTTCACGTTCTTCTTGCAGCGTGGCTTGTGCGGTGCGTGCCTCGTGCAAGGCTTGCGTGACTTGACACCAGTGTGTCCAAGTTTGCGTGAGGTTTTGAAGGCTCACACCCGCATAAGCATCGAGCAAGCCACGCACAGCCTCAGGGCGGGTCAGGCTTTGCCAGGCGTGTTGGCCGTGAATGTCCAACACCCTATCGCCTAAGGCGCGCAGTTGGGTGGCGGTGGCGGGGCTGCCGTTGATCCACGCGCGGCTTTTGCCTTGTGCGTCAATCGTGCGCTTGAGCAGCAGGTGATCATCCGTGGCGATGTCAGCAAAGCCTTCGTCGTCCAACCATTTCAAAATTTCGGGGGTGGTGTCGAACTCAGCGCAAATTTCGGCACGGGCCGCGCCTTCGCGCACCACGCTGGTTTCAGCACGAGCGCCCAGTACCAATTGCAAGGCGTCTATCAAAATCGATTTGCCAGCACCGGTTTCGCCGGTGAGCGCAGAAAAGCCACTCGACAAATCGAGGTCCAGTTCGCGCACGATCACAAAATCGCGCAAAACGATGTGTTGCAAACTCATGCCACGCCCTCGTTCCAGTGCAGTTTTTGACGCAAGGTGTCGTAATAGCTCCAGCCGCGTGGGTGCAAGAACGTGGCGTGGTAGTTGGACCGCTTGACGGTGATGCGGTCGCCGATCAAGAGTGAGGCCAACGATTGCATGTCAAAGTTGGCGCTGGCGTCGCGGCCAGCGACCAAGTCAATCGTCACTTCGCCGGTGTCGGCCAGCACGATGGGACGATTCGACAACGTGTGCGGCGCAATGGGTGCCAGCACCCAAGCGGGCAAGGAGGTGTGCAGCAACGGCCCACCGACCGACAGCGAATAGGCTGTAGAGCCAGTGGGTGTGGCGATGATCAAACCGTCGGCACGTTGGTTCGCCACAAAGCGGCCATCGACGGCCACGCGCACTTCCAGCATGCCGCTGGTGGCTCCGCGGTTCACCACCACATCGTTGAGGGCCAATGCATTGAACACGCAATGCCCATCGCGCCACACTTTGGCGCGCATCAAAGCGCGACGGTCTTCTTCGTAGGCGCCGCCGAGCATGGCGCTGAGCGCAGTTTTCACTTCGCTCAGAGGAATATCGGTGATGAAACCCAAGCGACCTTGGTTGATACCAATCAGCGGCACGTTGTGTGGCGCGAGCTGACGGGCATAGCCCAGCATGGTGCCATCACCACCCAGCACAATGGCTAAGTCACAGGATTTGCCAATGTCTTCGATGCTCATCACGGCGTAGCCGCTCAACCCCGAGCTAGATGCCGTGGTGTGTTCAACCACGACATCGCAACCTAAGGTGTGTAAGAACTGTGCGATACCTTCTAGGGTTTCACGTGAGGATGCATTGGCAATACCCACAGACTGATGGTATTTGCCAAGCAATGCGATCTGACGAAACTTGGATTTCATGGGTAAATTACATCATTAAAATTCGCCAAAGATTCACCATGCTAGACGATCGCGCCAAGTTATTGCTTAAAGCGCTGGTAGAGCGCTACATTGCCGACGGGCAGCCCGTCGGCTCGCGCACGCTGTCTCGCGCGTCGGGGATTGAGCTTTCACCTGCGACCATTCGCAATGTGATGTCGGACTTGGAGGAGTTGGGACTCATTGCCAGCCCCCATACCTCGGCAGGACGTATCCCTACCGCATTGGGGTACCGCTTATTTGTTGACACGATGTTGACGACAGAACGTGGTCAGTTGCAAACCCCGACCTTGGCGCCAGATCAGCCACAAAAAGTGATTGCCAATGCCGCGCATTTGTTGTCGGATTTGTCGCAGTTTGTCGGGGTGGTCATTGCGCCACGGCGTAGTTCGGTATTTCGCCACATTGAGTTTTTGCGGCTGTCAGATCGCCGATTGTTGGTCATCATCGTTTCGCCAGAAGGCGATGTCCAAAACCGAGTGCTGTTCACCGAAACCGATTACACAGCTTCTCAACTGGTGGAAGCGTCTAACTATTTGAATCAACATTTCGCAGGCATGGCGATTGAGCAAGTGCGAGAAAAGCTGTTGGCGGAGGTGGAAACCTTGCGTGGTGAAATTGCCAGTCTCATGCAGGCAGCCGTGCAAGTGAGTACCGAGGCTCTCACGCAAACGCAAGATGACGTGGTCATCAGCGGTGAGCGAAACCTGCTTTCGGTCAGTGACTTCTCTAGCGATATGGGTAATTTGCGTCGGGCCTTTGATTTGTTCGAGCAAAAAGCGCAGCTGGTGCGCTTGCTCGACAGTTCGGCTCAAGCCGAGGGCGTACGAATTTATATCGGGGGTGAAAGCAAAATCGTGCCGATCGAAGAGCTATCGGTGGTGAGCGCCCCCTACGAAGTGGATGGTCATGTGGTGGGTACCTTAGGCGTGATTGGCCCCACGCGCATGGCCTATGACCGCATGATTCAAATTGTGGACATCACATCCAAACTGGTGAGCAACGCGCTTAGCCATAAGTAAATTCTCAAGGCTTGGGTTGGCGCACGCCAAACAAAATACCGCACGTCACCAAGGCCAAGCCGCCCAACAGGCTCAGGCTCATGGGTTCATTCAAAAACACCACAGCACCTAAAGCTGACAGGCCTGGTACCAAGGCGGTGATCATGGTGGAGCGCACGGGGCCAAAGTGGCGAATCATCACATTGAAGGTGATGCCAGAGATGACGACGGAGCCCACGCCTTGGTAGATGGCTTGAAATAGCATTTCTTCCATGGGGGCCGTGCCGAGGTGGGTGGGTACCCAGCCTGCATAAGCGGCTAGACCGTACAGAGGGACAAAGCTGACACAAGCAAACGCTGTGATGGCGATGGTGGCACGTACTGGATCTAGCGCATGACGGCGCACCAGCACGGTATAGCAGGCCCAGCAAAAGGCGGCGCTCATGAACAGCAAATCGCCTTTCCACACCTCGCCTCCTTCAAAGGCTTTGAGCAGGCTCACACCACCCACCAACATGTCGCCCAGCACAATGCAAGCCAAACCCATCAAACGAGCACGGGTGATGTGATCGTGCAGCACGACCATCGCCAGTAACGTTGTCCACAACGGTAAGCTGCCAGGCATGAGCACGGATGCATGTGCAGCTGGCGCAAAGAAAAAACCTGAGTAGGCCAGCATGGCGTACAGCACGCTGCCAAACACACCTGCCAACGCGGTGATGTGTAAAGGCAAGGGAGATAACCCCAAAAGAGAACTTGTGCCGTGCTCTCTTTGTGTGCGCATCAACCATCCTCCCCATGGGAGCAGTACGCAGCTTGCGCCAACAATGCGCAGAAATCCAATATCGAGGGGCAGTAAATTGTGTGATGCCGATGCGCGCGCCACAACGATGAACGATGACCAAATCAGCACGGTTACCACCGCTGCAATGAGTCCGATGGCTCTGGGAGAGAGTTTCATGTCAAGGATGATAGTTGGAAGCCTCTACAATCTGTCGCTTCGGTTGGGGCGATAGCTCAGTTGGTTAGAGCAGAGGACTCATAATCCTTTGGTCCACGGTTCAAGTCCGTGTCGCCCTACCAAATATCTGTGATATACTTTCGGTTTTCCAGAGCGGCTGTAGCTCAGCTGGATAGAGTACTTGGCTACGAACCAAGGGGTCGTGGGTTCGATTCCTGCCAGCCGCACCAAATT
>JACCDR010562660.1_pt1 | contig 25772 bp, 14 predicted proteins | sample 7446431 | NCBI WGS metagenome assembly JACCDR01 (sample SAMN15323443, study PRJNA562643) | freshwater metagenome | isolation source: river surface water | place: USA:Blue River Watershed | collected 2017-08-17 | reverse complement strand
CAGCACCCAGTCGGCTTCGGCGATGACGTCCAGGTCGTGTTCGATCACGATCACGCTGTGGCCGCCCTGCACCAGGCGGTGCAGCACGCGGATCAGCCGTTCCACGTCGGCCATGTGCAGGCCCACGGTGGGTTCGTCCAGCACGTACAGGGTCTTGGGCGGCTTCTGCCCGCGACGCGTGACGTCGTCGCGCACCTTGGAAAGCTCCGTCACGAGCTTGATGCGCTGCGCCTCGCCGCCGGAGAGCGTGGGTGACGGCTGGCCCAGCGTCAGGTAGCCCAGGCCCACGTCTTTCAGCAGCTGCAGCGGGTAGCTGATGCTGGGCATGGTGGCGAAGAAGTCAACCGCTTCGTCCACCTCCATGCGCAGCACGTCGCCGATGCTTTTGCCGCGCCACGTGACGGCCAGCGTTTCGGGGTTGAAACGCGCGCCGTGGCAGGCGTCGCAGGGCACTTTCACATCGGGCAGGAAGCTCATCTCGATGGTCTTCATGCCCTGGCCCTCGCAACTGGGGCAGCGGCCTTCGCCGGTGTTGAAGCTGAAGCGGTTGGCGGCGTAACCACGCGCTTTGGCTTCCAGCGTTTCGGTGAAGAGTTTGCGGATGCTGTCCCAAAAACCGATGTAGGTGGCGGGGCAACTGCGCGGCGTTTTGCCGATAGGTGTCTGGTCCACTTCCAGCACGCGGTCGATGGTCTCGAAGCCTTCCAGGCCGGTGCAGCCGGCCAGCAGCGGCAGGCCGCCGGCACTGCGGCCGGCAGTGATGGCGTCGCGGCCGGCACGGCTGGCCTTCAGTGCCACCACGTTGGCCACGTTGGCCAACAGCACGTCGCGTGCAAAGGTGCTTTTGCCGGATCCTGAAACGCCGGTCACGGCCACCAGGCGGTTCAGGGGCAGGCTGATGTCCAGCTTCTGCAGGTTGTGCAGGTGGGCGCCGCGCACGGTGAGCCAGTCGCAGGTGCCGTCTTGCTCCCTCTCCCTTTCAGGGAGAGGGTTGGGGTGAGGGTGAATGGTGGCAGCGCCGTTGCGGCTGGTTTTGGGCGAGGCGGACACTTCACCCTCACCCCTGCCCTCTCCCTGAGGGAGAGGGGGAAACACAAGGCGCCTCGCTTGCAGCGGGTGCAGCAGCGGATGCGCCAGCAAGCGGCCGGTCAGGCTGTCAGCCTGCGCCGACACCTCGGCCACCGTGCCCTGCGCCACCAGCCGCCCACCGCGTTTGCCGGCGCCGGGGCCGATGTCGATGACGTGGTCGGCGCGGCGTATCGTGTCTTCGTCGTGCTCCACCACCACCAGCGTGTTGCCGGCAGCACCCAGCTTGGCCAGCGCCGAGAGCAGCACGCCGTTGTCACGCGGGTGCAGGCCGATGGTGGGTTCGTCCAGCACATAACACACACCTTGCAAGTTACTGCCCAGTTGCGCTGCCAGGCGTATGCGCTGCGCCTCGCCACCGCTGAGCGTGGGCGCGGCGCGGTCCAGCGTCAGGTAACCCAGGCCCACGTCTGACAAAAACTCCAGCCGGCTCTTGATTTCCGACACCACGTCGCGCGCGATGTCGGCGTCGCGGCCGTGCAGTTGCAAAGCCTGCACCCAGGCGCGCGCTTCAAACACCGACAGGCGGGCGATGTCGCTGATGGCGCGGTCTTCGAAGGTCACGCCGCGCGAGGCCTTGTTCAGGCGCGTGCCGTGGCAGTCGGGGCAGGGTTCGTCCACCAGGCCTTCGGCCTCGGCCTCTTCGGCCGGGAAACTTTGTTCGCGGCCCTTGTTGTTGTCGTCGTCTTTCACCGAGTCGTCATACACCTTGCGCTGTTCACGCGTGAGCTTCAGCCCCGTGCCCACGCAGGTGCCGCACCAGCCGTGTTTGCTGTTGTAGCTGAACATGCGCGGGTCCAGCTCGGGGTAGCTGGTGCCGCATACCGGGCAGGCGCGTTTGGTGGAAAACACTTTCACCTGACCGATGCCAGCGCCGGTGCCAAAGTTGTCCATCGCTTCAGCCAGGCCGTCCAGCGGGTGCAGCAGGTGCAGCACGCCTTTGCCCAGTTCCAGCGTCTTCGACAGCAGCGCTTTCAGCTCGGGTTCGTTCTTCGCGCTGATGACGATGCTGCCCACCGGCAGTTCCAGCGTGTGTTCCTTGAAGCGGTCCAGGCGCGGGAAGGGTTTCAGCGGCAGGAATTCGCCGTCCACGCGCAAGTGGGTGTGGCCGCGCGCCACGGCCCACTTGGCCAGGTCGGTGTAGACACCCTTGCGGTTGATCACCAGCGGCGCCAGCAGGCCCACGTGCTGGCCCTTGTGTTCACGCAGCAGTTGTGCGGCAATGCTCTCGGCGCTTTGTGCCTTCACCGGCGCGCCATCGTGCACGCAGTGCTGCAGGCCCAGCTTCACCCACAGCAGGCGCAGGAAGTGCCACACCTCGGTGGTGGTGGCAACCGTACTTTTGCGGCCGCCGCGCGACAGGCGCTGTTCAATGGCCACGGTGGGCGGTATGCCGTACACGGCATCCACTTCAGGCCGCCCCGCCGGCTGCACGATGCTGCGCGCATAAGCGTTCAGGCTTTCCAGGTAACGCCGCTGCCCTTCGTTGAAAAGGATGTCAAAGGCCAACGTGCTTTTGCCCGAGCCGCTGACACCCGTGACGACGTTGAAGCTGCCGCGCGGGATGTTGACCGACAGCGACTGCAGGTTGTGTTCACGCGCGTTGACGATTTGTATGACCCCCTCCTCTCCCGCTTGCGGGGGAAGGTTGGGGTGAGGGCGGCCGCGACGCAGCGCCTGCTGCAGAGGTGCACCCGCACCCTCACCCCAGCCCTCTCCCGCAAGCGGGAGAGGGGGCCGTTCGGCGACGCCTGCGACACCCAGACCCAGCGCACCTTCATATTCGCGCAGCGCCTGCCCGGTGTGTGAGGTGGCGTGCAACTTCACGTCATCGGGCGTGCCCACGCACACCACGTGGCCGCCGCCTTCGCCGCCTTCGGGGCCCAGGTCGATGACCCAGTCGCTGGCGCGAATCACGTCCAGGTTGTGTTCGATCACCAGCAGCGAATGCCCCGCCGCCAGCAGCTTGCGCAGCGCGCGCATCAGCTTGGCGATGTCGTCGAAGTGCAGGCCGGTGGTGGGCTCGTCGAACAGGAACAGCGTGCCGCGCAGCTTGCTGTTGATAGCCACGGCCTGGCGCGACGCACCCGAAGCCGCCGCATCGGCCAGAAAGCCCGCAAGCTTCAGCCGCTGCGCTTCACCGCCGCTGAGCGTGGGCACGGGCTGCCCCAGGCGCACGTAGTCCAAACCCACGTCGATGATGGGCTGCAAGCGCGCAACGACCTCGCGGTCGTTCTGGAACCAGTGCGCAGCTTCGGCCACTGTCAGGTCCAGCACGTCGGCAATGCTCAGCTGCATGGGGCCACGCACCACCTTCACGTCCAGCACCTCGGGGCGGTAGCGGCGGCCGTCGCAGTCGGGGCAGCGCAGGTACACGTCGCTCAGGAACTGCATCTCCACATGTTCAAAACCGCTGCCGCCACAGGTGGGGCAGCGGCCGTCGCCGGCGTTGAAGCTGAAGGTGCCGGCGCTGTAGCTGCGCTCCCGCGCCAATGGTGCGTCGGCGAAGATCTTGCGCAGCTCGTCAAAGGCACCCACATAACTGGCCGGGTTGCTGCGCGCGGTTTTGCCAATGGGGCTTTGGTCGACAAACACCGCGTCGGCCAGCAGCTCGGCGCCCAGCAGTTGTTCGTGTGCGCCCGGCGTTTCGGTGGGCTTGCCAAAGTGGCGTGCCAAGGCCGGGTACAGCACGTCTTGTATGAGCGTGCTCTTGCCGCTGCCGCTGACACCCGTCACGCACACCAGCCGCTGCAGCGGCAGTTCCACGCTGACGTTCTGCAGGTTGTGTTCGGTGGCGCCCATCAGCACCAGGCGCGGTGTGCTGGCCTCCACCAGGCGCGCAAAACCCAGGCCCACTTGCTTGCGGGCGCCCAGGTACGCACCCGTCAAGGTGTCGGCACTGCGGGCCTCAAACGGTGTGCCGTCGAAGACGATCTGCCCACCGCGTTCGCCGGGGCCGGGGCCCATGTCGATCAAGCGGTCTGCCGCCAGCATCACCGCCGGGTCGTGTTCCACCACCACCAGCGTGTTGCCGGCATTGCGCAGCCGGTGCATGGCCTGCACGATGCGGTTCATGTCGCGCGGGTGCAGGCCGATGCTGGGTTCGTCCAGCACAAACAGCGTGTTCACCAGGCTGGTGCCCAAAGCCGTGGTGAGGTTGATGCGCTGCACCTCGCCGCCGCTGAGCGTGCGGCTCTGGCGGTCCAGTGTCAGGTACTGCAGGCCCACGTCGCACAGGTACTTCAGGCGTGTGCGCACTTCGTCCAGCAGCAGCTTCAAGGCGTCGTCCAGCATGGTGCTGGGCAAACTGATGCTGTCGAAGAAGCGGCGCAGGCGATTGATGCTCAGCTGCATCAGGTCGTGCAGGCACAGGCCCGGCAGCGCTTGCAGTTGTTCGCGTGTCCAGTGCACACCCACGGGCATGAAACGTTTTTCGGGTGGCAGCACGGCGTCGGCATCAGCCTTCGTGCCCATGCGCCACAGCAGCGCCTCGGTTTTCAGCCGCGCGCCGCCGCAGGCGCCGCAGGGTGTGTAGCTGCGGTACTTGGACAAGAGCACGCGGATGTGCATCTTGTAGGCCTTGCTTTCCAGGTATTCAAAAAACCGGCGCACGCCGTACCACTGCTTTTCCCACTTGCCGGCCCAGTTGGGGGTGCCGCCCAGCACCCATTCACGCTGCGCAGGGGTCAGCTGGCTCCAAGGCGTGTCGCGTGGGATGCCGGCTTCACCGGCGTACTTCAGCAGGTCGTTCTGGCAGTCGGCCCAGGCGGGGGTCTGCAGCGGCTTGATGGCGCCGTTGCGCAGCGTCTTGCGCGTGTCGGGGATGACCAGGCCCATGTCAACCCCAATGACACGGCCAAAACCCCGACAGGTTTCACAGGCGCCGTAAGCGCTGTTGAAGCTGAACAGCGCCGGCTGCGGGTCGGCATAACGCTGGTTGCTTTCGGGGCAGTGCAGGCCGGTGCTGTAGCGCCAGCGCTGGTCTTCGCCCCCTCTCCCTGGCAGGGAGAGGGCTGGGGTGAGGGTGGATGGTGAAGAGAGGTCGGTACCGGTTGGCGGCGCAAATTCACCCTCACCCTCACCCCTACCCTCTCCCTGCAAGGGAGAGGGGGTAACAGCCACCACATCCAGTCGGCCGCCGCCGCGCTTCAGCGCCAGTTCTATGGCTTCCATCACCCGCACCTTCTTGGCGCCGGCGATGCGCAGCCGGTCGGCCACCACGTCTATCACCTTCTGCGTGCCTTCCACCCGCTCGGCCTGCACCCGCGTGAAGCCGCTGGCCGACAGCCACTGTTCCTGCTGCTCGGCCGTGGTGTCGGCCGGCAAAGTGACGGGGAAGGTGAACACCAGCCGGGGGTCGCCCAGCGCAGCGGCGCGCTGCAGCAGGTCGGCGTAAATGGTCTCGGGCGTGTCGTGCCGCACCGGCAGCGCCGTTTGCTGGTCAAACAGCTGTGCGGCGCGTGCAAACAGCAGCTTCAGGTGGTCGTTCAGCTCGGTCATCGTGCCCACCGTGCTGCGGCTGGTGCGCACGGGGTTCGTCTGGTCGATCGCTATGGCCGGCGGCACGCCGTCCACACGGTCCACCGCCGGGCGGTCCATGCGGTCCAGGAACTGGCGCGCGTAGGCGCTGAAGGTCTCGACATAACGGCGCTGGCCTTCGGCGTACAGGGTGTCGAACACCAGGCTGCTCTTGCCGCTGCCGCTGGGGCCGGTGACGACCGTGAATTCGCCGGTGCGGATGTCCAGGTCCAGGTTTTTCAGGTTGTGCTGGCGCGCACCGCGAATTCGAATCACACCGGAAGACATGTCACCCTTCAGAGCTGAAGGCGGGGGATTCTAGGCATCTGGGGCCCGGGCGGGTGGGGGGTCGGCAGCCGACCACAACGTGGCCATGGCGCGCGCTGGGCACACCAGGGCACTGCGCTGCTCAACCCCGCGCCAAGGTGAAGCCCACGCGTGTGCTGCCGTCGGCAGAAGCGGCCAGCGTGCGCCCCGCGTGCATGCGTGCGATGCCGGCCACGATGGCCAGGCCCAGGCCGTGGTGCTGCTCGGCACCGTCGCAGCAACGCGACTCGTCGGCGCGGAAGAAACGGTCAAACAGCCGCGGCAGCGCCTGCGCCGCAATCGCCGGGCCCTGGTTCTGCACCTCCACCCGCACCTGGCCGTCGGGCTCGTCGGCAATGGCGACCGCGACCAGGCTGCCCGGGGTGGCAAAACGCGTGGCGTTGCCCAGCAGGTTGGACACCGCACGCTTGACCAGCGACTCGTCCACCGCCAGCGTGGCGTCGCCCTGCACCCGCCACTGCAAGCCGGCGTCTTCCAGCGGGCCTTCGTGGAATTCCACCACCTGCTGCACCAGCGCGGCCATGCTCACGGGCTGGCCCCGGCGTGCCACCGCACCCCGGTCGGCCTGCGACAGGAAGAGCATGTCGTTGACCATCGCTGACAAGCGCTGCATCTCTTCCAGATTCGATGCCAGCGTATCGCGCAGTTCGGCCACTGGCCGTTCACGCGACAGCACCACCTCGGTCTGGCCCATCAGGTTGGCCAGCGGTGTGCGCAGCTCGTGCGCCACATCGGCGTTGAAGCCTTCCAGTTGGGCATAGGACAGTTCCAGCCGCTCCATCAGCGCGTTGAACTGGTCGATCCACGGCAGCAGTTCCTCGGCCGGGTCGTCCAGCTTCAGCCGCTGCAGCAATTTACCGGCCGACATGGCGCGGGTCTGAGCCGCCAGTTCATGCAAGGGGCGCAACTGGCGGTGTACGTGCCAGCGTGCACCCACCGTGACCACCGCACCCGCAGCCAGCGTGGCCAGCACCAACAGCCAGGCCCAGCGGCGGCCGATGTTGGCGTCGGCTGTGAAGTCGACGGTGTAGTCCAGGTACAGGCTGCCACCGGGCAGGTTCTCGGCCATCACCGTGATGCGGTTGGTGCGCAGGTGCTCCGATTGCGGCATGTCAGCCGGCATGGCATCGGCATAGATCAGCTGGTTGTCGGCGCGCCAGACCTGCACGCGGGCGTGTGCACGCATGGGGGCGTCGGCCTTCAGGCGCTGCAGCACGGCGGGCACACCGCCGACGCGGGCCTCCAGTGTCAGCACATCCTCCAGCAGTGCGCAGCGGCGGTGCAGGTCTTCAGCATTGCGCTCTTGAATCAAGCTGCTGACGCTGAACCAGGCAAAAGCGAACAACACCGTCAGCACACTCATCGTCAACAGCGCCAGCTTCAGCGACAGCCGGCGGCCGATGGAATGGCTGCACAGCAGCGCCGTACACACCTGCGCCTGGGGTGCGGCGGCACTGCGCAGCGCGCCGGTGGGTGGGGCATCGGACGCGTCCAGCAGCGGCGCTGGTGCAGCTGTGGTGTTCATGCGTCGCGTTCCTCCAGCACATAACCCATGCCACGCACGGTGTGCAGCAGCTTGGCGTCAAAGGGGTCGTCCAGCTTGGCGCGCAGGCGGCGCACGGCCACTTCCACCACGTTGGTGTCGGAGTCGAAATTCATGTCCCACACCTGCTCGGCCAGCGTGGTGCGCGACAAAATTTGGCCGCGCCGGCGCAGCAGCAGCGCCAGCAGGTTGAATTCCTTCACCGTCAGGTCCAGCCGCTGCTGCGCGCGCACGGCCCTGCGCGCCACCAGGTCCAGCTCCAGGTCGCCCAGGCGCAGTTGTGTTGCCGGCTGGGCCAGTGCGCCGTTGCCGGTGGGCCGGCGCAGCAGCGCCGTCACGCGGGCCAGCATTTCTGAAAAGGCAAAGGGCTTGACCAGGTAGTCGTCGGCGCCCTGCTCCAGGCCACGCACCCGGTCTTCGACCTCGCCGCGCGCGGTCAGCATCAACACCGGTGTGTAGCGGCTTTGTGCGCGCAGCGCGCTCAGCACGCCAAAGCCGTCCACGCCGGGCAGCATCACGTCCAGCAGCACCAGGTTGTAGTCGCCGCCCGTGGCCAGGCGGCGGCCTTCGATGCCGTCGTGCGCCACGTCCACCACATAGCCGTTTTCGCTCAGGCCCTTGTGCAGGTACTGGGCGAGTTTGGCTTCGTCTTCAACAACCAGCAGTCGCATGGGGTGGCAGGGGTGATGTCCAGGCCTGGGCGCAGGGTGGGAGCGTGCAGGCCAGCGCAGCGCAGCACCGCCCACGCCACGATGGTCTCATTTTCGAACCCCGGGCGGGATTACGAATTTGTCATCTGCGGGTCCGCCAGCGCGGTGCAGCGAGGCCTGGCGCTTCAGCCCTGCGGCGCGCTGAAACGGGCCAGCAAGTCGGTGTGCTGCTGCGGCCAGGCCGCCAGCGCGCTGCGGTCGCCTTCAAACACCTCGCGCAAGAAGGCCAGCACCAGGCCCTGCGTGGCCTGTTTCACGCGCGGGTTCAGTGTCGCGCCGCCGCTGCCCCGGCGGTCGGTGAACATGCTGTGCGAGCCGCCTTCGTACACCGCCAGCCACTTGCGGTGGCCGCCGGTGGCCTCGAAGACCTTCACGCGGTCTTCGGCGCTGCTGAAGTAGCCCGGTATGCGGATCACGTCTGCGGTGGCCGTCACATGCAGGCTGGGCACGGCCACGCTGGCCAAGATGCGGCTGAAGTCGTTTTCGCCGTAAAACGGCGGCGCCGAGATGACCACGGCACCACGAATGCGTGCGTCAGCCAGGTCAACCACCCCACCCTCGCGCGCCACACGCGCGCCAGCGGCCAGCAAGGTGGTGTTGGCGCCGTAGCTGTGGCCGCCGGCAACGATGCGCTGGGCGTCGATGCGCGTGCCCAACTCGCTGGCCAGCAGCGTGTCGAGCGCAAAGCGCAGGTCCTGCACCCGGGCCACCGCCTCTGGCTCTTGCGCCGCGTCTTGCAGCCGGCCCACCAGGCCCCACACGCTGCCGCTCCACAGCGTGCGGTCGCTGCCCACGTGCTGCAGGTGCAGGCTGGCGATGCCATGCCGCGCCACATGCTGACCCAGCCAGGTGTAGCCCCGGCGCGAACCGCCAATGCCGTGCGAAAACACCACCAACGGCAACCGCCCCGCGCCCTGCGTCAGGGCCGATGCGCTCTCGGCCTGCGGCAGGTACAGGCGCACGGGCACCGGGCGCTGGCGGCTCGTGTCGGTCCAGTCCAGGTCCAGCGCCTCAAAACCCGGGCTGCCGGTCTCAAAAGCGCTGGCTGCTGCCGCGCCGGCGGGCCTGCGGGTGGCAAAGGCCGCCAGCGTGGCGGCTGCGCCCAGGCGCAGGCAGGTTCGGCGGCTGATGTGCAGGCGCTGGTTCATGACGCGTTCTCGGGCTTGAAGGGCGCCGGGCGGGCCGCTTCCAGCGCGGCCTTGGGCTGCCCGTCGCCAGCCGCCGGCTTGCCGCGCCGCAGCAGCCGCTGCAGGCCCTGGATGGCGTCGTCCACATAGGTGAACAGCACCGGTATCACCAGCAGGCTGAGGAAGGTGCTGGTGATCAAGCCGCCGATGACCACGATGGCCATCGGCGCGCGGAAGCTGGGATCGGTGCCGATGCCCAAAGCAATGGGCAGCATGCCCGCGCCCATCGCGATGGTGGTCATCACGATGGGCTGCGCACGTTTGTGGCAGGCGTCGATGATGGCCTCAAAGCGCTGCATGCCCTGGTTGCGCGCCAGGATCACGTAGTCCACCAACAAGATGCTGTTTTTGGTGGCGATGCCCATCAGCATGATCAGGCCAATCATGCTGGGCATGGACAGCGCCGTCTGCGTGATGAACAGGGCCAGAAAGGCGCCCGGTATCGACAGCACCAGCGCGCCCAGAATGGTGACGGGCTGCACAAAGTCCTTGAACAGCAGCACCAGCACGATGTAGATGCAGAGCACCCCCGTCAGCATGGCCAGGCCGAAGCTGGCAAACAGCTCGCTCATGGCTTCGGCATCGCCAATTTCCGTTTGTGTGATGCCCGGCGGCAGGTTCTGCACACTGGGCAGCGCCAGCACGGCGTTTTTCACCTCGCCCAGCGGCTGCTGGTTCAGCTCGATCTCGAAGTTCACGTTGCGCTGGCGGTTGTAGCGGTCGATGCTGGCCGGCCCGCTGTCGATGGCCAGCGTGGCCACGTTGCCCAGCATCACCGGCCCGTGTTTGCCGGGCACGGGCAGGCGCGCCAACAGGGCCAGGTCGGTGCGGGCTTCAGCGGGCAGGCGCACGACGATGGGAATCTGCCGCTGCGTGAGGTTCAGCTTGGCCAGGCTCTGGTCGTAGTCGCCTGCGGTGGCGATGCGCAGGGTGTCGGCGATGGCCGCGGCACTGACGCCCAGGTCGGCGGCCTTGGCGAAGTCGGGCCGCACGATCAGCTCGGGCCGCACCAGGCTGCTGCTGCTGGTGACGGCGCCAATGCCGGGAATGCTGCGCAGCTCTTTTTCCACCACGGCCGCGTGGGCGCTGAGGGCGGCGCCGTCTTCACCGGCCAGCACCAGCACGTATTTCTCGGCGCTGGCACCAAAGCCCACCTTCACACGCACACCGGGCAGCACGGCCAGCGCTGCACGCAACTGCGCCTCGATGTCCTGTTTGCTCAGGCCGCCGCCAAATAGGCTGCTGCGCTCGCCGCGCGGTGTCATGTTGATGGTGAGCGTGGCGCGGGTGACATCGGGCACACCGCCGCCGGGCGTGAAGGTGTCGGCGCCCGTGCTGCCCGCGCCGATGGCGGTGTAGACCAGCTTCACATGCGGGTTCTGCTGCACCACGCTGCGCGCTTGCTCGGCTGCTGCAAAGGTTTGTTGGTAGGTGCTGCCCGGCGGCAGGGTCACCGTCACCTGGGTCTGGCTCAGGTCGTCAGGCGGCAGGAAACCCGTGGGCAGGTAGGGCACCAGCATGAAGCTGCCGACGAAGAACACGCCGGTGGCCAGCACGGTCAGGATGCGGTGTTTCAGGCACCAGCCAGCCCAGCGCAGGTAGCGGCCCATCCAGAAGGGTTCGCGGTGTTCGCCCTGGGGCACGCGCAGGATGTAGGCCGCCATCATCGGCGTCAGCATGCGCGCCACCACCAGGCTGAAAAACACGGCTATGGCCGCCGTCCAGCCAAACTGCACAAAAAACTTGCCCGGCACACCGGCCATGAAGGCGGTGGGCAGGAACACCGCAATCAGCGTGAAGGTGGTGGCTATCACCGCCAGGCCAATTTCATCGGCCGCTTCCATCGCCGCCTGGTAGGGCGTCTTGCCCATGCGCAGGTGGCGCATGATGTTTTCGATCTCGACGATGGCGTCGTCGACCAAAATGCCCACCACCAGGCTCATCGACAGCAGCGTCACCGTGTTCAGCGTGAAGCCGAACAGGTAGTGCATGGCGGCAAAGGTGGGAATGATGGACAGCGGCAGCGCCGTGGCCGCCACCAGCGTGGCGCGCCAGTCGCGCAGAAACAGCCACACCACCAGCACCGCCAAGATGGCGCCTTCCAGCAGCAGCGCCATGCTGCCGTGGTAGTTCTCGACCACGGGGTCGACAAAGTTGAAGGCCTCGGTGACGGTGACGTCGGCGTGCTCGGCACGCAGCTTTTCCAGCGCCGCGCGCACGCCGGTGGCAACGTCGGTTTCACCGGCGCCGCGTGAACGCACGATCTCAAAACCCACCACCGGCTGGCCGTTGAGCAGCGCGCCGCTGCGCTGCTCGGCCACGGTGTCGGTGACGGTGGCCACCTGGTCCAGGCGGATGCGGCGGCCGTCGGCCAGGTTGATGTCCAGCCGGCCCAATTCGGCCGCACTTTGCACGGTGGCGATGGTGCGCACACTTTGTTCGATACCGCCCACGTCGGCACGGCCGCCCGAAGCGTCTTGCTGCACGTTGCGCAGCTGGCGCGAGATGTCGGCGGCGCTCGCGTTCAAGGCCAGCAGCCGTGCCGGGTCGAGTTCCACCCGCACCTCGCGCGTGACACCGCCCACACGCGCCACGCTGCCCACACCGCGCACCGCCAGCAAGGCCTTGGTGACCTCGTTGTCAACAAACCAAGACAGCGCCACGTCGTCCATGCGCGTGCTGGCCACCGTGTAGGTGAGGATGGGCGCGCCGGCCAGTTCCAGCTTGTTGATGACGGGGTCGCGCAGTTCGCCGGGCAGGTCGCTGCGCACCCGCGACACCGCCGAGCGCACGTCGTCCAGCGCTTCCTGCGTGGGTTTCTCAAGCCGGAATTCCACCGTCACGATGGCCACACCGTCTTGCACCTTGGTGTAGATGTTTTTCACCCCCTGCAGCGAGGCGACGGCGTTTTCAAGCTTGCGCGCAACCTCGGTTTCCATCTGCGCCGGTGCCGTGCCGGGCAGGCTGGCGGTGACGTTGATGGTGGGCAGGTCGATGTCGGGGAACTGCTGGATCTTCATCTGCTGGAAGCCCAGCAGGCCGGCCAGCGTCAGCATGACAAAAAACATCACCGCCGGAATGGGGTTGCGTATGCACCAGGCCGATACGTTCATGCTTGTGCTTTCAATGCGGGGTTTTCACTGCGGGTGGGTCGGGGCCGGGTCACTTCGTAGACGTGCCCGTGGCCGCAGCCGCCGCCTTCACCGGCGGCGGTGCATCGACCACCCGCACGGTGTCGCCGTCGGCCAGAAAACCACCACCGCTGGCCACCACGCGGGCGCCGGCTTGCAGGCCGCTCTCGAGCTCGATGCGGTCGCCCACACGCTGGCCCACCTCCACCTTGGTCTGCGTGACCTTGTTGTCGGCGCCCAGCGTGTACACGTAGCTGAAACCGTCGCGCAGCAGCACGGCGCTTTGCGGCAGCGTCAGCGCGCTGCGACGGCCGGTGTCGAACTGGCCGCGTGCAAACATGCCGGCCTTCAGCGTGCCGGGCTGCGGCAGGTCCACGTACACCAGGCCGTTGCGGGTGTTGGCGTCCACCGTGGGCGCCACCATGCGCAGCGTGCCGGCCACGCTGCTGCCGTCGGCCGTTTGCACCCGCACGGTCTGGCCCGGCCGCAGCATGGCCAGCTCGTTGGCCGCCACTTCGGCACGCCATTCCAGCCGGCCCTGGCGGATCAGGCGAAACAGCTCGGCCCCCGGCGACACCACCGCGCCCACGGTGGCGCTGCGCGCGCTGATGACGCCGCTGTCGGGCGCCAGCACCTGGGTTTGCGCCAGCCGCAGTTGCTGCGTCTGCACCTGCGCCTTCACCAATTCCAGCCGCGCCTGGGCGGTGCGCTCGGCGGTGAAAAACTGGTTGATCTGCTGCGCGCTCAAGGCGCCGCTGGCCTGCAGTTCGCGGGCGCGCTGGGCGTTGGCCGCCGCCTCGGCCAGCGTGGCCTCGGCTTCGGCCACGGCGGCGCGGCTTTGCGCCAGGTCGGCACGCACCAGCTCGGGCGCAAAGGTGGCCAGCACCTGGCCGCGCCGCACCACGTCGCCCACGTTCACGCGCACCTCGGCCAGGCGCAGGCCGTTGGCCTCGGCGCCCACCACCGCTTCCTGCCAGGCCGCGATGCTGCCGTTGGCGCCCAGTGTGCTGCCGATGTCGCTGCGCTGCGCCACGGTGGCGGTGACGGTGAGCGCGGCCTTCGGGGCGTTCGCCGGCGCCGGCTTGTCGTCGGCCGCCTGCGCGTTCAAGCCCCAGGCCAACAAGGCCAGCAGGCTGCACAGGGCCAGTGCGGTGGCTCCCAGCACGGCAGAGCGGGGGGCAGCTGGGAAAGGCGTGAGGGTCGGCTTCATGGTGCGGACGGGTTTGGTGTGAGGGCAGACGTTGAAACAGCGGCGGCCAGGGGCTCGGTGTACGCCGACCAGCCGCCCCCCAGCGCGCGGTACAGCGAAATCCAGGCGCTGACGCGTTCGGCCTGCAAGTCGACCAGCGCGCTTTGCGCCTGCACGGCGTTGCGGCGTGCGGCCTCCAGGTCGAACAGGCTGCCCAGGCCGCTGCGCTGGCGCGCCTGCGTGGCCACCAGCGAAGCCTGGAAGTCGCGCGCGGCGGCCTCGGCGTCTTGTTGGCGGCTGGCGGTGTTGTCCAGCGCCACGAAGGCGCTTTCCACCTCGCGCAGCGCACGCCGCACCTGGGCCTGGTAGGCAGCCACGGCGGCTTCGTATTCGGCCTTCGCGGCGGCGCTGTGGGCGGCACTGCTGCCGCCATCAAACACCGGCAGGCTCACCACCAAAGGCCCCAGCGCCCAGGTGCTGCCGGTGGTGCTGACACCGGCGCTGCGCAGGCCGGCCAGGCCCAGGCTGCCCGACAGGCGCACCTGCGGCTTTTGGCGTGCTTCGGCCAAGCGCTGGTCGCTGGCGGCGGCTTCCACGGCGCGGGCGGCTTCGGCCAGGTCGGGGCGCTGGGCCAGCAGTTCGGCCGGCAGGCTGCGCACGCTGATGGGCGCAGGCTGCGGCAGCACCGCCGTGCCGGCGGCCAGTTGCTGGCGCAGCGAAGGCTCGGACAGGCCGGTGGTTTCGACCAGGCCCTTGACCAGGGTTTCACACTGCGCCTGCCGCACCAGCACCAGGCTGCGCGACTGCGCGGCGCTGGCGCGGGCCAGCGCAGCGTCGGCCGGCGCGGTGAAGCCGGCGCGCGCGCTCAGTTCGGTGAGGCGAGCGGTTTCTTCGCGCGAAGTGGCGTCCAGCCGCGCCTGCACCTGCTGCGCTTCACAGGCGCGCAGTTGCACGTAGCTGGTGGCGGTTTCGGCGGCCAGGGCCACGCGGGCTGCATACAGGGCGGCCTGCGCCGCTTGCAGCCGCGACTGCGCGGCGCTGCGGCCGGCGCTGACACCGCCAAACAGGTCCACTTCCCACGCCGCTTGCACACCCACGCTGGCGCTGGTGGCCGACGGCTGGCGCGGCAGGCTGCGGCCGGCCTGTGCCGAACCCACGGCGTCGACGTGTGGCAGTTCGGCGGCACCGGCAGCCACGCGGCTGGCGCGGGCGCGTTCGATGCGCGCACGGGCGGCGGCCAGGTCGGGGCTGGCGGCCAGGGCGCTGTTGATCAGTTGCGGCAGCAGCGGGTCGGCAAAGCTGGCCCACCACTGCGCCAGCGTGGCGCTGGACACCACAGCGGGGCCGGCGGCCCCCGGCGCTGGGGGCAGCGGCGCCTGCCAGGCCGCCGGCAGCGGCGCAGCGGGCAGGGCCACCCCACGGGGCGTGCTGGCGCAACCGGCCAGCGTGGCAGCCAGCAGCAGCGCAGACAGCGTGGCAGCAGGGTGTGCCGGTGGCTGTTGCGGCCTTCGGGGCGGGATGGGCATGGGGGACAAAAAGGACAAAAACGACGCAGCGCGCTTCATGGTCAAGGCTCCGGGATTGCCGCAGCCAGCCGGGCGCGGCGGTCACTTTCGCTGTGCACCAGGGCCAGCGCAAAGTCGACCAAGCGGTCGGACCAGCGGTCGAGGTTGGCATCGCCGTCGTGGATGCCGGGGGCCAGTTGCTGGTTGATGTCGTGGCCCACGTGCAGGTGCACACCCAGCGCGGCGATGCACAGCGCCAGGCGCTGCAGGTCCCCGTCGGCGGCGGCGTGGGCCGGGTCCAGGCCCAGGTGGCGGCACAGCACACGCAGCAGCGCCTCGTGCATCTCGCGGATGCCAAAAGTGGGGTCGGCTGCCCACAGGCCCGTGGGTTCCAGCATTTCGCGGAAGTGCAGCTTCATGCACAGGCGCGAGACGTCGCCTTGTTTCAGCGGCTCCAGAAAACCGGCGTAAAAGCCGCGCAGCGCTTCGGGCAGCGACAGGTGGTCGCCGTTGTAGCGCGCCAGGTCGTCTTCGGGCGCACCCATGGGCTCGCAGAAAGCGGCGCGGTACAGGCCGGCCTTGTCGCCAAAGTAGTAGCTGATGGCCGCCACGTTGACCCCTGCGGCCTCGGCCATCTCGCGCGTCGAGGTTTTGCTGTAGCCCTGCGCCGCAAAACAGCGCAAGGCGCTCAGCAGCAGGCGGCGGCGGGGGTCTTCAGCCAGCGGCGGCGCGGCGGCACCGGGTGCGGCGGCGGCCGGGACGGCCGGCGCGCAGTCGGCGACAGCGGTCGCTGCGGGGGTGCTGAGGGTGCGTCGTGCGTTCACGGCGCGCACTCTAACCGACCGAATCAAACGTTTGTTTAACCGGTTCTTTAGCCGACTTGTCGTCAGGGTTAACCAGGAACCCGGGGCAGCCGCCCCCCCGGCCGGCCGGGCGGGGGGTGCCCCGCGCTTAAGCGGTCAGCGCGAGTGGCTCGCCCATCGCAGCCCGCGCCGGCATGCCGCCCCGGGCCGGCTGGCTGCGGGCCGCGCCCTGCCGGGGCGCCGCCGACGCACCCCCGCGCAGTTTGAAGAAGGCCACCGTGTCTTGCAGATGGCCGGCCTGGGCCGAGAGTTGCTCGGCGGTGGCCGAGAGCTGCTCGGAAGCGCTGGCGGTCTGCTGTGTGGTGCCTGAGAGTTGGTGCATCGCGCCCGTGATGCGGCCGACCGATTCGCTTTGCTCGGCCGACGCGGCAGCAATCTCCTGCACCAGCTCGCTGGTGCGCTGGATGCTTGGCACGATGGCCGACAGCCGCTTGCCGGCCCGTTCGGCCAGCGACACACTTTGTGTGGCCAGGGTGCCAATCTCGTGCGCGGCCACCTGGCTGCGCTCGGCCAGCTTGCGCACCTCGGCGGCGACAACAGCAAAGCCCTTGCCATGTTCACCGGCGCGCGCCGCCTCGATGGCGGCGTTGAGCGCCAGCAAGTTGGTCTGGTAGGCGATGTCGTCGATGATGGAAATCTTGGTCGCGATGGCCTTCATCGCATCAACCGTCTGGCTGACGGCCTGGCCGCCTTCTATGGCCTCGGCAGCGGCCTGGGTGGCGATGCCATCGGTGACGGTGGCGCTCTCGGCGTTTTGCTTCACCGATGACGCCATTTCCTGCAACGAGGCTGACGTCGTTTGCACGCTGCCAGCCTGATGCGACGCGCCTTGCGACAGGCTCTGCGAGGTCTGCGAAACCTGCTGCGAGGCGGCGCTGAGCTGGTCGGCGGCGCTGCGCACCTGGGCGAGTGTGTTGCCCACGGTGTCCAGCAGCTCGTTGAACTTGGCGCACAGTTGTGCGTGGAAGCCCTGCTTGCCCTGCAGCGACAGGCGCTGCGCGAAGTCACCCTGGGTGGCGCCGTCGACCGCGCTGCTGAATTCTTGCGTCAAGCGTGCTGCGGCGGCGCTTTGGGCTTCGGTGTCGGCCAGGTGCTGGCGGTCGGACTCGCGCTGGCCCCGCAGCGCCGTTTGCATCTGGCGCATGTTGCTCAGCAGCTGGCCCATCTCGTCGTGCCCGTGGCCACCGATGTCGAAGTCCAACTGACCCCGCGCCACGGCGTCGGCGGCCTCGACCGCCTGCGCCAGCGGCCGTGTGATGGAACGTGTGATGGCATAGGCCAGCAGCACCGCCAGGGCGACGGCGCTGACACTGGCCAGCAGCAGCCACTGGGTGACCTGGGCCAGCATGGCGTCGGCCTGCTCGGCCGACTCTTTTTTCACCGCAGTCTGGCGTTCGATCACGCGGTCGGAAGCCACAAGCGCGGCCTGCACGGCGTCGGTCAAGCTCTTGCGCAACACGGCGGGGTCGCTGGCCTTGCCCGCCAATTGGCTTTGTACAACCCCGTCGACGACGGCCGACATCGCACGCGCTTGCTCTTCGAGCGCCACAACCCGCCGACGGCCTTCGTCTGAAGTGACCAGCTTGCCCAGTTGGTCGATGTAGGCGTAGGTGCGTGTGCGCTCTTGCAGGCACTCGGCCGCGAGTTCGCGGACGCGGTTCAGCGACGTGGTTTCCAGCACCGCCCTGACGATGCCCAGGCGTACGGTCAGCGAGTTTCGAGTGTTGTAGGCCAGCACCAAGCGCTCGCTGACGTCGTTGGCGATGTATTGCACGCTCTGGTTGGCCCGCTGCAGGTTGAACAGGGCGTAGGCGCACAAGGCCGCCATCACAACCAGCACAACGCCGAAGCCCATGGTCAGCTTCCAGCCCAGCTTGAGACGCTTAAACATCGCAGTGTCCTCAGAAATGCAAAGAGAGGGTCGACGGTGAGGGCGGCAGCGGCCAAGGCTTCAGGCCCCGGGCCAGCCGCCAGCGGCAAAGCTGCAACCGCCTGTCACCCAGGCCGCGCCAGCAGCACGGGCCGGGGTAGGGTCGGCAGCCGAACCACTGGTGTGCTGGTTATCGGCAGTTGTGCTGTCGAACTTGAAGGCCAGGTGCAACAGCGCGGTGCCTTCGGGAGGCTCAACCCCGCCCCCCGTCCCCAAGCCCGGGTCAGGTGCCGATGACCCCGCCGTCGATGCGCTGGATGACCACCATCGCCGAGCGCGGGCGGCCGTTCAGCCGGTAGTCGGGCCAGGTTGAGAACTTCCCCGGCTCGGCGGGGTCGCTGCGGTCGCTGGGGGTTTCGCCCGGATGCTGGATGTTGATGAAGCAGGTGCGGCCGTCGGGCGTGAAGGTCACGCCGGTTACCTCGCAGTTGGTGGGCGCGGTGAGAAAACGCCGCACTTCACCGTTGCGCACGTCACAGGCCAGCATCTGGTTGTTGCCGATGCGTTTGAACTCACCCTTGTACATCTGCGTCGCGTGGGCGTCGGTTTGCACCCACAACAAGCCGCCCGGCCCGAAGGCGATGCCGTCGGGGCAGCCAAACATGTCGCCCAAGACATTGCCTTTGGCTTCGGCGCGTTCATTGGCGGGGTCGCCGGCATGCACCAGGTGGTTCCATTGGAAGGTGGCGGCGTCGAAGTCGCCGTCTTCCTTCCAGCGGATGATGCTGCCCATGCTGTTGTTGGCGCGGGGGTTGGCGGCGTCCACACCGGGCTGGTTGGCCGCACCACGTGAGCTGTTGTTGGTCAGCGTGCAATACACCCACCCATCACGCCCGTCGATGGCCAGCCACTCGGGGCGGTCCATCTTGGTGGCGCCCAGGGCGTCGCTGGCCTGCCGCGCCTTGATGAGCACTTCACCCTGGTCGGCAAAACCGTTGGCCGCTGTCAGCGGGCCCTGGCCTTGCACCACCGGCAACCAGCGGCCTTTGCCGTCGGCATCAAACCGCGCCACAAACAGCGTGCCGTGGTCCAGCAGTTCGCGGTTGGCCTTGCCGCCGCCGGGTTTCACGGCGTCGCGGCTGACAAACTTGTAGATGTATTCAAAACGTGCGTCTTCGCCGGAATAGACCACCGCGCGCCGGTCGCGCGTCAAGGCCACCCAGGCCCCCTCGTGCGCAGCGCGGCCCAGCGCGGTGCGTTTAACCGGGGTGCTGGCCGGGTCGTAGGGGTCCAGTTCCACCACCCAGCCAAAGCGGTTGGGTTCGTTGGGGTTTTTCACGGCGTCAAAACGCTCATCGTGTTCATGCCAGCGGTAGCCCCAGCCGCCCTTGCGCAGGCCCCAGCGGCGCTCGTGCGCGCTGAGGGTGTCGCCACCGCTGAAGTAACCCATGAAGTTTTCTTCGCCCGACAGGTAGGTGCCCCAGGGCGTTTCGGCGCTGGCACAGTTGTTCAGCGTGCCCAGCACACGCCGGCCCGTGGGGTCGGCAGCGGTTTGCATCATCGCGTGGCCGGCGGCCGGGCCACCCACCGTGAAGGCGTCGTTGCCGGTGATGCGGCGTGCATAGCGCGAAGGCCGCACCATCTTCCACTCACCCAGCTGGCGCTCGACCTCCAGCACCGACAGGCCATGCGCTGCTTGGCTTTTTTTCACCTTCTCGGCCGTCCAGGGGTTCATGCCGCCCACGTGCAGCAGGCCGTCGTCGGTGTATTCGTGGTTCATCGCGATCAGGCCGCGGGTGGAACTGCCCTCCAGCGGGAAATAGACCACGCCGTCGTGGTGCATGCCCATTTGTACGGCCTGCTCGGCCGCCGTGTTGGAGGCATCTTGCTTGAAGGCCGGCATGCTGCCCGCCACGCCTATGGGTTCACCCCAGGCCGCCATGACGCTGGTGATGTAGCCGTCGGCCACCACCAGCTTGTCACCCAGGCCCGGGGGGATGCCCTTGAAGCCGATGCCGGCGCGCGGCCCCACCGATGCGCAGCCGGCACTGGTCAGCGCCAGCGGCCCGAGCAAGGCCGACAGGGCCGCAAAACCACTGCCGCGCAACAGCACACGGCGCGCGGGGTCGCTGACCTCATGGATGCTGGGGTTGGCGGAGGTGTTGCTGTCCTCCATCAGATCAAAGTCCTTGGCCATGTCACGGGTCTCCTGCGGTGGTTTGAAAGAAGAGTGCACTGCGCCCCCCACGCTGCACAGGCCCCAAGCCTGCGGCGCAAAATGATCTTAGCCCGCACCCTGCGGTCTGACTTACACCGGTGGTGGCGATGATTGCCGTGGCCAACCCGGTGACCGTTCTGCCCCCACCTTGCCACCCTTGCCACCCTTGCCGGCCCTGACCACCATGACCCCACCCACCCCCCGCCGCACCGCCCTCATCACCGGCGCCGCCAGCGGCATTGGTGCTGCCACCGCACGCCGCTTTCTGCGCGAAGGCTGGAACGTGGTCATCGGCCACCTGGACGGCCAGCAGGCCCAGGCGCAGGCGGTGGCCGACGCCGCTGCGGGCGGCCCGCGCGCGCTGTGTGTGGCCAGCGACGTCACGCGCGACGACGACTGCGTGCGCGCCGTGCGCGCAGCCACCGACACCTTTGGCGCGCTGCACGTGCTGGTCAACGCCGCCGGCATCAGCATGATGGTGGCGCACACGCGGCTGCACGACATCACGGCCGACGACTTCCAGCGCATCTACGCCGTCAACACCATCGGGCCTTTTCAGATGACACGTGCGGCTGCCCCGGCGTTAAAGACCTCTGCCACCGAGGCCCAGCGCTCGGCCATCGTCAACATCTCGTCGCGCGCCGCGCTGATGGGCAGCGGCTCGTCGCTGCCCTACGCGTGCAGCAAGGCGGCGCTGAACGCGCTGACACTGTCCACCGCACGCTCGCTGGCGCCGCAGGTGCGGGTGAATGCGGTGTGCCCTGCGTTGGTGGAACAGGGTTTTGTGGAGCGCCTCGCGCCCGAGTCATTTGCCAACCGCAGCGCGCACCAAAAAGCGGTGTCGCCGCTGCAGCGGCTGGGCCACCCCGACGAAGTGGCCGAGGCCATCCACTGGCTGGCCACCGGGGCCACGATGATGACCGGCGCGCTCATGGAGCTGGACTTTGGCATGCACCTGAATGCGGTGTAGCAGCGCCAGCAGCAGCAGCGGTGCGGGCCGCATAACGGCAATTCAGGATGACCCACTGCACCACAGCGTCATCGCCCCGAACGAGAAGGTCCACCGGCCCAACATCAGATGACAAAACTGTCATCTGCCTGTCCGGCAGGCGTGGTTTTCGGTTTTCAGAATTCATTCTGAGGTCGACAAAGGGTCGACCCCAGCCCACGGCAGACCCAGCCCGGCTCGAAACCACTTCTTTCTTTCAACGTTCACTTGCATTAAGGACCCGCACCATGAAAACCCATTCCCTGTTCGCTGCCATCGCCCTGACCATCGCCGCCGCCAGCGGCCCCGTGTTGGCCCAGGAGGCCCGCTACGACTACGCGCAGCCCATCGTGTCACAAACCAGCCGTGCTGCGGTGCTGGCCGAGCTGCAAGTGGCGCGCGCTGAAGGCACGTTGCAGCTCAACGAGGCCAGCGTGGGCTCAACCAGCCGCACCCTCTCACTGAACAGCCGCGACAGCGTGCGTGTGCTGGCCCTGCAGGGCCAGCGTGATGGCAGCATTGCCGCGCTGACGGCCGAGCCGCAAGGCTTCACGGTGGCTGCGGCGGCCGCCACCCCGCTGACCGTGGCCCGCAAGTAAACAAAAGCCTGCCGGAGGGCGCAGCGCACGGTTTTTTGAACAACAGCGCCACCTTGGGCGCCAGAAAATCGGTGTGCTTCGCGCTCAGCCCCACCCGGCAGCGCGCCAGCAAAACAACCCTGCGTAGAGCCCAGCCCGCCAATGATGGTGACGATGAGCAGCACCACGTTGGCCTTCGCACCAATCTGCGGCAACACACTTTTTTGGTTAGGCCCTCACAACCCAGCAGGCCCGCTGCAAGCCCCTTACTTCAAAACGGCCGATTCAGCCAGTTTCACCACGTCAGGCTGGTGTTTGGCGAAAAACACCAGCCGTGGGGCGGTGTACATCAAGGCGTGCAGTTCACCCCCGCGCACAGCGAAGTAACCCAAGCCTGAACGGCGCACGTTGTCCGACTGCATCGTCCATTCAAACTCGATACGTGTACCCGGCCCAGCCAGGAAAGGGTGTGCCGCAGCTTTGGTGAGCGTGAAGCGGTTGCCGCCCCGTGCGTAGTAGCCCTCGAAGAGCGCGATCACCTGCTCGGTGCTCATGGTGGCGTCAAATGTGAGCGGCCGCTCTTCGCCCACCTTCTCTCGGATCAACTGGCCAGAGCGCAGCGGGCTCCACACACGGAGCTGGTCTATGGCCAGCCCATCACGTGTCCAAACGGTCTGGCCCGCCTGCGCGCCGGGCAGCTTCACATGGTTCCAAGCGGAACCCACAGTGATGTTCAGTTTTTCACCCACCGTGGCCGCACCGGGCTTGATGAGTTCGGTGTTGGCGCAACCGGCCAGCAACAGCAGCGCCAGGCTGCACCAGAAAAGACGCAAGGTGTTCATGCAGAGGAGGGTGTGAGTTGTTTCAGGGCTTCTTGAATCAATTCGGCGTCAGGGGCGCCGGGAGCCATCGCAAGGTAACGGGTGTACGCCCGCGCGGCTTCTTGCAGGCGCCCCAAGCTCTTATGAACATGCCCCAGGCCGCGCCATGCGGTGGCAGGGGGCGATTCAAGTGCGAGGGCCGCTTCGTAGTGGCGCATGGCCAGTGCGGGGTCGTCCGTGGTGTTGCGCAGCCGATGGGCGTCACCCAGCGCCTCAAGAATGGCGGCCACGGTGGGCTGTTGTTTGTTCAAGCGCTGGAACAATGCAATGCTGTGGTCGTACTGGGACCGCTTCAGTTCTTCTTGCAACAAGCTGCTCAGCCAAGGCGCCACGGCCGCGCGGTAACGTTCGGTGCCCTGATCGTCGGCCGGTGCCTGAGCGGTGCCGGCCTGCAACGCGAGCAACCGCTCCTCGATACCGGGATGGGTCGCAAAAAAAGGGTTGCGCTTGGCCAAGTCGGACCCCGCTGCAGCGCCGGCATCCATTTCGATCTTCAAATGGTCCCAGACCAGCGGCGCCTGGCGGGTGTCATAACCGGCCTGCCGCATCAATTGCAGGCCGCGCAGATCGGCTTCGGTTTCCTGTCGCCGTCCAAAGGCGGCATGCGACCCCCCCAAGCCCAGCGCACCCACCGCGCCCAGAAGGCCAAACATCATCATCAGCGCCAGCCCGCCACCCGATGCATTGCGCGCCGACTCCAGGCGCGCCAAAGCGTGCCGAAGCTCGAAGTGCGCAATCTCGTGGCCAAGGACCGTGGCCAACTGGGCTTCGTTGTCCAGGCGCAGCAGCATGCCCGTCCACAGTTGCACCATGCCGTTAGGCGCCGCCACCGCGTTGAAGCCGGGCTGCTGCAGCACGTAAACACGCAGGTTGCTCGCCATCGGGCCAGCCAGCCGGTTCATCACACCAGTGATGTAGCCGCGCAATTCGGCGTCGCGCAGCACAAACTCGCTACGGCGCAGGCGAGCCTCCTCGCGGTCCATCAGTGCCCACAAGCCTCCTTCGTCACTCTCGATGGTGGGGCGAGGCTGCGCCGCTGGCAACGGACCTGAATCGGTGGCCTGTGCCCAACTGGCAAAACAACTGCCCAGGCCCAAGGCCGCGCAGCCGCAACCCATCCAGGCCCCCAATACCGAGCGGCGTCTCATGGCGTTTCAGTTTCCAAAGCAGGCAGCCAAACCGATCCTGAAAAACAGGTCTGAACGGCGCTGTCTCAGCGGGTCTGCGGCAAGGGAATGGCTTCCAACAGGGCGTCAACCGACTCGATTGCCGGCCGCTCCTCACGCAGGTCGCCGCTGCCGCGCAGCAGCTTGTTGAACCACAACACCCGACCAGTGCTCAAGTCAACCAGGCTGGCATATCCCGTCTGGGGCACACCGCCGGGGATGATGACGATGCCCGTGAGCGCGCCCAGGATGGCGCCGCCCACCATGGCAGCTTTGCGCTCGGCGGTGGCATAACCATCTCGCACCCAAGTGAACAGGCCGTACTGCGCGCCAGTGCGTTGAGCCAGCGGCACGAAGACATCGCCAAAGCTCCAGTCCAGCTGGCCTTCTTTGGAGGGCAGGCGAAAGTTGTTGGGCCCAAATTGGTGGAAAGAAATGGCACCGGCCACGGCAGCGTGCAAATTCAGCGCTTCTGCGTGCTCTTCCACCACAGCCGTCGGCGCGTCAACCAATTCCACCTGGCTTTGTTTGAGCTTTTGAAGCAAGGCCATGCGCATGAACTTCTCGGCGTCTTGCGTCCACTTCGCAACGGGTGTGGGCACACCGCCTGCCGACACGCTGAAGAGTTCGACGTCCAGCGGCGCGATCAGCACCTTGGCGCCTGCAGGCAAGTTACCGACGCCTGGCGCCAAACGCAAGGCCGCTTGAGCGAAAGCCGATGTGCTGCAGGCCACAGCGGCCAGAACCAACCCGACCGCCACCAGAATCCGAAAAGAAAACATCGCGTAAACCACTCCCTGTCCAACCACTTGTTGGGCCAGATCGTAGCAGCGATGGCCGCATTGCAGCGCTGACCGCCGAGTCGCAAGGCTTCACGGTGGCTGCGGCGGCCGCCACCCCGACGACCGTGGCCCGCCAGTAAACGCAGGCCCGCCGCCCGGCTTTCAACCAAAAGGCATACGGAACCTCAGGGCCCTGTTTGTCTAGGCGAGGTCTGCTGCTGAAAGCGCACTTGCTAAGGCGGACCGTGTCTGGATGACTGCGGGTCGCCCATCGGCCACCGCGCCAGCGAGCGCAGGCGACGCAACGGCACAGGGCTGCGCTGGGTCGGCCGTAGCCGCCAGTGATGCGCGCCCGGCGCGACAAAAAGCACAGCATTGCACACCGGCAGCCCTGGCCTGAAACTACACACCCTACACATGGGCGCTGCGCGGTCGAGGTCATGAAACCACCCACTGAAAAGACAAGGCCCCCCGCGATGTTTGACGACCTGCGCCAGATAACGGCCCGCCAGCGCACCCAGCGCACGCTGCGCCGCATGAAGGCCGACTGCAAGCGGCTGCTGGGCGAAAACGGCGAGATGGGCGGCATGGCCATCGCGTCGGACATCATCAGCAGCCTGCAAGGGCTGGAAGACAACGCGCTCGACGACTTCTTCGACTTCCTGGCCAGCGACCTCAGCCCCGACCCACAACAGGTGCTGCAACTGGCGCTGGACTACGCCAACGCGCCCGGCGCGAAGACACTGCTGCAACTGACACGCGCCGCTGAACCGGCGCGGCAAGAACTGTTCAGGCGCCTGAACCGCATGCCTGGCGGCACCGCTGCGGTGCTGCGCCTGCGCCGCGCGCTGCTGGCGCGGTTGAAAGCGCAGCCCGAGCTGCAAGTGATCGAGGCCGACCTGCTGCACCTGCTGACGTCGTGGTTCAACCCCGGCTTTTTGCAAATGAAGCGGGTGGACTGGAATGCACCGGCCCAGCTGCTGGAAAAGATCATCCACCACGAGGCCGTGCACGCCGTGGACGGCTGGGACGACCTGCGCCGCCGCCTGCAGCCCGACCGCCGCTGCTTCGCCTTCTTTCACCCGCAGTTGCCCGAAGAACCGCTCATTTTTGTGGAAGTGGCGCTGCTGCCCGAGATGCCCGGCGCCATTGCGCCGTTGATCGACAAGGTCAGCCTGCCGCTGCCGCCCGACCGCTTTCGGGTTGCCGCCTTCTACAGCATCAGCAACT
>JACCDR010055738.1_pt1 | contig 25774 bp, 25 predicted proteins | sample 7446431 | NCBI WGS metagenome assembly JACCDR01 (sample SAMN15323443, study PRJNA562643) | freshwater metagenome | isolation source: river surface water | place: USA:Blue River Watershed | collected 2017-08-17 | reverse complement strand
CTTCGCACAAATACAGCGGCCGTGGTATTTGCGCGAAGATCCCTGCGGGAGGACAAAACAATAGTTTCATATGTAAGCTATTGATAATCAGACTTTACATCTATCATACATTTTGACACACAACCTGAAAAGATTGTAGTGGAACTGAAAGACTATTACTACTAGTGGCTGGTGACCTTACTGGGTTTTTGGATACACAAATCGGATAGGCATACTGTACTTGATAGCTATACTCTGACCATTTAGTTTCCCTGGAATCCATGCAGGCATACTGCTTATGAGTCGCTTGGCTTCTGTGTCAAAGTCTTTTCCCATTCCTTTAAGAACGTGTACATTTTGGAGAAGACCCCGATTATCTACCACAAATCCTACAAATACAGTTCCATTGGGTTGCGTAGCTTTCAACGTCCCATTTTTTGTATATTGAACGGGATAGGTTAGATTTTTTTGAATAAACTGGTATAAAGCTTTCACACCCCCGGGAAACTCAGGCATTTGTTCAGGTGTGATAAGGATCTCATCTGTTGTTTGTACACTATCCAGTATAGTAGATTGAGCAAAGGTGTTTGCGTAACTTATTGTAGAACAGACAAATACAAGAAAAAAGATTTTCATAGTTTGAAATCTATATATGTTTGTATAAATCAAAGCGGACAGAAATACCGTAGTGCATAGATACGGGCTTACCATTTTGCATAGCAGGCACCCAGTCAGGCATCAGGCGTACCAAACGATGTGCTTCTTCGTCACAGCCATAGCCAATCCCTTTGGCAATGCGAACATCTTTGACTTTTCCTGTCTTATCAACTACAAAGGTTACAAATACAACCCCTGATACACCTGCTTGACGAGCTTGAGCCGGATAGTGGAGATTGGCATCCAGGTATTTATTTATTTTCTTTTGGCCTCCACGAAAGTGGGTAGGTTTTTCAACGGCGATATAAACCACCTCTTTGTCATTTAAATGCGTTTCTGTAGTATCAGACGCCTGTGCATAGCTGTTAGCACCAACTAGTAACAGGAGGAAAAGAGATAGATAAATGGTTTTCATACGTATGGGAAAGCAGAGGAGTGATGAATTGGTTAATGATTGGTTTTGCGTTTTTTTCCACTTCCTACCAGGCCAAATGTGACAGGAAATGAATAACGAACCGCTACTTTCTGCCCATTTTGTTCACCGGGAATCCATTTAGGCATGGCTTTTACCAAACGAATCACTTCTTCATCACAGCCATAGCCAACTATATTGTCTGTGGTTACCTCGCGTATGATTCCATCTTTACCTATGATAAAACTGGCTAGAACTTTGCCAGATATATTATTAGAGGTAGCAAATGAAGGATATCGAATATTCTGGGCAAGAAATTTGAACATTTTTGTTTGCCCACCCGGAAATTCTGGCATCTTGTCTACAATGCTATACACTGAATCTGTGGCAATGGGTGTTTCTATGGAGGTAGAGGCTTCAGCAGGATTCTGGGCATACAATGAACCTATCATAGCCATACAAACAGAGAGGCTAACTAGTAATTTTTGAATAGACATGGCTATGATTTTGTTTTTTTTGAACTTTTTTTCAACGTAAAACTGAAAGGTATGACATAGCGGACAGGTACATCTTTACCACTTTGTCTGCCGGGTGTCCAGCGGGGCATACTGCGAACAACTCGCACACATTCTTCATCACACCCATAGCCAATTCCTTTAGATATTTCGACGTTCTGAATCTCACCTGTATGGCTCACGACAAACGCCACAAATACTTTCCCTTCTATATTAGCTTTAGTTGCTTCTTTGGGATATTTGAGATTGTCTGCAATGAACTGATACATGGCTTTCATACCACCTGGAAATTCAGGCATATGTTCGACAGTTATAAAAGGAGACATTTCAGGAGTAGAGGTGCTATCTGTGGTTTGTCCGAAAGTCGCAGAAAGGGTTAAAAACCCTAGTAGAATTAGTGAATATTTCATGATCAGTAGTAAGTGTGCAGTAAAAATGCGAAAAATATTTCATTTGTATATGTGCGGGTATACAAATTTTGCAACCAGTTCTTTTAAATAGATAAAATAGTTAGGACTTACGCAACATATACAGGGTTTTACCCTGTGCTGATGTGGCCCCTTCAGGTTCACAGGGCTTTACCCTGTGGTGATGGATTACGCCCCTTCAGGGCTTGAAGTAGAGTAGTTTGCGTAAGTCCTAATAGCGTCTTGTACAAAAACAGCCTCTGTATTTGGCTAGGCCGATGCAGAGGCTGTTAAAAAATAGATATACACTTGATCAGATATATTCCTGACCGTGGGCTTTTGCATCGGCTACAAACTCTTTTACCTTCTGTTCGTCGTCTTTGCGACAAATCAGTAGCACGTTGTCGTATTCGGCTACAATAAAACCATCCAGTCCATTAATGGCAATCAGGCGGTCTTTTGGGGTTTTGATGATACAGTTTTGAGTGTTGTAGAGCATCGCTTTGCCGTCAATAACGTTTTGGTTGGCATCTTTGTCGGATACTTCATAGAGAGACTTCCAGGTACCGAGGTCAGACCAACCGAAGTCGCTGAGTACTACGTGCACTTCGTCGGCTTTTTCCATGATGCCAACGTCAATAGAGATGCTTTTGCACCACGAGTAGGCTTTGTCAATGTAAGCAGCTTCTTGAGGGGTATAATAATGCTGTGTGCCTTCTTCGAAGGTTTCAGCTATCTCGGACAGGTGTTTGCTGAAATTCTGCATGATGGTTTGTACATTCCATACAAAAATGCCTGCGTTCCAGACATAATCTCCACTTTCGAGAAACTTTATGGCAAAAGGTAGTTCTGGTTTTTCGGTAAAGACCCGTACTTTTTTGACGGGGCTTGCCGCATCTGGAACAAACTGAATATAGCCATAGCCAGTATCCGGACGGCTCGGTTTGATGCCGAGTGTGATAATTTTGTTGGTATCTTTGGTGGCAGCCAGGGCTGTGCAAATATCTTCCTGAAAGGCGGCTTCTTTCAATATAATATGGTCGGCGGGGGCTACTACTAGGTTTGCCTGTGGATTTTTGTGGGCTATCTTATAGGCAGCATAGGCAATACATGGAGCCGTATTGCGGCGGGCGGGTTCGAGCAGAATCTGGTCATAGGAGAGTTGGGGGAGCTGTTGTTTTACCAAATCACGGTATTCTGCACTAGTAACGACATAAATATTTTCAGAGGGGCAGATGCCGTCAAAACGATCAGCTGTTTGTTGAAGAAGGGTACGTCCGGTACCTAATACATCGTGAAACTGTTTGGGATTGCTGGTACGGCTAAAAGGCCAGAATCGGGTACCAATGCCCCCAGCCATAATGACTACATAGTTATTGGTGTTCATTTAGCGACTGTTTTAAGTACAAAATAAGTAAAAATTTGATTAATTTGATTAAAAAACTTACATCTGTTTTTCGACTGCTCAAGTAAAAATAACTATTCTCTACTAACCCTATATTTTAGGAAATAATACAAAAAGTACAATTTAATATTTGGATAAGTCATTTTTTATTCAGGATGCTTTTGCGAAAATCATGTTTTTTTTTGATACCTTGTTAAAATAATTACATTTCCTTTCATCAGGAGGTATAAGGTTTTTCCATTCAAACCCTACATTTAGGGTGCATTTGCCTGATACTGACCTGCTTTGAATGCGATTGAGACAAAAATAGTAACCTTTTCGGCAAAGATTTATTTTTTTACTAATTTATCCACGTTTCTGTGTCAAGAGAAGTTGAATTATTAAAAAATATTTCATAGCTTGATTGTCAATTGGTAAGATGTCATTTGCTTACCATTCCTTTTTTACGCATTTTTGACACTACCTTATATAGTTTTTGTATTTTGTTTCTAGTACTCACATAAGTTATTCACTCACAGAAAGATAGACCACAATGTTGACGGAAGAGTTTACCCAACTCAAAGATACCCTGAAAGATGTTTTCGGGTACAGTCAGTTCCGCGGGACGCAGGAAGAGATCATCCAAAGTATTTTAGCTGGACGGAACACCTTCGTAATCATGCCTACCGGAGCTGGAAAATCCCTATGTTACCAACTGCCAGCGATTGTCATGCCTGGCCCTGCGGTTGTTATTTCTCCCCTGATCGCCTTGATGAAGAATCAGGTGGATCAATTAAGTGCGGTTGGGATTAATGCTCAGTTTCTAAACTCGACCTTGAGCAAAGCCGAGATTACCAAAGTAAAGCGAGACGTGCTGAATGGAGATATAAAGCTACTCTATGTAGCTCCTGAGTCACTTACCAAGGAAGAAAATATAGAATTTCTTAAGAAAGCCAATATTTCCTTTGTAGCGGTTGATGAAGCTCATTGTATTTCTGAATGGGGGCATGATTTTCGTCCGGAATACCGCAAGATCCGGGGAATTATCGAAAATATAGGCAAAAACCTGCCTATTATTGCCCTGACAGCCACCGCAACACCCAAAGTACAGCAGGACATTCAGAAGAACCTTGACATGGACGATGCCACGGTTTTTAAATCGTCTTTTAACCGCAAAAATCTTTATTATGAGGTTCGCCCCAAGATCGAAGCCAAAAAGCAACTGATCAAGTATATAAAGAACCACAAAGGCAAATCTGGAATCATTTACTGCCTGAGCCGGAAAAAAGTAGAAGAAATTTCTGAGTTGCTCAATGTCAATGACATCAAAACACTGCCCTACCATGCAGGCCTGGATTCTTCTATACGTATGGCTAATCAGGATGCATTCCTGAATGAAGAGGTAGATGTGATTGTGGCTACCATTGCTTTTGGTATGGGAATTGATAAGCCCGATGTTCGGTTTGTGATTCACTACGATGCTCCTAAGTCGCTGGAAGGCTACTACCAGGAAACGGGTCGTGCGGGTCGTGATGGCCTGGAAGGCAACTGCGTGATGTTTTACAGCTACAATGATATTCTGAAGTTGGAGAAATTCAACAAAGACAAGCCTGTAACCGAACGTGACAATGCCCGCTACCTGCTTCAGGAAATGTCTGCCTATGCCGAGTCATCAGTGTGCCGCCGCCGCCAGTTGCTGCATTATTTTGGCGAACAACTCGACGTAGATTGTGGCTACTGCGACAATTGCATGAAGCATCGAGACAAGTTTGAAGCCCAGGATGATATTGTGCTGGCTGTCAAAGCGGCTATGCTAACAGGTGATCGTTTTGGTGTACTACACCTGGTGGATGTACTGATGGGTGTAAAAAATGATTATGTGATGAGCTATGGACATAATAAACTCCCTGTATTTAATGCTGGACATGGAAAAGATGTAGCTTACTGGACTTCTTTGTTCCGTCAGATTATTATTTATAATTTCCTTGAGAAAGATATTGAAAACGTAGGTATTATTAGACCTACAGCCAAAGGAATTGATTTTGTCGAAAATACCTATCCAGTAATCTTGACCAAAGATCATGACTATTCCAATTCAGATGCGGAAGAGGAAGAAGATGACAATGATCCGAGTGGCAACCCGGTTAGTCCGCGTGCGGCAGATGAGACCTTGTTTGAGATGCTCAAGGGCTTGCGTAAAAAACTTGCCAAAGAAAAAGGCTTACCTCCATATGTCATTTTCCAGGATCCTTCGTTGGAAGAAATGGCTACTACCTATCCAACTACTACACAGGAACTGTCGCAGATTAATGGCGTAGGGGCTGGAAAGGTATCTAAATTTGGAAAACCCTTTGTGGAGCTTATTGCTCGGTATGTGAAAGAAAACGATATCGAAACCGATTCGGAAGTTCTCATCAAGTCTACGGCTAATAAGTCTAAAACCAAGATTTTCATTATCCAGCAGATTGACCGGAAAATAGACCTGGAAGAAATTGCAGAATCTAAAGACCTCACCATGACTGCGTTGATGGAGGAAATTGAGCACATCTGTTATGCAGGTACCCGCTTGAATCTGGATTACTACATTGCTCAGATTCTAGACGAAGACCGTCAGGAAGAAATCTGGGATTATTTCCTTAGAGCCGAAACGGATAGCATGAAAGTGGCCATGGATGCAATAGGAGACGATTTTAGCGAAGAAGAATTACGTCTGATGCGTATCAAATTCCTGTCAGAAGTGGCCAACTAAGCCTACTTTTCTTTCAACACAAGTACCAACCCCGCTTTTCTGTGGAAAAGCGGTTTTTTTTTGCCAGATTTACGTTGTATAGGCAGGAATGAAAATATATGTACAGCCAAGACAATTCCCCCTCTGGTAATCAAGCATAGTGTATTGGAAAAATAAGAAGCAACTTATTTCCCTTTTCCAGATTCTTTTCAAAATTATAAACAGGGCTAAAAAGGTTCAGATTCTGCTATAAAACTGGCGGAAAATGCATCATTTACCTATGTATGCATTGAAGCTAATAGAGGAGCTATGTGGGAGAATGTACATGTATTTTCGCAAAAAGTACATTTGAAATACCTTGCAAATGAAGCTCCTACGTACTTGGAGTATATATTATTGGGAATAAAAATTTATATTTAAATACCAAAAATTGAGTTTTTAGAAACAGGGCTTGTTCATAAAAATAAAAATAACCTCCAGTAGGCAAAATGAGTAGAAAAAATGCTCTACTGAGCTTGTCGAAGTGTTTTCAGAGAGGGCTTTGATAAACCCAATCTGACAAAAGTAACCAAATAATTATTTTATGAACAAGCCCTGTTTTTACAAATATACTCCTTTTCTGCCTGTCAGATAACTGAATAGGCTTGCTTGTATCGGGTCAACAAAATAAAATCGTATCTAAGGAAATGTAGGGGAAAGTTCATGCGAAATATAAAGAGTTGACGAATCGTATGCAGAGACCTGCATTCATACATAGATGAATTTTGCTTTTCTTATGCAGTTATTATGAATGGGTTAAACCGAGTACTTTTACAACGTACAAAAGATATTTCTGGAAAAACGTACATCAAAAAGATTAGTCAATTCTCTTTTCTAACAGGGTTGATAAGTATTGGTGTAGCTTTGCTAGTATTGATAGGATGGATATTGGATAATGAGGGGTTAAAAAGCATGTTTTTTCACAATAACGCCATGCGCCCGTTGGCAGCTATGTTTCTGTTGGCCAGTGGTCTGGGGTTGATTCTGAGTCATCATCTTATTCCCAAACCCTATTATTGGTACTTGACTCAAGGAGCTATACTATTTTTAGGGTGTGTAGGAGTTGGAAGTATTGTATACTATCTGGCTAATCCTGAAGATTCAGCCAATGGGTATGGTATTATACGTTTATTCCATTTGGAAACACTGCCTGACTATTATGTAAGAATGCTACGTTTGCCTGCTCCTATTACTGCTGTCTGGGGATGTTTGTTTGCTTGGTCTTTGTGGCTTTCGACACGTACCAAAACTATTCTAAATGTTTTTTTCTTTCAGACAACAACGCACCTGGCTTTGATGCTCTGTTTCATTTCGCTGCTTACTTATGCATTTGATTATACAGTTACACCGTTTTTTAGTGTGGCTTTTCATTCAGCATTGGTGTTTGCCTTGCTGTTTCTGGGTTTGTTGTTTGCTAGACCTACCAAGTATGTAACGGCTATTGCCTTGAGTCATAGGCAGGGAGGGGTGTTGCTACGTAGACTTTTTCCCATTGTTCTCTTTATCTTTTTTGTTATCTTTTCCTTGGTTCTGGTAGGCCAACGATCGGGTTTGTACGACTATCCTACAGCCTATGTACTATCTGCCGTGATAGGAATGATTGTACTGTGGTATACGATCCTGCAAGTGTCTGTTCGGTTGCAGATCATGGATCAAAAGCAGGAACGGGCAGAAATCCATGTGCGAAACAACCTCAAACAAGAAACTTATTTGCGTCAGGATCTGGAAATCATGAATGCCAATCTTGAAAACCTCAACGAGGAAATGGCTATTCAGGAAGAGGGACTGCGGGTAATGAATCAGGATCTGAGTACGGCCTTGAAGAACCTAGAAGAACGTAATTTTGAACTTGATCAGTTTGTCTATCGAACCTCGCACGATCTGCGGTCTCCGCTGACTTCAATTATGGGTCTGGTAAGTCTAATGGCCGAAGAAGAAGATACTGAACAGATGCATATGTATTCCTCAATGATTCACAACCGGATTCTGAAACTGGATGAATTTATCAAAACCATGCTGACCTATTCGCGTAATAGTCGGGTAGAGATACAGACGCAATTAATTGATTTTGAGGATATTATTCAAGAGTGTATGACGGATTTGCAACTGATACCTCAATTTGAAGAAATAGAAAAAAAATGGACGATTAGTGGGGAAATACCTTTTTGGAGTGATCTGTTCCGGCTCAAGATTATATTTAACAATATCATTTCCAACTCAGTCAAATATGCTCGTTCGGATGTGAATAAGCAACTTTCGATTCATATTGATGTGGCAGCAGATTATGCCGCACTGACGTTTTATGACAATGGGATTGGTATTCAGGCCGATGCGAAAGCGAAAGTGTTTGACATGTTTTACCGAGCCACCACCTTGTCACAGGGTTCTGGGTTAGGGATGTATATTGTCAAACAGAGTGTGGAATACTTGCATGGACAGATCTATCTAGACAGTGAATTAGATGCTTTTACGGAAATAAGAATTGTACTTCCCAATCAATACCTAGTACCGCCAACACTAGTAAAAAGTCTGGAGAATAGGTAGATCATTGGCTGTCTAATGGTTAAATTTTTGATTGACAGGTCTTTGTTTTAGAATCTGTTTAAATAACTTGGCTGTGTTTGAAAATGTATGATGAGTAAAAAAGCTTCCATTCTGTTTGAACGCCTTTTTTTTGTCCTCCCGCAGGGATCTTCGCACAAATACAGCGGCCGTCGTCTTTGCGCGAAGATCCCTGCGGGAGGACAAAAGAATAATTACACACATAAACTACTGATAGTCAGATTGTAAATCTATCATACATTTTGAATCACAACCAATAACTTAAACAGATTCTAAAACATTCTTCCACTTATCTGCTTAGACCGCAATCTTTGTTTATTCACGTATTCCCTGAAGTTTCAGTACAAAGGCATACTTGAAGACTACTTCTGTAATGGCTCTGAATCGGCCTGAAGCTCCACCATGCCCTGCTTCCATATTGGTTTTCAGCAGCAATACATTCTTGTCTGTTTTCAGGGTTCGTAGTTTGGCCACCCATTTGGCGGGCTCCCAATACTGTACTTGTGAGTCATGTAAGCCAGTGGTTACGAGCATATGGGGATAGTTTTTCTTGCCCACATTGTCATAGGGTGAATACGACAGCATATAGTCGTAATACTGCTTTTCGTTTGGATTACCCCATTCTTCATATTCGCCAGTTGTGAGTGGAATAGATTCGTCCAACATCGTTGTCACCACGTCTACAAAGGGTACATCTGCAATAATAGCCTTATATTTTTCAGGAGCCAGATTGGCGACTGCTCCCATCAGCAAGCCACCTGCACTACCACCATTGGCATAAATATGGTCATAGGAGGAATATTTTTCTTTGACCAGAAAATCAGTACAGTCTACAAAGTCGGTGAAGGTATTCTTTTTGTGCAGCATTTTTCCATTTTCATACCACTGCCGCCCCATCTCCTGTCCGCCGCGAATGTGGCATAGGGCATATACAAAGCCCCTGTCTAGCAAACTTAGCCGGGCTACACTAAAGGTAGGATCCATAGAAGCTCCATAAGAACCGTACGCATATTGGAACAATGGTTGAGTGCCATTTTTCTCAAACCCTTTTTTATACACAATGGAAATTGGAATACGAGCACCGTCACGGGCGGTAGCATAGACACGTTCAGACACATATTGGTCTTTGTTGTAGCCACCTACCACTTCCTGTTGCTTCATGAGGGTAGTTTCTTTGGTATCCATGTGGTAGTCGTAGGTAGACTGCGGGGTAGTCAGTGACGTGTAACCATACCGTAGAATGGTTGTATTAAAGTCAGGATTGGTGCTAGCATAGGCTGTGTAGGCAGGTTCTCCAAAGTTGAGGTAGTGTTCCTGATGGGTTTTCTGGTTCATGACCCGCAGGTGCAGCAGTCCTTCTTTGCGTTCTTCTACCACCAGATGGTTGACAAATACTTCCATTCCTTCTAGGTACACGTCTGGGCGGTGGGCTATCACTTCTGTCCAAGCTTGCTGATCGGCTGTTTTAGCTTCGGGTACTTCCATGAGGCGGAAGTTTTGAGCTTGCCAGTTGGTGCGGATATAGAATTTATTCTGATAATGCTCTACACTGTACTCGTGGCCGTGTGTACGGGGTAAAAATACAGTAAAGTTGCCTTGTGGTTTGGATGCATCCAGAAGCTGATATTCAGTAGCTACGCCATTATGGTCGCAGACAATGGCAATGTATTTTTTGGATTTCATCCGATACAGACCCATGTAAAACTGATCGTCTTTCTCTTCGTATATTTTTACATCTTTTGTTCGGTCTGTGCCTAGTTCATGTCTCCATACCTGATAGCCCAGGAGAGTTTCAGGATGGCGAAGTACATAGAATATGGTTTTGTTGTCCGTTGCCCATGCATAACTTCCACCTTCAGTATTGGGAATGGCATCGGGGTAGATTTCGCCAGTTTTCAGGTTTTTGATCCGCAAGGTATAATTTCTCCGGCTGACGGTATCTTCGCCAAAGGCAACTAGTTCTTCATTGTCAGATACTTCCATGCCAGCCAGGTTGTAATAGTCATGTCCTTTGCCTCGTTCGTTGGCGTTAATCATGACTTCTTCTGGTGCTTGGAGCGAATTTTTTTTCCGGCAATAGATGGGATATTCACCGCCTTTTTCGTAGCGACTGTAGTAAAAGTAGCTGCCATCTTTGTAGGGCACCGATTCGTCGTCTTCCTTGATTCGACCTTTGATTTCCTGAAATAGTTTATCCTGCAAGGCTTTGGTATCGGCCATCAGTGTATCTGTATAAGTGTTTTCTGCTTCCAGGTAGCTGATTACTTCCGGATTTTCCCGTTCGCGAAGCCAATAGTAATTGTCTATCCGAAAAGATCCATGCTTGGTAGAAATGGTATCAGGCTTGATAGTGGCTACGGGTGGGGTAGCATTAGGAAAAGAGAATGCGGTATTTTTTGTTTCGTTCATGGTGGTACAGGCGGTCAATACAAGTCCCGCAAATGTAATACTTCGATACAGATAACACATAGAGTAAGCAAGGTTTGTTGTGAAAATCCAGGTATGAGAATCAGCAATATTATTTTTTACTGGCCTAAATAAAAAACAGGATATTTATCAGGCTTTGGGAAATTGTAAAAAAAAGAAGAAAGAGCAAAGTATTAGTACCTAATATATTTTCACTTATTTTTATTCACTTGGCTCAATATGGATTAATAGATGTCCGATCTGAGGTATTTTTTTTTCCAATGTATCTTTTAGGGTGTGTGCAATTTGGTGTCCTTTTTTTACGGAGATAGCTGCATCAACAGTTGCATGTAGGTCAACGTGGTATTTCATGCCTGCTTTCCGGATAAAGCATTTTTCAGTCCCCACCACTCCTTCGACTGTTAAGGATTCTTTTCTGATTAACAGGATTAAGTCATCGTAGAGATGTTCATCCATAATTTCTCCCAGGGCCGGTCGGAAAATGGAATAACAGTTATAAAGAATAAAGCCAGAAGCAAACAAAGCCGCCCAGTCATCCGCAGATTCGTATCCTTTTCCCAAAGACAAGGCAATGGAAATCCCAATAAATGCAGATACAGACGTAATGGCATCACTTCTATGGTGCCAGGCATCGGCTTTTAAAGACGAACTATTGGTTTCTTTACTCTTTCGGATGACAATCTGATAAGAAGTCTCTTTCCATATAATAATCCCCCCTAGAACGATTAATGTCCAAGCTTTGGGGAGCTCATGAGGGGTACGGATATTTTGAATACTTTCATAGGCGATGATTGTGGCGGAAACGATCAAAAAACCGACGACCAGAAACGTGATTAAGGGTTCAATGCGACCGTGTCCATATGGGTGATTTTTGTCGGCGGGTCGATTGGCGTATTTAAGGCCGAATAGAACCAGAAGAGAAGCAAAGATATCTGTGGTAGATTCAATGGCATCTGCAATTAATGCATAAGAGTTGCCAAAAAAGCCTGCTAGCCATTTAATCAAAGCTAAACTTGCATTGCCAATGATACTAAAGTAGGTAGCTTTAATGGCCGTTTGTTCGTGGGTATTGCTCATTGTATCGGTTGTTTTGGATAAGGGGGGCTGATCCGTTTAAGATCTCTTAGCAGTCGTAGTATGCTGGATCGAAAGATAGTATTTTGTCTGTGAAATATTTGATCTTGTCTGTATGGGTATCAAAGAAATGAGGTGGTTCTGTGAAAATATCTACGATTTTAGCCAACCAGTAATGCTCATGCGGGATTTATTGGTGAGTAATACCTCATGTTCTAATTCATTGCTCTTAAAAAAGACACTTTTTCCATTTGTAGGAGATATATTCTGGAGTCTATCACCATGGTGTATACATAATTCTCCACCATCTTTTTTTTTCCAGTTATCATTCAAATACATAATCATAGAATATTGTCTGCTGTCGTTGTGGTGGAACTGGTCAAGATGTTTTTTATAAAAACTTCCCTTTTCGTACAAGGTATAATGAAATTCATAACTATGGATACCTGTATAGCATGTGGCATTTAGATGTGCTACAAAGGTATCTATGAGATTGAAAAAATTGTTTTCATGTATATTGTTATGTGTACGATCCAGCCAGTAAATACGATCACCTCTGATTAAATCTGTAGGTTCAATATGTGCCTTTTTCCCTGTACCAGCAGACTGCAATTGCTTGTTTGTATAAAGCGAGGTCAAATTTTCTTTTAGGTGCCATGCCAAAGGCTCGCTTAAAAAGTTTTCGGCTATGCCTACCTTATTTTCTAGATAGCTGTCGATGAGTGTGTGAAAGGTCTGTTCCAATAAGGTGAGTGAGTTTACAAAAAAATAACCAAAGAACAGTGAAGGTAGCATTATTCAGGTTGTTATACACTACCAGCTACTGCTTTTTTTGGTGTGAAATTGCTAATCACCGTCTTTATTATGGTAAACATACAGGCTGTGTTTCAAATGTATGATATTTTTCTGCTTTTATTCTTTTGTAAATTTAATTTGTCCACCACTTTGAAATAAAATCATTGTTTTTTCTGCCGGATTAAATTCAAATTTTGCTCCTACTTGTTCAAGCTTAAATTTGTCTTTGCCTGTTTCTTCAAGCATAAATGCTGGTTGTCCTGTTCCCTGTAAAATTAAAGTGTTTCCGTCTTTTGTGATTGTGATTTTCAATGGATTTTGTTTAGAAGCATAAATTCCCAAATATTTGTCCAAGTCTTCCGAAGTCATGAATACTGGAATGTCGTATGGCTTGTCGTAAATAGCACTTAAAACCTCCATAGAAATGTCTATGGCATTAACACTGGTGCCGTTTGAAATCAACGCATACGAAATTTTGCTGTCTGCGAAATGAAAATAAAAAGAATTAAAACCGTCAATTCCACCTATGTGCCCGTAGCCAATACTTTTGTCGAAAGGAAGTTGAGTCAACCCCATTCCATAGCCGTCTTTTACGGTTTTCATTATTTCAAGGCTTTCAGTTTTTAAAAGTTTTCCGCCAAATAAAGCGTCTGCGAATTTTGTCAAGTCACTTGGTGTAGAAATTATTGCACCTGCACCTTGTGGAATTGTAAAGTCTGTTTCAGGTTCAATTTTCCAACCTCCTGCGAATCGGTATGATTTGCATTCGTTGTTGTTTGGATTGATTTTGCCAAAAAAATAAGTATTTGTCAAACCGATTGGTTTAACAATGAACTCTTGTAACAAGCTGGAATACGATTTTGCAAAAGTCTTTTCAAGAATGTACGTTAAAAGCACAAAATTTGAATTGCTGTATTCTGCTTTGCTATCTGGTTTGAAGTCGCTACCGCTTTTTGCAATAATTTCAACCATTTCTTTTTCTGTCTTTGCTTGTGTTCGCCAAGTTAAATAGTCTTTGTCGTTTGTGAAGTTGTGTATTCCGCTTCTATGGCAAAGCAAATGTCTTAAAGTTATTTGCTTTGCGTTTGTGATTGTAGGAAACCATTTGTCAATAGTTTGATTTAGGTCTAATTTTTTTTCTTCAACTGCTTTTAAAACCAAAACTGCCGTGAACGATTTAGAAATTGAACCAATTTTGTATTTAGAGTTTTTAGTTGCTTTTACGTTGTTTTCAACGTCAGCAAGTCCGATTGTTTTTGTGTAAAAAATTTCTCCATTTTTTGAAACAGCAACGCTACCCATAAACTTGTTGTTTTTTTCAAGCGTGTTGAAATAATTGTCCAATTTTGCTTTGTCAAAGTTTGTTTGAGCAAATACAATTTGACCAATTGTCAAAAATAGTGCTGTTATTACGATTATCTTTTTCATATTTTTCCTGTTGTTATGTATGTGTCTCCCTAAAATAGTACCCAATGGTTTACGTATTGGCGATGGTGGGCACAAATGCCCAATAAAATCACAAATGTTGAGTTTATTACTGTCGGTTTCACTATTGCCATACAATGTTAGCAGTAGTTATTTTGTCATTACAAGTGTCTGTTTATGCAAAACATAATACTTATCTTCAGTGTCAAATTTGTCAAAGATTGATGGTGTGTAATAATTTGTACTTAGTAACTCTGAGATTTCATTTTCGTTTGTGTTGTCGAATAGAAAAACCACTTTCTGGTTAACTTGATAGTTGTGTGTTGCCTTTCCGTTTGAATTTAAGAATGATGCAACAATTAAACATTCAAATAGTCCTTCAAACAATTTTCTGTCACTACGAAACAAATGCTGAGCGTCATACCAAATGAAATAGCGATTTTTTGGTTGAGTCGTAAAATTTAGAACCACATCATATACCGCATGTAAACTTCTACCCATTTCGAAACCCCAAGGTATCGTCCTGCAAAGTTGATAGGCAAAATCGTCACTATTGTTTATTTGTTTGCCAAACAATGGACAAACTTCTGAATCGCCATGTCTGCTAAGAAATTGTGTCAAATTTGTTCCGAACCAAATCAACGGATTATAGTCGAAAGTTTTGAATTCTTCTTTTGTTATGCAAATTATATTTGACCTGTCCACAAGTGCTCTACTTGTATGTAGCCATTCGTCTTGCCCAATTTTGCCTGTTTCTATTTGTTGCATCATTTTTTATAATTACAGTAACATTTTTGGTTTTTTTGGCAATTTTTTATAGCAGCTGTTAGCGGTTCGTTGTTTGGCTATTTCTTCTAATCAACATATACAAAGCATGTGGTAACATGAAAATCGTCATACCTGAAAATGGTATCATATATGTACCGACTAGAACAACTATCAAATATGACCAAATAAATTCCGTGGGGATAGATTTCTTTTCTTTCTCAAGATAATTTAGTAAAACCCCAAGTGGAATTAATAACAATCCAAAATAGAAAAACCAAAATGCCGCAAAATTTTCATAGTTCATCTGTCCATTTAACAATTTGAAACCAAATGCTGTCTTTTAAAATGAGTGCTAACGTCCACGGCTTGGCGATGTTGGTTGTCTGACAATTTTTGTGGAGAATACATATTTTCAAAGAATCGTATTATATATTTATTTGATAATGAATGGATGAAGCAATTTAAATATGCCAAAATCCTCGCTTACCACAAAAATTGTCAGACAACCCGATGTTTTAGTATTCCTGGTGCTGGGTAAAGTTACAAAAGTTGATGAGATAAGCTATAGCTTGGCTTTATTCGTCGGCCGCCATATTGCCAAACCGAATGTTGACAGTAGGCTTATTAACAAGTCAATCCGAAAGAAATTGTCAAACGATTTTTGTCTCGCCATTTTAAAGATAGCAAAACAGAACAGCTTCTTATTCAGTTTACTACAAATGTTGATAGAAATTAAAAAATTGAATTTAGCACTTCTTGCCATGCTTTTGCCAAACTGCTTGTTCTATGTCGGTTTAATTTCTGCTCTTTATCAACCCAATAAGCAATACAACAATGTACACCCAAATTACCCAAGATGCCATTACTACCGATTGTGCTAAGGTTAATGTAGGAAAAACAACAGAATGAAATTTTATACAAGCAACATCACAAACCATTCCTGGAGCAGCCATCAAAACAGCACTTTTTAGTTTTGTGTCACCAGACAATTTGTATAGACTAAAACCCCACTGTACCAGAAGATATAAAACAGGAATTGCTCCTAAAAATAAACAGGAAAGGAGAAAATTGTTTTCAATCTGAAAAATGGTGTCTCCCCAATATCTCACAATTAAAGTCCCCACTAGCCATACAAAGAAACCAAATACTAAACTAAATTTTTGATAATTTATTGTTCGCATAATTTTTAAATATTGATTATAGCGACAAAATAAAGTGATATGTAAATCAAAAAAATTGACTTAAGTTAAGAAGCTGTCTTAAAATAGTAGGGGAGTAAAAAAAGTTGGATTTTTGTTGTGAACAAACAGTAAAAAAACAAAAGGGCTTTGCGGTGTTGCCCCGACGCTGGGTGGTAGAGCGAAGCTTTGCTTTCTTTTCAGAGACGATTAAGCAAAGATGATGAAAAAAATGTGCGGTTCGGAAAATTTTATCTATATCGCTGCCATTGATTTGATGCTAAAACAGCTCTAATTCTATTTTAAGACAGTCTCTAAGAGATTTTTTTAGTAATTCGATTTCTTATTCTACTCAAGCTTTCAGCTTTAACGCCAATATAGCTTGCCAATTGATATAATGGAACCCTTTGTAGTAAGTCAGGTGAATTTTGTATTAGATTAAGGTATCGTTGTTCGGGATTTGACAAAATATAAGTTGATAACATCTCTTGGTAATTTGCTAATTCTTGTTCCAAGATGATACGGGCAAAAACTTCTAATTTGGGGAGTTTACTTAATAGTTGTTTTTCTGTATCATATGGTATCAACGCTAAGGTACAGTCTTCAATACATTCTAAGTAATGTTTGGAAGGAATCTTTTCTGTAAAACTTCTTAGTGAGGTAATAAACTTTTCTTCAGTGTAAAAAAAAGTTGTTTTTTCTTCTCCTTCAACAATGTAAAACAATCTAACACATCCTTTTAAATTAAAATAAGATATTTTGGAAATCATTCCTTCTTTTAACAAAATATCTCCTGCTTGATAATTTTTCACTGAGATTTCGGATAAAATAACTTCAGTTTCTTTTTCATCAAGTTGGACAAATTTTGATATATATTCTATTAATTTAACCTTCATTTTTTAAATATAGTGAATGAATTATTTGTAGAAAAAACTGAATTACTACATATTGCTTCTAACAATAGGGAGTAGTTCAGTTACAATGTTATGCCTAACTTGCATAAAACCCAATATTGGCAGTAGTTTTTATTCCTCGTCAACTACCTCTTTGTCTATAATTCCGAAGTAGTCTTCTGAATAAACAAGTTGTCCCCCAACTAATTTGTCATTATAAACAGTTATCCATTCGTTGAATGAATTTGCAACCCAACTTCTTTGAGCATTATCGTGCCACATTCTAATAATTTGTCCATAGTTTCCTTGGTTTGTCGGGTCTAAGTCAAGACAATAATGATTTCCACTTCCGTCATAAGTTATTGGTATCCAAAGAGCATTCCACCAATTGTTTTTGATACCTGTGTCAGGCGTTGAAGTGAAAGCACCATTGTTGTCCTCAAAATTTTTACTGTCCAAAAGGTCTTTCCAAATTTGCCATTCATCTAAAATCCTTTCAAAGGATAACAATTCTTCACATTCAATTAACCCTGCACTTCCTGTTGTTTGTCCATTGTGGATTTTGTAAAACGCAGTAAAGTCCGTAGGCAGTTTTGCATTTATGATTTTTTCTAAATTCTCAACTTCGCCGTCCGTAACCCCATCATTGAGGTTATCCAAAATGTCCGGTGCAATTTCTGTTAATTTTAATTCAATAGATTTCCAAATTTCTGTCATAATGTTATTTTATGAGGTCTGTGTCTAAAATTACTGCCAATGGTTTCGGGCTTTACGTTCGGGCGGGTTTCGGAGGACAAAATACTGAACTTGAAGCACAAAGCTCCAAACTTGCATCTAACCCCACCTGAAGCAAAACCCGTGTTAGCAGTTTGGGCATTTAAGTTTTATAGGAAAAAAGAACTCTGTCTTCGTTCGGTCCATCATAATTTTTATGATAAGAGATACCATTAACATCTACTGAATCACCTTCAATAATTGTAAATCCAATTCTTTTATGAAACGCTATTGAATTTGCATTTTTTATTGATGTGACACATTCTACATTTTTTACTCCTAATGATTTAGCGGTCAAAAAAAAACGTTCATATAGTTTTTGTCCTATATTTTTTCCTTGTCTTTCAGGTTTAATACCTATAAAGTGAACATATGCTTTTGTTTTTTCAGTTTGAGAAATAAAACCCACAATGAAGCCAATTATTGAATCATCGTCTTCTTTAACTACAAAGCTTGTGTTATTGAAGTGTTTGAAAAATAAACGAGGCAACATATCTACCATATTTCGTCCACCCCACCACTCGTTTAAATTCGAAATAATGAAGTTGTAGTCTACAGATTGTATATTCTCAATTTTCATATTTTTTGCCAAACGCCTGTTATAACCAGATCTTCTTTTATTTATCAAACTTGTTTGCAAGTTTTATTGTCAATTTTTTGTCCTTTAGTAAGAATAAAAGCCAAATCCAAACAAAGAAAGCTAGAATAAATGAAATTATTATATTCCCGTTAAATATGTCTTTTGCCGCTTCGTTTGTTTGAAACTCTGTAATTGCTTGGCTAATTGTCAAGCCTTCATTCACGAGTAAAGCTATGACTGTTGTAGTGTTTGCTATGAGTATGGCTATAATGTTTGAAAGCACAATTAGATACTTTGTATAGGTTCCGTGTTTTCCTTTAAAATAGTCATACCCTTTAAGCCCAAGAAATGCAATTACCATTGCCATTGCGGACGCAAGTCTTTCCAAATAGACCGCAATTAAAACCCAAGCAATAATTCCTGGAATTGAGAAAACAATAGAGCCTAAAAAACCTGTTAAATAATTTTTTTCTTCAGAAATTCTTTCTCTTTCAATGTCATAATAGCTATTCTCAATTTGTCCGAAACAAGTATTGCAAAGTATTACTCCGCTGTCATTTAAGTCATAATACTTGATACTTTCTTTAGTCCCGCAATTATGACACTTGTCTTGTTCTGATATGTTTAGTTTTCTGAAAAGGTCAACTAAGAAGTCAAATAATGAATAAACCGTCTTGAGTTTAGTATAAGTTAGGTTTTCAGCAAATTGAAAGAAAATACTATTGTCACTAATTTCAAAAGTTGTGAACTTTAAAGTTTTCTTATTTGCGTCCAACTCATTTTTGATATGTAGCTGTTGGTCTCCTGTTAAATTGCCGGTTGTTGCAGTAACAAATTTGTATTGCGGATTGCTTAGTAAACTTGCGTCTGAGACATTGAAAAAGTAACCTTTGTAAAGTCCGAACACACCGTCCTTTGTTTTATGCCAGTCAAGTTCTTTAGCTATTTTTTTTGCTTTAGGGAAAATCATATTTGTTAGTTTATTTTCTTAACATTGGTTATTAGTTGCACTTTAGTCTGTTAGCATTGGCTATAACGGTTTGGTGCTTGGCGTAGTGGCGGGTTTCGGAGCACAAAACTGTCTGCTGATACTGAACTTAAATAGAAGCCCGAAGCTCCAAGTTTGCACGTCGCCCTACCTGATGCAAAACCCGTGTTGGGGGCATTTTTTCTATTTTTCTGTTGTCGTGTAAAAGTCATAAGTAGCTTTTGAGATGTCTGCGATAATTTTTTCGTTGGTATCAAAATTTTCTTTTGAGGCACTAACAAAAACGCTGATAATAAAATATTCGCCATTAGGTAAAAAAACGATACCTATATTGTTTACTGCGGCAGTAATTCCTGTTTCTTTGTTTGTCCCTGACCAACCGGTCTTGTGAGCAACAACTGTTCCTTCTGGCAATTGTCCCCTAATTCTGTTTTTACCAGTTGTTGTTTCTTTATTTGTTTTCCAAAAAAAGTCATAACTACTTTTTGAAAGTAAGTTGCTTTTATTCTCATAAAATAATTTAAGGGTTTCACTTGCTGCTTTCGGGGTAGTCCAATTCTGAAACATATTTTCCCACTTCGCCTGCATTTTTTCTTCGTTAAAGGTGATTTGTATATCATTTATGCCACTTTTTTTAATATACTCTTCAACCGTTTTAGGTGTTCCAATTAGTCGTATTAATACATCACAAGCAGTATTGTCACTGTGTGAGACAGAATATTGAATTAGTTTTTCAATAGTAAAAGTTCCGCCATTGGGATTTTCGTCTCTCAGGGGGCTCCAAAAATCTTCTGGTAAAAGTTCATCTTTACCAATCTCAATTTTCTGGTCTAATGAAAGTTTCCCCTTGTCAATTTCCGACAATACAGCTAATGCTATATGGAATTTAAATACACTTTGCATAGGAAATCGACTGTCTCCATGTAGCGAAAGTGTGTCTTTTCCATTGTTCCCAATGATTGAAACGCCAACTACTGCGTTTTTGCCGGATAATATTTTCTCAATTCTATTTTTTAGTAAATCAGTCTTGTTGGATTGTGTTTTGCAACTTGTTACAAGTAATAAAAGCAAAACTGTCACTTGAAAAAGTCTATTCATTTTTTGTTCTTTTGTTTGTTTACGGTATATCCTTTAAAATTGCCACCAATGGATATTGGCTTTGCGAAGTGGCGGATTTTGAGCACAAATATTCAATTGCAAAACTGAACTTGACCCTTGTACTAAACTGTCATTGAAGCACGAAATCCGCCATTTTGCCAAACTGCTGTTAGTGGTTCGTTGTTTTTATCTACTGCTCATAAATTTTTCAAATTCGCCATTGTCGTGTAACACAGGACCATGGCCAAAGCAAAGTATTTTGGGTTTTAAGTCAAATAATTTCTGGACTGACTTTCTGTTTATTTCATCATCTGTTGTAAACAAGTTTGGAGGTTCACTAAGGCCAACAATTGTAGTTAATAAATTCATATTTACCAACGTGTCTCCAACAACTAACACTTTATCTTTTTCTCTAAAAAATGAGATATGCCCCTTGGAATGCCCTGGGGTTTCAATAACGGTAAAACTACCAACGATATCCCCTTCTTTAAGCAGATGAGCAACTTCGTGTCCTTTACCTGCCCAGTATTTTTGTTGAAACCTTGCGATTAAATGTCTGTGGTTAGGATATTCATAAATAACTTTTCCTGACTCTGCATTTTCCTTTTCCAATTCAGAAGTCCAAAGTGGAACATTTAAGGTATTACAGACGATACTACTACTACCCTGATGATCGGCATGTGCGTGAGTTAAAGCATGTGCTGTAATTTTCTTGTTTTTAATGGACTTAAGAATTTTACTGGACGAGCTCCTAATGCCTGCATCGATCAGAATATCATCTATTACATAACAATTGATCCCGCTTCTTGGAAATAGATCAATTTGATATACATTTTTGGCTACTTCTTTCATTTTTTTTTATTTTATGAAATAATAGACAAAAGTAAATTGTATAAATTTTGTTCTCCTTGATAAATGTTAAGAAATTTCTTTTCTAATTCTACTGAGTGATTCAGGCGTTATTCCCAAAAACGAAGCTATATAAATCAGTGGTGTTCTTTGGACAATTTTAATGGGAGAAGATTTTATAAAATCCTGGTATTTTTCTTTTGCAGCAATTGAATGAATTTTATGAAGCCTATCAGCCAAACAAATAACGTTACTTTCGGATAAGATTCTTCCAATTTTCTGCCATTGCGGAACTTGGTCATACAATTCTTGCATTCCTTGGTAATCAATTGAAAATGTTTCTGTTTCTTCTAGGCATTGTATAAATTCAAATGATTTCGTTTGATTTATAAAACTTGAATAGGAAGAAACAAAACCATTGTCGCACGCCAAATAAGACGTAATTTCTTTACCATCTTTCAAATAGAAAACACGCACCAATCCAACTGTTATAAAATGCAATTGGGTTGAATATTGGTTACCTTTTAAAATATACTCTTTGGGTTTAAATTTATTATACTTAAACTTTGATGTAATAATTTCTAAGTCGGTATTTGTAAAATTGTGATGTTTAATAATTTGATTGATAAGGCTTTGCATTTATTTCTGTTTATTTGAGTGGCATTGTTACAATGACCTCTAATATAGGTTTTGCGAAGTGGCGGATTTTGAGCACAAATGTTCAATTGAAAACTGAACTTGAACCTTGGGCTAAACTGTCATTAAAGCACAAGATCCGCCATTTTGCCAAACTGTTGTTAGCGGGTCAGGCATTTTCATTTGCACCTTTTTGATCAGTTATTCTCTATTTTTAGTGTGTCAATGCCCTTTATTAGTAACCATAAACAAAGAGCCAATTCTCCAATAATAATTGGAATGGCTAAATATGTGAAATATGGATTTTCAAAACCTTTTGAAAGAAATATTGTAAAACTGTTTATCAAGTAGCATAGTCCTGCCAATGCATAAGCTACTCCAATAATTTTAGGTATTGCATTAGTTTTGAAAATTACATATCCTATTAAAATACAATTAAATCCAAAGAATACTAAACCAATAGCATAACCCATTGATTGAATGTTCAAGGATAAAAGGGAAAGGGTTGCTAATTGGTTTTGTTGAAAAGTATTTAAGTAACTGTCATTACCTAATAACAACAATGGTGTAATTTGATTTAATAGATTGACTGCAATAATTGCCGTTTGAATAATAACTAATGCCAACGCAATTTGTAGTATAATCTTGTTTGATTTTTTTAAAAAGTGATAAATTATAAGCATTGCGGGTATACCAACAACAAAATTGATAAGGTCAGCCACAAAACCCCAACGAAAAAGCATTTCATTCGCTTGAATGTTTTGTGCTGTTGCCAAAGCATTATTTGAAATTCTTAATGCTTGCCTTACAAAAACTTCCGAAAACAGACCTGTCGCAATCACTACTAAATAGCAAAGTCCTGCTATTCGGGCTAAATTTTTATCCGAAATCATTTAATTGTTGGTTTGATGAAATTGTTGTAAAAGTATTTCCAAGGAAAAAACAATGCCGGAACAATTACCCAAATGAAATTAAATGCAAGCTCTTGATGAGGTGAACCTATCAATGTATTTGACTTCCACAATGGATATGCTACAACAATAAGCCAAAGTGTCTTATAAAAAATCATAAACAGCATAATAGGCAACATCTTCAAGGTATTGTAAATGCCAATAAATGAAAGTGTAGCATAAGCTGTCCACACACACCAAGTAACAGCATTAAATGGCTCCCAACTATCTTTGTGTGAAAAAATATGTACCCAAGATAGGTAGCCCACTCTCGCAAACATTAAAGTGAAAAAAAGACGCAGGACATATATACTGATGGGTCTTACGCCATTATACTTATCTAAGTCTGGTTTAAAAATGCTTGTCATAATTCTATTTTATTTGTTTGTTGGTCATTGTTAATTTTTGTTACAGTTTTTGTTGTTGCCTGACCGCTAACTTGTAAATAGACGTAAGATACGCTCTTTTTTGTAAAATAGAAACAAGATGTAGAATAGTTGAAAATACTTTTAATGTAGTTGTAAATGATTGATTATAAGGCTTATGTGTTGAAAGATATAAATGAATAATATAAAACACGCAGTTTTGATAATACGAAATGCGAATCAATTTAAGGCTGTGTGTCAAAATGTATGGTTGTCTGACAATTTTTGTGGTAAGTGAGGGTTTTGGTATATTTAAATTACCTAATACATTCATTATCAAATAAATATATATTACGATTCTTTGAAAATATGCATTCTCTACAAAAATTGTCAGACAACCATTTAAATCACCTGATTGTGGAGGTAGTCGTATAACAAATAACTTTATCAAACCCCAGAGGAAAGCTGATGCCATTGTATATTAAAAGTTTAAAAATCTCGTTCCGGAGTTTACACAAGGTTGTTTCGGAACGAGGTTTTTTCGCTTAGTCCACAAGATTGACTGTAACCTCCAATTCGGAAGGATCAAGAAGCTCTGCTGCATCGGGAGGCCAGCTCAATATCATGGAAAACCCAGGAGGGTGTACTGACGTAAATTTATAAGCTCCCGCAAACAATTGTGATGAAAGAGTTTTGTTCAATGAAAAGTTTATATTTGAACTCTCTCCTGGTTTCAAGCCTGTACCCGGTATTTCCAAAGAAATTCTGCCAATATTACTGCCACCAAGCGTCGGATTTTGGTTTTTATAAGTGGCTCCAAATGACGTAAGCTCATGGTTCCCTTGATTGGTATAGGTTCCCACTGTCCCAAAAAAGGTTTCATTTTTAGCAATATTGGATGTGCTTATAGGATTTATATCAAATTTAATGGGATTTTTGACATCCGCAATTACTTCATAAGTTTGAGATACTGATGAAGTATTCTTGACTGCCAAGAAGAAACGTTTAGGGTACTTAAAATCAACAGCCAATCCCGCTTCCGGATACTCTGTTCCTGTCACACCAATACTAGAGGTCGGATCTTGGGAATAATAAAGTTTAGCACCCTCACCCTTAAATGCAATTGTAGGGGTAAGATTGGCAAAGTCTGTTCCTGAAGGCACAAATATAAATATTCGTTTGAATCCCAGTTCTGTTTCAATTCTTGCGGCTTCAATATCACCAGGCAAGCCGGGGTTTTTACTTTTCTCAAACTTAAAACCGGTAATCTCCAACTTTTCGGGTTGGGGAGGAGCACTGCCCTTTATGACAAATACCTTATAACGAATGACTACTTTCGGATTTTGTTTGGAAGTAATGGTATAAATTACAGGATCTGTATCCGAAAACAATCGTTTCACACCTATTCCTGGAAAAATATCAAACTTATCGGAGTCAAAATTGACTTTTTTCAAACTCAATTCCATAGTTGATGATGAAAAAGGGATTGTAATTTTAATTTCACCAGGCTTGGTTTCCACGCCTGCCGTGATTTCCGGGTGTTTGATTTCAATGTTGCTGTAGTCTAACTCCGAGAAAGTGAAGTCGGTAAGTTTAGCATTCTCGATAAGTACTTCCGTGGAAGGAATGGGTTGTACATCTTCCTCCAATTTGTTGCTACAGTTTGTGGCAAATACTACATAAAGGATCAGGCAAACAATGCCCGTGATTTTTGATAATGTATTCATGGTTATATTAAAATTTATTTTCATTGTTTAATAACGGCAAATGTAAAGCTGCCTATGTAAGTAGGGGTGCACTAAATGGTCAAAACATCTAAATTCCGGGTGAATGAATCAAAATTCAGGGTCGGTTTTTTTTGAGGCCATGTGACAGGTTATTTAAATCACCTGATTGTAGAGATAATTGTATAACAAACACCTTTCCTCGGCAACGAAACAATATCTGTCACACCTTTCATTTGCGCAGCGAGTCCTTGTATAAGAGCATGTTTAAAAATTAAATTTGCCAGCATCTGAATTTTGTAAAATATTGTTTGTTTAAGCATGTGAAATAATGGGCTATAGCCACGATAGCTTTTACCGCTTCAAAGACTTCTATCAGACAAGAGGTGAAGCAGCCTTGCAGGAAATGAGCTGCCGCAAGCCGATTGTAGCCAACCGTGTATACTTTAAACGGGGTAGATTTGTGATTTGCTAAAGAGCAAAAAGGTAGGCAATATTGTGGTGTTCAAACACAGAAATATATGCCTACCCCCAAGCAGTTCAAAGACCCGCTCGAAGAGCTAAATT
>JACCDR010809811.1_pt1 | contig 25777 bp, 46 predicted proteins | sample 7446431 | NCBI WGS metagenome assembly JACCDR01 (sample SAMN15323443, study PRJNA562643) | freshwater metagenome | isolation source: river surface water | place: USA:Blue River Watershed | collected 2017-08-17 | reverse complement strand
GATCAGCGTGGCGCACTGGACTGTCTATTTGTATTTTCAGGTTTTAAATCTTTGCCTTCCAAAGTATTAGGGTCTTTTTTTTCGGAAAACCTTTTCTTTTTTGCGGTGATGATGGATTTATTGCTGGCATGCACATAGCCCATTGTAGTCTTAATATCACCGTGGCCAAGCATCTTTTGAGTTTCAACAATGTGTCCACCTTCGGCCATCAATGTTGCAAAAGTATGGCGTGCGGTATGGAAAGTAACGTTCTTTTTTATACCAAGATCAGCTGCTACTTCCTTCAAATACCTATTAGTCACTGGATCTGAGTATGTTTCAAATATGGGATTGTTTCCGGGTTGAAATTCTGGCAGATATTTCTTTTCAGCTAGCAGAGGCACTATCACTGGCTCCCCTTTCTTTTTTGTTTTGACAGGTAAATAGGTAAGTAAATCATCATAGACATTTGCCCAGGTAATTTCATGCACATCTGATATGCGTAGACCTGTGTAGCAGCTGAACAAAAAGTATCGAAGTAATTTTTTATGCGAAGGTGTGCACTCAGGTCCATCGTAATACTTTTCTATTTTCTTGAGTTCATCTTCTGTAAGGCTCAGACGGTTGCTTTTAAACTCTCTGATCTTCATGATTTTAAAAGGGTCTTCAAACTCTTTGCCTTTCTTGCGAGCCTCACTGAGATACTGCTTTAATATTTTCAGAACCTTATTGATAGTCGATTGCTTCAAATCGGCTTTGCTTAGCGTGTTTTTGAATCGCTGCATCATCTCAGGATTGAGATCTCCAAATCGCAGATTTTTGTTAAACTCTTTCACCTTGTTAATCACGGTGTTATGCTGCTTGATAGTATTTTCAGAAAGCTCTGGTTTTTTCAAATCAAGCTGTGATTGTAAGTACTTGATTAGATTTAATTCATCAGCAGGATTTTCGTATGCTTCAATAAACTGAGCAGGTGTAAGTGCTTTTTCTTTCTGCCTGAATTGTGATGCAATTTTATTTGCTTTCGCAATTGCCTGAAGTATCTCTGTATTGTAATCAGTTGCATTAGGGTGGTTCGCTTTTACTCGACCTATTCCTTTCCTATCCCATTGGTCATCACGACAATAGAAGTTCAACGCAACACGCACTGGTTCGCCATCAATTATCGCTTGCAGGTACACACGCTTAAGAGAATCACTCTTCTTGTAGAAGCTTAGTATCGTTTTACAGCTGAATGCACCCATGTTCGAATTTTATTTTCAACAGTATTTTGACAGTAAGTGAGTGAAAAAATATCAGCTTCCCTGTGCGGAAAGCTGATTTTTTGTGCCGCTATGGCGTTAATGTAGTCCGTACGGAACACCTTACTTTTTTTCTTGGCCATTGCCTATCAGTGAATTACCTTTTTTTAAATCAGCTTTCAACAGCAGTTTGACAGCAACAGCCTCCTTTTTTGCTGTGTGCGCTACACTTTTCAGCAACACCCTTGCCCATTCTTTTTTATTCATAGCGATTTTTTATTCTTCAAGTCATCTTCAAGTTTTTCCAGCCCTTTCATGACCAGCGCCTTCCAATCGTTATACACCGCACGCGGCTCATTCACTACCAGGCTAAGCATATCCGTGAGGTCTACAAAATCTGTAAATGGCCGGCCCGTAAGCTTGCACACCGCTTTTATAAATCGAATGCTATCCACCGGATCATCCTTTTTTAATCTATCACTCACTGCTGCCCTGGTTACTCCAAGCTCATCTGCGAGTTTTTCTTGACTGACGTTAGTTTCATCAAGTGCCTTTTTTAGCAAGTAATTGCGGTTTTCCATTTGGTTGAAAAATATTTTAGCAGAATTACTTGACAGTATTGTCAAGTTTTTCTTGCTTTACTAAAGTTTTACTAAAAGCACACTAAAGACTACTAAAATGCAAATAACGGAAAAATTCCGTGATAGAATTCTTATTGCCATGCCAGAGCTATCACAGGCAGATGCCAAGCAAATAGCTGAGCTGGAGCATTGCACTACCATGACTGTGTACAACCACTGGAAGCGCCTTAAAAATCTTGAAGGCGAAATCTCAACCATCATGATCAGTATTGGCGAGCTGGCAGCCAGCCGCAAACCAACACTGGAAAAAAAGGAAAAGAGCAAGGAGAAGCGAGTGGCTAAAATCATGAGACAATTATCCGCAGCATAACCCAAACAATTATTGCTATGAACACCAAAACCAAACACACGAAAGCAAAAGCACGACACAAATCTTACATGCGTAAGACCGACCCCGTGTTGCACACCCGCAAAAACCTCATCTGGAACGGCCGCGCCATTGTGCCCGAAAGTAAAGAAACAGTAGTTCTCTTTGGCGAAGCCGAAAACCCGCTGGTGAAAGAAAGTGCGCGCATCATCACACAAGGTGGCCGCCAGGTAGAGTACAAAAATCTGGCAATAAGCAACTATAAAGACTAAGCCAATGAAAGCAAAAGAATTTGTGCCTGGTGTAAAGTTCAAAGTGCCATTCTACGACCATGTATTCACTTTCGTGGAAATTGATTTGAATGGTGTTATGCGCAACTACTTGCAAGATGAAAATGGAGAACACCACCCATTTGACATATCGCACCAAGGCATACAACTGTGGACAGGCCGCCATGGATTAGACCTTCTATTCAGAACTCAAATGTACTTCTTCAGCAAACTAACCCTCGTGCCATGAACAAGTGCCCCATCACCGATGACTTCACTTGCCCCGATGGAGTCAAAGCCACACGCTGCACCGTATGTGATAACCACAGCAGCAAGCGACTGGCACGCATCATCACCATATACCTGGTATTAGTAGCAGCAGCCATCATAGCACTAATCATATTATGGTAACACAGTATCAACTATTTGAGCAACCACGGCAAAGCAGTGGCGCAGACGGCCCCCTGAACGATTTCATAAAGTGTAACCGTGAAAAGAAAGCACTAAGAGATGTAACAGCCGTGGCTGCTCAAATAGAAGAACTGCACTGGCTCAACTATAACCTAAAGCACCGCACCCACTTTGCCAGCAAACAACAGCGCATGGCATGGCGCGCACGCAAGTCACAGATATTATTAACCATCAATAAAAAGTAAGGCCGCAAGATTTTGCGGCCCATCATCATGCGCCTCTATAACCCAACAACATTATGATACGATTGACAGACTTCACCATTGACGAACTCGCCCAGCAATACAACGCAATGCAGTGGCGCATCGAAATCAAACGACTAAACCCCACAGCTGCATGGAGCCTTATCCATTGCAAAAACGAGCAGGCCGACATCTACAAAACCATGCTGGCCAAAATACCCGACTCGCACCTGGAAGAAATCACTGCACTCGTAAAACATGCCAACACCCCCAGCGTGCAGCCAAGCGAGCGCTACAGCCACAAGCACCTGCCGCACTATACCATCACCGTGCTATACACCACCAGCAACCACTACAAATGCGCCCTGTATAAGCACAACAACTTTAGCGGCACCTGCAACCTCACCGCCCGACAAATCCACCGCCACTTCACCAGATTATCATAACCATGAAATCCACTACAAGTAAAGCCGCAATATTTTGCGGCTCTGTTAAGCATCGCACCTACCTGCGGGTGATTTATAAAAAGCACCAGGGCATCATCGACTTCATACTAATCATAGGCGTAGCACTCACCTGCGTATTGGGCATCTACACCTGCGCCTACTTCGGTGCCGAAATAGACAACTGGCCTTTTCTTTTTACTAATAGATAACCAACCATGAAACACCACTCAATACTTTTTAGCACACCCATGATCAAAGCCATCCTTGCCGGAAGAAAAACACAGACCAGGCGAGTGATAAAAGGCACACCGCTTGAGTGGCTTACTGATGAGTTCACTCCCGAGTTTGTTGCTTCCGCTGATAATGACTTATGCCCTTACGGCAAACCAGGCGACATCCTTTGGGTGCGCGAAAAACACCAGGTGTACAAAGTGCTTAATGATTTTATCATTACGTACAGCGATGGAACGGTACAAACATTTTACTACAAGCAACTTTCACTTAACACCATAAAAAGGCTTAATAGTAGAAAATCTCTTAATAAAGATAAATGGGTAACTGCGCGATTCATGCCCAGAGAGCTTTCAAGAATAGCTCTTCAAATAACAGACATCCGCGCACAGCGCCTGCAAGACATCAGCGAAGAAGATGCACAAGCAGAAGGCGTTGATAAAGATTATTACGGCTACGGCTCAGGCAAAAAAGAAAAAGATAGAATCTCAACTTACAAACACGGCTTCACAACCATCTGGTCAAACATAAATGGATTTGATAGCTGGCAAGACAACCCATGGGTGTGGGCCATCACCTTCAATGTACTGAGCACTACAGGCCAACCCGAAAATCTAAAATCACAACTCATAAATCAACAATCATAAATCATGTGGCCCCCCATTGCAATCATCACCGGCATAAAAATGCAGCTCAGCTATTTTATCCCCTCTCCTGCGGCAGAGGGGCAAGGGGTGAGGGAAGTGCCAGTGTATACCTACTTCATCGGCAACATTCAATTCAACTACATCAATCACAACCTAACACTAAACGATATCACATTACCATGAAACTCGAAATCAAAGGCACCATCACCCACACCACACCAGTTCAAAATATTGGTAAAAACAGCAACCTGTTTAAAATGGAAATTGTCATCAGCAAACCAGCACCCGTCAACGAGTTTGGCGAAACATACGGCAAGCCCCAGCACTTTCCCGTGCAGATATTAAAGAACGACCTCACCGCCATGCCTAACCCTGCTGGCTTGAAAAATAAAAAAGTACACGCCATCTGCTACCTCAATGGCTATGAATATGCCGATCAGTCTGGCCTGCAATACGGCCTGCGTCTCAATCTCAAAGAATTGAATCTTCTTCAATAGTCATTCTCAACTTCTCAATTTTCAATTCTCAATTCTCAATTCATTCTACTGTGATAGCAACGGAAAAAGATACCACCTACTTAAACCAGCGCCTGCAAGACCTCGGCATCACACACCAGCAGCTCACCTTTGTGCGCACCTGGCGGCAAGCCGGCAGTGAGCAAACAGCCACCGGCATAACCACCACCGAGCAGCAGCACACGCGCGAATACCAACTGCTCGATGCCGATGAAGAAGGCAACATCATCATCCGCTACTTCAACCAGCACGGCCAGCCATACCGCTGGAAAAAAGAAGACACCAAACAAAGCCGCGACTTTACACGCAAGCGCCTGCGCGAGCCCAAAGGCGACATGAAATACCAGCAAGAACAAGGCTCACCACAGTTCCCCTGGTTCCCACCAGCCATCATCCAGCAATACAACGCCTGCAAAGCAGCGCAAGATGCAGAGGCGCAAGATGTTGCGCCTCGACAGGCAGATGATGACGATAGTCCGTCAATACATACACTTTTTCTGGTAGAAGGCGAAATCAAAGCCCTCAAAGCATCCCTCTGCGGCATAGACATCATCGGCCTGCCATCCATCCACGGCTTCTATAATGGCGACATCAAAGGCCGCCTGCATGAAGACATCGAAGACGTAATCGTCACCTGCCGCGTGCAAAAAATCATCTTCCTGGTCGATGCCGACCTGCTCTCACTAAAATGGGCAGCCGATAAAGACCTCGCACGCAGGCCCATGAACTTCTATGGCTCCGTCAAAGCCTTTCGCGAAAGCCTGCAGCACCTGGTAGACAATGAAAACATCGCGCTCGAGCTCGTCTACTTCATGCACATCAAAGGCAAATACATGCACGAAGCCAAAGGGCTTGACGATCTGCTCAGTAAATACAGCGCCAAAACCCTCGAGATAGTAGAAGACCTGCACGCCCTGCAAAACGCGCGGCAGTACTTCCACGGCATGATGATAAACGACATCAGCAAAGACATACAAGGCAAACTCTTCAAATACCTTGGCCTTGCCGATGAGCAGGAATTCTACAAAACGTACAGCGACTTCATAGGCGCGCGCGAGTTCAAATTCAAGCGCAGGCGCTACATCTTCAATGACGAAAAGAAAGAAGTAGTATTTGTGCGGCATGAGGATGCCGAAAAATTTATGCGCATCGGGCCCGATTGGGTCAAAGTCATAAGCAAACTAAACAAGTATGGCGAAGAAGAGCAGGAAATAGTAGCGTGGAAAATCAGCGAGATACAACGCGACTACAAAAAATTCCCCGACTTCCTCGAACAGATCATGAAGTATGACGACTTCTGCAACGAACCCAACTGGAACGGCAGCTACCAGCGCGTAATCAAAGGCTGCTACAACCTGTGCGAGCCACTTACGTGGAAACCCGCGCCCGGCTCCATCAAGCACACCATCAAATTTCTAAAGCACATCTTCCAGGGCACCGCCAACATCACACTCGATGCCGATGGAAACTTCGAAAGCGAAACCGCCATCACGGGCGACCCCTTCACCGTGGCCATGGACTACCTCACCATACTAATCAAGCACCCCAAACACATGCTGCCAGTGCCCATACTCGTATCACCCGAAAACGGCACCGGCAAGTCCACCTTCCTCAAGTGGATGCAGCTCATGTTTGGCGCCAATATGTGCATACTCGGCAACGAACAATTCAAAATGAAATTCAATGGCCACTACATCACCAAATTCATCATCGCCATTGACGAAGGCTTTCTCGAAGTAGATAAAAAAGCCGAAAAAGAACGCCTCAAGCAACTCGTCACAGCCGATAGCGCCTACCTCGAAAACAAAGGCATGAACGTGCGCAAAATCAACTACTTCGGCAAACTTATCATCTGCAGTAACGATGCCGACCGCGTAATGAAAATAGACGAAGGTGAAAGCCGCTGGTTTGTAGTGCGCGTGCCGCAGATACCGCGCATCACCCTTACGGGGAAACAAATGCTCGAGCGTGGCTACAAAAATTACAAAGGCGAAGAAATAGATCCCGCCAAAACCTATGAAGTGATGGATGCCGACCCCGACCTGGAGCGCAAGCTGAAAGAAGAAATGCCGGCCTTCATACACTACATATACAACCGCGCCATACACCACCCGCGCGTCAATCGCCTCTGGTTCGATCCGGAGTGGTTCATCACCGACCAGTTCAAGCTCATCGTAGAAACAACAAAGAACCGCATCGACCGCGTGTTTGAAGATTGGATCCGCGAGCAGTTTCTGCTATACAAAGAACCCGTGCTGCGCTACTCATTGAAATACCTCACCGAAGTATTCAACGATCAGAAAAACAGCAAATACAAAATGGACAGCATCGAGCTAAAACAATACCTCACCACCAAAGGCATGGAGCTGGAAGCACCCCAGCGCATACGCATACCCGTGGGGTTCGATTTGCCCGAAGAAGCCAGCCTGGTGAAACCCAAAATCATTTACCAGAGCGTGCTGGCGCGGCCCTACGTATTCGTGCCCGAAAAGTGGCTGCGGCCCGAGCAGATGCCCGAATACAAAAAGCCCCTTTTTGACGAAACAGGGCAACTTGTTACAAAAATTTCTGAAGCCACCCCTTCAGCACCCAATTCAGACGATGATCTACCATTTTAAAGCCGATATCATGCTTAAATCACCTATAAATTTTGAACGCAAAAAACCTGTAACAATTGTAACAATTGTAACACCCCTCAAAATTAAAGAGAAAATAAAGAAAACAGGCCAACGCGCAGCCCTCACAGTGTTACAGATGTTACAAATGTTACTTTACTCGGGTTCATTGTTACAAATGTTACGTACGTTACACGTTACACGCACTTTTTCACAGAGCCATTTTCGGCCTCTTTTTTAATCAATAACTAAAAATCACAGCTATGAAATCGAAAAAACCTGTAAGAAAGTATTTGTCTGAAAATAGAGGTAGAACGATATCGGTAGTATTCTTTGTCAATAGAAAGTTAAAAGGCAAGCCGTTGTACATAAGAGTTCTGATGAATAATAAGCTTCAAATGTTTAAGGCTTACACAGATAGAGAGGACCATGCTTTTGAAATATTGATGATGTTGATGAAGACTGAAACACTAAAAAATTCTAGTCAAATTCAGAAAGCATATACTACACTTTGGGAAAATTTTATCCGGAAAAAAGCGTCACAATATCTTTTACCTGTCAATACCAATGCCCCAACAACCACCAACTAACAACATGGAACAATATCCCCAATACTTCCGCAAAGAAGGCACCATCATCAGGCGCGATGGCCCCACCACGGGCGTCATCATCAAGCTGCCTGCCCATGGTAAAAACATGCCCAACAGCCTTGACACCATCACCCACGATATCTACCCCACGCGCGAGCGGCTAGACCAGGAGCTGATGAACTACGAAGTAAGCGATGAAAAAAAATTCAACGAATTCTTAGACACCTACTTCAAAAACGCCAGCTACATGAGCAGCCGCTTCTACCAGAAAATGAATCAGCCACATAACCCCAACCCACAGATATGAAAAATTGGAATCCAGTGCTGCCGCATCCTTCTAAGTTTAATCAGCTTTGTGATAACGCATTTATAAAAAAACACTTTGGCCTTACTGATGATGAGTTCGAATATTTCAGATCTAAATTTTTAAAGGAATTACCACCCAACCAGATTTTCCTGAAGTGGCTTATAAAAGAAATGCGTGAAAAAATGCACCAGCAACCAACAACAATCAACCAACAACCACTATGAAGGCTGTCATGCTCTCCAAAAAAGAAATCGAGTATGCCAACTATCACCTGCACGATGGATTAGAAACCACCCTTGCCGGGTTAAACCAGCTACTAGAAGCCCAGCTCATCACCTTGCAGGAGCATGACGAGCTGATGCAGAAAGCTATCAATCGCCACCTCAAACTATGGCGAGCCTTCACAAACACCCTGGTGCAAAAAACAGTGTGCATCTTTTTTGCTGCACTGTTTGTAGTGATGCAAGTGAATGGCGATGATGTTCAAATGCGCAAGCCCACACGCGGCAGAAGAAGATCAGAATTGAGTATTACCGATTACTATGATAACGATAAAAGCTAAAATGAAAATAAACTCATTAGAAGCCGTGAGGGCAATGGATATGATGATAAGATCAATGCCAGAAAAACTGAAAGATGGGAAAAACGGATTCCTTCTTTCAAAAGACTTTGCACAAGCCCTGCTTGATTACGTAAAGTGGATAGGCAAAATTGACAAAAAAGTATTTGAGTCCGGTGATGAATTCACCTGGAAAGGTTACCCATGCAGAGTTGCTTGAAGAGAACAGCAATAAAAACACTTGTTATCAGCTGCAGAGTAGCTGATAATGATTGTAGCGGCTATCGGTTCGGGCGAGATATACACTAAACTAAATTCGTGAACATGAAAAATAAATGTAAAGATGATTGCCCGAAAGGAGGTATGTGCCCAAGAGAAGTAAAAGGCACTACTGAGGGTAAACTATACGTTGTCAATCATTTTGAATGCAAATGGATACAACAATTTATTTTGAAATATGCTAACTGGAAACCATCCAGCGGACACGTCACCAAGCCTGACCGATAGCCGAATGTTGGCAAAGCGTGAGTTTCGGACGTGCGATGGAAGCGGCAGGGCCAGCGCGAAGCATAGGCAACCGAGTGAACAAGCTCCCGCGCACGAGGTTATCAAGGGCGATGGCCTTGTTGCCAATGTAGGTGGGCTATAAAATCGTAAAGGCGCGAACACAAAACTAAATAAGTAACGATATGGATTTACATGACAAATTAGCAAAGTCACACCCATCACTTGAGCGTGGGCGTGTATGGTGCAGAACTTGTAGAAAAACAGTAAAAGTTAACGCATCATACGCACTTAGAAATGGATGGCCAAAGTGCTGCGGGTTCACTATGACAATCGACCATCCCGACACATGGAATAAAGAGGCACACACTTAGACGCGCCTTTATGTTTTATAGCCCTTGTTATCAGCTGATTTGTGTGAGCGTGGGTACAAGCGGGTGCATTTGCCGTCCTCGGCCCCGCTTGTATTCGTTGCAACAAATTTGCTGATAATGGACATTGCTATGAACAGTGGCCGACTTAAACGCACGAACGATATTAGAATGATGAACTGAAACTTTAAATTTTGCATGACACACCTAATGACTGATAATGGAATTGCCTGTGGTAATTCATCAAAATACGCTAACACTTGGCACTGGAAAAAAGAATTTGAAGAAGAAATGAATAACAAACAACACATTCATCATTTGTGCAAAAAGTGTCTTGCAAAATTTAAAGTTTCTATCACTAAACTGTCCGATGAAAAGCAAAACTAAGGCCGTTGTTTATAGCTGGTGTTGGTGGGCTTGGGTCTGCCTTTGCGGGTTGGCGCGAACAGTGCCGCCCCCGAAGCGTTGGCGGTGCGAGGAATAGCTTCCATGCCCGAAGCACCATCGTGGCGGGGCGACATTGCCACCAATGGAGGGCTATCAGCACCTCAATTGCTGATAGCCGATTGTAATCGGAAAATTTTAAACTAAAAATGAACAACAGACTAATCGTGAGCCTCTATGATGAAAGCGAAATATGGAGCGGCTATTACATCCGCGCAGGCTATCCGGTTATTTGTTGGGATAAATTTCACGAAGGCGACATACTCGAAGGCTTCACAAAACTCATGATCACAATAGAAGACACTGGCCTCACCCCACATGGTTTTATTTTTCAACCACCCTGCACCGATTTTGCCGGCAGTGGTGCGCGCTGGTGGGCAGATAAAGACAAACCCACTTGTGGTTATGAGCCATTTGATAACACCACCGAGTTGAGCATTTCACTGGTGAGCATCTGCCTGCACCTGGTGGATATCTACAAGCCAGCGTGGTGGGTGCTTGAAAACCCTGTTGGTCGAATAGAAAAAAAATTACCAGAACTGAAACCATACCGCGCCATGGCATTCAACCCGTGCGATTTCGGTGACCCATACACCAAGAAAACAATACTGTGGGGCAACTTCAACACAAACCTTGCACGCTCACCCGTGCAGCCCACGCTAGGGTCACTCATGCACCGCATACCACCCTCTGCCGATCGGCAAAAAATAAGAAGCAAAACCCCGGCAGGCTTTGCAAAAGCATTCTTCACAGCAAACCAATAACAATCAACTACCAACTACCAACAAAAACGATGCAGCAAACCAACCTTTTCGAAAACGACAAAACACGCTTTCGCGTGCCCATCAAACCGCACCTCAAAAAAATCCTGCTCAAACAATTTTACCCCAACCACCGCAGCGATGAATTTATCAAAGTAGAAGAAGACAGCCTGCTCGGCCGCCATATAATGAGCATACTGATAGACAAGCGCACCATCAAAAAAGCCACCGGCCTGCTGCGCTACGATTTTCAGGATGAATTAAAACTCGAGCTCAGCCAAACCATGGCCAAACGCTCACCGCGCATCGATAAACTCACCATGCTCAACCATGAGCTGGATGAGATATTTCAAACCGCACTATTCGTGTGGATAAAAGCCCAGAAGCATAGCGGTATCAGCGCCAAGCGCGCGTGCGAAAGCTTCATTGCCTTCTATGAGTTAGAGAATGATTACACGTTCGATGCCGCCCATCGCGCGTGGAATCGCTACATCAACAACGAATATGAGCGCGAGCGGCAGGCACGCAAACAGAAAAAAGATAAAATCAGTCACAAAAAAGGGTAACAAGTGTCATAATATCATACCCGCTATTTGATTTTAATAATATCCGACAAGTAAAGCCACAAGATTTTGTGGCTCATTATCAAATCTCACCGTCTTAAAAAAAAAATACATGACTCACGACCTTCGCTACCGTGAGTTACCTGCAACCCATCAACCGGCTAAACGCAGAAGGCAACCTTAGCGGCATCACCCGCCTGCAGGTAGCACGCAAAAGTCATGTAAGCACATTTCCTGATCCTACAGGCCGCACCCTTTACGGCACCATCACCTTCTTGCCCGATACCGGTTTTGTGAATTGGGATGTAACCCTGGAAACCCCACGCAACCGCAGCCAAGACCAACCCACGCGCGAAGGCGCAAGCAAAAGAAAAACCATTGCCTTCACCATACCTAAAGACCGAGAAGATCTGCGCACCATGCTTGAGCTGGCCGAGCGCGATGAATTCATTGTGGTGCTTATCGATGGCAACGGCAAACAAAAAATTGTGGGCACACCCTGGGCACCGCTGCTTTTCAGTTTTGCACACGACAGCGGTGGCGCATTTAACGAGCTCAACGGCTACCAGTGCCAGTTCTATTATGATGGCCCCGACAATGAATATTTCTACCCGGGCACAGCAACACCGGCACCTGCAGGGCCATCACCCGCGCTGGTGCGCTTCAATGGCACAGTGATCGCCAGCCTGCAGCCAGGTGAGATACTTGATATCACCAGCGACTACGGCTTTACTGAATACCATACCAGCAGCATCACATGACATCACTCGAGCTAAAAAACTTCATCCGCGCCACGCTTGTAGCCACCCGCACCATTGCGCAGGAGATCAGCGCCTTCGATGAAGTAATTGATTTCATCACCAGCTCACTCACCACCGGCATACCCGCGTGGACCAACGCACTTACATTCAACACCGATGGCACCGGTGCCGGCAGCTTCTGCACCTATCCTGATACCAACGGAGCGCTGCGCTTCTGGAAAACAAAAACCAGCGCTAACATAAACAACGCCCCACCCACCAACCCCGCCACTACTGAAAACACCTACTGGATAGAAGTAAGCCCTAGTGCCGGCAGTGCCATACAGGAGTGGGCTGCAGGTGTATATGGCAGCGGTCTGGTAATTGTGTATCACGATCACAGCACCTACGGGCGTGGCCTTTACTTGCTGGCAGCCGCCACGCGGCCATTCAACAGCACCAACATTGAAACCGAAATCACAGCAGGTGATTGGGTGCGTATTACTACACGCCCTGGTGAGCCGGCACGTGTGCAAAGCGTGACAAGCTCCGCCACCGTAACACCAAATGCCGATACTGACGACATGGTGAAAATTACCGCACAGGCGGCAGGTCTCACACTGGCAAACCCAACCGGCACGCCCACCGAGGGGCAGATGATTATTATAAGAATTAAAGACAACGGTGCCGCACGAAGTATCGGATATGGATCAAAATACCGGGCTTTAGGTATTACTCTGCCAACCACCACCGTGATAAGTAAAACACTCTACCTCGCAATGTCATATAATATTACTGATGATAAGTGGGATGTGATAGGAGTAAGGCAAGAAGCTTAATGTATGAAAAATCAAGTTAAACAGTCTTATCAATAAATATGAAATCGTCAAACAGGCAATGGTGGCTCGGTGAAAAACCTTATGAATATTCGGCAGAATATCAGGCTGTAATTGATTATGCCGATGCCAATGGTATAACTAAACCACCCGCACGCATATTACAGGAAGACGATGCAAGAGTAAGAGCTGCCGTGGCAGATGGTTCATGGGCAAATGAAGACTTAGTGTATTATTTCAGAAACCGAGCTGATTACAGAGCCTACGCAAGAATAAACTGGAAAAACCCAGGTACGTATAATATTACGGAAGTTGGCACTTTAACTTTTGATGAACAGGGATTTTGGGGTGATGGATCTACAGGATACCTCAGAACTAATTATGTGCCATCAACACACGCAGTAAATTTTACACTCAACAACGGAAGTGTAAGAGGTTTTACCGCTTCGAATATTGCAAGCTCCACTTATCTTTTTGGTTGCGAAACTACCGGCAGCACCAGGCGATTACTATATATACCCCGCAATGTGAGTGATGTAGCAGCCTATGTAATTAACGGCACCAGCTCAGACACTACCCCAAGCGTCACAAATCACTACGGTTTTTTCCACATAAAAAGAACATCATCAACGGCATTTGCTATTTTCAGAGATGGTGTTTCAGTAGATAGCTCAACAAATGCCAGCACTTCATTACCTGAGTTTGAATTATATATTTTAGCAGCGAACACCAGCGGCACCGCAAATGGATTTTCAGCAAGAAATATCGGTTGTTTCCTTGTTGGGGCTTCTCAAAATGGGTTAGAGTCTGCTAACAATGAAATCTGGAATGATCATTACTTCAATAATTCATTAGGGTTTACGCCTACTAATACATATTTCTTAATGATGGATGGTCAATCCAACAGCGAAGGAATTGACCCTATCACATCATTAAGTTTAGATGCAAAGGATAAGTTTAGAAACACCTATATCTGGTTTAATGCTTTTGAAACCCCATCCGGTGGAAGATGGGAGAAGTTAAGAGTTGTATTAAACAATCAACGGTCATCACGCACCAGCTTAAATACATTTGGTGCAGAAATAAGAATTGCTGAACGCTTTGAAGCCGAGCACCCTAATGATGTATTATATATCTCAAAATATGCAGTTGGAAGCACCCCAATAATTTCAACCGCAGGTAATGATTGGAATGCATCTTCGGTGGGCGAGCTGCTTGACATAGCCATTGATAATTTTCATATTCCTGCCAGAGCGGCAATACCATCATCACCTATAATTGACCTGGGAATGATATGGGCCCAGGGCGAACAAGACTGCGCGGCTTTAAGCACAGCAGCCAATTTTTTCACCGCCACCGTAAACATGTTTTCAGAATTCAGAACCAGGCTTAGCAACTCTACTTTAAAAATATTTGTTGCCCGGCTCCATCAGGATATTGACAGAGACGCAACATTATTGGGGCAATACAGAGTGGTGCAAGGGCCAACCAGCACAAACCTTACCGACACAGCTACTTATCCTTACAATGTGCATGTAGACGTAGACTCTTATGGGTTAATTGACACTGTGCACTTTGAGCAGTATCAATATGGCTCTGATTTATATGATGCTTTAGGATTATAATAAAAATATGAATATAGAAACCATCAGAATTATAGTCGAAGTAGTGGGAGTGCTGCTTTTGACTTTCGTAACATCAAAAACTTTCCGCTACAAAGACATTGCTGTAAAGCTCATTGAAGCAGCAAAGGATATGAAAGTAACTGAGCAGGAATTTCAGGCAATTGTGGACGAAGTGAAAAAAGAAATCTACGGCAAATGAGAACAATCATTATCGCATTGCTTCTCATCGGTTGCACAAATGACATTCGTGTAACCGTAAGCATTCAACCCGATTTTAAAGTTACCCGTCATGGCATCTTCGAACTCACCAGCGTAGTCAGCGATTTCGAACACGTGTATGATTCGCTTGATTTCATTGCCACTAACCTGAGCACATCCAAGCAAACCTTTTTAAAATCTAACACCCCTGATTTTAGTTTTGCGGCCAGTGCCGGCACTTACTCGCTATACATGGCTACCAAAACACAACGCAGGCTTGAGCGTTACGCGCACTTTTCTGCCAACAATCAGGCGGTAGCTATTTCACCTACCAACAAAAACATCACACTGCCGGCAGAGACAAATCAGGGGTTAATTCTCATTGTAAAGTCGGGCGTGCAATCGGTGCCCACCATCACCTGTGGCAACATGACGCGCACCATGTGGAGCAACGATAAATATTATTGGGCTTATGTGTGGGATGACGGCAAAGGCGCAAAGATAAGCACCACAGTGGGCGGTGTTATGTTTGATAACATTGTGATAGGTGTTACTAAAGGCGTGGTGTATGTGTTCAACCCACTCAACGCCAATATTAAAGCAAGCGATCCATTTTCAATCCTTCAACAGATATGAATAAAATACTCAAAAACCTGCAAGACCCCATCACCGATTTAATTGGGCTGGCCATCATGCTCATCACTGTGTATGAAATTTATTTCAAAGACTGGACCTGGTTGTGGGAAGGTCTCACCGGCTTGGGCGTAGGTCTTGCCCTTTTCATGTTTCCTGATGAGTGGCTCAAGAAAACCCTCGAAGGCATCATAAACAAATTCACCAAAGATAAAACCGAATAACATGGCATTACTTACAATGACGCGCAACCCAGAGAAGATCACACTTCCTGCAAACACCGATGAGCACACACTGGATGTGAGCGCATTTGTAGTAGACTACACAAAGTATGAAGCGTTGATACGCAGGCGTACTGGCTCATTTCAAATTGATGCCACAAATAATACCATCACCGCTGCAAATGATACACTCGATGATGTGAATGATCGCACCATTATAGATGTGACAAACGATTTTCCTATCAGACTAAAAGGAGCAGCAGGCAGTGAACAGTTTTCAATTCAGATTATTCAGAAGAAGTAAAATTGCCGTCCTAAAAACTGCAATTAATAGTTACGAAGTTTGATTCATTGAAGGCTAACAACTACCAACAATCAACTAACAACTAAAAAGTGTTAAACCTGCTTCAATACCGCATATGGGCAATCTCAAATGATTTCTCACTGCCCTATCAGCAAGTGCTGCTGCAATGGATTAATGCCGGGCATGCCCCGTTTACATTCATGCGCAAAAAATCAATGGAAGATCACACACTTGCCATTGAAGGTTTACTCGCGCAGGCTGCCGATGTGGAGTCAGTAGATATCAACAGTGCACAAAGCACCGTGCGCTTTGATCAGAACCTGGGCTTGCCCGTGCTCACCAGCGAAAACAAAAACATTGCGTTACTTCCTATAAGCGGGGTCATCACTAAAAATGGTGACCTCTGCAGCTTTGGCACAAAGGATTACCAGGCGTGGCTCAGTCGCGCAAACGCCAGCGCCTCTATCGATGCAATTATGTTGCTTATCGATTCACCCGGTGGCAGTGTAGATGGCACACAGGAACTTGCACAAGCTGTGAAAGACAGCGCCAAACCTGTAGGTGTGTTTATCGATGGGTTGATGGCATCAGCCGCGTATTGGATAGGCAGCCAGGCACAAGGCCCCATCATTGCAAACCGCTACAACACCAACAAAATAGGCAGCATAGGCACTTATGGTTTATACCAGAACATCAGCGGCAAGATGGAGAAAGACGGCATCAAAGCTGAAATTATCCGCGCCAGCAAAAGCACAAAGAAAGTAACGGTAAACCCACTTGAGCCATTGACAGCCGAGGGCCGCGCAAGTATACAAAGTGAAGTGGACGACATTAACGAAGTGTTTATCAGCTATGTGCAAAAGGCTCGCCCCGATGTAGATGAAAAAGTATTTGAAGCCGATGCCTACGATGCATATAAAGCAAAGCAGCTCGGCCTTATCGATGGGCTTGGCACCATGCAGACTGCAGTGAATAAGCTCGTAGCCTTTTCAAAAGAGAAGGCTAAAGCACAGGCGCAAGCCTCACAAGATGTAAAGCTGCAAAATCTTGCGGCTATACCAACTAGCAACAATCAACAAACAACTAATAGTATGACAGCTGAAGAAGCAAAAAAACAAGAAGAGCAAAAGCTTGCTACTCTTGAAGCTTCGCTGAAAGCCGAACAGACTGCTCGCGCCACAGCGGAGCAATCTTTAGCATCAGCGAACGAGAAGATCTCTGCGCTTGAGGCAGAGAAGGCCGCGCTTGCCACACAGGTAAGCGAAAAAGAAGCTGCACTGGCAACCGCCAACGCAGAAGTTACCACGCTAAAGGCAAAGCTTGATGAAGCTCCTGCCGGCCAGCGCACCACAGCCGTATCTGACAAAGACAACGGTGCAGAAAACAACGTGAAGCAGTACCTGACAAGCGTTGACGCAGAACTTGAACAATTGAAATCTTTAAACAAAAAATAACCGTGAAAAAGAAAAACTCACTCTTTATAACTATGCGCCTGGCAATTATTGCTGTGGCCTTATTCACTGGCCAGTTTGCATTGGCCGCAGTAGCAGGTTTTGCACCACTGCCCACCAGTGGTTTGTTAGGCTTATCGTCTGTGGATGCATCTGCTATTACGCAGTATGCTACCAGCAACATGAAGCCGCTTATCGCTACGCTGGTCAACAGCATGGATATCTCTAAAGATATCAGCGTGCTTACCACCGTAAAAAATAAAGCGGATTTGCCAAAGCTTGCTGTAGGTAAAGGCTTGAAGCCATACACCGGCACATTTGTGGCAGAAAATAACAGCGTAACTTATACCAACCGCCAGTTAGTGCTTGGTATTGGCCAGCGCGATTTACAGATTGATCCGGAAGATTACCGCAATACTTTCCTTGCGCAGTTTGCCGCACCTGGTAGCAATGCGGTAAACAAAGAAGGGCAGATTCCGTTCCGCCAGTTTTTGAATGAGCAGTTGATGCTCAAACTTGGTTCTGAAATAAATGATTATACCGCGTTCTTCGGTTTTGATAAAACAACAGCCACTGCTTATTCAGGTGCATCTACCTATGTTGCAGGCGCATACATCACTTACACACAAAACGGTGTATTGAAGTATTTCCAGAACGTATCTGGTAGCACAACCACTGCAGGCCAAAGCCCTGACACACACCCTACAAAATGGGATGATGTAAGCGCGGCTGCTGTAGTGCCTGGTATTAAATCATATTTAGGCTCTGTGCCTGCTGCAAACACTATCGCTACCGGTGCAATCGCATCTGCAGCTGATGGTCTTGCAAAATCAGCACAGCTTTATAAAGCCTTGCCAAGCGCATACCGCAACACACAGATGGTGATGCACGTGAGCTTTACTGACTTCGATTACATCGTGCAGGGTTCGCTTGACACATACGGTAAATACACCATGGCCGACATGGATAGTCTGAATGGAATTTATCTTCCACTCACCGGCAAGAAGTGTTTTGTAAAGCCTGCCAGCTGGTTGGGCACAAGCCGCAGAATGATTCTTGAGCCTGCCAATGCAGCTGATGGCTTCCGCGGATTGAACCTGCACATGGGCACTGACTTGATCAGCGACATGAACCAGATTGAAGTTATCCGCCAGCACTACAAACTTGATTACGCTATCAAGTTAGGTCTGGGCTTCCAGATTGCCGACCTGAATGCAATATGGATTAACGACCAGGCATAATTATGGCGAAGAAAAAAGCAGTTGAAGCAGCGGCCTCAGACGAGGCTGCTGCTACACCTGAAAAGGTGGACACTTCTTTTGAAGTGGATGGCGTTACCTACGACTTCAACAAAAAACAATTTCACCTACCCGGTGAAGGTGTGGTAGATGTAGAAGCGTTGGTGGTGGCCGACCCCGAGAAGTTTGACGCAGTGTGCGCTAAGCTTTTTGAAATTAAATCAGGATTAATCAACGTAATCGAATAAAGAAATGCCTCCATTCAACGATTTATTATGGACACCCGGCAAAGATAATCTTGCCGGTATTGCCACAGAAGCGTGGGCATGCCCTACGGCTAACATCGCCACTATACCTTTATTAAGTGCCGCGGGTTCTTTAAAACTTGCAGCTGGAAATATTACCTGCACTTCGGGTAATAAATTCACGCGAATTTACATGACCGATGAAACCGGCAAGGCTGAGACAAAATCAGTAGGTCCGCGCGATGGTAAGGCTCGTGAAACGATGTTAACATATCGCTTTCCGGGTAATGACATTGAGGTAGAAGAGCACATCAGCGACTGGCAGAATACGCCTTCGGTGATCATCTACAAAAGCAAGCAAACCGGCAAGCTTATGGTAATGGGCATCACCCGTTTCGATAAAGCCACCACGGCTACAAGCCTCAATATTCCTGCATACTTTGAGCAAGCTGATAGCAGCACTGGCGAAAAGGTAGCGGATGAGCACGGCACCTTGTTTGGCTGGAAGTTTGCGGCAGGTCATGGACCGCTCGAATACCAGGGCACCGTTCCTTTAGTGGCTGCATAATTATGGCAAAGCAAAATGAAAAACAGGCTGCAGGTAGTGCCAACGTGCTACCTGCTGCGCTGCAATCAAAATATGAGGTGGCACCCGGTGTGCTGGCAAAATTTGCTGATAAGGATTTTGGTGTGGTGGACCTTACCATTATCACCGAAGAAAATGCAAAACAGCTTGCCGAGCGTGGTTATCTCATTGCACTATCGTAATGTTTTGGGTTTAGGTTATAGCAGAAAACCCCGCTCGGTGTGGCGGGGTTTCTTTTTACAGTCCTAAAAAAACGCAATACATCAAAGCAACTTTACATCATGCAGACAGACATTGCCTCTTGCCTTAAACGCCTTAATGTAACGTATGATGATCGCACCAACGAGGTGATGCAATATGGCCTGCGCGTGCTTACCAAAACAGGCGAAGTGCGCGAGATACATGGTCGTAAAAATGTGAAGTCGCCAAAGCAGGGCCTTAGTGGTGCACTTGAGCCGCGTGGCAAGATGCTTTACAACCTAAACTACAACGGCCTTGTGCAAATGTGGGATGAAGAGCTGCATGACTATCGCGCCATCAAAGCCGCGTGTATTCTTCAATTCAGAGATCATAAATCAAAGGTATGGCAGGACGTGATTCACAATTAGAATTATTTCAGTCACAACTGATAGAGCTGGACCATGCCGTAAGCTTTGGCGCGGCCAGCGGCAGCCTGCTTGAAACTACCAAAGAACAAGTTGAACCGGATAGCGTACCCAATGCGGTAAACACCAATGTGGGCTATGCGTGGGCTACGTGGGGCAGTGATAACTATTACCCGCAAAACTGCATTGACGAAAACATGCAGGAGCCATACAGTGCAGCAGCGTTGCGCTTTAAACGCAATGCACACTATGGTAAAGGATTATGCCTGTATGAAGAAGGTGTGGATGCACAAGGCAACCAGATAAAAAAGTGGCTGCCTAAAAGCAAGTGGCCTAAAGAGATTCAGGATTTTTTCTGGATGAATGACATTGAGAATTTTACCCAGGATATCATCAACCAGTTTGAGTGGTTTAACTCATACCATGTGCAATACATTCCTAACAAAACAAGGAATAAGATTTTGCAGATCTACAGCTACCGCACGGTAGACATGCGCAGCGAAAAGCGCAACCCCGATACTGGCAACATCGAAAACTATTACTATTCACGTAAGTGGAGCCCTTATGCTGCGCCTACGCAGTATGCAAAGATTCCTGCCTTTGATAAGTTTGATCCGTTTCGGGTGCCCAATGGAATTTATAAGCATTCGCTTTCGAGCATCGACCGCGATTACTACATCATACCCGAGTGGCACAGCAACGTGCGCGTGCTAAGTATTGCACGTAAAATTCCGATCTGGATTCTTGCCAACATCAACAACAGCGTAAACATCAAATATCACGTGCGCATCCCGCAAGGATATTTTGAGGCGTTGTTTCCAGAAGAGCGATATCCTGATATGAACAAGCGCATGGCCGAAATGAAGGCGCATGAAAAAGAGGTGAAGCAGAATATTGATAACATGCTGGCGGGTGCAGATAATGCCAGCAAAATATTCTACAGCAAGATTGCGATAGATGCTGACCCATCAAGCCCCAACTATGGCAAGCCAATGCCGGGCTGGGAAATTATAGAACTTAAAAACGAACTGAAAGACACCGCATGGCTTAGCGCCTATGGCTCTATTGGTGCGGCCATGTGCACGGCTCACAACATGCCGCCATCACTGGCAGGTGTGATTGTGCCCAATGGCCTCGGTGCCGGCAGTGGCAGCAATGTGCGCGAAGAGTTTAACTTCTACACGCAGCTGAACGTAACCCAGCCCCGCCAGACTACGCTTGAGTGGTGGGAGTTTGTGAAGCGCTTTAACAACTGGCCGGCCGACTTGCACCTGGGCTACCGCGATATTGTATTGCAGACTTTGGATGAAAACAAAAGCGGCTTTGCCGTGGCGATGGAGCAGAAACCCACCACCGCAGCGAAGCCAGTATAAAAGATAAGAAGAGTACAGGCGCAAAATATTGCGCCTCAATCGTAAAGGATATTTTATGGCATTATTTAAAACTACAGCGCAGCTCAAAGAATATCTCAGCGTAGATAGCAACACGGCATTTGATACGCTGCTGCCGTTTATTAAAGAAGCCGAGCAGCAATACATCATCCCGCTCATCGGGCAAACGTTGTATGATGCCATTAACACGGCATACAATGACAACACCATTTCTGGTGATAATCTTACCCTGCTGCCTTACATACAGCGGCCCCTCGCCTACTATGCGCAGCTGCTTAGCATCAGCGCGCTTACTGTAACCATGGGCGACATGGGCATTCGTGAGCATGTGAGCGAAAACACCGTAAGCGCACCACGCTGGAAGGAAGAAAAGCTGCAGCTGGATGCCCTCACCAAAGCCGACCGGTATGCTGATATTTTGCTAAAATATTTAGAAGACAACGCCACCATCAGCAAGTATGCCAGCTGGTTTAGCAACAGCACACTCAACACTGCCATGAGTGGTGTGATTGTGTATAAGACAAGCATTGCAAGCCAGTACATCCCTATCAATGACAGTCGCAGGTTGTTTTTGAAGTTGAAGCCCTTTATCACCAAAGCTGAAAGCGTAGTGCCAAAGTTGATCAGCAAAGCGGAATATGATGCGCTGGTGGCAGCCATACAAACCGGTGGCACCTTAGATGAGAAATGGGTAGACCTGCTGCAAGTACTTTATCCATACATCTGCAAGCTGGCGCTATACATGGCCATGCCTATGCTGCGTGTGAGCCTGGTAGATGGTGGCCTTTTCCTTTACAGCTACACTGACCAGCTGCGCGATAAGATAGCCACTGACAAAGATTTGATTGAATACAGAAAATCATTGATAGATCCACCTTTCGGTTATAAAGCCGATGAAGCCGAGCTGATTCAGTTTATGATCGACAATGTGGGCACCTACACCAATTATGCGGCCAGCAATGCCTACACCGGCAGACCCGACCCGGGGCCGAGTTGGATTCCAGACAATAACACAGACGATAAACACTTTAGCGTATGACAGATTTAAGCCCGATTGATCCGATGTATCAAACGATGACTTATTTAAACACCTTTCTGGCCACCATTGTGATGGTATTAATGAGTGTAGTTGCCTGGTACTTCAGGGAAGATGTAAAAGGCCAGAAGTTGATAATCAATCACCACGCTGAAATGATTACCACACTGAAACAGGAAAATGAAGAAACCAATAAGCGCATAGAATTAATGCTGCAGGAAATGAGCAACAACCGCAAGCTGGATAAAGAGCACGCGCACACTACCCGCCAGTTGTTACTCTTTCTGGCTAAGAAAAACCGCATTCAATTACCTGAGTTATGAAGCAGCATCTTGATAAGGTATTCATCTTAAAACCCGATGGCAGCCTTCAACCGTTGTTTGAATGGCAGGCCGAAAACGGTTATGAGATTGCCAGTGCACGCATTGCAAAACACTTTTGGTATAGTGAGCCGCGATTTTTACAAGACATACAAGACTATGGTAAGCTTGTAGTGTGTGAGCTGCTGATGAAAGTGGTAGACCGCTACCGCGATTTAAAGGCTGCGCCCGTGCGTGTGAATTCATTTAACCGCAACCGTGCCAAGCAAAAGGCGTTGCAGCGTGCCGGCTTTAAAGCTGCGGCAGTAAGCCCACATGAATATTTTCTGGCGATTGATGTAGACACCGATAGCGAGCATGAAACCCGCCTTAATGCAGCCATGGTGCGCGAGGCTGCCAAACAAGTAGGTGTGAAAGTGCGCATTGGCTTTGAGCAATATTTACAAAACAATCAGACCTTTATTCATATTGACGTGTGCCCAATGTATTTCGCGGCTGGCAAGCCTTATCACAGTCAAAAGCACCCGGCACAATGGGAAAATGAAATTAGCTGGTAAAATGTGATGATATGAAATACGAGCAAACCTATAACGAAAATATCATTTCAGGCAACACCTGGGATGGCTACGACTTTAGCATTGCCAAACCAGGGCGCAACTATACAGGCGCAAGCATTAAAGCGCAGGTGCGCGAAAAGCCCAATGGCCCCGTGCTGCTTACCAAAACAATTACACCCGATGTAGCCATCAACGAGCTGATAGAATTTACTTTTGGATTAACTGCCACCGAAACCGCACAACTGCAAAGCAACTGCGAGGCCGACATTCAGATTACTGCCGGCAGCGATGTGCGCACACCCATACTTTTCAAATTCACCGTAACAAAACCGATTACACAATAATATGGCACTCACACAAAATACTGCACTACGCACAGCCCTGGCACAAGCATGGGGCGATAGATTTAATGCCGGCACTCTTGAAATAAGAACTGCAGGCGGTGGCGGTGGCACCTTGCTTGCCAGCATCACACTTCCCAACCCTGCCTTTGCAACGGCCAGCGCAGGAGCAATAAGCAAAACCGGCACGTGGAGCGACAGCAGCGCAAACGCCAGCGGCACAGCAAGCCATGGCCGATTGATAAGCTCTGGCGGCACTGAGATTGCCGATTTCACCGTGGGTGAATCTGCTGCGGATATGATCATCGACAATGATGCAATTGTTGCCGGTGGCGTGGTAACTATTTCAACATTCACATACACCGCCCCAGCTTCTTAATATGGCAATCACAACAGTAGATGGATTGGTAAATGCATTGGGTAATAACTCAAGCCGATTTGTAATTGATAAAGCGTCTCTTTCAAATGCAGTAGCAGGGCAGTTTTATTCGTTATGGCGTGCCACCGGCCAGCCGGGGCAAGGTGCAATACCTGGCGCAGCGGCAGTGTGCAACAATAGTTTGCTTGGTAGTATGGGTTTTACTCAGCAGACTGCACCCGCCACCAGCTATGGTGCATGGGCAAACGTAGCTTGCTCAAATGGTGCCGTTACTATTGAAATACACGACAGGCTTATGCACATGGGTGGCCTCAATGGCACGCTTACCACGCAGCAGACGGTAAACCTTGATGTGGATGCCAACCTTGCTACCGATAATTTATCTGCCCGAAAAGGTGACAGTAATTATTCTGACATTCAGTGGTGGATGGAGTGGTACACTGACACCGGTGCAACCGCATCAAACGCTACAATAAATGTTACCTACAACGATGGAACGAGCGGTAACCTTACTGTAGTGGCTGTAGGTGGCACGTTACGTGCCGGCAGGATGATTCCATTAAATGGGTTAATTCCAAGTGCTGATTCAGGAAAATATATTCGTGATATAAATCACGTTACCTTATCCGCATCCACCGGCACTGCTGGTAGTTTTGGATTTACAGCTACCCGCCCCCGACTTACTATGCCATTGAACCTGGCTAATAAAATTGAGTCTTTTGATTGGGCTGCTTTGGGCTTACCAGAGATATTTAACAGCTCATGTCTTTGGCCTATTCAACTTTGCAGCACTACTACTACCGGCACTGTAAGAGGTGGTGGTAAAATAGCACATGGATGAGCTTATCAGATTATATCCGCGCCAGCGTGGTGGCAGTGCATCATGGACTGATGAAAGCCCTGCCTCTGATTTATTAGTAAATAGTTTTTTTGGAACTGCAAATAATGAAATAACAGCCAGTGCAACTATCACTGGTCTTGTTGGCACATTAGGCGCAGAAGCAACAAGCGCACCTCCTGTATTCACAGCCGATGCAACCCTCAGCGGTTTAATTGGTGCATTATCCTCTGCCGCAGAATTTCAAGCTCCGGTATTCACGGCCTCGGCCAGTGTGAGCGGACTGCTGGGTGCGGTAGCGGGTGAGGCACAACTTACCGGGCCGCAGTTTAATGCCGATGCAAATTTTAACGGGCTGCTGGGTGCGTTATCATCCGCGGCAGCGTTTACTCCACCGGTATTCACAGCGAATTCTTCAGTAAATGGCCTGATGGGTGCACTGGCAGCTGGTGCCGAATTTCAAGCCCCTGTATTTACAGCCACCGCAGAGTTGAGTGGCAGTATAGGCGCAATTGTATCAGAGGCAACAACTACCGGTCCGCAGTTCAATGCCGATGCAAATGTGCCAGGGCTGCTGGGTGCGTTATCAT